>Ga0207695_10003626_pt1 | contig 21585 bp, 27 predicted proteins | sample KBSC54metaG_FD_184354 | JGI IMG/M metagenome (GOLD analysis project Ga0207695, IMG submission 184354) | Corn rhizosphere microbial communities from Kellogg Biological Station, Michigan, USA - KBS C5-4 metaG (SPAdes) (version 2) | ecosystem: Host-associated > Plants > Roots > Rhizosphere > Soil...
CACCGACACTATCAGGGGTACCGCGTCGATCATGCCAATCGTGGCGCCCAGCGCGAGGCCGTCTATACGATCGTTCCGGCCGTTCAGTGTGCCTTGGGGAAAGGCGCTGCGGGCCAGCCAGCGCTCGGACTAGCACATCTCGACATCGGCGGCCGTCAGCAGGATCGGCGGCTCCCCGCCAAGGCGTTTCACGAATTCCAGCTGTGCGATGCGGTGGATGTCGGCCTCGAACTCGATGAAGATCTCAAGCGCAAAGTCACCATCGATTCCGTCGAGATCGGGGTTGAGCATCTGCTCCAGCGCCTCGCGTGTGATCAGAAACTCGACCGGGCCGAGTGCCGTGAGTCCCTCAAAACCGACGCTTTGCCGCTCGGCGACCCAGTAGCCGCCGCCAAGCTCGAACGTCACGCTGGGTTTGGCCATGGTCGTCAGTCCTGCTGGGTCTCGGCGCTCGGCAGCTGCTCCGAGAGGATTGCGATGCCGTCGCCTGCAAACGATGCGTGCGATATACCATCGATTAGGACCGGACGCTCGGGCGTCAACGTCGCTGCGATCCGATGCTCCGGATCGAGTTCGAGCCACGCCCGGACCGCTCCCTCCAGGCTCGTCACCTCGGCCATCTCACCGTCGCCGCGGGCGACATTCTCCAGCGATGCGCTCATCCGCCATTCGATCATCGGGGTTTTGGTGGCATCGCCCCAGCTTGCTTCACTCATCGATAGTGTCTCCTTCAGGCGGGCAACGCCGTTCACTTCATAGCATGGCGCGTTCATGCCTTGGGATGTTCCTGGAGCCCAAGAACAGGAAGAGCGCGCCGATCGTACCGCTCAGGCCATCAGTTCCCGGCTGGTAGCGTCATCGGCCCGCCGACCGCGATGGCCTTCTTCAATCCCGGCGTGCCCTCGAGCCGGCTCAGATAGTCGACAAGCGGCGGATAGGCGTTGAACTGCCCGGCGTGACGGAGCGCCGACAGCAAATAGCTCATCTGGATATCGGCAAGCGTCAGCCGGTCTCCCATCAGGAAGATGCGATCGGTCACGCGGTCGGCGATATAGGTCAGCGTCTTGGTCAGCTCCGGTGCGGTGAAGCCCGCGAGCCCTGCTGGCAGGCCGCCTGTCATGCTACCGAGCAGCGTCATCATGACCGGCAGGCCAGCAGAGCTTTCCACATAATCCAGCCATTCGTCATGGATAGCGCGGTCCGGTGTGCCCGGCGCCGGCACGAGGCGCCCGTCGCTATATTTCTGTTCCAGGTAGCGCAGGATGGTGCCGGATTCCGCCAGCACGAGATCATCGTCGACGAGGATCGGCGCCTTGCCGAGCGGGTGTGCCGTGGCGAGCGCGGCTGGCGCGCGAAAGTTCTCGTCGCGCTCATAGGACTTCAGTTCATAGTCGAGGCCAATCTCTTCGAGCAGCCAGAGCACCCGCGTCGATCGGGAGAAGTTCAGATGATGTAGGGTGATCATATATGGGCGCCTCTTTGACTGTTGAGCTTGAACGCTTGGGGAGGGTTGATGGCCCAAGATACGACGCGGTTGTGCTATGCGGATGACGAAGCATGAGAATGGGTGTTCGGTCGATGGATGCTTTCAACAAACCGTTGAAATGTGTCATATGGTGAAATTGATTGCTATTTCACCAGAATCGTGGTTTCATCAAAACGGTGAAAGCAGCGACCGGCATCGAACGACGGGCGGCAGAGACGCTCAAGGCCTTCCTGGGGACCATACCTCAGCTTTCGCTCGCGCATATGACGTTCGTTGGCGAGCCCGGTCAGCCCGATAGCGGCGTCGATATCGTCGCCGACACCGAATTTGCAGGGCGGCCGATGCGGCTCGTGGTCGAGGTGAAGGGCAACGGGCAGCCACGCATGGCGCATCAGGCCGCCTACCAGCTGAAGCGCTACCTCGGACAGAGTGGGCAGGAGGGCGTGCCGATGTTCATGGCGCCCTATCTCTCCGAGCAATCCCAGGCCGCCTGTCGCGAGGAGGGCATCGCCTATCTCGATTTCGAGGGGAATGCGCGCATCGCCTTCGACACCGTGTTCATTGATCGCCAGGTCGAGGGGAAGCCCGACCCGGAACGCCGTGCGCTTCGCTCGCTGTTCAAGCCTAAGTCGGCCCGCATCCTGCGCGTGCTGCTCAATGAGCCGGCGCGCGCCTGGCGCGTGACCGAGCTTGCCGAGGCGGCCAAGGTCAGCCTGGGTCTCGTGAGCACGATCGGGACAGCGTTGCGTAATCGCGGATGGGCCGAGCAATCCGATCAGGGCCTGTATCTCGCGGACCCATCCGGTTTGCTGGACGAGTGGGCGCGTGGCTACGAGCCGCCAAAGGGCGAGGAAGTGCGCCTCTATACCCACCTGCACGGCAAAGCCCTGACCGATCGGCTGCGCGATCTCGAAGGAAAGGAGGGCAGGGTGGCCCTGGCCTCATTCAGCGCCGCCGACTGGTACGCCCCCTTCGTCCGCCAAAGCAGCAGCTACTTCTATGCCGACGAGAAGGGGCTGAGCGCGCTCCAGACCCTGCTCGGCCTCAGTTCGTCGGCGAGGGGCGCCAATATCATCGTGCGCGTGCCGGACGAGGACGGCGTGCTCGACGATGCACGGCCGGCCGCCCCGGGCATCATCGCAACCAGCCCGAGCCAGACCTATCTCGACCTCATGGCCGGCGGCGAGCGCGGCGTTGAAGGCGCCGAGCACCTGAAAGACCAGCTTCTGCGGTGGCCATCATGACCGACGAGCCGCAATCCGCCGCCGACTATGACGATCGCACGAGCACGGCGGTTCGCTCGGTCCTGGTCGAGATCGGCCAGACGCTCGGCAGCTTCCGCGGCAAGTTCGCGGTCATCGGCAGCGCCGTGCCGTGGCTGCTGCTCAAGGAGAGCGAGATGCGCCATGTCGGCACGCTCGACATCGACCTCAGCCTCGACGCGCAGGCCCTGGCCGCGGACGACGAATATGTCGCGCTCGTCGATGCGCTGCGCGGGCAGGGCTATGCGGCGCGCGACACGCTCAAATATTTCCAGATGGTCCGGACCGTCCAGCCGAAGGACGAGGGTCCGCCGATCGATATCATCGTCGATTTCCTGCGGCCCTATGACGACGTCCTCGAAAAAAACCGGCCGCCGCTCACCACCGAGTTTGCGACCCAGCGTGCCTCCGGTGCGGATCTCGCCATCCATTTCCACGAGATGGTCGCGATCGAAGGCGACATGCCCAAGGGCGGCACCAACAAGGTGATGATCGCGGTCGCCTCGATACCCGCGCTGCTCGCGATGAAGGGGTTCGCGCTCGACGGGCGCTACAAGCAGAAGGACGCCTACGACATCTACTTCTCGATCCGGAATTACCCGGGCGGCATCGATGCGCTCGCAGAGGACTGCCGGCCGCTGCTCGACCATCAGAGCGGCAGGGATGGGTTCGCCCATATCGTTGCGAAGTTCGAAAATCCTGATGGCTATGGCGCGACGTGCGTGCGCAACTTTGTCGAAGGGTCGGATATCCTCGACGGCCGGACAGCGGACGAATGGCAGCAGGATGCCTTCGGGCAGGTCGACGCCTGGGCCCGAGCGATGGGACTGCGATGACACCACAGGCTTTGAAACCAACATGAAGCTGATCCACACCGCGGACTGGCAGCTCGGCAAGCCTTATGGCCGGTTCGAACCCGAGGTGCGCGCAGCGCTGAGCGAGGCGCGCTTCGATGCGATCGACGCGATCGGCAAGGCGGCCACCCACTACGGTGCCGATCATGTCCTCGTCGCCGGCGACGTCTTCGACACCGAAGGCCCCGAGGATCGTACGATCGTGCAGGCGATATCGCGGATGGAGCGCCATCCCTGTCGCTGGTGGTTGCTCCCTGGCAACCATGACTTTGCCCGGAATGGCGGTCTTTGGGATCGTGTGCGCCAGCGCGCGGGCGGCGCCATCACCGTCCTCTCCAAACCGCAGCCCCAGGAGGTCGAGCCAGGCGTCTGGCTGTTGCCTGCGCCGCTCACGCACCGGCACAATCTCGATGATCCGACCGACCTGTTCGACGGCATGGCAACGCCCGGCGCACGGCTGCGGCTCGGCGTGGCTCACGGGTCGATCCGTGATTTCGGGACGCAGGGTGAGACCAAGAACCAGATCGCACCCGACCGTGCTCGGAGATCCAACCTCGATTATCTCGCGCTCGGCGACTGGCATGGAACGCTGAAGGTCGACGCGCGCACCTGGTATTCCGGCACGCCTGAGACCGATCGCTTCCAGCGCGACGAGCCGGGCCACATCCTGCTGGTCGACGTCGACGAAGGCCGCGAGCCGACCGTCACCCCGATCCGCACCGGCCGTTTCCAATGGATCAGGCGCAGCTGGACCGTGAACGATCAGGCTGCGTTCGATGCGGAGTGCGACCAGCTGCTGGGCGCGATCGACCCGCCGGCGACGCTTCTCGAACTATCGCTTGCGGGGATCACCAGCCTCACCGATCGCGTCGCGATGCTCGGCAGGCTCGAGAATGATGTCGGCCACCGCGTCCGCTATCTCGACGTTCGCGCCAGCGACCTCGGCGGTCGGCCCAGCGAAGATGATCTCGCGCAACTTGCGGTTGAAGGCATGCTCGGTGTTGCGGCCGCCAAACTCTCCGCCCGAATTGAGGCCGGAGGATCCGACGCTTCGGTTGCGAAGCGGGCGCTCGAGCGTCTCTTCGTTGAATATAGCCGGGAGGAGAAGGCATGAGCCTGCGGCTCCGCCGGATCGCCGTCGACGGCTTTCGCAAGTTTCGCGAGCCGATGGCGATCGAAGGCCTGACCGATGGCCTCAACATCATCATCGAACCCAATGAAACCGGCAAATCGACCTTGCTCGAAGCGCTTCGGGCGGCCTTTTTCGTGCGCCATGGGACGAAGAACCAGTTGGCGCAGTCGTTCGCGCCCTATGGCGAAGCGGTCGGGCCGGAGATCCATGTGTCGTTCGAGGCCGACGGGGCGCCGTGGACGGTCACCAAGCGGTTCCTGCGGGGCGCCACGATCGAGGTCACGGGGCCACAGGGAAAGGCGCAGGGCGAAGAGGCTGAAGCTCGCCTTCACGCACTTCTCGGGTCCGTCCGCGATACCAGTCAGAAGGGCGATGCCGGAACCTATGGTGCCTTGGGTCTGCTCTGGGTGGCACAAACGGACGCTCTCGCGGTCACCGCACCCGGGCAAATCGTCCGCGATACGGTCAGGTCGACCCTGGAAGCAGAGGTCGGCTCGATCATGGGCGGCCCGGCTTACAAGCGCGTCCGTACCCGGATCGACGAGCAGTTTGCCCGATACTGGTCCCCTACGGGTCAGAAGCGCGAGCGACAGAATGAGGTGCGGGAGCGGGTCGAAAGCGCTGAGACCGCCGCGCGAGACGCCGCTGAGAGGCTCGCGGGATTGGAGAAGACGTTTGCTGAACTCGAAGCTGCGCGCGCCAGGCTGAAGCTCGTTCAGCGCGAGATCGCCGACGACACGGATGTCCAGACCCGGAAGGATTTGGTCGCGTCGTTAGAGGTCGCGCGCGCCGCCGCGCAGATCTTGGCGACCCGTCGCGCCGAGCACGAGGCGATCAGCGCGAAGGGGAAGGGGCTCGAAGACCTTTCGGACCGCCATCGCACGGCGACGGAAGCTCGTGACAAGGCGAGCCTCGCGCTGGAGACGGCGCGTGCCAGGCGGACAGACGTTGACGAAGGATTGGCTACGGCCAAGCAGCGGCTCGTCGATGCACGTGCAGCGCTCGAAAATGCCCGGACGGCGCGTCAGGACGCGCGCTCCGCTCTCAGCGCTGGTGAGGACCGCGTACGGGCTGCAAGTCGTAAGACCGGCGTCGCGGCGGCGCGCAAACGGCATGTAGAGTTGGTCGAGCTTGAACGGCTCCAGAGCGAGGCCAGGCTCCTCGCGGCGACATTGATCCCCGCAAAAACGATCGAACTGCTCGAGACGAATAAGCGAGCGATTGCCGAAGCGCGTGCAGCGCAGAGCGCAGGTGCGACGCGCATCGCGCTGACCGGCGACACTGCCGGCATCCTGATTGACGGCGAACCCGCGGGTTCTGGAGAGCGGACCCTCACCGGCAGGACCCATTTCCGTCTCGGTGGCGCTGAGCTGATCGTGATACCGGCCGCCGGGGCAGCCAGCGCCGAAGAGGCGTTATCGTCTGCTTTGAAGAAGCAGCAATCTTCGCTGGCGGATCTCGATGTTGCTGACCTGGCCGCTGCGCGCGCACGCAACGACGCTGCGCGGGATGCGGCGAGCGAACTGCGCACCATTGCGGCGCGGATCGAAGCGACGACGCCGGCGGACGAAAATGTCGGGCTCGCCGCCGGCGCCGATGCGCTCAAGCTCTTCATCGTCGAGCTCGCGGATGAAGCTGAGACGGGTGAGGGCGATCTCCCCGATATCGCAGCCCTTACAACCGCACTGGAGGCGGCCGACACCGCGCTTGCGCGGGCCGAAGGCGCTCAGGATAGCGCGCTCGCCGCTCTCCGGCGTGCCGAGGAGGAGGATGCACCGCTTGCCACCGCCGAGGCGGGTGCCGCGAGCGATCTCGCCAACGCTACGGGTCAAATCACGGCTATCGATAGCCGGCCGGAATTTCCGAGCCTGGCGGAGGATCTCGCTCGTGCCCGCGAGCAAACCGCCGAAGCGGCAGTGAAGCTGGAAGAGGCGACACGCGACACGACCGCGCACGACGCTGGGGCGATCGCGCGGAAGATTGAGACGGTCGATGCGCGGACCAGGGCGGCGGGGGAAGCGCGAACAAAGCTTGAGATGGAGATTGCCCGGTTTGAGGGGACCATCGAGAGTGAGGGGGGCAAGGGTCTTGCCGACCGAGAGGCAGGCGCCCGAGAGGAAGCTGAGGCCGCACGCTCTGCTTTGCAACGCATCACCGAGGAGGCCGAAACCCTGAAGCTTCTGCGCGAAACGCTTGACGAGGCACGCGACGAGACGTCGGCCAAGTTCGTCGGCCCCGTTGCCAAGCGGGCAAAGCGGCACATCGAGCGCCTGCTCCCTGGCTGCGATCTGTCCTTCGCTGAGGATCTGATGCTCGATGCGGTGGTGCGGGGCGGGATCAGCGAAGGGTGCGGGGATCTATCGCGCGGCACCCAGGAACAGCTGGCGGTACTGACCCGGATTGCGTTTGCGGACATGCTTCTCGAACAGGGGCGGCCGGTGTCGCTCATTCTCGACGATCCGCTGGTTTACGCCGATGATGCTCGGCTCGATCTGATGGTCGAGATACTGAGTGAGGCGGCCGAACGGATGCAGGTTATCCTGCTGACGTGTCGCGATCGGGCGTTTCGTCACGTGCCAGGCAATCGCATTGCAATCAATCGATCACTCACCTGATTGGCGTTTCGGCTGGTGGAGATCCGCGCCTCCGTAAATGGACGGCCCATTTGCGACGATTTTTTCGCACCGCTAAATGCCCACTTGCGGGCCGCACCCGAGGCGGGCGACCGACGTGAATCGACCAGCTCGAGATGTGGATCGGCGCCGAAAGGGGGACCCCGGTACAATCTGGGCCAAGCTATTGAAACTGTGTCGAAGTCTAATCTAGCTGAGGGTCCTTATCGGCGCCGATCGGAACCCCTTGATGACTATATTTCCCTAAAATTACAGGTAGTTGCCTCCTCAGAGCGGGGTCCCGTTTTGAGCTCCGATCCACACTGCCCACCGGGTGAGCGCCCAAAGGCGGTCGCTCACGCCGACGTACGTCGATCCTAATAGCTGCCCTTGGCTTATGTCGCCCGGATATGAAACCGGGGGACCGGCAACTTCGCATCTGATTAGGCGATAGCGAGGAACACCGCCAGCGCCCGGGCCACGGCCAACATGGCTTCGGCATCAAGGTGGCCGATCGTTGTGCCGATCTTATCGCGCTTCACCGACATGGCCTTGTCGACCATGACCTGAGACCGCTTCCGCAATCCATTGGCTGAATCGGGTTCTATAGTAGTGCGGATCAGGGGGGCATCAACCAGCGTTCCAGACACCAGCAGCACCGTTACGGTGCCGGTTTGGTCGAACTGGTCCGACTGAATGATGAGAGCGGGGCGTGGTTTGCCAAAATCACCGGCGAGGGCGATCGTTACGAGGTCGCCTCGCTTCACGCCTCACCCTCGAGATCCAGATCGACTAGCGCCGCATCCAGGAAGGCATCGAGATCGCGATCGGCGGCGTCAGCCGCCGCTACCAAGCGGGACTGTCTCCGGCATTCCTCTGCGAAGCCTGGTCGCCGGGTGTCGGGAACCCATATCTGGATCGGCCGCAAGCCCGCGGCGCGCAGGGCATCGCGGCGCTTTTGAACGCGGTCGCTGACGGGGGTCGGCATCGGCAAACTCCATCGCAATCGTTACATGTAACGTAACGCGCCCCGCACATTTTGCAAGGTCTCAGTGGTTGTCCCAAAGCGTGAGCGGGATGCTATGGCAACAAGGAGAGCGCGAGCCGCCGGGCGGCTCCGCGCCAATGTCGGTCGTACAACCGCCTTCGGACGCTTCTCAAAATCCGACCGTCAGCTTTCTGGAAGGTTAAGCCGTTCGCCGACAGCGAACCCAAATGTCGCGTCTATGGGCTGGTCCAGATCGCTGCGGGAAACATGCTGGCGGCGTCGCTACACCGGCGGGCATCGCAAAGAACCAACACATGATCGCCATGATCCAGGTTAAGCTACTGACAGAATGGTTGTTTCGAAGGAACCAGCCGGATCGCCCACGGGTTCGATCGAGGCCTTTAAGGCATCATCACACGTGGCGGTTTGAGCGGCGCTACGGGCCGATCAGTGGACACGCATGCAACGCAGGCGCGACAGCCCAGGTCACCCACGTCGAAACCGTCCGGTGGCTCCACCTCCGTCGCTGGAAAGCTGGGTCCACGATGCTGAGGAGAGCAAGATGAACCGCGATAATATCCATACCGAGAACCAGCCGAAGGGCTCGGCTCGCAATCCGAGCGATACGCTCGATCGCGAGAACGAGGATGTTGCCCCAGGCCAGCGTCAGCTCTCGGACGACAGCGACCGCAAGCCTGAGTCCGACGGGAAATCACCGCTGGAGGATCCGGGGGCGCCGGGCGGCACTGCCGGCACCGGCGGGACCAATCACAAGCAGGACCGGTAGGAGAGAGACGATGGATCGCAACAGTGACTCCCGCCCCGATGAGGGTGAGTCAACCACCGACACGCCCGGCGGTCAGAAGCAGGAGAAGGTGGAGGATCGCCCGAACGTCGGCACGACGACGCCCGACAAATATCCTGACAAGGCGAGCGGTAAGGATCTCTAGCGAAACGACCGATGCCTGTCGTCAGCGGAGCGCAACCGCACCCATAAACCAACGGAGATAAAGTTGACCGCTTCAGCAGGCGCAACGATCACCGCGTCGTTTTCAACACGTCGACAGGCCGATCTCGCGATCGAGCAACTCGTACAGGAGCACGAAATCGACCGAAGCTATATCTTCGTCACGCCCGAAGGCGATGAGAACAGCGCTGGCAGCGAAGAGGATGGGGCTGACGTCGAAAGTGGGCATCCAGGCGTCGATGCCGAAGGCGATCCAGCATTGGCTGGCCAGCTCAGCGTATCGATCGACCTCGCCGACGAAGACGATGTCCCCGCCGTAAGGGCTGTGCTCGAGGAGCATGGTGGCGACGACATCGCCACCGAATAGCCCTCGCGCATGAAGGAATCAGGATGACGATCGAGGTGGTTTTTTTCGATATCGACGGAACGCTCGTCGACAGCAACGAACAGCACGTGAACGCATGGGCGTTCGCCTTCCGCGAAGAGGGACATCCGCAGGAACTCGACGACATCCGGGCTCAGATCGGCAAGGGTGGCGACCTCCTCGTCCCCGAACTTTTGCCGGACCTTGACGACACTATCCGGAAGCGCATCACCAAACTGCAAGGGGATTACTTCAAGGAGATGTATCTTGATCATGTGCGCGCCTTCGAGGACGCGGCTGAACTGATCGGGCGCGTCTATGCCAGCGGGCGCAAGGTCGTACTGGCGTCATCGGCCAAGCGCGACGAACTCGAGCATTATGTCGGGCTGCTCTGCGTGAAGCCGCTTATCACCGCCACGACGAGTATCGACGACGTAGAGACGTCGAAGCCGGAGCCCGATATCTTTGGTGCCGCGCTTGAAAAGGTCGGCGTCGAACCATCGAGGGCGCTCGTGGTGGGCGACACGATCTATGATGTGGACGCTGCTCTGCGCTTGGGCATTGCGACAGTGGGCGTGACCTCCGGGCCATTCGACGAGAGGCAGTTGAAGGAGGCGGGGGCGATCGCCGTGTTCGCCGACGTCGCCTCCATCCTACGTGATTTCGATCGCTCTCCGCTCGCACAGTGAACGGAATAGGATCTCACGCGCTTGAGCAGCAGGAGATTTGCGATGCTCGAACATGTGCCTGCCTGGCTTGGCCAATTGCTCCGCGACCGTCGCGCTGGTCACGACAAGCTGGTCGCCGCGGACCCTGAGATCCGCCTCGGCGCTGACAGCATCGAGCTCAGCAGCCCAGCATTTGCCGCGGGTGGGCGACTTCCTATCCGCTTTACGGCCGACGGTGAGGGTGTCTCGCCGCCCTTGGTGTGGGGCGAGGTGCCCGGGGGAACAGCGAGCCTGGCGCTGATCGTCGAGGATCCAGACGCACCGGCCCCGAAGCCGCTTGTCCATGCCATCCTCTGGGATATGCCTCCGCAGGAGCGCCGGATTGCCGAGGGCGTCATCGTTGCCGATGGCGCAGGTGGCAAAGATGGCGATGTCGGACGCAACAGCTTTCTGCGTGAAGGCTGGCTTCCGCCCGATCCGCCGACAGGACATGGCGAGCACGACTATGTGTTCCAGCTCTTCGCGCTGTCGGAGACGCTGGAGCTCGGCGCCAGCCCGGGCCGTGGCGCGTTCGTGGACGCGATCGCCGGCCGTGTATTGGCGGCCGGCGTCCTGATCGGAACCTATTCCCGCGGTGAGCCGGTGGAGGGCGATAGCGCGACCCGTGCGGCCGTCCCCGGAGACCTTGCAGCGGGCTGACGAACAAGGAGATGACGATGTCCGACGACAAGACCGCGACGCTCTATCGCATGGTGCTCCCCGAGGAAACCTGCCCCTTCGGCTTGCGGGCCAAGCAGTTGCTGGAGGAGAATGGCTACACACTCGACGAGCATATCCTGCGCTCGCGCGAAGAGGTCGACGCCTTCGAGCAGGAGCAGGGTGTCGACACGACGCCGCAAGTGTTCATCGGCGGCGAGCGGATCGGCGGCAGCGACGACCTTGAGCGCTACCTCGCGAAGTGACGGCGGGATCGATAACACTCGATGGCCCGCGGCTTTCGCCGGCATCCGGCGGCAGGGCACGATCGCTCGTCGTGCTGCTCCATGGGTACGGATCAAACGGCGACGACCTGATCTCGCTCGCGCCGCTGGTCCAGCCCCTGCTTCCCGACGCCGCATTCGTCGCCCCCAATGCGCCGTCGCGCATTCCGAACATGGCCGAAGCCTATCAGTGGTGGCCGATCCGCAGCTTCTCAATGGAGGAGCGCTCGGCAGGCGCCATCGCCGCGGCGCCGGCGATTGATGCATTCCTGACCGAAGAACTCGCCCGGCTCGGCCTCGATGATGATCGTCTTCTCCTGATCGGATTCAGCCAGGGCACGATGATGGCGCTGCACGTCGGTCTGCGTCGGAAGATGTCGGTTGCCGGGATCATCGGTTATTCGGGGATGCTCGTGGCCGCGGACCGGCTCGCCGGGGAGATCCGCAGCCGACCGCCGACCCTCCTCGTCCACGGCACAGCCGATGACGTCGTTCCGTTCGGCTCGCTCGCAGAGGCGGAGCGGGAGCTGAAGGGCGTCGGCGTCGATGTCGAAACGCATGTTTCTCCCGGCGTCGGCCACACGGTAGGACCCGATGGGCTCGCGGCCGGCGGCGCATTCGCACGTCGCATCCTCGCCGCGATGTAAGGGGTGATGGTTTTTCCACCGGTGACAGACGGCAGCACGCCACCCGCTGACGAGTATCCGGTCACCCCGGATGGGCGCTATGTCGTAGTGCGTGGGCGCCTTGGCGAACGTCCGACCCGGGTATCCCAGAGGAGAAGCGAAAGCATCTGCGCGGGCGGAGAGGGTGGGGATGCGCCCGCCAACCGCGCCAACCTCTACGACGAGGTCAACCCCAAGGTCATCGGGGGGCTGGGCGTTTGTCAAGGCGGCTCGTCCGGCTGCGCGCGAGCAGCTACCTGCCGCCCATACTCACCTGCGTTATATCCAGCGAGACGGTGTGACCCGCGAGGGAGGGGTAGGCAGCTCTATTCGGCGCGGACCGACGAGGCCGACGGCCCCCGTTTCATCGAGCGCGCCTCCGATGATCGTCATTAGTTCCGCTTCATCGTTTCAGCCGAGGATAGCGATCAATATGCCGAACTCAAGCCGCTGACCCGCCGGCTGATGGCACAGATGCAAGAGACTTCAGATTGGTTTTCAGATCCATCCGTTTCGGGGTCGCGGCATCTGCGATCCCCGATATTCTCAACGATCTGCGAGAGCCGGTGCGTGTCTCGCTCTCGGTCTCCATCAACGGACGTCTAATCGCGGCGGTATCGTTTGCGGACGGCAGACGTTCAGCGGGAATGAAATCCAAGAATGTATTCGCCCGCGCGCTCCATCCCCTTGTCGAAACACCGGGCAAACTCCCGATGGCCGTATTCTGATGCCTTTGATCGACGAGCGGCGCACAGACCTTGAGCGCACACGAGATCTCAAGATGGCACGGTCGGTCCACGCTTATGTGCGCGGCAACACCGCGCAATTCTATCGGTGGTTGGCGGCTTCGCCGGTCGCCGCTTCAATCCCGGCCGGACCGCCGGTGTGGATTTGCGGTGATTGTCATCTCGGCAATCTGGGTCCGCTCGCCGATGCCGATCACAAAATCGACATCCAGATCCGCGATCTCGATCAGACGGTCGTCGGCAATCCGGCGATGGACCTGATCCGCCTTGGCCTCTCGCTCGAGACGGCAGCGCGCAGCTCCGATCTTCCGGGTGTCACCACTGCGAAGATGGTCGAGGCGATGATCGATGGCTATGCCCGTGCCCTGACGCCGGAGCCCGACGATGATCCGCTGGAGCCGGATGTGGTTCGGTCGGTCAGGCGGGAGGCGGCGGGACGCAAGTGGCGTCACCTTGCCAAGGAGAGGCTCGAGGATGTCGAGCCGGAAATCCCGCTCGGCAAGCGCTTCTGGAAGCTAGACAAGGGGGAGCGGGACGCGATCGAGGCTCTGTTCGAGGAGGCGGACGTGCGGTCGCGCGCATTGGCGCTGGCCGGACGTGGACCGAAGGGCCGCATCCGTGTGATCGACGCGGCCTACTGGCGCAAAGGCTGCAGTTCGCTCGGCAAGCTTCGCTATGCCGTTCTGCTTGGTGTCTCCGAAAAGCGCGGGAAGTCGGAGAACTACGCACTCGTCGATATCAAAGAGGCAGTGACATCGGTCGCGCCCGCGGCTCCAACGGTCTCGATGCCCAAGGATCCGGCAGAGCGCGTCGTGGCGGGCGCCTGTGCGCTCTCGCCCAATCTCGGCGAGCGGATGATCGCTGCGAAGCTGCTTGGAAGGCCCGTGGTGCTCCGCGAGCTCGCCCCACAGGATCTCAAGATCGAGGTCGACCAGTTCTCGCGGAAGGAGGCGATCGAGGCGGCGACCTATCTTGCCTATGTCGTTGGAATTGCCCACGCACGCCAACTGACGTCGGATCAGCGCCTGGCCTGGCGGCAGCGGCTGGTGTCGAAACAGGACGGCAACCTGGATGCGCCATCCTGGCTCTGGCGGAGCATCGTCGATCTCGCAGGCGCGCACGAGACGGGATATCTCGAACATTGTCGGCGCTTCGCTCTCGGCGCGGAGCACGCCTGATGGGTGCGCATCTCGACGAGAAATGGATGCGGCTCGCCATCAAGACTGCCACCCAGGATGGGTCCGACCCTGCGAAGTCTCCGATCGGTTGCGTGATCGTTCTTGATGGGAAGGTGCTCGCAGCCGAGCGAAACCAGACAGAGCCGCTGAATGATGCGACGGCACATGCGGAGATGATGGCGATCCGCAAAGCCGGCGCTGCCCATGGCGACATGGAATTGCGCGGAGCAACGCTCTACTCGACGCTGCAACCCTGCGGCATGTGCACCATGGCCTCGGTCTGGTCGAAAGTTGGGCGCGTCGTCTACGGCGCTGAGCGTGAAGACGTCCACCGGATGTATTTCGAGGCTCGCCATGTCGATACGCTCGGCTTCGTGCGGTCCGCCTATCGCGACGATCTTGAGATAGAAGGCGGCTGCCTACGCAGCGAATGTGCCGAGCTCTATTATGGTCCCGATGACGATGTGCCTGTCGAAGATCAGGGCAATCTGTGATCGCTTATGCAGGCGCTATCGGCGCTTTTGCACCAACAACCGGCAGAGCAGTCTGCCGGCGATAATCGGCTCAAACGTTTCATACGGGCTTCGAGATCGAGGACTTCGTTATCGACAAGATGTTGCGTCATCCGCGCAAGGAGCACGAAGATATGGCAGGTTCAGAAGGCGAAGAGGGAAAGGTCTCGAAGGGGCTGTCAGAGACTGAAGTCGAAAAGGTTGCAGAGCGTAAAGCGGGGTCGGCCAAGGTCGTTCATGAGGTCATCCGACTGCAGGGAGATGAGGAACTCGACCGACCGTTGGCTTCCTTGATTTTCTCTGCCTTCGCCGCCGGCGTCGCCATCAGCATGTCCATCCTCGCGCAGACGTTCCTTAAGCTACGATTGCCCGACGCGCCGTGGACCGAACTGGTGTCTGGTCTCGGCTATAGTGTCGGCTTCGTCATTGTGATCATGGGCAATCTGCAACTTTTCACCGAAAACACGGTGACAGCGGTTTTACCGCTCGCCACGCATCCCACGATACGAAACCTCGTTCGCCTGCTGCGTCTATGGCTCGCGGTGTTTCTCGCCAACATGGCAGGGACGTTCCTGGTTGCTGTGCTCGCTGCATATTGCGTGATCGTATCGCCCGAACAGCTGGAAACGATGCTGGCGCTTTCGCAGCACGCTCTCGCTCACGATGCATGGACGACGTTTCTGCTCGGCATGCCCGCCGGATTTCTCGTCGCGGCGATCGCATGGCTCCTGCCGAACGCCCGAGGTGGAGAATTCTGGGTGATCGTCACGATCACTTACGTCATCGCCATCGGCGGCTTCAGCCACGTCGTTGCGGGCTCGGGAGAGGCATGGCTATGCTGGCTCGCGGGGAAAGCGACATTTGGTCACGCCACGTTCGGCTTCATCCTGCCAGCGCTATTCGGGAACATCGCTGGAGGGACGGGCTTGTTCGCCCTTCTCGCTCATGGACAAGTAAGGGGCGAAATCACGCCGGAAGAGGCTGCTAGCTGATCTTTCCGCTTCGCGCCATCGCCCGAAGCCGCTTCGCGGCACTGGTGCTGGTAGTGATGTAACGTAGATCTCCTGAGGTTTGGACGGTCTGGAGTCGCAGCCGGACGATGGAGCTCACCGCCCGCATTCCGACGATTATGCGGCCCATAACACCGCCCTGATGGAAGGCCTCGCCTCCCGTCGAGCCTTCCCAAAACCGCTTTTCCCATAGCGCCCGGCTTGCAGCCGCGGCTTCCTGCTTTGGAGGATATCGTACGCCTGCCGGCGCCCGATATCCACATGCGGTGGAGGACGACGGCCAGGCGACGCGCGACCACGACGATGGCGCGCCGCATGCCCCGGCGCTGTGCGACCTCCTCGTATGTGGAGGGACCGTAATCTCACCATCCAACAGGCAAAATGCGACCGCCGCGTTACACCATCTTTAGGCCGGCAAGGTTCGCGCGGATTCCATGCGATGGTATCCCGTAGCTGCCGGTTGTTGCCGACCCGCCCGCCCGAGGTTCAACTTGATAGCCGACGGCCCCTTTCGCTCGTTGTATGTTCCGCGAGGAGACTACGAATGTCGCGAGATGATGATCGCTACCACCAAAAGGACGCCGAAAAGCCGGAAGCCGGCCAGCAGGATCGTCTAGGCGAGGAGGATAAGGAGGGTATGCCGGGGGCGGAGGCGGACGGCCCGTCGCTGATGGATACGGTTTCCGATCCAGACGTGGACACCGATCCGGCCGAAGAGATTGAGGAAAAGGGCGAGCCGTTCGACGGCAATAACGCCTGAGGTTACGGCAACTCGCATCCTCCCAGCGGTGGCATGGCTTCAGCGCGCGCCACAATCGTCCTAACCTACCGCAAGTTGGTAGAGGAACTCGTTCGCGATGCGTTTCCCTCTTATGAAGAGGAGACGGAAATGAACGGCGCTGACCAAAGCCCTGACGAAGGCGTTTCGGACCCCGACCGACAGGCCGGACTAGATCAGGACCGCACGAAGCATTCGGACGGGCCGCCGAAGGAAGGCAGTAATCGCGGTTACGAGATCGACGAGCATGCGCGAGCGAACATCGACGACGGTATTTCAGGTCGGCCGCCCAAGAGCCATTCCGACCATAGCGACGACGGGCGCGCCGACGAAACCAAGGCGGACGACGAAGAGGGCGGTGACCCGGCGCAGCCGACGTGACCAACCCCACATCCTGAGGCCGAAGATCGTGCGTTGGCCGCGCAACCCAGAAATTAGGAGGTCGCTTTGACCAATCCAGACACGAACGCGGACGGCGGCGCTTACTCATCGGCCATGTCGGAAAATGGCGACAGCGCCTTTCCGACGAACCAGGGCAAGGAGGAGGATGAAACTGCCCGCAAGGAGTTGGACGACATCCACGACCATGGCGATCCGTCAAAAGGAGACAAGCAGGTAGACGGCGGTGATCGGGTCAAAACTGATGGTGCGTCCCGAGGCGCAGCAGACGAGCAGGCAACGAAGGCTGAGCGGTCAATCTAGACCGGAAAGGCGGACAGGGATGCTCATTCACGGTCGATCCTGCCGCTTATTAATCTCGAAAGAATGCGGGCAAGCCCATCGGCGGAGTAAGGTTTCTGAAGAAGCTCGAAGCCATGCGCTCCTTCTTGCGCAAGGATGTGGCTATACCCGCTCGTGAGGACGATCGGCATGTCAGGTCGCTCGGCGCGGACACGCTCCGCAAGCTCAATGCCAGTCATCCCAGGCATGACAATGTCGGAGAAAATCGCGTCGATAGATCGAGATTCGTCGCCCAAAATCGCAAGGGCTTCGAGGCCGTCCTGCGCGAGGACAGCGGAATAGCCCAGATCCTCGAGCAAATCGGTGGCGAACCGCCCGACCATTTCGTTGTCTTCGACGATCAGAATGCAGCCATGTGCGGCGCTTTGCGGGATCGAGGGGGCGTTGCTCGCTTGCTGGCTAATATCCGCCGTCTGCGCGGTCGTCGGTAGATAGAGCGTGAACATCGCGCCGCCGCCAGCGATGTTCGAGACACCGATGTCGCCGCCCGACTGCTTACAGAAGCCATGGACCTGGCTCAGCCCAAGCCCCGTTCCCTGACCCACTCCCTTCGTCGTATAGAAGGGTTCGAAAATCCGATCTAACTGATCCGCCGGGACGCCGGGGCCGGAATCAATCACCGAGACCGCGACAAATTTTCCCGGGCGTGCGCCATGGGCTCGGATTGCGGGAATGACTTCAGCTTCGCTGATCCTGATTGACAGCCTGCCAGTGCCTTCCATCGCGTCCCGGGCGTTGACGGCGAGGTTGAGAACCGCGGTGTCGAACTGGCTTGGATCGGCGAGGAGAAGACAGGGATCGCACTGAATTTCGAGAGAGTATGTGATCTGCGAGCCCAGCGTTGCCAGGAGTAGCGGCTCCATAGTCCTGATACTGGCGGTCGCGTTGAAAACGACCGGCTTCAGAGGCTGACGGCGGGCAAAGGCCAAAAGTTGAGCCGTCAGCGCGGCCGCCCGGTCGGACGTGTCAGCGATGGCATCGAGATAACGGGTTCTCCGGTCCTCGGTAAGATCAGGCTTCCTCAGCAAATCGACGCTTCCCCGGATCACGGTCAGCAGGTTATTGAAGTCATGGGCTACCCCGCCGGTGAGCAGACCCACCGCTTCCATTTTCTGCGCATGGCGCAGAGCATCCTCCGCCTTCGTCCGCTCCGCCATTTCGGCCTGCAGATCCTCAATGGCGGACGCGAGATCCTCTGTCCCCTGCGTCACTCGGTGTTCGAGCGCCACCGTCAGGCGTTCCAACGCGCTCCGGGCGCGCTCTTCGTTGTCGACGTCGAGGCATGTGCCCATCCATCTGCTGACATTTCCATCTTCATCACGGTCCGGAACGGCCCGGCACGTGAAGCAACGATATGCGCCCTCCTTGTCACGAAACCGGAGACGCCCGCTGTACGGCAGGCCATTGCGTATCGACTGGCGCCAGAGGTCGGCCGTTTCATCCCGGTCGTCTTCGTGCACCGCATCCAACCAGTGATCACCGTTGAGTTCGATGTCGCTGCGCCCGGTAAAGGCGCGGAAAAGCTCGTTGGTCTCGGTGAGATGTCCATCGCCGTCGGCAATGAAGAGGAAACCAGGAATAGCGGCGGTCAGTGCGTTGTAGCGATGTTCGGTGGCGCGCTCGTGCGTGCGATCGCGCATGATCTTGGCCGAGCCCTCGATCTGGCCCTCGTCACCGAGCAGGCGCATCATGAGACCGGATCCCCAGAAACGAGATCCGTCCTTGCGGACATGCCAGCGCTCGTTCAGGGCGCGTCCCTCGACACGGGCGCGCTCCATTTCGCCTTCGGGGACGCCTGCCTGTCTATCTTCGGCAGTAAATATCCGGTCGGCATTTTTGCCGATCATCTCGTGAGGCTGCCAACCAAGCAGGTTCTCGGCTCCAGGGCTCCAGCTTGTGATTACGCCCTCTTTGTCCTGGCTAATGATTGCAAAGTCGGTGGCGCTCGCCAGTATCCGGCTTGCCAGTTGATCGATCTGCATGCTCACCAATTTGTGTTCCTTAGAAAATCGGCGTGTCATGCGCATCGCGTTGTTGTCTCAACGTTGGAGACGGGGCCTCGGGAGCAAACCTAAAAAAAACTCTGCAGCACGGCAGTCTGTTCTGCCTCGCGAGAGGTCAGGTCCGGGTTCAAAAGGCGAAAAGAGGTTGGCGACGCTATCCTGCCCAGCCGGAGCTGTTCGATTCTGGCCTTAGATGCCGCCTCCAGTACCGGTCTGCCGAAGGCCGTTGGGAGCGATGACGTGGCGCTTTTCGAGATTCGGTCCGCATCCGCAGTCCGTTGATATCAGGATGCGCACCTTCATTGGCCGGACGCGGGCAGGCTGCTCGCGCGCCTTGCTTCACAGGAATGATCCATCTCGGCCGATACGGCCGGTGATGTGACTCACCAGGAAAAGCCGCGTATAGGGGAGGCATCGTCGCCAACGTGATGCGAGCAAGGCGTCGCCGTGGGCTCAGGCTCGCGCTTGTTGCGCGAGGTGGGCTACGATGAAATCCGAAAACCAACCACCCTTGCATCAGCACGTGCTGCAGCCTTTCCTGACGCGCCTTCTGTTGCGTTCGTCATTGAGCGCCGAAGAGCAGGCGACGGTGCTCGACCTGCCGATCCGGGTCGAACGCATCCCGGCAAACGTAGACTTCGTACGCCTCGGCGAACGTCTCGGTCACGCTTGCCTCGTCATCGACGGGCTGGTCGGTCGCTTCGAGCAGACGCGCAAAGGCGACAGGCAAACGACGGCCTTGCACATCCCGGGCGACATGGCCGATCTCCACTCGGTTGTTCTGCCCAAGACGTCGTGGGCGCTCCAGGCACTAACCCGCATTATGCATCGAGACATGGTTTTGGGTTGGCGATCGTGTAAGAGGGGCAAAAGCCCGGGCGGGTGCCTGACGTTTTTGCTTTCGCCGGGACTCGGTTTGTGATTCATCCTGTGGATGGCCCCTCCTGGACCTATCGATGAGCTTTCAAGCGCCGAGCTGGTCGCGCTGGTTACGGCGTTGCTGGGGAAGGTTGCGGATCTGGAGCGGACGGTGTCGGCCCAGCGTGACGAGATTGCGCGCCTGAAGAATCTGAAAGGCCCACCGTCCATCAAACCCAGTGGAATGGAGCAGGCGACGTCCGGCAAGCGGTCGGGGTCAAAACACGGAAGACGTGCTCCGAAGCCGGCTTCGCGGGTTGTCGTCGAAGATCGGGATCTCAGCCCTGAGATGACGCCGACCGAACGAGCGGGCGCGCGGTTCAAAGGGTATCAGCATTATCTCGTCCAGGATCTTGTGATCAGCCCGCAGACGATCCGCTATCGCCGCGAACGCTGGGTAACGGCAGACGGCAGGCCCGTCACAGCGTCGCTGCCGGCCGGGATCCGTGGTCATTTTGGCCCAGAGCTTTGCCGTTTCGTCCTGACGCAATATCATCAGTGTCAGGTCACTATTCCACGGCTTGTCGCTGAGTTGCGCAGCATAGGGATCGCCATTTCGAAGCGGCAGGTGATGCGGCTGTTGAACGAGGGTCAGGAAAACTTTCTTGCCGAGGCGCGTGACGTATTGCGTTCAGGACTGGCGACCGCGCCGTGGCTCACGGTCGACGATACCGGTGCTCGCCACAAGGCGAAGAATGGCTACTGTACTCAGATCGGCAACGATCACTTCACCTCGTTTGCTACAACCGGGTCAAAGAGCCGTCTCAATTTCCTGCAGCTACTGCGCGGCGGTTACACCGATTATGTGATCAATCAGGACGCGCTGGATTATATGCGCGAGCGCGCGCTCAGCAGCCAGGTCATTCGCCAGCTTACCGACCATCCCGACCGATGTTTTGCCGATCATGCCGCGTGGCTTGGACATCTCGAGCGGCTGGGTATTGCCGCGCTCACGGTTACGCCCAACCCACTTCTCATCGCCAGCGAAGGTGCGCTGTGGGGAAGCATCCGTGCTCATGGTTTCCTCGATAAGACAGTAATCGTCAGCGATGGCGCCGGGCAGTTCGAAGTGGGACAGCACGCCTCGTGCTGGATCCACAGCGAGCGCCTCGTCCACAAGCTCGACGGCTTCAACCAGCACGATCGCGAAGCGCAGCAGCATATCCGCAGTCTGATCTGGAACTACTACCGCGATCTCAAAGCGTATCGCGACAATCCATCCCCGACCCGTCGAATAAGTCTGCGCGCCAGGTTTGACCGGATCTTTCGACGCAGAACCGGTGCCGTCATGCTCGATCGACTGCTCAGGCGTATTCACGCCAACAGACACGACCTTCTGATGGTCCTCGATCGGCCCGAAATTCCGCTCCACACCAACGGGTCGGAAAACGACATCCGCTGCTACGTCACCAAACGTAAAATCTCCGGTGGCACCAGAAGCGACGCTGGTCGCGATACTCGCGACGCCTTCCTCGGAATTGCCAAAACCTGCGCCAAGCTCGGCTTTACGTTCTGGGACTATCTAGGCGATCGCCTCCAGGTCGCAGGCGCCGTCACCATCCCATGCCTGCCCATGATCGTCGCTGCTCGCGCTTGAGCGCCCGGGGTTTTGCCCCTTTACCTCACCCTGTAAGAGGGGCAAAAGCCCGGGCGGGCGCCTGACGTTTTTGCTTTCACCGGGACTCGGTTTGTGATTCATCCTTTGGATGGCGCCTCCTGGA
>Ga0207695_10003631_pt1 | contig 21563 bp, 19 predicted proteins | sample KBSC54metaG_FD_184354 | JGI IMG/M metagenome (GOLD analysis project Ga0207695, IMG submission 184354) | Corn rhizosphere microbial communities from Kellogg Biological Station, Michigan, USA - KBS C5-4 metaG (SPAdes) (version 2) | ecosystem: Host-associated > Plants > Roots > Rhizosphere > Soil...
CTCGAGATGCTACAGAGTGCCGCTGCCGACTCGGGGCGTCGGGTTGCGCTCCGCGCAATGACCGGTCAACCGATCGATCATCCGGAAGTCATCACGATTCCTGAGACCGGCTACCTCAAGGGCGCATTGCTCGAGGTGCTCGATTGAAGGTTCGAGCCTTCATCGCTGGCATTGCGGGCAGAAGTACGTCGACCGTCCTGCCTGAGTAATCCGAGCGATCGGCGTTCGACACCGGCGGCACGGCTTGCCTTCTCGATCATAGACGGCCAAGCGACTGACCGATGAATCCGTGTAGCGAGCGCCCGTCGCACGATCGATGACGCGACGGATTGCCGTCAGTAGCGCGGTAATTTGTTTTTGCGTCAGTGTGCGCGCCGGCGCGGCCGGAGAGACGCGGGCGTGCCACAACGCCTCGGCAGCATAGATGTTACCGAGTCCGGCGATCAAGCGTTGGTCGAGCAATGCGGGTTTGATCGGACCGCGCCTGGTCGACAGTGTGCGATGAAGCGATTCCGGCGTGAGCGACGGGTCCGCCGGCTCCGGTCCAAGACCAAGCTCGAGCGGCGCGCCCGCCGGATGAAGATCGATCGTGCTGAGCGCACGCGGATCGTCGAGCACAACGCGCGTTCCATCGGTGAAGCTCAGTACGGCGCGCGCAAATCGCGGCAGCTCCTCGCCGATTCGATCGATGTGCCAATCGCCGGTCATACGGAAATGCGCATGTAGAGTTCGGCCATCATCCAGTAGGATCAGCTGGTGTTTGCCGCGCCGATGGACCGTACGCACAGTCGCGCCCGACAACGACCGAAGGCGTGGTTTCGTGACGCGTCGCCGAAGCGAAGGATGAAGCACCTCCACGTTGGAGATCGTCTTGCCAACGGTGGCCGTTCGGAGCCGCCGCGCGGCGCTTTCGACTTCGGGTAGCTCTGGCACAAAGAAATGTGCAAGGGAATTTCGAGAAAACTTCGAAGGGAGCGCGGTTGACCGATCCTTCCCTGCCCAACCAACTTGCACGCGTGGCCCAATCGACTCAATCCGCCGCGCGCCGCCGTCAAGTCGCACGCGATGCGCGTTCGCCGGCGGTACGTCGGACGTTGGCGATCGTGCTCGTTCTCAACGCGCTCGTTGCGGCGAGCAAGATCTTTGTCGGCTTGCACACTGGGTCGCTGGCGGTGCTCGGTGCCGCGCTCGAATCCGGGCTCGACATGTTCAACAACGTAATCGGCATGTCCGTCGTCGCCGTGGCGGGCCGCGGACCCGACGAAGATCATCCATACGGCCACGACAAATTCGAGACACTCGGCGCACTCGGCATCGTCGGTTTCCTGTCGATCTCGTGCTTCGAGTTGCTGCGCGAAGGCGTCACCTCGCTCATCTCCGGCAGCGCGCCGCACCACATCGACACGACGGAAGTCGGCATCATCGCGGCGACGCTCGTCGTCAACATGTTCGTCGTATGGTACGAGCGACGCCGCGGACGCGAGCTTGGAAGTGCGTTCTTGTTGGCGGACGCAGCCCACACCGCCGGCGACATTTTGGTGACCGTGATGGCGCTCGCGTCGCTCGCACTCGCGCGGATCGGAATCGGCCGCCTGGACGCGGTCCTCGCGATCGGCGTCGCGCTGATCATTGCCTGGAGCGGCGCGCAAATCCTGCGCGCATCGATCCCGATTCTCGTCGACGAGCGCGCCATCGACGCGCGCCAACTGCGCGGCGTCGTCCTTGGCGTTCCCGAGATTCACGACGTGCGCAGCGTACGTTCGCGATCCACCGCATCGGGGCAGTTGTTCGCCGAGGTGACCGTCGCTGTCGCGGGCACGATCTCGGTCAATCAGGCGCACCAACTCGCCGACGCCGTCGAAGCTGCGATCGAGCGCGAGTTCGGAACATCGCAGGTCACGGTGCACGTCGAGCCGGCATGAGCACTTGCATATATCTCCTTGACACCTAGTTTACGCGCATCTTCCACACAGAAGTGGCATGGCCCAGCGACTGACGCGCTCTCTCAAGCACGAGTACGAGCTCTTCGTCGAACAGGAAATCGAGAACTACAAGGAATCGGTGCCGCGGAGCGTATTGCTCGGCATCGGTGACGAAGCAGTGACGTCGCTATCGGCGGCTCCGCAGTTCGCATTGACCGAGCTTCTGCTCTGCGAAGAAGTCGACCGTCTGATTTTTCGTCGACTGCGCTTGCCGTCCTACGACACATGGCGCCGGCGCCGCGTCAAGCTGATCGACGAGCTTCGGCGTCCCGAACATTGGGGCCTGCGCTCCGACGACGTTCTCGTTCGCGCCCTTCCGACGTCCACCGATGGGCGCGTGCTCGTTGCGGGCGCGGCTGACGAAGTTTCCGCGTTGTATCTCGCCGCCAATGGCTGCGACGTCACGACGCTCACCGCGGAGTCGGGCGCGCTCGAGCGCGTGATGCAAGCGGCGATTGGCGCGGGGTTGGCAGGGCGAGTCCATGCACAAATCGGCGACCTCTCATCGTGGACGCCCGAGGTTCCGCTCAACGCCGTGATCGTGAATCCGTCAGTGCTCGACGGCCTGTCGGCCAGTGAGCGAACGCGAGTGATCCAGGTTCTTCAGAGCGCGACCATGGACGGCGGAATTCATCTCGTTCAGACGATCGTTTCGTCGAACAAGGCGATTGGGGCGCTATCTCTGGAAGAGTTGCGGAGCCGGTATCGCGGATGGACGGTCACCGTCGAGCGTTCGGACGGACGGTCGAAGACATTCTTGGCGCGCAAGGGAGCGGCCTGAGCTCGCCGTTGCGGATTGACCCTTTGTGTCATTCTGTAGCGTATCGGAATGAAACGAACCAGTCGCAGCGGCTGGTCGTTTTCTTTTCTAAGCTATTGTTCTTGAATCTCTTAGCGGCTTCTTCCGTTGTTGGCACCGACGGTGCTAATGCACGGCACCGTGGCCGGGCCCGTTGCGGCGAACCGTTCTCGTCGCCGGGTTGATTGCCGGCCAGACTTCACCGCCATCTAGACCCACTACTTATATGAAGGGAAATACGCCAAACGGACCAGAGCAGGAGCCGATCGGGATCGTGATCTCGCGCGGGTCCAGGCAGGAGGACGTGCCGTGCGTCTTCGCATACGTCTGGGGCCCGGCCCCCGAACCGAGCGACGAGGTGCGCGAAAGCAAGGTCGCGTGAGCCGGACGAGCTCTCGAAGCAACGAAGGCGCCCCTAACGGGCGCCTTTTTCTTGCTCGGAGCTTTCCTGGGCTCGGTACGCGCCTTGCCCAACTCGCAAGGGTGAGCGACAACACGACTTGGGAGCAAGAACGCGCGACGCTGCTCGGACGACGGATCTCCGACCTCGGCTTGACGATCCGCGGATCGCGGGTGGAACGGCTGATCGAGACGCTCTACGCTGAGCTCGCGGCCAAGTCCATCGCCTATCGCCCGACCGTGTATCTCAGCGATCAGTGGGGATGTCCCGACGGGACGCCGCTGATCGGAGTTCCCTTCTATTTGGTCGATGAGCGGCTCGAGCGCATCGAGGCCGAGATGTCGGCGGGTGTCGAGGACGACGTCGAAGCAATGCGCTATTTGCGCCACGAGTGCGGACATGCGATCAACTACGCGTTCTGTCTCTACGAACGACCGGAATGGCGAAGCACCTTCGGCCCATTCTCTCGGCCGTATCGGGAGCGATACCGTACCGATCCGTTCTCGCGAGAGTACGTGCGACACATTCTCGGCTGGTATGCGCAGAAGCATCCAGACGAAGATTTCGCCGAGAGTTTTGCCGTGTGGTTGACACCGGGCCTCGATTGGCGACACGAGTATGCGGGCTGGCCGGCATTGGCGAAGCTCGAGTACGTCGATCGAGTGATGAGAGAAATTGGATCACTCATGCCCGAGGCGCCGACTCCGACGTATGAGGATCTGCCGGTAGAGGCGATGCACTACACCATCGCCGACCACTATGCCGAGAGCGACGACCGGGTTCCGATCGAGGACGCGCGGCAGTTCGACAACGATCTCCGACGGATCTTTGTGTCGGTCGATGACGCTCCGCAGGGCGAGCCGGCGAAGTGGTTCATGCAACGTCACTATCGTGAGATCGTGTCGCGCATCTCGTACTGGACGGGTGAAGGTCCGAGTGTGGTGCGCTCGTTGATCGATCATCTCGCGCTACGGGCAACCGATCTCGATCTGCGCGTGGCCGGACTCGAAGCAGCGACATTGATCGAGCTGACGGCGTTCGGCACCGCGGTCGTCATGAACCACCGCTATACTCACACACTCGGCCGGACGTCGCGTGGCGCGCGCGCCGTCGCCGGCCAGGTATGAAGGTCGTCGTCCTGCACAACGCCGACGCTCTCGAGCCGCCGGTGGATCCGATCATCGAACAACTGTCGGGCGCTCTCCGTACGATCGGTCACGATGTGGAGGCGGTCGTAGTAGATCGCGAGATCGACGCGGTCGTCAGCGACTTGCGGGACCGGGCGCCGGAGCTCGTGTTCAACATCACCGAGTCATTTCGTGGCAAGAGCGCGCTCGACTCGAACGTCGCGGCGCTATTGAATCTCGTCGATTGTCGCTACACGGGGTCGAGTCCGGCGGGGCTGATGCTGGCCGGGGACAAGAGTCTCACGAAAAAAGTTCTGCGATTTCACGGCGTTCAGACGCCGGAGTTCGCGACGCTCTATCGCGGTGCTGTGGATTGGGCGGGTGACCTCACGTTCCCTGTCATCGTGAAGCCACCGCAGGAAGATGCATCGCTGGGTATCACCTCCGCGTCGGTGGTTCACGAGATCAAGGATTTGTTCGCGCGCATCGACGAGCTCCAGGCCGAGTATCAGACGCCGGTGCTCGTGGAACAGTTCGTAGAGGGCCGTGAGTTCTATGTCGGGGTGTTGGGGAATGCGTCTCCGGAGCCGCTGCCAATCATCGAGATGGACTTCTCGGGATTTCCGGCCGATCGTCCGCGCATCGCGAGCTGGAACGCCAAGTGGGGCGAGGATGGCGAAGGCTCCGGCGCAGAGTACGCCGGTTCGCGATCGATCTTTCCGAGCAATGTGGACGAGGAATTGGTTGGTCGCATGCAGCGCGTCGCGATCGAAGCGTTCAATGCCCTGCGGCTGCGCGATTATGCGCGGATCGACCTGCGCGTCTCGGATGCGGGCGAGATCTATGTGATCGAGGTGAACCCGAACTGCTACTTGGAGCGCGAGAGTGAGTTCGCTCGAGCCGCGAAGAAGCATGGCTTGGAGTATGAGGCGCTGATCGGGCGGATCGTGGATTTGGCGACGGCGCGTTACGCTCGCTGAGGTTCCACTCAGGAATCCAAATGGCTCTCGTGGTCAGTTCTCCTTGTGTATCCGTTCAATCCGCTCGGTCCGTTTTCACGATCGCTATGGCTTGCCCGGGCGGCCCCGCGAAAGATCAGTGTGGCGCTTGGGTCTCGTGCGGTACATGAGCCATAACGATGAGATACGGACACAAACGGATTGAACGGACAACGAACGGAAACGGATTCATCTTGTACTCCGCCGATTCAGGTTTTTGGATGCGGAGCAGCCCATTCATTTCGCGGCTAGCGATCTCGCTGGCGCCGATGCTTGAGACGGTTCTCGCAGATAACACGATAGAATTTTGGCTCGCGCCCGAAGTGGAGCAGGAGTCCCAGTTCCAGATTAGTCGCGTGGAGGTAGCTGAAGAGTTGCAGGGTACCGTCGGGACGCAGGCGTTCGGTCGATTTGATCTCGACTACGAGCTTTCCGTCGACAACCATGTCGAGCGATTGGCCAGCGAGTGGCTCGCCCCGGAAGTACACCATTACCGAGACTTCCCGCTGGGCACGATGGCCCTTGGCTACCAAGTCACGCTCGAGGGCAAGTGCATAGATGTACTCTCGGTAGCCAAATCCCAGCTCGCGGTGAACATCGAAAAAGCATCCGATGACCGAGCGAGTGAGGTCGGCTTCGAGCAGTTGGTCGCCGCCTTTGTCTTTGCTGTTCATCCGTTAGTGTCCGTTCCTTCCGTCCATTCCGTATCATCAATTCGTTACGGCCAGCATCGCGCGGCCGCACTCGAGCGCCACGCCACGATCTCGCGAACAGCCGCTCGGGCGAGCCATAACAATTGTGAAGAACGGATTGGACGGATTGAACGGACAACAAACGGAAGAAGAGCCTTTGTGGTCCGCCGCGCAGGCTCGTAATGGGCTAACCCAAAAAAGAGGCCGACGTTTCCGTCGGCCTCTTTTCCATGCTATTAACCGCGAGAACTACTGGCGCTTCTTGGCGGCCTTGCGACCAGCCTTTTTCCGACCGCCCTTCTTCGCGGCCTTCTTTCCACCCTTACGGGCACCTTTCTTTGCGGCCATGGTGATCTCTCCATTCATGGAGGTTCTTGCTCTCATCCGATCCCCCGGTGGATCGGCAGAGACGACGATCGTCGCGCACGAGGCGCTCGAATCGCCGCTACACATGCCTCCGCGGAGACACGTGAAGTCCGTGGTCCATCTCCATCATACGGCGTCACTCATACAGCGTCGCTCAAGCTGGTGAAATTGAAATCACGAACTTTGATCGGCGGGACCATGATCGCCTGGCCCGGCTCACCGCCCTCGCTTGCGCTCACACGAACGGGAGCACCCATCGCTTCCAAGTTATTCAACATGAAGACCGGCGAATCGTTGAACCGAAGGTTCTTCACCGGCTTCGTGATCTTGCCGTTTTCAATCAAGAAAGTTCCGTCGCGCGTCAGACCCGTGTACAGAATGGTGCGCTGATCGACCGGACGCAAATACCAGAAGCGTGTTACCAACAAACCACGTTGAGTCGAATGAATCAAGTCCTCGAGCGTTGCGGTACCACCGCTCATGCGAATCGAATTGCCCGCTCCAGTCGGTTCACGACCCTGTTTCTGCGCCCAGTATCGATCGTAATCGAGATTCTTCACAACGCCGTTCTCGATCCATACGACGCGTCGTGTTGGTAAACCGTCACCACTAAATGGTGATGAGGCGACCTCGGGATCGAACGGATCGGACGCAATCGTCACTCGTTCATCGACGACTTTCTGCCCAATCTTGTTCTTCCCGCCTGGCAGCGAGAAGAACGACCGACCTTCATCCGCCGAGCGCGCGTTCAGTGCGCGCGAGATGAATTGCACGAGATTGCCGACGGCGGTTGGCTCGAAGACGACGGTATAGCGTCCCGGCTCGACAGCAACCGGATGTACCGATGCACGCGCCTTCTCCGTTGCGCGAACGCCGAGCGCGGATGGATCGATGCGACTCCAATCATGATGCGTCGCGCCAGCCCAGCCAGAACCAGTTCCATCGGGCGTGCGCACAGTGGTTGTGAGCACGCTCGCGGTCGACCGATTGTAGGCGAACAAGCCTTTGTTGTTCGCGATCGCCTGCGCACCGGTGATCGCTTCCATGAAACCGGTCGACACGAGCTTGGCCTGCTTCGCTGGATCCGTGATGCGCTTGACCGCTTCGGCGCGCGCGGGCGCATCGAGCGATGCGGTTGCGTCGCTCCAATTCACGCCCGGCTGATACGTCTGCGGTCCAAGCTCCGGCATCGCTTCCGGATCGTCGGGACTGAGCTTCGCGATCCGCTCGGCCATCTGCACCGCGGCGCGAAGGCCGTCGTCGTCGAGCTGATTGGTCGACGACGAGCCACTGCGTTTGCCGAACCTCGCGATCACGGTGACGACTGAATCGAACGAGTCGCCGCCAGTCGAAATCTGATTCACGGCGAAGCGACTGTTCGCGACGTTGGTGCTGCTGACGAGCACGCGAGCTTCGTCGGCCGTGACGAACGAGAGCGCGCGCTTGGCGATCGCCTCGCATTCTTCACGCGACAAATAACGCGCCGACAACACCAGCGAGCGCAGCGTCATGCTTGCCGGCCGGTGTTGATGACGTTGACGTTGCGAAAGCGCGTCACGGGAGCGCCATGCGAGATGGCGTTCACCTGGACCGGTTGTCCTTTGGCGTCGCCGAACGCGCCGCCCAGATAATAGCTCTTTGGTCCGCCGACCATGTCGAGGCTCGCCCAGAACTCCGGCGTCTTCATTTGGTAGGCAACGTCCTTTAGCATGCCGACGATCTTGCCACCTTTGATCTCATAGAAGACCTGGCCGCCGAACTGCGCATTGTAGCGTTGCTGATCGATCGAGAACGAGCCGTCGCCGATGATCGCAATGCCGCGATCGGTGGCAGCGATCAGATCTTCCCAACCGAGATCCTTCTCGCCGGGAAGCAGTGAGACATTCGGCATGCGCTGGAACTGTACAGCGGCCCACGTCTGCGCATACGAGCATCCATGCGAACGCGTCGGCTTGCCAAGCTTCTTGTAGTACCAATCGAGCCACAGCGCCTGCTCTCTCGTCGTTTGATAGTCGACGAAGATGCCTTTCTTGATGATGTCGAAGTCTTCGGGCTTGACGCCTTCGTCGTCCCAACCGCAGGCCGATAGCGAGCCGGGTTGCGAGCGATCGCCGCGAATGTTCATCAGCTCGGAGCCATACTTGAGCGTGCCGAGCACTTTCTCCGGCGGTGCGACGAAGCTCGTGCCGGCGTAGTTGGCCTCGTAGCCCATCGCCCGGTCTAGCTCTGTGGGATGTGCGACCGATTCGTGGATCGTGAGCCAGAGATGCGACGGATGCAACACGAGATCATACCGGCCAACGTCGACCGACTTTGCGCTGAGCTTCTGCACCGCCTCGTTCGCCCATTTCGGCGCATTCTCAGCCAGCTTTGCATCGCGCACGTGCTCGTACCCGAGACCGCGCGGCGCGATGTCGACCGATTGACGCGTCGCGAAGTCGCCGTTGCCGACCGCGGTCACCGTCATCGACGGTTCGGTGCGGTAGATGACTTGGAACGTCATCGATCCGTCGGTCGACGCGAACGTCTTCTCCTCGCGGAGAAAGAACATGGCCGAGTTGACGAACCGGGCGCCTTTGACCGCGAGCGCGGCTTGGTTCGCGGCGAGCAGCGCGCCAACTTTGTCTTCGATCGCGACGCCGAACGGATCGATCTCGATTGGACTCTTCCAGGTTCCGTTCGCGACGACCGGCGCTGGCGCGAGCACGACAGGCCGCACCAATGCCGACCGATTTGCGCGCGCTTGCTCGACTGACTGTTTGGCGATGCGCGCGACTTCTTCGCGCGTCAACTCGCGACTGGCCGAAAAGCCCCATGCACCGCCGACGAGCGTGCGGACGCCGAACCCGTACGTCTCATTGTCGGCAATTCCTGAGACGCGTTGCTCGCGTGTCGACACGTTCTGCGTGCGATTGCGAACGAAGCGAACGTCGGCGTAGTCGGCCCCGGCGCTCTTCGCGGCGTCGAGTGCAATGCCCGCGAGCTCTTTGATGTTGGGCTCGCCGGCGAAATGCGCCGCGTATGGCGAGTCGGACGGGGAGACGAATGCGTCGGTCGCAAAGCGACCGGTTGGTGAGTGAGCCGCGAGTCCTGCCATTGCCGCGGCGGTTGTTGTCGACTTGAGAAACTCTCGTCGAGTTTGACCCACTCGGTACCCTCGTGCGTGCGCTGTGACCCAACTTCCGCGCGAATAAATGCGAATAGTGCTCTCACGCGAATATAGGAATCGCACTTTTCACACGCAATAGATGTTCCGAACTTTCGCGTCATCGACGAAGAGCGCGATCACAGCACTTCCATCGCACATCGTGGCGTGCGACGTTTCGTTCGCGACGAACGAGTAGCGAGCGATTGCGAGCGAGTCGCGGATTCATTCTCTTGCAATGGAGCGACACGCGCGTGAAAGCGCTGGTGAAAACGACAGCTGGCGTCGGATTCGTGTTGAAGAGTGTTCCCGAGCCGACGATTCGAGACGATGAAGTATTGATCCGCGTGCGACGCGCGGGCGTGTGCGGCACCGACGTACACATCTACGATTGGGACGCCTGGGCGCAAGGCCGCGTCAAACCACCGATCGTCGTCGGCCATGAGTTCGCTGGTGAGGTCGTGCAAGTCGGAAGTCTCGTCACCGATGTCCGCAATGGCGATCGTGTGACGGCCGAGGGACACATCGTCGATGGACGATGTTTGCTCTGCCGCACCGGCAATTCGCACGTCTGCCCGTACACGAAGATCATTGGCGTCGATCGCGACGGCTGCTTCGCTGAATACATCGCGATGCCGGCAACCAACGTCTGGCATCTCGACGACAACGTCTCGTTCGACATCGGCGGCATCCACGATCCCATGGGCAACGCGTTCCACACCGCACTGACCGCCGACATTCCCGGCGCGACGGTGCTCGTGACCGGATGCGGACCGATCGGCATCTTCGCCGTTGGCATCTGTCGTGCGGCAGGCGCATCGCGCATCATCGCCTCGGACATCAATGACACGCGACTCGGACTCGCCAAGCAGATGGGCGCACACGACATCGTCCATCCTGATGAAGCCGAGGCGGTGGTCAAGCGTCACACTGATGGACTGGGCGTGGATGTCGTGTTGGAGATGTCAGGCGTTCCGGCCGCGATTCATCAAGCGTTCGCGCTGGTGCGCGTGGGCGGTCGAGTGCAGATGCTCGGCATTCCCGCGAAGCCGATGGACATCGACTTCGCGACCGAGATCATCTTCAAGGGTCTGACGATTTATGGAGTGGTGGGACGTCGGATGTATGACACGTGGCTCATGATGACGCGATTTCTTCGATCCGGGCAATTCGATCCGACGCCAGTGATCACGCATCGCTTCCCGCTCGAGGGTTTCGACGATGCGATCCATGCGATCAAGTCGGGCGAGGCGGGGAAAGTGATCTTTGAAATTGCGTGATACCGTTGGGGGACGGACACGAACGGCAACCGTGTTTGGTTGCTTCACGCGCAACGACATTGGTTAGGGGCACTGCATTGTGACGATCAACAAATCCTTCACGAAGGGCCTCGAAGCGACGATCGAGCAGCTCAAGGTCGACAAGGTCTACAAGCGGCTCAATCATCTCGACTCGCCGCAAGCGGCGCGCGTCCAGATGGAAGGGCGCGGCGAGATCTTGATCCTGTCGTCGAACAACTACCTGGGCCTTTGCGACGAGCCGTCGGTGATCGAAGCAGGCATCGACGGCTTGCGACGCTACGGCGCAGGAACGGCGAGCGTGCGCTTCATCTGCGGCACGTTCACGATCCATCGCGAGCTCGAAGAAGCGTTGGCGCAATTCGTCGGAGCCGAAGCGTCGCTCACGTTCGTGTCGGCGTGGAATGCGAACGAAGGCTTCACGGCGACGATCGCGCAGGAAGGCGACTTCATCGTGTCCGACGCGCTCAACCACGCGTCGATCATCGACTCGATGCGATTGGCGAAAGCAATCTCCAAATGCACGACCGCTGTCTTCAAGCACAGCGACATGGACGACCTCCGCGCCAAGCTCGCGGAGGCCAAGGGCGCGAAGCGGCGAATCATTTGGACCGATGGCATCTTCTCGATGGAAGGCGCGATCGCCAAGCTGCCCGACATCTTGCAGATCGCGCGCGATACCGACTCGATCGTCGCCGTCGACGACTCGCACTCCACCGGCGTGCTTGGCAAAATGGGTCGCGGCACCGCCGAACACTTTGGCGTGCTCGGCGAGGTCGACGTCATCACGTCCACACTTGGGAAAGCGTTGGGCGGCGCGGCAGGTGGGTTTGTCGCCGGCTCGAATGCGGTTGCCGACTACATGACTCAGCGATCACGTCCGCAACTGTTCTCGAATGCGCTGCCGCCAACCGTCGCGGCGAGCGCGTTGGCCGCCGTACGCTTCGTCGAACAACATCCGGAGCGCGTCGAGACGTTGCGCCAGAACGCCCTCTATTTCCGCAACGCGATCACGGAGGCCGGCTTCAAACCTCTCGCTGGCGAGACACCAATCATTCCGATCATCGTCGGTGAGACGGCGGCGGCAATTCAGATGAGCGACATGCTGCTCGAGAATGGGGTGTTCGTGACGGGCTTCGGATTTCCCGTCGTGCCGCAGGGTCAAGCTCGCGTGCGTTGTCAGATTTCGGCGTCACACACTCGCGATGATCTCGATGAAGCGGTGCGTGCATTCAAGAAAGTCGGGGGGAAGCTGGGCATCATATGAAGTAGTTGAGGGTTGAGCGAAGATTGGTGGCGCGCGAAAGCGCGCCACTTGTGTATCCACCTCGACTGCCACCGGCGCCGATCAACGCCGTTACGCGGCGCAGGCGTATTCCCTCTCTCCACCCTCGCCCCTCCGCCCTGTCGTTGCGTGATCCTGGTCACCCTCGGGCGAGAACGATTGTAACTGCCGTGACCGTTTAGGTCAGCTTGTCGTCCCACACCAGAGAGCCGGACGTACGGCCCAGCTACTTCTTGCCGAGGATTCGTATGCGAACGATCCGTGCCCTGACGATCGCTGCTGCCGTCGTCGTGGCGGTTCCGACAATTTCCGCCGCCCAACAGGGCCGTTCCTTCAAAGACGCCTGGTTTTGGGGGATCAAAGGCGGCGGAGTGACGCTGGCCGACACAGGTCAAGCGTATAAACAAGCGCCATTCGTCGGTATCGAATGGCTCATCACACGAACGCACGGCGGACTGTACGTCTCCGGCGGCGAAGCGTTCTTCAAAACGCAAACACTCGTGCAGCGCGATTTTTCGCCGGACAGTGGAGCGCGCATCATCGATCTCAAGAACATGCGTAAGCTCGACGTCGCGATCATGGGATTCCCGGGCGAGCATCTTCGCTTCCATCCATATGCCGGCATTGGCTTCACGCTGAATCAGATCGTCGACGCCGTGGCGCGCCCGCCGTTCGGAACACAAGATCAGCTCGAGGCGACGCAGTCCCTCATTCAAGATCAGAAAGTCGCGTTTTCGCCATTACTCATCGTGGGCGGACAATACGCCCTGCGAAAAGTCTCGGTGTTCGGCCAAGGATCGCTCAGTCAAGTCCAGCGCACCTTCCTCGGGTACAACGGACGATCCGCGAACTTTGCGTACGAGGTTGGCCTCCGCTACAACTTCGGGTCGTCGATCGACAGAAACTGACGCTCTGACTCGTCAGCTCGAGCGAAGCGAAGGATCTGCTGTCGAAGGAATGACAGCGGATCCTTCGTCGTTTCACTTCCTTCGTCGCGTGGCCTCCTCGAGACGCGCCTCAGGGTGACTGGCCAACACGATCAAGCGCCGAGCGAGTGTCTGGGGAAGTGCGCTGGTGTCTTCGAAACGTAGGGATTGTTCGTCACGAACCATCGGAGCGGCCAGTCAGCCGATTGCGTGATGCCGATGCGTGGTGTCACGGTCACGTCGCGATCCGGAATCGCGTCGCCGGCACGAACGACCAGCGGCCCTCGATCGAGCGGCTTCCAGTTGTGTCTCCCGTCGATGCCGAGCGCGAGGCAAAGCTTGCCCGGACCGTTCGTGAGATCGATATCGCGCCGCACCTTCGGTCGGCGCTGGCGCATCAGATCGACGCCGTAAAGTGGCTCGATCGCGCGCACCAGCACCGCACTCGGCTCATGCTCGGCGCGCGTCACCACGTTGAAGCACCAATACATGCCGTAGATGAGATAGACGTACGCGATTCCCGGCGGTCCGTAGAGCGGTGCGGTTCGTGACGTACGCCCCGCGGCTGCGTGACATGCGAGATCATGCTCGCCGAGGTAGGCTTCGGTTTCGACGATCCTGCCGGCGGCAATACCATCGGGCGTCTTGCACTCGAGAATCGCGCCCAAGAGATCGCGTGCGACACGCTCGGTGTCGCGATCATAGAATTCTCGAGGAAGCGGCGGCGTGACACGAGAACGCCGCGCTCGTGGCGCGGCGTTCTGGGTCATTCGTGGTCGGCCGCGGGAGCGCGTTTCTTTGCGCGGGCGGCGGGGCCACCGGTTTTTGCTCCGGCGCGTCCACGCTTTGCTTTCGCCGCTGGTGCAGCGGTGGGCGCGGCAGCCATCGGCGCCGCGGAAGCGGCAGGTGTCGCACGACCGCCCTTTCCGCGCGCGCCACGTCCGCGCGACGTCGCCGCGCGCTTTCCGCGTGCGGCGGGCGATGTGCCGTTGTCAGCCGCTGGCTTTTCTTCTTCGCGCGGCGGGACGACGACCGCGGGAATGTCCTCGACCACACCGATCGAGAGCAGCTCAGGCGGCGGTGCGCCTGGTCGTCCACGCATCGGGCCCGTGCGCGCACCGCGCGGCCCCATTCCTAAACGCGGGCCCGCCGGCGCGGCCGGTGGCGTCGATGCGGTCGTTGCCGCGGTCTCGTGCCGCGCCAGCTGCTCGGAAACCGGCGCAGCTTCGGCGGCGCGCGCCACTTCGAAATCGTTGCCGCGCCGGCGGAGGTCGACGATGCCCTCGTCGTGCGCGTCCTTGAGAATGCGCACGAACATCCGATCGCTGAGACTCTCCGAGTCGCGCCCGAGCAGCTGACGCGCGCGACGACGCACTTCGCTGGCTCGGATGGATTCGTCGCCGCTTACGAGATCGTTGACCGCGCGCCGTACAAGGTCGAACGCCTCGCTGCGCGTGAGACGTTCACCGATGGAGCCGGCCGCCTCGTCACTCGGACGCGTAGCTGCCGCGAACTCGAGTTGCGCCGCCGGTTGCACTGGTGAGGGCGACGACACAGCCGATACCGATTCGACAGTCGCTGGCGTGACAACGGTCGACGACGGTGCGGCGATGCGAGGTTCGCGCTCCCGTCCGCGTCCACCACGTCCGCGCCGGCTGCGTCGCGGCCCGCGATCTTCGCCCGGCGTGCCCGCTTCGGTCGTGTCCACCGCGGCCGGCTCGGCGCGGTTGGTTCGCGTCTCGGTTGCCGGCACGGCACTCGGCAGATCGACCTCGAGCTGTCCGTTGTCGAGTTTGGTTACGGACAACAGGCCGCGCTGCGCCGCTTCTTGGCAGAACCGTGAGAACTTGGAAATGCCAAGATTCTTCTCATCGAACGTGCTATCGATCTCCTGCATGACCTGCTTGAGACGATCGGAGCGCATGACGTCATTGTTGCGCTTCATGCGCTGCACCGCTTCGGTGACCAGCTCCCATGGGTCGTACTTGCGCGTCGGCTCTTCGTCGGACGCCTTGATCAACCCGGCGAGCGCATTGTAGCTGTAGTACTCGTCGCAGTTCTGGACGAGCAGATCGCTCGACGACTCGCGAATGCCGACGCCGATCACGTACTTGCCGTATTCCTTGAGCTTCATCACGAGGCTCGAGAAGTCGGAGTCGCCGGAAAGAAGAATGAACGTGCCGATTTCCGGGCGCGTGAAGACGAGCTCCAGGCCGTCGATGGCGAGTCGGATGTCGGTCGCGTTCTTCTTCGACGATCCATAGGCCGGCGCCATGATCATGTCGATCGACGACTCGGCGAGGGAGACGACGTATTGTGGGTAGCGTCGCCAGTCGGCGTAAGCGCGCTGAACGGCAACCTTTCCTTTGATGATCTCGGACGAGAGGAGGTTGCGAAGCTCCTTCCCGAGGTCGGAGCGGATCCCCATCGTGACGTTGTCGAAGTCGATGAGGAGCGCGGCGTTGGGCGCGTGGACCGGCGCCGAGACGTGCGGGGCCGCGGCCATGGCCTGCGGACCGCGGTGAATGAGCGCGCTTTGTGAGCGAGTTGGCAATCGCGAATGTCTAGAATTCATGCAAGGCTCTACGGATCAGTAGTAGGAATTTAGAGCGATCGGCGACGTAATGCCATGCGCCGTGCGCCGAACCAGGCAAAAGAGAAGGAGTCTGACCCTGATTGCGCCCCCGTCTGCGCGGGTCCACTCTCACTCTCCCATCGCTTTGAGGATCACTCGCTTGGGACGTTGTCCGTCCCATTCGCCGTAAAAGATCCGTTGCCAGGGGCCGAGATCCAGACGCCCGGCGGTCACGGGGACGATCACCTCGTGGCCAATGGTGATCGATCGCAGATGGGCAGCGGCGTTGTCTTCTCCCGTACCACTGTTGTGGCGGTATTTGTCAGGGTCCCACGGCGCGATCGTCTGCTCGAGCCAATCGAGGATGTCTTTCCAGAGATTTGGCTCGTGGTCATTCACGAACACCGACGCCGAGATGTGCATTGCCGACGCGAGGACCATTCCTTCGCGAATACTCGCCGCCGCGCGACATTTTTCGACGGCGTCGGTGATGTCGATGATCTCCTGCCGCTTTTTCGTGTCGAAGGTGAGGTAGTCCGTATGCGTCTTCATGGTAGGTCGTCTCAGGGTGGTTGGTGCTCTGGACAATCTGTATGTTTGACGTCGAAACCGCTGTCGCACGCGTCTCGTACGGAGCTCATGTGAAGCGTGTCGGATTTCGCGGCCGCCTCTTTCTGATCCTGCTGGGATTCGCCGTCATTCCGTCGATTCTCATTTCGCTCGCGTGGAGTGCCACGGGGTCGTTCGTGCTACCGCTTGCCGGCGCGACGGCGGCCTGGGACAGCGTGGCGATCACTGGAGAACGCGCGATCGCCGCGGCTCGTGCCGCCGACCTGAGCGACGCGCAGCGCCGCGCACTGCAAAGACATGACAGCACATTGCGACAAAGCGTCCTCCAATCGCGCCGAGCTGGATTCCTGTTTCGCGAAGCGGCCAAGAAGCTGGCTTTCGCGTCGCTTTTCGTCGTGCTGATCATCGGCGTCATTGCCTCGCGAGTCGCGGGCCATCTGAGTCGCAATCTCAGTCGGCCCCTGCAGGAGCTGGTGGGTTGGACGGAACGCATTGGACGCGGTGAAGCGTTGCCGACGACGCCTCCACGGCGCGGCGCGCCGGAATTCGAGGTCTTGCGGCGCCGAATGAGGATCATGGCCGGTGAGCTCGAGCTCGGACGCGCGCGAGCGCTCGAGGCGGAACGCGCGGCGACGCTGAGAGAAAGCGCTCGGCAGGTGGCGCACGAGCTCAAGAATCCGCTCACGCCGATTCGATTCGCCGTCGAGCGCCTGCAGCGCGACGCGCCGCCAGAGTTGTCCGAGACCGTCGAAGTACTCGCGGTCGAGTCGCAACGGCTGGAAGCAATGGCGCGCAGCTTCGCGCAATTCGGCCGTCTGCCCGAGGGACCGCGCGCGGACGTCGATCTTGGCGAAATGGCGCGGTACACGGCACGGGCAACCATCCCGCCCGACGTCGCGGTGCATGTCGAGATCGACGACGACGTACCTATGATCAAGGGACATCATGATGCGCTCGCGCGCGCGCTGTCCAACGTGATGCTCAACGCCGTCGATGCCTGCAAGGGGCGCGGTGGTGGAGAGGTCGGCGTACGCGTTCGGCGGCTCAGCGGCAATGGCAATGGAACGGAATCGGTCGAGCTGACGGTATCAGATACCGGCTGCGGCATTTCGCCGGAGCAGCTCACGCGAATCTGGGAGCCGTACGTGACGTCGAAGCCGGGCGGAACTGGATTGGGACTCGCTATCGCGCGACAAACGGTGTTGGCGCACGACGGCTCGGTGTTCGCCGAGAGCAGAGTTGGGAGCGGAACGGAGATTCGGTTCGTGCTTCCGATCCGGGGCGACAGCAGCAACGGTAGCATTGGTACCAGTGGAGGAAGTCATGGGGATTAGTCCGTTCATCGTGCCGATCGTGTTGTTCATCTGCATCGCGGCAACGGTCATCTTGGTTCCTGTCGCACGCGCGTTCGCGCGACGAATGGAGCGAACCCCGCTGCAGCCGTCGATGCCGTCCGACGTCGTCGCGCGACTCGAGCGCATGGAACAAGCAATCGATTCGATCGCGATCGAGGTCGAGCGAATCTCGGAGGGACAGCGATTCACTACGAAGCTCTTGTCGGAGCGGGTGGACCGCGAGCTTCCGGCGTCCGATCCAGCACGTCCGTCGACCTGACCGCGCGTCATGCCCAGCGTCTTGATCGTCGATGACGAACCGAATATCCGGCGGATGGTCGGCGCGCTGCTGAGCGCCGAGGGCTACGAAGTGCGTGATGCACAGGACGGCGCCACGGCATTGACGCGCGCAACCGACGCGGAGCCTGACGTCCTCTTGCTCGACCTCATGATGCCCGGCGAGCTCGATGGCATGGCGACGCTCGCGCGCTTTCGCAAATCGATGCCCGACGTCCCCGTGGTCATGATGAGCGGACGCGCCGGCCTCACCGACGCCGTCAAAGCCACGAAACTCGGCGCGTTCAACTTTCTCGAGAAGCCGCTGAGCCCCGAGGGCGTGTTGCTGGCACTATCGTCGGCGCTCGAGCTCAGGCAGGCGCGTCGCGAGGCGAGAGCGCTGCGCGCCGATCTCGGGTTGAGTGGCGACATGATCGGCGACAGTCCTGGAATACTCGAGGTTCGCGCGATGATCGATCGCGTCGCGCCGACCGATGCACGAGTACTCATCACCGGTGAATCCGGGACCGGCAAGGAGCTCGTCGCGGCAGCAATCCACATGGCCAGCGATCGGCGCGATCATCCGTTCGTGCGCGTGAATTGCGCGGCGATACCACGCGATCTGGTCGAGAGTGAGATGTTCGGACACGAGCGCGGCGCCTTCACCGGCGCAACCGACCGCCGCATCGGACGATTCGAGCTCGCGCATCGCGGCACGCTCTTCCTCGACGAAGTCGCGGACTTGGGCGCCGAGGCCCAGGCCAAGCTTCTGCGCGCGATCGAGGCGAGAGAGATCGAGCGCGTCGGTGGCGGCAAGCCGATTCGCGTCGACGTCCGCATCGTGTCGGCGACCAACAAGGATCTCTCACAAGCCGTCACCGACGGCTCGTTCCGCGACGATCTCTTGTTCCGCCTCAATGTGATTCCGATTCCCATTCCGCCGTTGCGCGAACGTCCGGGCGATATTCCCGCGTTGGTCGCGCACTTCTCGACGCTGCATCGCATGCGCACAGGCCAACCGCTCCCGACATGGACCGCCGAGGCGATGGCGGGATTCACGCGCTACGGGTGGCCCGGCAACGTTCGCGAGCTGGCGAACATCGTCGAGCGATTAGCGATCTTACATCCCGGCCGGATGGTGACGGACACCGACGTCTCATCCGTCTTGCCGCTCGACCGAAAGCCGCGGTCACACGTCACACCTCTTCCCGACCCCGCATCGCTCGACCATTCGTTGAGCGACACGCTCGACGAATACGAGCGAGTGCTGATATCGCGCGCGTTGTCGATGACGAGCGGCAACATCGCCGAAGCCGCGCGCCGCCTGAAGACCGATCGTCCGAACCTGTACCGTCGGATGCGGCGCTTGGGGATTCCCGTCGGCGCGGAGTGAGGTCGACCTTCCTTTGTGGAGCTCACATGCGTAGGACCATTCTAACGCTGCTGCTGGCCATGCTGGCCGCGGTAACGCCGCGAGCCGCCAGCGCGCAGCACGATTCGACGACTCGACGACAATCGCTCCCTCGCGACGTGCGCCGCGAGGTCGTCGACCGCTGGAACGGTCCCAACGCGGCGCGGGCGAATGATCGCCTCGAGATCGAGGAATCACGCGAAGTTCCGGGCGACGTCGCCGTGCTTGGCGGTCCACTGATCATCGCGGGACACGTGCGTGGCAACGTGCTCGCCGTGAATGCCGACGTCATTCTGCGACGCACGGCGCGCATCGATGGCGATCTGCTCGTCGTCGGCGGCGACGTCGAAGGTCGCATTGCCGCGCGCGTCGATGGCAGCACGCGGATCTATCGCCAATCGCTCGAGTACCGCGAAGAGGGCGACCGCATCGTCGCGACCGGTGACGAGTCGGAAGAAAATGAGAATTGGCTGCGACGACTCGAGCACCACCACGAAGGAAATTGGTCAGAGGCGTTGCGCATCGTTCAAGCCGGCGCGTACAACCGAGTCGAAGGACTGCCGATCCAACTCGGCCCGGTGCTGTATCGTCGGACCTCGTGGGGCAGCTTTCGCTTCGATGGCGCGGCAATTTTGCGCACGGGAAGCAGCTTCAACTCGGAGCGTGGCGACATCGGCCACGACCTGAAAACAGAGGTGCGCTTCGGCCACGACCGTGGCATCGGCATCGGCGCTGAAGCGTTCAACGTGGTCGATCCCGTCGAGAGCTGGCAGCTCTCGGATCTCGAAGTCGCACTCGCTGCGTTCCTCGCGCGCCGTGATTATCGAGACTATTACTCGCGTCACGGCGGTCGCGGATTCCTCACGCTATATGGCGCGCGCGACCTCAGCCTGACCGCATCATTCGGCGAAGAACGCTGGGCGTCGCGCGAGCTTCGCAACCCGTTCACGTTGTTCAACGCGGAGCGGGATTGGCGACCCAATCCGGCGGTCGATGAAGGGTTGTTTCACGTCGCCGGCGCTTCGCTGAAGTTCGATACGCGCACCGATCCTGACGATCCATGGTCCGGTTGGTTCGTCAATGCCGATGTAGAGCACGGGCGAGGCGCGATCACGTCGATCGCGCCAACGTCGGGACTTCGAGTATCGCCGCGCAATGGCATCAGCGACTATACGCGCGGACTCTTCGATTTCCGCCGCTACAATCGGTTGGGTCCAGACGCACAGCTGAACGTTCGCGCCGTGCTCGGCGGCTGGCTCGGCGGCGATCAGCTTCCGCTCGAGCGACGGTTGTCGGTTGACGGGCCCGGATCGCTTCCGGGGTTCGATTTTCACAGTGCTCGTTCCGGTCTCGACGTTGGAAGCTGCGGCGGCAGCATCAGTATTCTTGGAACTCCGGCACAGTGCGATCGCATCGCGTTGGCGCAGATCGAATATCGCGGCGATCTGCGTCTCAACTTCACCGGCGATTGGGAAGATTGGCCGCGTCACTACCACAGCGCGCACGGTGACGTCGTGTGGGTGCTGTTCGCCGACGCCGGCCGTGGATGGAAGACGGGAACGCCCGACGGCGCGTTGACCTACGGCAGCGGAACGCTCCCGCCACTGTCGACGTTCCGCTCTGATCTTGGCGTAGGCTTGGATCTCGGTGGAATCGGCATCTACGCGGCGAAGTCCGTATCGACGCCGGCCGAACCGGTGAACTTTTTCGTCCGTCTCCGGCATCGCTTCTAGTCGTGCGTGTTCTTCTCGCCCTTCTCGCGTTCCTCTGGGCATCACCACTCGCCGCGCAGCGCGCCGACGTGAAGCTGGACGTCGTCGTGCCCCAGAATGGCACGGCGGCGGAAGGACCGAGCGTGATAGTCGCGAACCTGCTCGCGAGCTCGAAGACGCGCGAGCTGCTGCGCAGTGGCTTCACGACGGGCATCCACTTCCGGCTCGAGCTTTGGAACGAGGGCCATCTGGTAAACGACTTGAGTGGCCGATTGGATTGGGATGTCTTCGTCTTCTATGATCCGACGGCCAAGCTGTACAACGTCGTTCGTCGCATGGGGAACACGCATGAGAATTTTGGAGGATTCGAAACGATCACGTCGGCCGAGACGCAGTTCGACGGACCGTTCCGCGTCCCGCTCCATCCAAGCCACTCGGGGCGGTACTACTACAATCTCGTGGTGGACGTTCAATCATTGAGCGAGAGCGACCTCGACGCATCGCTGCAATGGCTGCGCGGATCATCGGGTCCGGTGAAAGGCAATCCACTCACGGCACTCCGCAGCGGGCTCGGAACGTTCTTGTCTCGAGTACTGGGCGGCGGGAAGCAGGAGTACCAGCATCAGTCGGGGCGGTTCGTTGTGCCCTGAACGGTGGTACGGTGGTA
>Ga0207695_10003632_pt1 | contig 21562 bp, 31 predicted proteins | sample KBSC54metaG_FD_184354 | JGI IMG/M metagenome (GOLD analysis project Ga0207695, IMG submission 184354) | Corn rhizosphere microbial communities from Kellogg Biological Station, Michigan, USA - KBS C5-4 metaG (SPAdes) (version 2) | ecosystem: Host-associated > Plants > Roots > Rhizosphere > Soil...
TTGTTCCCGAGGCACTGGGCGACCTGCCGTTAAAAGACTACCTGAAGATTCAGGGTGAATTTGCTGACATAAATTTTTCGTGAGTGTGCGGGATATGCTTTTTCTCGCACACTTGTCTCACACGCCATACGATATAATTCTGTCATGGCCGACCCGTGATATACAGTATCGCGTAAAGCAGGCCGTTTCTCTTTACAACGAAATGCATAAAGCTCCGGACACCAATGGATAAAGAGGTAAAGATAGGTTTGATTTTGTCCGCCTATGACCGTGCGTCTGAGGTCATGGATAAGATTTTCGGCAAATCGAAAAAAAATATGGCCGAACTGAAGAGCGCGGCGGTGGATCTTGGCCAGGGTGTCGCCTTATGGAAGATGGGGGGGGCGGGATTGAGGCTATTGAACGGACCGGTCGAGGCGTTTGGAAAGATGGAAGCTGCGGGGAATGATCTTAAAGGCGCGTTGATGGGGCCCGGCGGCGTCTTAGATGAATCTACATATAAGAAAATAGCTACCCTGTCTATGGACCTGTCAGACAAGTATAAGGGCAGCGCCACGGACTACCTTGATATGATCCGCGTTCTAAAAGAGAATAGAATAAATGAGGGGGATATACTTGGCGGTATTGGCGAGGATACGGCAAGGCTTTCCGACCTATTCGACATGGCCCCGGCGCAGATTGCTGAGTTTTCGGCCCATATGCGGAATGACATGGGTGTCGCGGTGGATGATATGGGGAAAGTAATGGACCTGGTTTCTCGGGTGCATGGCAGCGGCGTAGGAAAGACCGGCAGCGAAGCCGTTACGGAAATGAACGAATTTTTCAGCAAGGCTTCACTCGGTGCTGCCAATCTTGGCGTACAGGGTATCGAGGCGTCCAAACAAATGGGTGCGCTCGGGGCGTTGTTCATGTCGCGCGGACTTTCCGGGGCAACGGTGGGTACCAATTTTAGGCGCATATTCGACGGCCTGCGGGATGGGGAAAAATTGGCGAAGGCGAACGAAGTAGCGGCGCAATTTGGGAAACACCTGAGTTTTTTCGACTCGGCCGGAAAGTTTAAAGGGATGGACAATTTTGTACAGGAGCTTGGAAAGATGGGGGATTTGACTAGTACGCAAATTGCTGCAATACTGAAAGCCTTCGGCGGAAAGCAGGGTTTAAGTACAGACTTTATTGAGTACCTGACAAAAAACGGCCTTACAGGCTATCAGGAATTTCTCGATAAGATGAACAGTCAGGCCGAGTTAGGCGACAAACTGAATGTGAAAATGAAAGGTCTGGAATATAATCAGGAGGTTTTCAGAACAAGCACCGAGAATTTAAAGGCCACTATCGGAGAGTCATTTGCGCCTACATTGACGGCAGTTTATGAGACCTTGAACTCGATTGTCAGCAAGGTCCGCGCGTTTGCGCAAAACAACCCCCATTTATTCAAAATGGCTGCCGCTTTTATTGCCATCGCCTCCGGAGCTATGATGTTATGGGGAGCCATAAAAGTAGTAACTGCGTTTACGACCGTATTACGGATTTTCGGGATCACCTTTTACGCGACGCCGGTAATTGGCTGGATTGCACTTGTAATTAGCGCCCTTGCTTTGCTATACGCTTACTGGGATGATATTACAGGGTTTTTCAAAAACACTACTATCGAATGGGGCGCGGTGTTTAGGAATATCAATCGGTTTATATGGAATATGATGTTCTACCCGCTGCAAGGCGTTTTAAAACTGCTGGGACTGGTTGGGAAAGCTCTTGGCATTTCATGGCTGGAAAGAGCGGGAAATTGGGCTGCTGATTTTGTCGGCAAGGCTACAATGAATTACGAGAGCATGACAAGCGTGAAACCTGGTAGCGCGGCAGCCGCTAAGGTTGGCTTATTTACGCCACCGAAGGGCAAAGATGCAGTATCCGGGCTGGCCGCCAATACTGACCGCTCTACAGTCAATAACCACGTTACCGTAAATCTCTCCGGCGGGGCAACTCCGGCGGATGGGAAAACTATCAGCGACAGCATACAAACAACTTTCGATAAGCTAATGCGGGATCACGAGCAGCGAAAAGCACGGAGGGCCTTTTGAAACTATTCGCCGACATAACCGAAGCCGAAAACGCAATGTCTGAGCTACAGGGCAAGCTCGGGCACGGGTCTTTAAGCCGCGCGGCTCGAATGGCTATTAACGACACCATGCGGCGGCAGCGTACAAAGATCCGTCAATTTGTGCGGGCTGATTATAATATCCCCGCCGATAAGATCAAGACCATAGATTTTAGCCCCGCGACTGATTACAATATCGAGGCGAGGATGGGAGCAAGCTACAAGCCTATTCAGCTTGCCTACTTCAAACCTGTATTTGTCGGCTCGGTTTTCTCCGTCCGGGGAAGCTATTCAAAGAAAAAGGGTTTCGCGGCTAAGATGGGGAAGGGGCGTAAAAATACACCGGGCGGGGTTACTTTCCAGGTCAAAAAGGGGGTTGATTCAAATATCCCCTTTGCGTTCATGGTCGGAAAATTTACAGTGCCTATTGTCTTCGCGCGGGGCGCATACGCGAAAGGTAAAGGATTCGTAAGAGATACGCCAAGAAAACCAATTACGGCCTTGTCGTCGGCGTCTGCCTTCGGCGCGGCATTCAGCGACAAACGGCGCCCGGAAATAGAAAAAGAGGCAGGGGCGGATTTGGCAATCCGCGCTCAGGAGTATTTGCAGAAATTTAAAGACGGAATTATTAAGTAATGTTTTTTGCACAACTTGGAAATATAGTATTTAAAGGTCTACAAACATTCGTGACGTATAACACGTCCGAAGAAATAGCACTTGCCCAGTTTGTTCTAATCAACCGAAAGCCAAAGTTAATGGCCGCCGCCCTTGGGCTTATAAAATTGGATTTGTCGATATTTCTGCACGTCGAATTTACACCCGGTTCTGTGGAAGACGAGATCGGCAAGTTGCGTACCTCGAAAGACAGTTTTGAGATCCTGCCCCTGGTGTGGGGGAATGGGGATTCGTATGGAGATTGGGTTATCCAATCGATGGAGGTCGAATATACGAACCTCGACGCGCAGGGGAACGTTTACGAAGCACGGGTAAATTTGTCACTCCTGGAATCAGTAGAAGACAATAAGGCACAACAAGAACAGCAGGCAGCGGCTGCCAATGCCTTCGCGGCAGGTAATATAAGACCGGCGACAAAATCCAAACGTAAAAACGCGCTTTCGTGCCCGCGGACTTTGGCGCAGTTGGTTCAGGAGGTGCAACAATTTGGCGAGGCGATTAACCAAATTGTGTCCGTATATACCGGAGATCAAAAGCAGGCGGCGCAGGTTGCCCGCGCGTGTGGCGCGATAATCGACGACAGTAAACAAATCATGCGCATGACCACTAATCCGTCTTCCTGTGTCTTCGGCAACACCGATTTACAAGGCAGGGCGCAGCAGGTAAGTACTCAGGCGGATCTACTCGGAACGGACATTAGGGAAAACGCCAGGGTGGTAAACGGCGGCGAAATTACCGGGCCTGTACCGTCCGGGACGAACATCACCGCAGAGAACAGTTATTTACAAACCCTTATTAAGTACCTGGCGGCGGTGGCACAACCTGTAATTAAAGATGCAATTATCCAATGACAAGCGAATATATCACCCGACCGGGGGACAGGTGGGACCTGATAGCGGGAAAGGCGTACGGCACTTTTGATAATATTGTCTTAGGGGACGGGACGCAGGTAAACGCGATGGCCCATATAATGCAAAATAATCCGGACGTCGCGCGGGCCGACATATTGGACGCCGGTATCCTCCTGCAAATTCCCATCATTCCGTCCACCGTTTTGCCAATTGCGGCTAACAGTCTGCCGCCCTGGAAACAATAACACATGAATTTACCAAAAGCCACATTTGAACTCCAGTACAACGGAAGGGATATTAGTACAGACATTTCCCCCACTGTCATTAGTATTGACTATACGGACAAGCTGCATACTGAGGCGGACGAGATCACGGTAAGCGTTGAAGACTCCGCGCAACTTTGGCAAAACGGCTGGTATCCGGAAAAGGGCGCGACGCTTCAATTATTTATCCAGCTCAACGGGCAGCAATTGAATTGCGGCGCTTTTACTATAGACGAGATCGAGGGCAACGGTTCGTCCTCCGGTGGCGATACGATGCAGATACGTGCAATAGGAGCAACCTTCGGAAAGGCCATGCGGACAAAATCGACCCGCGCACATGAAAATAAGAGTTTAAAAGAAATTGCGAATACCGTCGCGGCCGCACTCGGTTTGAAGGTCCAGGGCGAAATTGCCGATATTCGACCCTCTCGGGTGCATCAATACCGGGAGAACTCGCTGACGTTCCTGAACCGACTTGCAACAAGTTACGGGTACTTCTTTTCCATTCGGGGTAATTTAATGGTCTTTCAAAAATACAAGGACATAGAAGGCCGGATACCGTCCGTGACGTTGGCCCGTACCGATCTTGTAAGCTGGCGGATAAAGGATATTAGTTTGCAAACATATGCGAGCGCGCGGATACGGCACCACCATTTCAAGGCGAAGAAGATCGTAGAATATTCGACGTCGGCGGACGGCGACGCTGGCGACGGCGCGATAGGGTCAACCGATTCCCTCGAATTACGTAGCAGGTGCGAAAACGAACAGCAGGCGCAGGCGATTGGCGACTATGCTTTACATAGTGGGAACTCCCGCATGGTGACAGGTGAAATTGAGACTATGGGTAATTTGCTTTTCCTGAGCGGCAATACTGTGCAAGTGCAGGGAATTGGAAAGTTTTCGGGAACGTATATGATCGAGGCTGCACACCATACTATTAGTCGAGATGGGGCGTATAAAACAAGCGGCAATATCTATCGGGTAAAAAAATGACTACTTTAAAATTCGGCATAGTGAGCGACGCATCTAAGGCAGGGTACGCTAAGGTGTATTTTGCCGAGGATGATATAGTAACGGATTGGTGGCCGGTGATTCGCGCCACGTCCTTAAAGGATAAAACAAGCTATCCGCTAAATGTAAATGAGCATGTCGCTTGCGTAGCGGCCTACAATTTGGAAGAGGGCGTAGTACTTGGAGCCATACACAACGACCTGGACACCCCCGACACAGGCGCTGCCCCCGGCAAGTTCCGGAAAGTATTTGAGGATGGTACGGTCCTGGAGTACGATAAAACAGCGCATAAATTCACCGGCAGCATAAACGGCACCGCTGAAATTACGGCCACTGAGATAACGATAATCGGCAATCTCACCGTAGCGGGCAATCTCGCGTTTTCCGGATCTTTCTCTGGCGGCGGTGGTTCTGGCGGGGGTTCGCCGAAATTGACCTTTGACGGCACAACACTTACAGCCCCGGACGTAATGGCGGGCGCTGTTTCGCTAAGGACGCACACCCACGGAGGCGTTCAACCAGGTGCCGGTTCAACGGGACCAGCGATATAGCAAATCACAAACTTGCCCCATACTTTGCCCAAAGACTACGCCTCCGGATGAAGAACTTTACACTATCGATGGCGACATTATCAGACATTCTTTCCCCGGTGTGGACGCTCAGTGTTGAAGGCGGGGGCGCTATTGCAGAAGGGATAGAGGCAATAAAGCAATGTCTTACGGTTATCCTGCGGACGACGCCCGGTACAGATCCTTTCCGGCCGACGTTTGGCTGCGGGCTTCACAGATTTATAGACCAGCCGTTAAACGTTGCCATACCCAATATAAAAAAGGCGATGCTTGACAGTATCGCACGGTGGGAAACCCGCGTGAAAGTGACGAAGATAACGCACACTCTTGGCGATACCGGGCAGGTGGTTTTTAACGTGGGATACACATTACAGGGTGGTACTTTGTCGGACTCATTGACTGTATCGGTCGGGGGTGGAGGAGTCAGCACCGGTACCGCGAAACAACGTCTTATACTCCGGGCACTTTTACCCCCATCCGGCAGCGGCTTGCAATACCAGGTATCGGGACAAATAGGCGGGACTGATATTCTACCTGCGCCACCCGCTGGCGGGTTCGCTACGGTGGACAGTCTTTATACCTGGGTGCAAAATAATTGGTTGAATTATGGCCAATGGTATTTAACTGCGGATGCGCTTGTAGGCTATTTAAATCCTCAGTTTTCATCTGCAAGTTTGGGTATCTCGCTCCTTTCAGTCCGGCAAATTGCCGCCGTTGTACCCGCCGGGATAGGCTATACGGTTACGGTATCGGTCGCCGGTGTGAGCTACAGCAACCCGGAGCCTATTTCTACGATAGGGGGTATACTAGGGTACCTGGTGAATGATCCGCTATTAGGGGCGGTGGGGGATTGGCAAGTTGTTTCCGTCCCCGGAGACTTTACCGACGAGTTCGGGACTGATTTTAACACAATGGGCCAGGAGCTACAATTGATAACTACCAGCGCGGATACAATAACAATTTCAATAGTGGTGAATTAGTGAGCGCATTACCTACCATATTTTCCGAAGATGTGGCCCCAATTTTAGCCAGGCTGCAATCAGGATTGGAGACGGCCCTGGGGCGCTCTCTTGCTCCGGCCGATGTGGAGGTATTAATACTTAATCCATTCGCGTACGAATTGCAGTTGTTGCGCATGACAGCTAACAATGTGTTCCGGCAAAACCTTGTAGACTTTGCTTCGGTCCCGATGCTGGACTATCTCGCCGCCCTTGTGGGCGTTACCAGGGAGACGGCGACGGGTGCGGAGTGTACAATACGGTTCAATTTCGTCTCAGGGGCTAACGCCGTCCTGTTACCTGCGGGAATACGCGTACAGTCCACAGACGGGCAGGCGATTTTCGTCACGGTAGCCGCGGTGAACGTAGCCGCAAATACTTCCTATGTTGATATAGACGCTATTTGTCAGGCTACTGGCACGGTCGGAAACGGGTACGCGGCTGGAAACGTTTCTATAATCCTGGACCCGCAACCGTTTATTACGACGGCGGCAAATCTGGCGGCGACCGCCGGGGGGAACGATGCCGAGACAGACGACCAGCTGCGCGACCGGGTCAAAATAGCGCCATCAGCTTTCAGCGTCGCCGGACCCACCGAGGCGTACGAGTTTTGGGCGAAAACTACAGATCCGTCCATTGTAGACGTCAATTGTGTAACAACGGCTCCGGGTGTGGTAACTCTTTACCCGCTTTGTTCCGGTGGTGCTCTCGCCTCGACGGCGCTAAAAGACAAGATTCTAGCGGTTTGCTCGGATAGCAAGCGACGGCCGCAGAACGATACGGTTTTAGTGGCAGATCCTACGGTTGTCTCGTACACCATAGACGTAACTCTCACGCTTTTTAATTCAGCGGTCCCCTCGGAAGTGCTTACCACTGTAAATGCGAACTTGTCTGCCTTCCAGCAGGCAGGAATTAATACACTGGGGCTGGACGTTGTGATAGCTCAGATTGTCGGGCGGTGCGTGGTGCCGGGTGTATATAACGTGGTTGTCAATTCTCCAATCGCCAATATAATCGCCGACGACGCAACCTACACACAATGTACCGGAGTGGCCGTGAATATAGGAGGGGCAGTAGATGGCTAGTATTCCGATGGCGGATGGTATCGCCTATTTGCCGGAAGCGCAAGCGTGGTTCAATACGCTGGTGGCCGAACTAAGGCAGATAGACCTTTCTAAATTGTTGGTGTATTTGGTTGACGACGTTGACGCCTCGGCGCTACCCTATCTCGGCGCGCAATTTGATTGCCTCGGCTACAAAGGTTTTAAAATCGCCCAGGATGAAGCGGGGCAACGTGAGATTATTAAGCGGGCGGTCGAACTTCACCGATACAAGGGTACAGAGTGGGCGATACTGGAAGCATTAAAAAGTATCGGATTTTCTGACGTACAGTTAATTAATACTGGGTTCGACCACTGGGCGAAGTTCGGCGTGTTGCTCACCACGGAAAACCTCACCATTACGCCGGAGTCGTTCAATGACATAACGGCGATGATAAAGGAATATAAACGCGCCGTTTGTGTCCTCGATGCGATCACAATAATAATTCTAACTACGGACAGCCTGACAACTACGGACACGGGATATGTCGAGCAGCAGATACTCGCTACCGACCGGCTCGTCCTGTCTGAGATACTGCACTACGATGGCGCGGAGACGTTTGACGGGGCACATAATTTCAGTGGGGAAGGCGATGTAGCCACAATACAATAAAATGGTAACTAATAATGGGATTACAGGCATAGAGGGGGTATTAGCTACCTACTTTACGGCCATTGTCTTAGGCACGGATGGCAGTCCGGTGACAGGCGCAGAAACGGCTTTAACCGGTCAGGTCTCAAAGGCCGTTATAAGCACAAACATTTTGGCCGGAGGCTATATCCAATTTAATGCGCAGATAGCCGCCAGCGATCCGGCAATTACTGTCCGGGAAATGGGCCTGGTGAACGCCGCGGGCGTCCTATGCTACCGCCAGGTTATTACGCCGGTAACTACGGTTTCTGGTGTAGTTTATTCTCTTGGTTATAAAATTAAATTATCGTGACGGCGTACGCACCTCTTGACATATTCACTACTCCGGAGCTATACGACCTGTCCGATCTTGTACAGGGTGGAGCTACTGGCGACGCCAATACACCCCTCAAAGCCCTGGCGGACCAAACGAACTACCTACGCAATCGGCTGCGCCGATGGGAAGGGATAAAGGTGATTACCGGTAATTATACGCTGGATCCGGTTGGAGACCTTGGGCAATTCACAGTCGCGCAGGTTGCGGCAAATACAACGCTCGTTCTACCTGATGCCGGGAATTTGGCGGTAGGCACACGCATACCTATTGCAACGTCCATAACTGGGGTAAAAGCGTTGACGGTGCTGTCACAACACGGGCAGCCCATTGTAGACGGCATTACGTCCTGGTTGACGTGGGATACGAGCCAGCCCGGTATGTATATGCATGACGCCGAAAAACTAGTACTTGTAGCGGCCGGGGATCACTTTATCGTCGAGCGGGCAGACGGCAATTTCTACACCTATGGGGATAGCTACGGCGCACGGATACAGCGCGGCAATACGCTAGTTATGGATGGTTCGCTTATCAATCGTGCCGACGTGCCCCGGATTGCCTTGATCGTTGTTGCAGGAGGCCCCGCGGTCGTTGATGACGGGTCGTGGTTGAGTGACCCCGGTGGTAAACCGGTTTGGCGCGGTCTCTTCAGTACCGGCAACGGTACAACAAATCTACGGATACCGGACGAGCGCGGGATGATGGATAAATATATGGACCTCGGAAGGGGCCGCGATTTGTTCCGCTTTTCTAGCCGTGTTGGCAGTTTTGAAGATGAAATGGTAGGAAAGCACGACCACGCTACCCACGGCAAGGGGCCTATTCTCGGCGCAGGGTTTCAATGGTTTCTATCCGTGTTGTTTGGGAACCGGTACGCGGCTGGCGGGGGCTCGGATGGCTTCGGGGGCAAACAAGGCTCCCCCGACTTGAGTATGAGGACCAGCGACAACGACGGCACTAAAAACATTGTCGAAAATATCGGCAAACTTCCATTACTCAAATACTGATATGAAGAAAATTATTCTCGGCTTACTTCTGGTTACCTCCCTATCCGCAGCGGCACAGCCCTTAACCGACACGGGCGCCGTGCGGGCTTACATCAACGCGCATATCGTACCCAATGGTACGCGCAGTATTACCGCGCAGCAATTGAATACGTCACTAAACGGCATACTGAATGTATTCGGAACAACTCCAACTCTACAGCAAGTCTTTAGCTCAGGGACTACCCTGACTGGCAACAATACGATCAATAACGGGACAAAGGTTTTAACAATAACCAGCACAGGAGCAGGATTAATAAAATTAGACGGTCTCAGTCACGATACTACGCAGGCGATAGGTGTAGAAGTATACAAGGCGGATAGTTCAATAGCCAGAATGTCTTGGAAGCAAGCCGGGCCAATAATGCTGGCTCAAAGTTTTGCCGGAGAAACATACATACCTACGCTTACTAATACTACCAATATTTCGGCTAGTTCGCTCACTCCGGGAGAACCGCAAATCTATACCCGAAATTTTAACATCGTTCACCAAAAATTGGTGTTGCGTGTTACGCCGACGGCAGCAAATACGTTGTGTGAATTAACTGTAGGATTACCGTATACCGTAACAATCCCGTCCGTCAAACTTGGTACAGGAGTGTACAACCCCTTGGGGTCGGGTGAGGTCCACGTATTGGCTGAATTAGCTTCACCATCAACGGCGGTTTTGCGGTGGACCCCGCAAAATACCACGCAATCCGATTTGATCGTAACGCTTGATTATATCTTCCAATAAAGACATTTGCGGAAATGAACCATAGAATTATTGGCGACCTGTTTTCCTGGGCGTTGGGAATTGCCGGGGTTGGGTTTGGATGGATAAATATTTCGTGGGGCGATATTATCATCAAGATTGTCGCCTCCTTGTCTCTGGCGTTTATGGGCGGATTGCTCGGCTATTTCGGCAAGCTGACAGGGGCCTGGTGTATTAAAAAGATCAAGTCAACCTTAAATAAGAAAAATTGAAAAAACTGTTCGATCATATTGGCGCGGCTGAGATCCGTAACGCCTTGGCTATAGTCACTACTCTTGGCGGTTTCATTCTCCTTTACCTGATGCTCATTAAAGAGATTCCGGCGGGCAATAAGGACGTTTTAAACGTGGCGGTTGGTTTCGTATTCGGCTCCGGATTTACTGGCGTGTACGGGTATTACTTCGGCTCCTCAAAAGGGGTAACGACGCCCGCGGACCAGGCACCCGAACAAAAGTAAATCCCCAAAACTCTTTAATAAGTGAAATGAAGAAATTAATAATTGCTGCGTGGGTTCTGGTGACCTCCTGCGGTACGGTTCAGAAAACGACACACACGGCAACAAAGACAACGGATAGCTCCTACTCAGTCTATCGGGATTCGTCCTATAAATCCACACGCTCCGAGCTATCCGATGATTTTAGCGCGAAGGACGTAGATATTACCGTCTGGTATGATTCTGCGCGTTGCCGGGTAGATCCGGGAACGGCGGCGATTCTTAACGCGCCGGTCGGCCCTGGAAAGCCGCCAAGTAGCAAAATTGGTCAGTATGCCTTACTTATCCAAAACGCAATCACGGCGGCCGGGACTCCGGCGAAATTGCAAATACACATCGGTAGTGTCTCGGATAGCTCGGGGCATTCCGTAAGCACGGATACAGGGAGCGCCCGGAGCAAGACCGCGGCCGAGGTAGCCACAACGGAAAGCGTGAAGGACAAGGAAACGAAACGTGTTGTCTTTCCGTGGTGGGCGTGGCTGGTAGTCGTGGCGGCTATGGTTTTTCTCGCCTATCGAGTAAATAGGAAATTTCAAATCATCAAACTGTAATAAATCATGTCAAACGATTTCGGAACGGTCCAGCGCAAAGGCGACCACTGGACGGTAGTATTGTCAGCACTGGCGATTATCGCAATTCAATGTGTAGGCTTCATTTTTCCGGCCTATCATGCGAGTTACACCAATTGGGTTTTTATCGCGGTGAACGTCTTTTTGCTGGCTCTTTATGTCTACCGGGCTCAAATTCTTTGGGTGGCGACTTTTGAAGACTACGAAGATTCAAAGACCGCGGGAGTGGTGTTATCGGCGGTCGCTATTGTGCTTTGGGTATGCGTATGGGGGTCTTTAGTTTATCAGCGTCAAATTAATTAAGCCAATGATTTACATTTTTGAAGTCTACCTGATTATCTGTGTCCTTTTCCTTGCCGGTAAGGACGCGGATTCATATCAGCTAAAGGACCGGCAGGATAATAACCTTTCTGCAGGGAGGGTTAAGCGGTGGCATCGGGACGGGGTAACGTTGTTCATTCTCTACCTCCTGCCGTTAGCGGCATGGATCCGGCCTTATGGTGGAAAGTGCTGGTATCCGCCGCGCTGGTTCGGCTGTCATTGTTCGACCTGGCATTTAATAAGTGGGCCGGGCTTTCAATTCACTACCTCGGCGGTACCGCGAGATTCGACAAAATCGCGGCCCGGATTTTTGGGATCAACGGGGCAGTATTAAAAAGTTCCGTTTTTCTGGCGCTACTTATTGCTCTAAACGTTCTCAATTTTTCACTATGACGAAAGAACAAGCGGCGAAGATACTCGCCGACCACGGGGTAAAAGACCCGATAGCCTGGATTGCCTGTAGATCCGCAAATAGCAAATACGGAGAGTATGACGATAGTATAGGACTTTATACCCCGGACGGCTATACCGAGAGCAGCCACAAATTCAATACCCTGCCGAGCAAGTGGGAAGGCGGTATTGCAAAGCTGATGCCCGGAGTATACCGGTATAAGAAGGGACTACATGGCGTCCATCACTTAAACCTCACCCAAAGGAAAGACGGGACTTATGTTTGTCCCGAGGATAGAAATATTTACAGTTGGCTCTTGGCCAACCCGATGAAAGACCACCCTCCGGTAATGGGAGCGGGCGAGAGACCCCGAATTTTGCCCTACTGGGCATTCAGACAGGCCGGGCCTGTCACGATCCAGCGCCACGGCGCGGCAACAACGGAGACAGAGAAGAACCCAGGGAAATGGCCGTTCATCGACCTGCACAAGGGCGGCCACTATACTACCAGTTCGGAAGGTTGCCAAACCTGGTTATCCGACGTGTGGGAGGGTGAACGCGCGGCGGGATATGGGGCAATTGACAAGTACAGGCAGGACCATATTACGTATTGCCTGGTTCAACTTTAGTGTTTCGGTCCGTTTTGGGTCAATAGGGAGGGCAGTGTTCTTTCATGGTCTCATATCTTTCTTGCAAAAAGTCTATAAAGTGTTTAAGGTTTGGTTTCGAAAGGGAGAAACAGAGTATTTCATCCTCGTCCTCATCCTCATCAAAATCAGTATTGGTATCAATATCCGAAATGCGAATATCGGAAATGGTAATAACCAGAAAGCAGTTAGATTTTTGGCTCGCCGTTAGATGCATGGGGCTGAAAATTTCCATGTTGTGGGCCTGAGTTATGATAAGGGTAAAATCGGTAGGGTGAAGTTCCGTAGTTATGGTAAATGCCTCATTTACTTCACTGCGCAGAATGCACTCTTCGAAAGGTATTGGCTGGTCTCGTTTCATCATATTTTAGAGTTTAAGGAAGAAATAAAAACTACGTAATTACCTTTGAGGTAACCAAAGAAAAATCCCCGCTTGAGGCGGGGATGCACTAATCAAGTACCATAACCATTAAACCTTATCCTATTAGACTTTTAAGTTACCAGTTTTGCTTTATACAAGGAAATATTTATACAGAATATTTCTCACTGCTGATTAAGTGCAGGAAACACTATACTAACGCCGTATTGCAACGGATAAACGTTTATTCTGTATTTGGATTGGTGTAGGCAAATACGGCGTTAGTCCATTTATTTGGGGAAATTGGATAATATCTGTAATTTTCACCCGGTTTTACACAACAATATTTTACCTGACACAGCTAGTCGGTAAGCTATTATTTTTTTTAATTGTAATAATTACGCCCCGCGTTGTCTACGTGGGGCTCTTTTTTCGATTTGCGCTAGTCTTTTTTCCAACGCAATCAACCTGTCATTTAATTCGATATATTCTTCCGAATGTCTCTGCATCGCTCTCTCTCTCTTTTAACCGATTGAATTTCAGGGTCAAAGATTTTGTAAAATCGATGTAAGAATCCCTTTGTAATTGGTAGATGACCATTGACATAGCTACTGTAGTTTGACCTATCCATACCCATTGCGCTTGCGATATAAGTATTGTTATACTGCAAGAACTGCCTGTCATTGTGAAATCGGGTAACGCTGTCAATATCGGCTCTATTGCTCATGGGAGATAATGCGATATAGAATATTGTTTTTACGCCTTTTTTTCTTAGCTCTGTTGTCGATTTTCGCCAGGTACTAAGGTAAAGATCGCCTGCGTTGTTCGGAAAAATTGCTCAAGGTTTGCAACCCTGCTCTCCAACTCCTCGATCCGTTTGTTGGTCGGTAATTTTGCATTTGTTTTTATTTGCCTTAGTTCTTCGCCAAAGGCATCATAGAACTTTTTTAGAAAGTTATTCGTTATAGGGCCCTGATTTACCGCTTTACTGTAATTGGATCTATCAACCCCCATTCTCTTGCATATTGCTATGTCGTTGTATAAGAGACGGGCTCTATCTTTTTTGAACTTAGCTATTAGTCGCGGATCTACCTGGGAACTCATTTTTTATGTCATGTTTTGTTTCCGTATGCTTGAACGGCGGCGGAGGACCATTTTTAGGCGCACCGATCTTTAAGAGCTTGCCAACGAACTTCAATATCTATTTCATTGAATCTTTTCCAATCCGAATTAAAAGTTTCATTATCCTCGAGCTCGTGCAAAAGTTCCTTGTTGTCTTGCGAGTAAGCTAGCCACCTCCTTAGTATTTTTTTGTCTCTCCATTTCGGCAAACCTATGATCCTGCGGTAAAGGACGTCGATAATTGAGGGGGAATTTATTTTCATGTATGGTTTAATGTTAGTTAGATGATTCGGTTCTAAAATGAAACCCTGGCTATGAATAGCTAGGGTTTTTTTATCCTGTTTTTTTAGACCTGTCGGCCATAAAAGACCGACGTAACATATTTTAGTATGTCATTTTTTAATAATCGTAGGAGACATTTGAAAGAAATTGTTTTCCAACTCAAGGGTATCACCTCGCCAAAAGCCGCCCGGTGCAAATATTCTAACCCAACCATTCTTGTGGTTAGGCGGCATCGGAGAAATATACGCGTTACTAATTGGGTTGTGGATTATAAAATTTTGATTTGTTTTAAGACTGATGCAGTATTCAAAAGCGGAATCGACCTTAAAACAAAATGTCCTGAAGTGTTTTCTTTCCGCGTAGGCTATTCTTTTCTCGTCGGTATTTAACCTTGGCTTAACCTGGTTGTTATCGATTAGGAAATTCATATATGAATGATATATTGTATCGACCGCGGGTGAATAGTTTGTCGTGTCCAGCGGGTTGTGGCTGCGCCCGTTTATGTAATAGACAGTAGCGGCCCAAACCGTATCTTTCTTTATTATTTGCACGTCTTCCCTACAGGCATTTACTACTAGAGTACCATTCGCCAGGTGTATGTTGGCGCCGGAAACATAATGTAACCTTTTGTCTTTTGACTGGGCAGAGAAAAACATTGAAGCCATATAAATGATTGCAGAGGGTGTGATCGCTAAGATTGCCAAGATGGCAATTAGAATAGTTTTCGGGCGCATACAAATTTGGATAAGGTCAAATAACATTAAAGTTCTTGTGAATTTAGTTCACTGTGGCGGGTATGTCGTCGGCCTTGATGGTAAAATATTCAGTAGTGTGATCGTCATTCATATAGTAGAGTCCGTCCGGTTTAATTAATATTAAATTTCTCACTTCATACTTGCCGCACTCTATGGCTATTGCAATACCGTTAAAAATGTCGTTTTTCTTTAGGAATTGAGCATGAATGCGTCCTGCAATTATTTTTTCAATCTCTTTAGCATGTGACACGTTTTTGGGGTTCATACTCATTTTAGTCGAGTCCAACTCCATCGTTATTTCGACGACTTTTTTACCGGGTTCCCAGGAATCCGAAAAATTGACATCGCATTTGGCATGGAGTTCTACCGGCAACTTCGTCAGTTCAGTTCGTATTTGTTCCAAAAGGCTTGTTTGCGCTTGACATTGAGAAAATAGCGCCCCGCAAAGAGGCAGAAGAAATAAGAGTTTCATTTTGTCATGGATTTCGCTTCACGGATCTCAGCGGCGGGGCCTCTACCATAGTAGAAGGGCTGCTAATTTCCAAAGCGGCGTAATTATAATAAATGGGAACTTTCTAGGTAAAATCCCCGCTTGAGGCGGGGATGCACTAATCAAATACCATAACCATTAAACCTTATCCTATTAGAATCCAAAAATAAAGAGTTCTTCGGTACGGATTTGTATAATTAATTATACAAAAATCGGGTTGTATATCCCAGAAAATGTCCCATGTTGGGTCATATTTATGCCCATATTAGGTAGTTAAATGGGGTAGGTCATTGATTTTTAACATCTTCCCCGCAAATTTGGGAATGCCTAAGGACCAGGAAGAACGGATAAACATTCTTAAGAATCTGATAGAATCTAAATTCTTGACAAATTTCAAGGATATTTTCCTCTATATTCCGAAAACTGAGGCGTCTAAAAGAATGGGCATTAATTATAAGACTTTCGTAAGGAATACGGGAAATCCTAAAAAATTGAGGTACGAATTTACTCAATCTCTTGCGAAAATTATTGACGTACCGCCTATTAGCATATCTCAATTGATTCACAATCAAATTGATACGAAAAAGCCAGATCGTAAGAAATACGGTAAGTAAACAATTCAGATTTTTATCATAATTGGCTGTATTAGTTAGGTTTGGGGTATTCTGCGTAATAAGAGTAAGAAACCTTACCATATGCAGATACTTAGAGACTTGTGGCTGAAGATTACGTATGCCGGTACCGATGAAATAAAGGACGACGACTTAGCCTTGGGCGTTACAAAAGGAATAAACATTCTCTGCGCTGCGATAGGCTTAATAAACATATTTGCTGGACCTGGGTTTTACTTCGCCAGCAAGAAGACGCCCGTTTTGTGGGGTAGTTTAGTCGAGGCCTTTTTAGTTTTCGGCATTATATGGCTAAACTCCAGGAATAAAAGAGAACTTGCCAAACTCTCATTTTACATAGTTTTACAGATAGCAACATTCTATTTCGGCTTCAGCTTAGGCCCAACCGTAGAAGCGGAAATGATGATCGTATTGATGGTGGGTCTTGCTTTCTTCTTATTTCGATCAAGGAAGCGGAGAATCTTTTTCATTACTACCACAATCCTTTTGGTAGTAATATTGGAAATCTATTTTGTACTGAATGTGCTCCGAACTTCTCGAAGTTTTTCTATTGTAACATACGCTATGCGTTGGGCGGCTATCAGTATAATAATTTTCTTGGAAGCGAAGCTATTCCATTTATTTGATATTAATTATAATAGGTTGCTTGCAAAACAAAACGCTCATACTCGGAAAGTACAGAGAAGTTTAGAAGAAGAAACGCAAATAAGTATTAATAAGAGTAAGATTATTCGAATTGCATCGCATGAGGTTAAAAATCAATTTAGGGGCGTTAAATTGGGGCTTTCTGTTCTTGCTAATGATAGCAGAATACAAAACATACCTGTCATTGCTGAGAAATTGGGCAGCATAGTCCGGGCAATCGAGGTCGTTGATATGGTAATGATTAATGTTCTGAATTTTGCGAAAGGAGAGGCAGGCGTAATAGAAACGCCATTATACGAACCGTTTAATCTGAATAAAGTTCTCGGCGGACTGGTAACATCAAATCAGTTTGAGGCTAGCCGAAAGAAAGTAAACATCGTCTTTATGCCTTCAAATGATATACCCGAATATATACACGGTGATCGTTTTAAAATAAATCAGATTGTTGGCAACATTTTGCATAACGCAATCAAATTCACACGAGAAAGTACTCAAGTCATACTTAAGATTGAGAAATATAATAATACCTACTGGAAGGTGTCAATTAAAGATGAAGGTGAGGGCATCGCGCCAGAGAATCAAGAGTCAATATTTGAGCAATTTGTGACAGCAAGAAATAGCGACAATATTGAGGGGTCTGGATTGGGTCTACCCACGGCAAAAACGCTTATAAAAGCCCTAAACGGGAAAATTGAATTGCAAAGCACAGTGGGAGTAGGAAGTACTTTTTCAGTCTATATTCCCATAGTTCAAAATCTGACTTCGAGCAATGCTAAAGACAGGGGAAATAACAATAGTGCAGTTAAAGTGCATCCAGACGTTGTAAATTAACGTCTAATAAACCTTTCCTATTATGAAGCTGTACAGCATTCCTCGGCTTTACTGCCCATTTGAATCTATAAGTCATCCAGATAGCGAAGCTATACAAGAACACACGGATCAATGGATCATGGACTTTGGATTGATCGATTCCGTCGAAATGCTCGATAAGTATAAGAAACAGAAATTTGGATCAATGATAGCGATGAGTTATCCATATGGTGAATACGTTGACCTTGCGGCATGGTGCGATCTCAACACCCTCTTATTTATAGTAGATGACAATCTCGACGAAAAGGAGATCATTACAGACAAAAAGGCCTTTTCAAACTTTGTAGATGGGCTATTGGATGTAGTTGAAAGAGGACGGCGTTGTACAATCAAAAAAGATGGCCCAGTATTGGCGGCACTAGATGACTTTTGGCAGCGAATGCAACTACGAAGCAGCGCAGTTTGGAAGGAAAAATTTATTCAAGGCATAAAGGATACATTTGAAGGCGGCATGTGGCAATTTCGGCACGTCGTGAACAACCAATTACCTGATATGCAAGAATATATTTCCATTCGTCAGTATCTTGGTGCGGCCAACTTAGCTACTGAATCCTTGGAAGTGACAGGCAAGGTACAGCTTGAAGAGGTCGTATATAACTCTCCAAGTGTTCGGAAACTAACTGAGATCGCCAGGAATACTGTTTGTTTCGCAAATGATTTGTTTTCTCTTGGAAAGGAAATGGCGCAGGGAGCGGGAATTGCTTCAGAGTTTAACCTCGTTTCAATAATTAAAAGAAAGCATAATCTTTCAATTGAAGATGCAATAATGGAAGTTGCCGCAATCCATGACACTCAGGTAAAGGAATTTATTAGCATTGCTGAAACGGCGACGCAATTCGATAGAAACACGAACATTATGGTGGGCAGATTCATTGATTGCCTTCGTCACTTTATGAAGGGAAACATTGTATGGTCTACTAAAATAACTTCTCGATACCCGCATATATACGAAAATTGAGCATTATGGAAAGAAAAATCCTTGTAGCCGATGACCATGCATTAATTAGAAATGGGATCATCGGCATAATAGAATCTCTTGGATACTCCGACGTCATGGAGGCGGAATCGCTTTCAAGCATATTGAAAGTACTGACGGTACACCGCGGCGAAATTACGCATGGTTTATTTGATCTTAAATTGACAGATGGAATTATTTTGGAGAAACTTTCATTCATAAAAAAAATAAATCCGGAAATTAGTATCGCTATAATTTCAATGAACCGTCCGGATATTTATCAAAAACCTTTGATGAAATTTGGAATTGAGTATTATCTAACTAAAACGGCAACAGATGACGAAATGCGAGATTTTATAAGAAGATTTTTAAACAATGAGCCCTATCCTAGACATAAGATATCAAGAGACTTTTCAAATCCGTTTTCTAAACTAACGGAAGCAGAGCACGCGGTGTTAAATTACATGCTTGAGGGAAAGGGCACAAAAGAAATCGCGGTAAGGAGAGACGAGGCACAAGGGAGCGTATCGACATTGAAAAGGAGAATATTTGAGAAGACTGGGACGGACAATGAGATAGAGCTATTCCAATTGGCCCTCAGCTATGATATTTCCTAATTGGCAATATCACTCACGCAGCTAGAAACTGAAAAAGTGCTTAATTTTGGGTAAATATTTACCTCAGCTTGCCCAAACTTCGACTTTTAAAAAATCCGCTAAAAAGCGGCAATCTTCAAATCGCCAAAAGGGGCTACTATTGGGCTGAGGTGACTGAACAAAACGGTATTGTAGTATCAGTTTTGATAAAGCTAAACAAGACAGGTAAATGGGCTGCATTTTCTCCGGAGCGAGACCGGGGGTATGGCATTGGCGAGCACCTCAACCTATTAGACGCACTCAACGAATTGGTGGTTTATTTCAGAGATCCTGTAGCCTACATCCGCGACCATTCCCCACTAAAATAGGCTCCCCCGCCCGGCCAGGCAGGTGCAAAAAAAAACGTGCTGGGGAAGCACGTTTAGGACATTGGCGTCTGTATCGGGTCAGGCCGCGACTGACCTCGTGAAGTATTGCAGGGGTTCTAAGCTGCCAATAAGACAAGGTTTGCAACATATTCGCGGAGGTGGGGGCGGAAGTAACGGGCCATTGAGGGTTATAGTGGTGCAATTTGACCCGGCCCGCAATCCGTGGGCGTTGCTGCCGACTAGTGGATTGTTAATGCCTTTTAGTGTTTCATGCATGTTCACTTCCCGGTCGACGTCGTAGCGCGTATCCACCATGTCCGTGGTCCGGTGTCCGTTCTGTTCTGCGGCGGCTGCAGATCCTGCCCTCTTTTTGGTTTGAGTAGAATTAAGGTGCTTTAGGCTGTAAAAATCCGCTGTTACGCCAAATCGTTTTTTTACCAGTCTAAGCCAGCGTTTGTTAATCTGGTCGTCGCGGATGGGATCGGCTCCGGGTACAAGGCCGCGGGAAAAAACGTAGTCCTCCGGTTTGGCGCCTTCAATTTGTTCTGCCCATAAATCACGGGCTATATCTTTTATGGTGGTCAGCTTCTCTACGTATGTCCTCTCTTTTTTTATCAGCCGTTTGAATTTTTGTACGTTCGGGTCCAGCCGTATATCCTTTACTTTAAGCTGCATGAACTCAGAAACGCGCGCCCCGGAGTGGAAAAACAGGTGCATGAACCGCCAGAACGTATAGTAGTAGTCGTGCAGGAATTTATCGATTATCTGTAGTTGCTCCTGGGTCGGCGTCTCGCGGATTTTTTTTACCGTCTTTCTTTTTTTGAGATTAAGGCAGGGGTTCATGTCCATTGCCTCAATTTCAATCAGCTCACCAAAGAGGATCATTAAATACGAGCGGTACTTATTAAACTTGTCGTTGGACCAGGAGACGTTAATTTTCTTGCCGCTCCTGGGGTCGATTCTAAATTTAATCCGGGCGCACTGGTCCAGTATGTGGCGCACCTGCCTCTTTTTGACCATGCCAATGGGTAAGGACCCATAGCCCAGGGCGTTGACGGCGATGGGGATATAGTTCATCATGGACCGTATGTCCGGGAGGGTGTTGACCGGATCGACCCCGCAGTTTTCGTAGGCCCACTGGAGGGCAGCCAGGAGAGGGGCGTTTTCATCGAGCGCGCCCGCTGCGAGGGGGTCCGTGGAACTTTCGGCCCCGGTTGCCGGGTTCTTGCCTTCAAAAAGTTCCTTCACCTCATGCTCATAAAGTAATTGGGTAGCCTCCCGGCGTGCGGCAACGTCTTTTTTGCCGTTCATCCCCCGGACCATGACCGGATGACCTTTGGGGCTGTGGATGGGGTCAAAGAAGCGGTAGAAGATGTACCAGGGACGTGTAATTTTTTTGACTGTCTTCCAGTCGTGAGGGACAACAACGAAGGGGGAATAACTGCAACCGTTGGGCAGTTTGATCTTTTCTTTGGGTGCTTTAGACATACAAAATGGGTTTTTGATTTGCTAGCACTTTTGCTAGCACTTGTGCCGATTTGTATGACTGTAAAACAAGAGCTTCAAAAAAAGAGCAGTGCAATTAACTGAATTTCAATCTTTTGCACTGCTATTTGAACTGGTAGCGAGATCGGGAGTTGAACCCGAGACCTCCGGGTTATGAATCCGACGCTCTAACCATCTGAGCTATCTCGCCGGGGAGCATTTATGGAGTTTGGTTTTCCGTAAATGGGGTGCGAAGATAGGTA
>Ga0207695_10003635_pt1 | contig 21554 bp, 20 predicted proteins | sample KBSC54metaG_FD_184354 | JGI IMG/M metagenome (GOLD analysis project Ga0207695, IMG submission 184354) | Corn rhizosphere microbial communities from Kellogg Biological Station, Michigan, USA - KBS C5-4 metaG (SPAdes) (version 2) | ecosystem: Host-associated > Plants > Roots > Rhizosphere > Soil...
CGCCGCAGCGAGACGCTGCTGTCGCATCTCGTGTCCACCAGCCCCGACTGGATCACGCTGACCGAGTTCGCGAGCGGCCGCTATGCGATGGTCAACCCGACCTTCCTCGCGACGACCGGCTACCGCGCCGAGGAGGTGATCGGCCGCACGCCCAGCGAGCTGGGCCTGTGGGCCGATGCCGCGCAGCGCGACCGCATCTACCGCATGCTCGACCAGCGCGAGAGCGTGCAGAACTTCCCCGCGACGATGACCACGCGCGACGGACGGCGCGTGTCGATGCTGGTGTCGGCCGCGCGCTTCACGATCGACGACGTCGACTACCAGATGACCAGCGCGCGCGACGTCACCGCCAGCGAGCAGGCGCGGCGCGAGCGCGAGGCCATCCTCGAGAACGCGCTGGTGGGCATCTCCTTCACGCGCGACGGCCGCATCGCGATGACCAACGCGCGCTTCGACGAGATGTTCGGCTGGCCGCGCGGCGCGCTGCAGAACCAGCAGCAGCGCGTGCTGTGGCCCTCGGATGCCGCGCACGACACGATGAACCACGACGTCGGCCCGGCGCTGTCGCGCGGCGAGCAGGTGGACATCGAGATGCCGATGATGCGGCGCGACGGCACGACCTTCACCGGCCGCCTGCTGGCCAAGGCGCTGGATCCGGCCCAGCCGGCCAGCGGCACGATCTGGCTGGCCGAGGACGTCACCGAGCGGCGCGGCGTCGAGAAGGCGCTGGCCCGCGCGCGCGACGAGGCCGAGGCCGCCAACCGCGCCAAGAGCGCCTTCCTCGCCAACACCAGCCACGAGATCCGCACGCCGTTGAACGCGCTCGTGGGCCTGGCGCAGCTCGCGCGCACGCCCGAGGTCGACGACCGCCGGCGGCTGCAGTACATCGAGCAGATCTGCGATTCGGCCGATACCCTGTCGGGCATCCTGTCGGACATCCTCGACCTGTCCAAGATCGAAGCCGGCAAGCTCATCGTCGACCGCGTGGCGTTCGACCTGCGTGGCCTCATCGGCACGCTCAAGCAGGCCTACGGCGCGCTGGCCGACACCAAGGGCCTGAGGCTGCACGTCAACGTCGACGAGGACGTGCCGCAGCATGTGCTGGGCGATCCGATGCGGCTGCGCCAGGTGCTCACCAACTACCTCACCAACGCGCTGAAGTTCACGACCGCCGGCAGCATCCTGCTCAACTTGCGGCGCGGCCCGGGCTACCAGCTGCGCTTCGAGGTCATCGACACCGGCGCCGGCATGGACGGCCCCGCGCTGGCGCGCCTGTTCAAGCCGTTCAGCCAGGTCGACAACTCGCTCACGCGCAAGGTCGGCGGCACCGGCCTGGGCCTGTCGATCTGCAGCGAGCTCGCGCGGCTGATGGACGGCACGGTGGGCGTCAGCAGCGAGCCGGGCAAGGGCAGCGTGTTCTGGGTCGACCTGCCGTTGCCGCCGGTCACGGCGCAGCAGCTCGAGGCCCACGAGAGCACCTCGGGCCTGGACGCGCTGCAAGGCACGCGCGTGCTGATGGTGGAGGACAACCCCGTCAACATGATGATCGCCGTGGCGCTGCTGGAGCGCTGGGGCGCGATCGTCGACCAGGCCGGCGACGGCCCCGGCGCGCTGCAGGCGGTCGACCACGCCGCCCAGTCCGGCGACCCGTTCGACATCGTGCTGATGGACGTGCAGATGCCCGGCATGAGCGGCCACGAGGTCACGCGCCGCCTGCGCCAGCGCTACGACCGCAACACGCTGCCCATCGTGGCGCTGACGGCCGCGGCGCTCGTCTCCGAACGCGAGGACGCGATGGCCGCCGGCATGAACGACTTCCTCACCAAGCCCATCGACGCCGACCGCCTGCGCCAGACGCTGTGCAACGTGCTGGTGGAGGCGGAGGCGAACACGGCTCGCTGAGTGCCCGGACGGCGGTCTGGCGCGCCTTGCATCGCGCGATGGCGAGGAGAAGCCAGACCCCGCGCCGCGCGCGAAGCCGGCGGAAATCGGAGGCCTTGCTGGTCGCGGGATGCCGTGCGTGGCCAGGCGCGGCATGCGGCCCGTAAACTGCGCGCCATGCAAGCACTGTCCACCACCGCGCGTCCGCGTATCGGCTGGGGCCTGATCGGCGCCGGCGGCATCTCCGACCAGCTCGCGCGCTCGCTCGCGCACGTGCCCGAGGCCCGGCTGGTGGCCGTCGGCTCGCGCGACATCGCCAAGGCACAGGCGTTCATCGACCTGCCGCGCGGGCACGAGTCGCCCGCGGGCCCGGTGAAGGCCCACGGCAGCTACCGCGCCCTGGTGGAGGATCCCGAGGTCGACGTCGTCTACGTCGGTACGCCGCATCCCGACCATGTCGATTCGATGCGGCTCGCGCTGGAGGCCGGCAAGGCGGTGCTGTGCGAGAAGCCGTTCACGTTGAACCGGCACGAGGCCGAGGCCGCGGTCGCGCTCGCGCGCAGGCACGACGTCTTCCTGATGGAGGCGATGTGGATGCGTTACGTGCCCGCGATGGTCGAACTCAAGCGCCTGCTGGCCGAGGGCGCGATCGGCGAGCCGGTGGCGGTGTCGGCCGACTTCGGCTTCTCCGCCGCCGGCCTGCCCGCGAGCCATCGCGCGCTCGCGCCCGCGCTCGGCGGTGGCGGCCTCCTGGACATCGGCATCTACCCGCTGAACTTCGCCGCCTTCGTGCTGGGCGAGATCACCGGCGCGCAGGCCGACGCCGTGCTCGGGCCGACGGGCGTCGACGTCCAGACCGTGTTCAACCTGCGCCACGCCGGCGGCCGGCTGAGCCAGGGCATGTGCTCGCTGCGCTCGACCACCGGTTGCCACGCGACAGTGCTGGGCACCAACGGCCGCATCGACGTCTCGCCGCCGTTCTACGCCGCGCAGCAACTCAAGCTCGCCCGCGGCACGCGGCCCTGGGAGGAGACGCCGGTCGAGGTGATCGACCGCCCCTGGCGCGGCACGCGCTACGTCGCCCAGGTGGAGGAGGTACACCGCTGCCTGCGCGCGGGCCTGTCCGAGAGTCCGGTGATGACGCTGGACGAGACGGTGGCGCTGGTGGGCTGGATGGACACGATGCGCGCCCAGTTCGGCCTGCGCTACCCCGGCGAGTAGCGGCGCTCGCCAGGTGGCGCCGGCCGGCAGCGAGCCGCGTCAGACGGACTGCGCCGGCGGGTTGTCGATCGGCAGCTCGCGCATCATGTCCTTCATGTGCAGCATCGAGCCGAGGGCCGTGAACATGAGGACCAGCACGATGACGGTGGTGATCAGGTATTGCAGCAGCACCATCGCCAGGCCGCGCAGGTAGGTGGTGTCCAGGATCCACATGAAGCCCAGCGGCGCCACGAAGAAGGCGAGCAGGCCGCCGCCGTGGAACAGGCGCAGGGCGACACCCACGACCAGGGTCGACACGAACAGGGCCAGCAGGCACATCCAGAACCCCGTGCGCCTGGCGCCGACGATGCGCGCCCCGATCATGACCGGCACCACGGTCAGCAGCAGGACGACGAGGGCGACGAGGACGAACGTCAGCATGGCGGGGTTTCCTTCCTGGACGGAGTGAGGGATGGAGGTCGACCGACGCCATTCTCGCCGCCGCGCGGCGCGAAGCGGCTTTCGCCCGCGGCGTCGCCCCGTTCAACCCAGTGCGATGCGCGCGCTCACCGCGCCGGCACGGTCGGCGCGGGCGTCGACCGTGACGACGGCGCCCCGGGGGCCGCGCAGGATCCATTCCTGCAGCGTGCGGTCGGCGGTGACGTCGCGCTCCGGCAGGAAGGCCTGCAGCGAGCTGCGCGGCGCATGGCCCTCGAGGTGCTCGCCGATCTCGCGTTCCCTGCCCGTGACCAGCGACACGCCGGCCGGCAGGGCGATCTCGAACACCGTGCCGCGCACCACCTGGCGCTCCTTGGCGCGGTGCGTGACGTACGCGGGCAGGTAGCCGGCGTTGGCGACCGCGAGCCGCACGCGCCAGGTGTCGCCGTCGCCGTCGTGGCCCACCGGCGCGCACGTGGCCTGCAGGATCTCCAGCCTGGGCAGCGACAGCGCCAGCTGCGTCAGCCACGCCGGGAAGCGTGCGGCCTCCCGCTCGCGCAAGGCCGGCGGCGGATTGCGCCAGAAGTTCATGCGATCCCAGCCGCCGATCTCGACGTCGCCCAGCTGCGGGTGCCTGAAGGGTTTCCAGTCGACGTAGGCCTGGCCGCCGCACTGCTCGTCGCTCCACCTCAGCAGCTTCAGGTCGTCCTCGGGCGGATGGTCGCGGTACCAGTGGATCCAGTCGTACTTGTCGATGCCCGCTTCCTTGTTCGGCGCCCAGATCTCGACCGTCCAGCACAGCGCGCCCTGGTGCTCGTAGAGCCAGTCCTGCGTGCCGGTGATGACTTCCTTGGGGTGGTACTTGAAGTCGTGGAAGCCGCTGATGGCCGGATACCCCGTGAGGTTCGCGCCGATGTCGGACAACCGCTTGATCATCCACAGGTCCTCCGGCGTCATGTCGTCGTCGGAGGTGGTGCCCATCGGGCGCAGGATCACGCCGCTGTGCGTGTGGAAGCTGACGGCCGCGCCGATGTTGGGGTGGGCGACGCAGAAGTCCACCATCGCGCGTACCTCGGGCTCGCTGGTGGGGTACGGGCCGGCGCCCAGCTGCTCGAACTCCTGGCGCCACTGCGACGGGAAGTTGCGGTTCAGGTCGAGGCCTTCGCGGTCGCGATTGACCGTCACGCGCACGCCGTCCCAGGCCTTGATCGTGCCTTCCGGCATGAGGCGGAAATACTCGCCGCCGATCTCGCCCGGTTCGCGCGCCACCATCAGGCGCGGCTCGGCGGGATGCTTCTTGTACGTGCCGTGGGGGTCGCGCAGGCGCATGTAGAGCACGCGGCCGTCGCCGTCGACGTCCTCCATCGTCATGCCGTCGGGGGACTCCTCGTCGAACGGGTAGCTGCGCGTGGACGAGCGGATGAAGCGCGGCGCATCGGCCAGCGCAAGCTCGGCGCCGTCGGGGTTCAGGCGCGGCACGAGGTAGACGGCGCGCGTGTCGAGCAGGTGCGCGAGGCGCGTGTCGCGCGCCTCGTTGGCGAGCACGTGGTGCAGGTAGTACAGCGCCGCGGTGCAGGCCGTGAGCTCGGCGGCGTGGATGTTGCCGTCGATCCAGAAGGCGGGCTTGTCGATGTCGGGACCGGTGGCCTTGCGTGTGAGCACGACGGCCCAGATGTCGCGCCCTTCGTGGCTGCGGCCGATCGAGCGCAGCTCGACGAGGTCCGGTCGCGCCGCGGCGTAGGCCTGCAGCAGGGTGGTCAGTTCGGCATGGCGCGGAAAGCGGCTGAAGTCGGGCGTCGGCAGGGCGGCGGAGGTCATGGCGGGCGGGTCGATGGCGATGGCCGATTCTGGCCCCGGCGGGCTCAGCGACGTAGCCGGGCAATCCAGTGCCAGAGCAGCCCGATCGCCAGCAGCATTCCGAGCACCCAGTGCGTGACGGACAGCATCGCGTGCGCCTCCTCGGGCGCGTACTGCAGGCCGATGGCCGAGCCGAGCAGCACGGCCAGCGCGATCACCAGCAGCACACCGCTGACGGTGCGGGCGCGGCCGGGGCGCACGCCCTCGATGCGGCGCCGATGCAGCCGCCGGCGCCGCACTGCGCGCCACGCCGGCCGCACGTGCACCTGCCAGACGGTGCCGCCCACCAGCGTCACGCACCAGGCGATCGCGCCGTGCGCGCGCAGCAACCAGGCCACCAGCGGATGCGGCTGCGGACCGAACGGCGTCTGCTGCAGCCAGACGTCGTGGCCCAGCAGCCAGGCCACGCCCGTGGCCAGCAGCAGCGCGCAGCCCCAGACCAGCACGTGGCGCGCGCGCCGGCCCTGGCCGTGGGCGATGAGATGGCTGTTCGAGTCCATCAGCTCTGCCAGACGCTGCCGTCCGCGCGCACGACGAGCGCGCGCGCGCGGGCCTTGCGTAGCAGTTGCCCGGCGAGCTCGCCTTGCTGCCACACGATCTTGGTGAGCGCGTCGGCGGCGCACGCGGTGGGCGCGAGCACCGTCACCGAGCGCGGCGCGGGGCCGTCGGCGGCGTCGGCGCCGCGGCGCGCGACGGCGCCGCTGGCGCTCGTCGCGCAGGCCGAGTCCCTGAGCGCGGCCACCGGCCACAGCTGCGCGGCGTCGAACGGCGAGCGCACGTGCACCGTCTCCTCCAGCGTGCCGAAGACGCGCAGATCGCCGCCCGCGTTGACGGCCCCGGTGTGCACGCCGGCTCGCCGCAGCCTGGCCACGGCGAGATCGACCGCGTAGCCCTTGGCGATGCCTCCGAAGTCCAGCCAGACCGGCGCGTGCACGTGCACCGAGTGGCCCGCGAGCTCCAGCGCGTCCTCGAACGGCAGCGCGCCGGGCGGCGTGCCGTCCGCGGGCGCGGGCAGCCAGCCTTGTTCGACCGCACGGGGGGCGCAGCCGGCGTCGAACGCGCCGCCGCTCGCGCGCGCCCAGCGTTGCGCGCTGCGCAGCACGGCGGCGGTATGCGGATGGACGACGAGGCGCTCGCCGGCGCGGGCGCGCGCGATGCGGCGCAGGTCGCTGCCGGCCTCGTGGAAGCTCATGAGCGCGTGCACCTGCGCGACGGCGTCGAACGCGGCGTCGGCGGCGACGTCGAACGCGGTGGCGCTGGCGCCCTGGGCGCGCACCTCCACCAGCGTGCCCAGCAGCGGGCGCGCCCGTTGGCGCATCACGGCGCGGCCGCCTTCATCGTCAGGCGGCCTTCGCCGCAACCGGATGCTTCGCGGCCCAGGCGACGATGCGGTGCACGCCGTCGGTCACGTGCGTGCAGCTGAGCGTCGCGCCGCTGATGTTGGCAATGTCGGCGCCCACGTGGAGGGCATCGGCCGCCGTCTTGCCGACGAACTGGTTGCGCCACGACGGCATGCGCACCTCGCCGCCATGGCCCTCGCGGTACGTGAGGATCTCGACGGCCAGCACCTTGCCCGACGCGTCGAGTGCCACGGCGTAGTCGATCTGCTCGAACTTGCCGATCACCGAGTCCACCACCACGCGGCCCAGCACCGCGTCGCCCTGGCGCGCCTCGATCGTGCGCAGCGGCCCGTGCGGCGCCGCGCCGGGCGCGGCCAGCGCGGCGGCGTCGGCGGGCGCCAGCGTCACCAGCGCCTCGCCGAACGCCGTCGCCGTCTTGAACGCTCGGTGCGCCACGTCGTCGGCGGTGGCGTAGGTGGCCGCGCAGACGCTGGCCGGCACGGCCGCCGCGAGCAGGGCGGCGCCGGAGAGCGAGGGGGAGAGGAGCCAGCGGTGCGAGGTCATGGGAATCGGGGATGCGCGGACTCGAATGATAGTGCGGACCGTTCTCATCCAGCCGCTGCCCGGCCGTCAGCGCTCGCCGCCCTTCAGGTGCTCGCGCCGCAGCGCCTGCTGCAACGCATCGATGGCCGCCGCGTCGCCGTCGAGGAACATGCGTGCCTCGGGGCGGCGCGTCGCCGAGAAATGCAGCTGCGTCCACCGGCTCAGCGAGGCGATCACCGGCAGCAGCGAAACGCCCAGCTCGGTGAGGCTGTAGATCGCCTTCTGCGCGTGGGCGGGGTCGCCGGCGCGCGTCACCAGGCCGCGCTCGACGAGCATCGCCAGCCGGTCGGCCAGCACGTTGCTCGAGATGCCTTCCTCGGACTGGAGGAACTCGCGGAAGTGGCGCTTGCCCGCGAACATCATGTCGCGGATCACCAGCAGGGTCCAGCGGTCGCCGACGAACTCGAGGCCGGTGCTGATCGGGCAGGTGGAGCGGGTGTCCTGGCGCATGGATGGCATTCTAGAACCACTTGCATTTCGAGATCAGTCTACGTAGGATGACTGCTCTTAAAACGAAATCAGTCAAGGAGACCGACCATGAGCTATCAGCGCTACCACGGCAGCTGCCACTGCCGGGCCGTGAAGTACGAAGCCTCGATCGACCTCGCGGACGGCAGCAACCGCTGCAACTGCTCGCTGTGCAGCAAGGCGCGGGCATGGTTCACGTTCGTGCCCGGCGAGCGATTCCGCATCACCGAGGGCGAGGACGCGCTGTCGCACTACCGCTGGACACCCGCCAGCAAGAGCGAGCCCTTCCTCGACTACGCGTTCTGCTCGCGCTGCGGCATCCGCCTGTACGGCACCGGCGACGCGCCGCAGATGGGCGGGCGCTTCTACGCGGTCAACGTGCCCACGCTCGACGACGTCGACCGCGAGGCGCTCGTGGCCGCGCCGCTGCGCTTCGTCGACGGCGCGCACGACCACTTCGACCGCGCGCCGGAGGACACGCGGCTGATGTGACGCCTCAGGCGGCCGGCTTCGCGCGCCAGAAGACGAACGTGGCGGTGTAGCCGACGCGCTCGACCTGATGCGCGTTCGCGGGGCCGCAAGGCGTGGCGGGCGCCACGCCACCTTCGGTGTCGATCCGCTGCACGCTCGACGTGGCGGCCAGCGTGCCGGCGCCTTCGTGCGACCTGATCGTCAGCAGCAGCCACGGGATCGAGCCGCGCTCGGGCGACGGAGCGCTGGCCGCGACCTTGCCGACGACGGTGGCGCCGTCGCTGGAGGCCCAGGACGGCCCGCCGAAATGACGGCCGATGACCTCGCCCCTGGCGCCGGTCAGCGTCGCCTCGGGGCCCTTGAACTGCCAGGCCCAGGCAGCGGGCGCGTCGGCCGGTGCCGAGCATTCGTAGACCTGCACACCGCTGGCATGCGCCTCGAGGAAGGGCTCCTGGCCGGCGGCCGGTTGCAGTGCCGCGGGCACGTCGGCGGGCACGGCGATCGCGGCGATGGCGGACGCTCCGGCGAAACGCGCCGCGCAGCCGGCGACGACGACGGCGGCGAGCAGAGCGGGGGTGCGGATCGTCATTGCGCCGTCCCCTCGATCACGCCGCAGGCCACGCGTGCGCCGCCGCCGCCGAGCGCGGCGGGGTGGTCGGAATGATTGTCGCCACCGGCATGGACCATCAGCGCATGGTGCGCGACGTCGGAGAGCTTCAGGCGCGGCGCGAGCACCGGGTTGCCGGCGCTGCCGTCGGCCGCCACGTACAGCGGCGGCAGGTCGCCCAGGTGGCCGTCGCCCCACGGCTCGCCGTGGTGCTTGCTGCCCAGCGGATCGAGGTGCCCGCCCGCGGCGCCGGCGGGCGTGGCCACGCCGTCCTTCGTCGAGGCCGCGCAGGACGCGTTCTCGTGCACGTGGAAGCCGTGCAGGCCTGGCGGCAGGCCATTGAGCGACGGGTACAGGGCGAGGCCGTAGCGCGTCTCGACGAGGCGCACCGTGCCCACCGTGGGGCCGCTGCCGTCGGCCTGCGCCAGGTTGAGCGTGACGGTGGCTTCGGCGGCGTCCGACAGGGCGGGGGCGGCGACGACGGCCGCCAGGGCGAGGACAAAGGGGATCTTCATGGTCGGGTCCTGGTGTTGGTGATGCGAGACGGTGCGCGCGGCGCGCTCACCAGCCTGTCGACACGTACTTGTTGCCATGTGCCTGGTAGTCGGCGATGGCGGCCTTGAGCTGCGCGACCTGCTCGCATTGCCCACCGCATTCGGTCTGCAGCGTCGCCAGCCGCGCCTGGGCCCTGGGCAGGTCGCCCTTCATCAGGTACAGCTCGCCGGAATACTCCAGCGTGTTGCGGTGGTGCGGGTCGATGCGAAGGGCCGCGTCGTAGTACCTCTCGGAGCCTGCGAGGTCGGGGCTCTTGCCCTTGCGCAGCGTGAAGCCCATCAGGTTGTTCCAGTCGGCGCTGCCGGCGTCGTTGACACGGCGCAGTTCGTCGAGTGCGCCGCTCCAGTTGCGGGCGGCGATCAGCGTGCGGGCCTGGGCGAGCCGGTCGGCGGACGGGCGCGCGGGCGGCGCTTCGGCCGGACTGTCGGACGCGTGCGCGAGCGCGGCGCCCAGTGCCAGGAGGGTGGCCGTGGCGGCCAGCGTGAGAGTGCGGTGGATGGCTTGCATGGTGGTCTCCATTTGAAGTTCGACGGGACGTCCGGGGAATCCCACGCACTTACGCAGCCGATCGGCGGACGGATCACGGTCGGCGAAAAAAAATCTTGTCGAACCTGTCACCAGACTTTCGCGCAGGCGCCTTCCGCGATGAACGGACGCGTCGGCGAGCCGGGGACGGCGCCGTCGGCTTCGTTGCTCAGGCCCAGGTGCGTCATCTTGCCCAGCAGCGCCTCGGCCGGCGCGGGCAAGGCGACGGTCGAGGTCTGGCCGGCCGTCGTCCAGCTGCCGACGCGCCGCGGCGCCGGGTCGGCGTCGCTCCAGGCCCAGACGGTCAGGGCGTGGCCGGGCTCGATCGCGACGGGCCGCAGCAGCCGCACGGTGAGCACGTTGCCGTGGCGGCGCGCGGTGGTGGCCAGCAGGGCGTGGCCCTGCGGATCCTGCAGCACGCCGACGTAGCTGGCAGGCGCGGCGCCCGAGGCGGCCTCCAGATCGAAGGCCTGCGGCCGCAGCACGAGCACCGACCAGGACAGCAGCGCGCCCGCCGCCAATCCCACCGGCCAGCGCAGCCAGCCCGCGAATGCGCCCGCCGACACGCGCCGCCCGCGCGCGTCGCCCGCGGGCGCGGGCGTGCGCTCGAACAGCCGCTGCTGCACCCCTTCCCACACGCGTGGCCGCGGCTCGGACGCGCGCGGTGCGCCCTGCTCCAACGTCTGCAGCACGCCCTGCCAGTCGGCCACGGCCTGGGCCGCGACGGCCGAGCCGGCCACGACGCGCGCGAAGCGGCGTGCCGCGCCCGGCGACAACGTGCCCAAGGCGTGGGAGCGGGCGAGGGCATCGAGGAGTTCGGGTCGGAGGTAGTTCATGAGGCGGCCATTCCGCGGCCCTGCAGGCACGTCCTAAGGTAGTCGAGACCCCGCCGCACCCAGGCCTTGGCGGTGCCCAGCGGCGCCTCGAGCGCCCGCGCGACCTCCACGTGCGTCAGCCCCTGGTAGTAGACGAGCGCCAGGGCCTGGCGCTGCGCCGACGTCAGCTGTCCCATGCATTCCTGCACGCCGATGCGCTGGATGGCCGTGTCCAGCCACTGCTCGGGGCCGGCGCCGGGCGCGGCCATCGCGGCGAGGCGCTCCGAATCGTCCTGGCCGTGCGCGCTGACCAGCGCGGCCGAGCGCGAGCGGCGCAGGTCGATGGCGCGGTGGCGCACGATGTTGATCAGCCAGGTCATCGGCAGGCCCAGGCGCGCGTCGTAGGTGCCGGCCGAATGCCAGACCTTGACGAACGCGTCCTGCAGCACCTCCTCGGCCAGGTCGCGATGCTGCAGGACGCGCCACGCGACGGACATGAGGGTGCCGGACGTCGCGCGATACAGCTGCTCGAAAGCCTGCCGGTCGCCGAGGGCGATGCGCGCCAGCCAGCGCGCGAGGTCGTCGTTGTCGGAGGGGTCGGTGCGGTTGGCCATGGTGCGGGCGTGATCCGGCGGCGCCGTCGGACGAGCGGCGGCGCGATCTTATGTCCGTCGCGCGAGACCTGCCGGCGCCAGGGACGCAAGCACTTACGGCGCGACCGCCCGAACGGACGCACCGGGCGCGCATTCAGCGCGAGCAGACCCTAGGGCAGCGCGACGGTCACCCGCATCAGCGTCGGGCTGATCACCGTGCGGTCCGGGCGGCCGCTCGTGTTCTGCGCCTCGAACAGCGCGAGCAGCTCGCGCTGCAGGTCGTCCGCACGGCCGCTCTTGCCGGCGGCCTCGTACGCGTTCATCGTCGGGCCGTAGTACTGGCGAAAGAGGTCGAGGAAGCTCGCGGGCGGGCCGTCGTGCTCGAACGTGAAGGTCTCTCGCGTGCAGATGACGGCCGACGGCGCCACGCCGGCCTCCATGAAGCGCTCGAGCACCTGGGCCTCGACGCCCCACAGCATCGGGCTGACGAAGCCGTCGGGCGGCGGTGGCGAGTAGGCGGCGCTGATCTTGAGGATCTGCGCCACCAGCGTCGGGTCGTTCGGGATCCAGTTGCCCATGACGATGCGCCCGCCCGGGCGCGTGACGCGCACCAGGTGGCGCGCGACGTCGAACGGCCTGGGCGCGAACATGGCGCCGAACACCGAGACGACCACGTCCATGCGCTTGTCGGCGACGCCCTGCAGGTCGCACGCGTCACCCTGCTCGAAGCGGATGTTGGACAGCCCTGCCTCCCGCGCGCGCCGGTTGCCGGCCTCGACGAGGTTGCGGGCGATGTCCACGCCCAGCACGTCGGCGCCGGCCTGGGCCGCCGGAATGGCCGTGGTGCCGTCGCCGCAGCCCACGTCCAGCACCTTCATGCCCGGCAGGATGCCGAGGCTGGCCACGAAGCGTTCGCCGCTGCGCCGCATCGTGCGCGCGAGCTGGGTGAAGTCGCCCTTCTCCCACAGTGCCTGGTTGGGGTTCATCGCCGCTCCTCGAATTGACCCGAAGAGCAGCATTGGACGCCGATCACGCGCCGACGCAACCCCTCGTTAGCAGCGGCCTATCGCGCCAGGGCGGCGCATTGCCGGGTGGCGACGGCGCCGCCCGTGAAGGTCATCAGCTCGCCGGGCGCCATCGGCCGCCAGGTCTCGTTGCGGGTCAGCGGCTCGGTGGCGACGATGGCCACGCGGTCGCTCGGGCCGGTGTGGGGTGCGAAGTCCACCATCAGGTCCTTGTCGGCCAGGACGGGCGCGCCGAACGGGTGCTCGCGCACGACGTAGTGCAGCTGCGTCGAGCAGTGCGCCCACAGCGCCTGGCCGTTGGACAGCAGCATGTTGAAGGTGCCGTGGCGGTGCAGTTGCGGCAGCAGCTCGGACAGCGTGATCGAGAGTTCGTCGATGGCCGGCACGCCCGCGTGCGCCTTGGACAGCTCCTGCATCAGCCAGCAGAACGCGTGCTCGCTGTCGGTGTCGCCCACCGGCCGGAAGGTGCTGTGCAGGCGCGGCCGGAAGTCCTTCAGGTCGCCGTTGTGCGCGAAGACCCAGTAGCGGCCCCACAGCTCGCGCATGAACGGGTGGGTGTTCTCCAGCGCGATGCGGCCCTGCGTCGCCTTGCGGATGTGGGCGATGACGTTGTCGCTGCGGATCGGGTAGCCCTTGACCAGCTCGGCCACAGGCGAGCTGCGGGCGCTGTGCTGGTCGACGAACAGCCGCAGTCCGCGATCCTCGAAGAAGGCGATGCCGAAGCCGTCCTTGTGCTCGTCCGCACGCGTGGCCAGCCCGGTGAAGCTGAACATCGCGTCGGTCGGCGTGTTGGCGTTCATGCCGAGCAGTTGACACATGGCTCCAAGCATACGCGCCGCGTCATGCGATTGGCGCGGGTCGTTCCTCGCTGCGTGGCGGCAGGCCGGCGTCAACCGCCGGGAAAGAGCACCCGCAGGATGCCGCGCGCGCTCACCAGGTTGCCCGGGTTGCTGGTCTCCTCGAGCACGCCGGCCATGCGGCGCAGCAGGCGCTCGCTCTTCTGCGCGCGCCAGATCAGCAGGTCGGCGAGCCAGGGGTGGGCGTTGACGCGGTTGGCGCGCTCGTACAGGTCGAAGCGCGGCTGCAGCGCGGCGAGGGCGGCCTCGTAGCGCGTCCGCGCCTCGGCGAACGTGCCGGCCGGCACGCCGGACTGCGCGAAGCCGGGCCAGTCGACCAGCGACTCCGCGGCCAGCAGGCCCGTCTCGTAGGCCTTGCCGATGCCCTCGCCGGTGAACGAATACGTGCTGCCCGCCGCCTCCCCGGTGACCAGCAGGCCCGGCTTGCTCAGGCGCGCGCCGGCCAACGAGCAGCGCAGCGGCGCGCCTTTCAGGTCGCCCTCCAGGGTGCCGGTGCGCATCAGCTCGCGCGCCGGCTCGTAGTGGTCGCAGAAGGCCTTGAACACGTCGCGCAGGTTGACGTCCTTCATCCTGGCCGGCTCGCCGTCGCGCGCCGGATGGCTGTGCGCGATGCCCACGCCGATGTTGAAGCGCCCGCCCGGGGCCGGGAAGATCCACCCGTAGCCCGGGCTGAGCCGCTTGTGCCAGACGACCTCGAGCGCCTTGATGCGACCCACCATCGCGTCGTTCTTCACGTATCCGCGCAGCGCGATGCCGCTGGGCGTGCGTCGCTTGCACATGTCGGCGGCCTGCAGCGCCTGCGGCACGGCGCCGGTGGCCAGCACCACCCACCGGGCGCGCAGCTCGCGCAGCGTCTCGCCCTGCTTGAGCCGTGCGCCGACGACGGCGTCGCCCTCGCTGACCGTGCCCTCGAAGCGCCACGGCGTGCGCAGCTTGGCGCCGGCGCGCACGGCGGCGCGGCAGACGATGTCGTCGAGGACGCGGCGCGGCAGCACGGCCACGCGGCCGGGGACGTCGATGCGCCCGCCCCGCGGGCCGATGCAGGCCACGTGCTGCGAGGCCTGCGCCGCCGCCATCACCTCGTCGTGCACGCCCAGCCGTTGCAGCGCGTGGTGGGCGTCGGGGATGAGGCCGTCGCCGCAGACCTTGTCGCGCGGGAAGTCGTGCTGGTCGACGAGCACGACGTCGGCACCGGCGCGCGCCAGCCAGAGGGCGCACGCGGCCCCGGCCGGGCCGGCGCCGACGACGAGGACGTCGCAGGAAGAGGGAAGGTCGGCATTCGTCATGAGCGGGCGATTATCCCCGGCGGGGCGGGCCGCCTGCCGCGGCCGGCTGCCTGGTCCGGGTCGACGGGGGTGGATCCTGCGACTTCGCTTGGCTGCGCGCAGGATGACGGCTGGGCAGACGCCGCGCGGCCTTCGCGTGCGAAGCGAGCGCCGCGCCCCTCATCAAGTGTCATCCTGCGCGAAGTCGCAGGATCCACCTGCGCCATGGGGCCTCGTCTCGGGGACGGCTGCTGCCGCTTCGCTTCGCAGCGTGCAGAGGAAGACGGCCGGGGCCTCGACGGGCGTCCTCCGCGCGAGAGCCGGCATCGCGACGGCTTCAGGCCGCGGCCGCCTCCGGGCTCACGCGCAGCGTGACGCGGCCGTCGTCGCGCGCCTGGGCGATGTCGGCCTCGACCTCGCGCAGCGCCTCGCTGGTGGCCGCGGTCGTGCGCACGATGCCCACCGCGCAGTTGCGCCCGTGGTTCTTGGCCGTGTAGAGCGACAGGTCGGCCAGGTTGACCGCCTGCTCCCACGTGACGGGCACATGGCTGGCCGGCAACGGGAAAGCGGCGTAGCCGATCGACACCGTGGTCTCGATGGCCGTGCCGTTGTCCAGCACCACCGGCGCCTGGTTCATCGCGACGCGCACCCGCTCGGCGAGCTGGTCGAGCTCCGCGCCGTCGACGTTCGGTGCGAACACGAGGAACTCCTCGCCGCCCCAGCGGGCCACCAGGTCGTCGGCGCGCATCGCGGCGCCCAGGCGCCGTGCCACCTCCACCAGGACGCGGTCGCCCGCGGCGTGGCCGTGGTGGTCGTTGACGCGCTTGAAGTGGTCGACATCCACCATCAGCAGCGCGCCGCGGAACGCGCGCTCGCCGCCGCGCACCCGCATCACCTCGCGGAACTGGCGCCGGTTGGCCAGTCCGGTGAGGGCGTCGCGCTCGCTGTGCGCGCGCAGCAGCGCCTCGTGCTGCACCAGCGTGCGGTTCAGCTCGCGCATGCGCAGGTACATCATCAGGGCCAGCACGGCCAGCAGCACCAGCGCGGCGCCGGCGAACATCCAGAGCCGGCGTGCGAGGGCCTGGTTGTCCAGCTCGGCCTGCTTGAGCTGGTTGTCGCGGGCCAGCAGCTCGATGCGTCGTTTCTGCGACTCCTGGTCGTAGCGCGCGCGCAGCTCGGCCTCGGCCGCGGACTTGTTGGCGGCGCGGATCTCCCTGGTCAGCGCCTCCTCGAGATGGAACAGCTCGAGCGCGCCCGCCGTGTCGCCGGCCTTGCCGAGGGCGTCGCCGAACTCGCGCAGGGCCTCCTGGCGCTGGCCGGGGCCGGTGTCCTTCTGCCACAGCTCCAGCGCGTGGGCCATCTCGGCCTTGCCTTCGGACACGCGGCCGAGCGCCAGCTTGGCCAGCGCGCGGTTGTGCAGCAGCAGGCGCTCGGTGCGCGAGTCGTGGTGCAGCTTGGCCACCGGCAGGGCGAGTTCGATGGCCGCGAGCGCGGCGTCCGGGCGGCCCTGGTGGATATAGGCGTCGGCCAGGTTGGCGCGCAGCAGCATGGCCGGGCGCTTCAGGCCGGCGGCGTTGGCCACGGACAGCGCGGCCTCGTAGTCACGCTGCACGGCCTCGGGCTGCTGGCGCTTGAAATGCAGCAGGCCGCCCAGCACCGCGACCCGCACCTGCACCCAGGCGGCGCCTTCGCCGCGTGCGACGTGCTGCGCCTGCGCGATGAGGCGGTTGGCTGCGGCCGGATCGGCGTTGGCCTCCGCCTGCAGCGCGGCGACACCGAGGGAGATCGCTTCGCGCGGACGGTCGCCGTTGCGACGCGCGACGTCCAGCATGGCCTGCGCATAGCCGTTCGCGATGACGGCGTTGCCCTGGTCGGCGGCGCCGCGCTGGGCCATGTCGAGGGCACGCCACCAGTCGCGGTAATTGCAGGCGGTGGCGCGGCGCGGGGCAGGCGCGCACGACTCGCTGTAGATCGCCAGCGCCGCGCGGGCCTGCTGGTACGAGGAGGCCATGTGGCCGCCGTTGACCTCGATCTCGGCGCGCACCAGGTGGGCGTCCGCGTCGGCCAGCGGCTGGGTGCGCCCGAACTCGGTCAGCGCGTCGACCTGGGCCAGCGCCTCGGCAATGCGGCCATTGCGCGCCTGCACGATGCCGACGCCGGTGAGCGACGCGCGCCGCAGCAGCGGCGTGGCGGCCAGATCCTTGTTCGACAGCTCGCCGATGGCGCGGACCGCGCTGTCGGGCGTCTCGTCGCCCTGGCGCACCAGGTCGTCGATCAGCTCGATGTCGTCCTGCGCGGCGTGCGCGGCGCCGCAGGCGAGGGCGACGCCGGCGAGCAGGCCGAGGACGAGGCGGCGCGCGCGCATCAGGCCACCTCCGCGCCGTGGGCCGGCGTGCGCGACCCCTCGGCCGCGCGCGTGGGGGCGCCCGTGCCCTGGCGCGGACCGGGGCCCTGCAGGAAATGCAGTTCGACGCGGCCGTCGCCAGCGGCCTTCTCGAGCTGCTCGATGAGCTCCTCCACCTGCGCGAGCCCGTCGGCGTCGACGCGGCGCAGGCTGCACGCGCCGTTGCGGCCGTGGGCCTTGGCGAGGTACATGGCGGCGTCGACCAGCGAGATCGCGCGCTCCCAGTTCAGCGGCAGCTCGCCCTGCGCCGGCGCACGCCGCAGCGGGAACGGGCCGAAGCCGATCGACGCGGACACCGGCACCGGTTCGCCGTCGTGCATCACCGGCGCCTCGGCCAGCGCGCACAGCAGGCGCTGCGCGAGCGCCTCGGCCTCGCCCTGCGGCAGCGGGCGCACCAGGACCAGGAATTCCTCGCCGCCCCAGCGCACGATCAGGTCGTCGTCGCGCAGCACCTGGCGCAGGCGGCGGGCGATCTCCACGAGCACCGTGTCGCCGCCGGCGTGGCCGCAGCGGTCGTTGATCTGCTTGAAGTGGTCGACGTCCAGCAGGTACAGCGTGCCTTCCAGGCCGTGGGCGTGCTTGTCGGCCATCACGGCCTGGAGGTGGTGGCGGTTGGACAGGCCGGTGAGCGGATCGATCTCGGCCTGCAGGCGCAGCTGCTCGTTGCTGACCGACAGCAGCTGGTTGCGCACGCGCAGCCGCCGCGCCAGCACGGCCACCACCGCCAGCAGCAGCACGGTGACCACCCCGCCGGCCGTCCATTGCTTGACCTGCAACTCGTGGTGGCGGATTTCCTCGTCCTTGAGCCGGCCCTCGCGGCCCAGCATGTCGAGCTCGTGCTGCCGGTTCTCGTTGGCGAAGCTCTCCTGCAGCTCGATCAGCGCGCGCTGGCGATCCTGCTGGTTGAGCTCCTCGGACAGCTGCCGGTACTGGTGATAGGCGGCCAGTGCGTCGGCGAGATAGCCCGCGCGCTCCAGGTAGCCGCCCAGCTCCTGCTGCGATTCCGAGATGTCGACCGCGGTGCCGGAGCGCTCGTCGATGCTGTTGGACTGGCGCACGAGCGGCAGGCCTTCGTCCTTGCGATGCATGCCGATCAGCGCGAGGCCCTTGTTGGCGACGGCCACGCTCTGCGCGGGCAGGTCGTTGGCGGCCACGGCCAGCGGCAGGGCCTTGTCAGCCAGGTCGTAGGCGGTCTGGAAGTCGCCGTGCTGCAGGTAGTAGTCGGCGATGTTGCCCATGCCGATCAGGATCTGGTGCTTGCTGCCGCCCAGGCGTGCGTGCTCCAGCGCGGCGCGCCAATCGGCCAGCACGGTGCCGGAATCGCGGCCGCGGCTGAACTCGATCGCGCGCATCGTGTAGGCCGACGAGAGGCCGAACTCGTCGGCCGACTCGGTGGCCAGCCGCATCTGCTCGCGGTTGATCTCGGCGGCCTTGTCGGTCTGGCCGGCGTCCAACAGCACGCTGGAGACCAGCGCGCGCAGGTCGATGCGGCGCCACATCGGGCCCGTCGCGTCGGCCAGCTTGAGTGCCTGGCTGTAGCGCGCCATCGCCTCGTCGTAATGGCCGCCGCGGTTCTTCACGAAGGCCGAGTTCATCAGCAGTCGCAGGCGCAGCCAGTCGGGCAGGGCGGCCGGCAGCAGGACCTGCGCCTCGATGATCTGGCGTTCGGCCTTGCTGACCTCGCCGTGCGTCTGCATCCATTGGCCGCGCAGCAGCATGGCGCAGGGACGCGCCAGCGGCAGGCGGTCGGCCAGCGCCTCGATGCGCACGGCCACCTGCTCGACCTCGTCGCCCTTGTTCTGGCCGACGTATTCGGAGCCGAGCTCCACCAGGGCCTCGAGATGGCGCGGGTTGTCGACCGGCAGCGCCTCGACGTAGCGCAGCAGGCCGGCCGTGGCCAGCTCCGGCTGGGCGCGGCCGACGAACTGCAGCCGCTCGAACTCGTCGGCCGGCTTGAACGGCGTGGCCATCCGCAGCGCGCTCGGCGGCTCGCCGTGCATCGATCCGGGCGGCACGACGGCGCACGCGCCGCCGGCCAGCAGTTGCAGCCCCGCCACGACGGCGGCCATGGCGATGCCCGACGCGCGGCGGTTCGCGACGTTGGGGGCCGATGGCGGACGGCGGCCGTGGCCGCCGCGCCGGAGGTTTTTCTGGGACATCGGAATCGTTATCGGTGGATTCTGGGTGCAATGAAGCGGCGCCGGCCGGCGCCGAAGGCGCGGTTTCCCCAAACAATTCGCGTTGCGGGCCGCCCTGTGCGCCCAGGGCGTTGCGCTAGCGCGACCCGGCCGTGACGGATCGCTCGTCCAGCACGCGCTCGACCTCCGCCCCGAGCCCGCGCGCCGCATCGGCAGCGGCCAGCGCCGCGACGCGGGTACAGCCGGCGCGCACCTCGGCGCTGTCCAGCAGCCGGCGCAGCGTGCGGGCCAGCGCGCGCGGGCGGGCGCCGGCCGCACCGCCGGATTCGCGCGCACCGGCGCACAGCGCCGTCACGCGGGCGGCGTTGTCGAACTGGTCGTAGGCGAGCGGCACGATCACCTGCGGCACGCCGGCCCGCAGCGCCTCGGCTGTGGTGCCGATGCCGCCGTGGTGCACGAGCGCCGCCGCGTGCGGCAGCAGGGCGGCCAGCGGCACGTAAGGCAGCCACAGGACGTCCGCGGGCAGCGTCGCGGGCACCTGCTCGCGGTGCGCAGTGAGGACGACGGCACGCCGCCCCAGCCGCCGCGCGCCGTCCAGCGCGCGCTCCAGCCACCGGCGCGCCTGCCGGTTGCCGCTGCCCGGCGTGAGGACGACGGGTGCGTCGCCGGCCCCCAGGAATTGCTGCAGCGCTTCGGGGAGCGCCGCCGCGGCATGCGGGTCGAACAGCGGGAACACGCCCTCGGCGAGCGGCCGGGGCCAGTCCGGCGGCGTCGGCGCGAACCAGGGCGGGAACAGCGTCAGGTTGGCATCGGCTATCGACTGCAGGCGATCGATGAAGTGGCTCACCGGCGGCAGGCCGTAGCGGGCGTGTGTGGCGTTGATGTCGGGCACCGCGACCGGGTCGATCATCGCGGCGTCCACGCGCTGCCAGAGCCAGCGGCGCCACGCGTGCGGCACCTGGCGCGGCATCGGCAGCGGGCCGAACGTCATCGGGTCGTGCACGGTGCGCAGGTTGGCCGGCGCCAGCCACGCGGCGACGATGCGCAGGTCGGGACGCCGCGTGCGCGCCAGCGCGGCACCCGGCAACGCCAGCGGGTGCGCCAGCATCGCGAGCGCCTCGTCGGGCGGCAGCGCCGCGACGAACGAGGGCAGCGCGTCCTCGTTGCCCCGCATCCCTTCCCACAGCACCCGAAAACCCTTGCGCGGGTGCCAGACATCGGGGTGCTCCAGCGCTGCGCGGTATTCCTCCTCGGTGCCGAGCCCGTGGAACGGCACGCCCGCGCTCCGGACGGCGGCCTCGTGCACGATGGGCGCCAGCAGCGTGACGCGGCGTCCGCGGCCGATCAGCTCGCGCGCGATGCGCAGGAACGGGTAGAGGTCGCCGGCGGTGCCGACGGCGACGACGAGGACATGCGCGCGGGCCGGTTCAGGGTTCAATCGAGCGACTTGCCGACGCGGTCGAGCCGCGGATGCCAGTGGTCGAGGATGTCGGCCGACACCACGATGTGGTTGGCCTTGCCGATCAGCAGCGCGCGCGGCACGACGCCGATATAGCGCGAGTCCTCGCTGTTGTCGCGATTGTCGCCCAGCATGAAGTAGTGCCCGGGCGGCACCACCAGGGGCGCCATGTCGCGGCGCGCGTGCACCGCCGGCAGGAACTGCACCGAGCGCTCGCTGCCGGCCAGGTGCTCGGTGGCATGCACGGAGTCCAGCGTGCGCCCGGGCGCCACCGGATCGGGGGCCTGCCACAACGCGTCGTAGTGCGCGGCCACGCCGTTGACGGTGAGGGTGTCGCCGCGCATCTCGATGCGGTCGCCCGGCACGCCGACGATGCGCTTGATCAGCCGCGTGCCGTCGCGTGGCGACGAGAAGGTGACGATGTCGCCGCGCTGCGGGTCGGACAGCGGCGCGATCACGATGTCGGTCAGCGGCAGCTTGAGGTTGTAGGCCAGCCGGTTGACGAACACGACGTCGCCCTCGAGCAGCGTCGGCCGCATCGAGCCCGACGGGATCGGGTTCCAGTCGGCGATGGCCGTGCGGAACACGCCAAAGCACAGCAGGAACACCACGAAACCCTTGTTGTGGGCCAGCCAGCGCTTCATCGTCGGACTTCCGTTGTAGTCGAGGTGCCGGGTAGATCTCGACCGTGACGAACAGTTCCGTGCGTCGCTCCGGAGCGAAATGGAAACCGCCGGTAAGTCAGGGCCCGGGCGCACCACCGGGCAGCCGAAAATGCCGGCTGGGCGGGGCCGTGCGCGCGTGCGCAGGCCCCGCCCGCCCGTTTGCAGCCCGCCGCTCCGCTCCCGATGCAGTCTCTCAAAGTCCTGTTCGCCCTGGCCGCCACCTCGGCCCTCGTCGCCTGCGGCGGTGGGGGCGATTCGCCGTCGCCCGCGCCCGCGCCCACCCCTGCCCCGACGCCCGCGCCGTCCCCCGGCGTCGGCAGCAACGGCACGCTGCAGACGAGCGTTCCCGCCGCGGTCTACGCCGACAACCGCCACCTGAACGGGTTCA
>Ga0207695_10003636_pt1 | contig 21544 bp, 18 predicted proteins | sample KBSC54metaG_FD_184354 | JGI IMG/M metagenome (GOLD analysis project Ga0207695, IMG submission 184354) | Corn rhizosphere microbial communities from Kellogg Biological Station, Michigan, USA - KBS C5-4 metaG (SPAdes) (version 2) | ecosystem: Host-associated > Plants > Roots > Rhizosphere > Soil...
CGGTGACCCGCATGTCGCTACGGACGCATCTTCGGTGATGATCATTTTCGACTTGCTGATACGTATCGCGCCCAAGGGCGCCAGATAGTTCACGCCGATCAGCGCGATCTCCCGCGGCACCACGACGACAGGCACGTTATGCATGGCAATACCGCCGAAGGTGAGTTCTTCGAGCGTCCCAGCCTTGCTGGGCACGCCTTTGCTGAGCCAGCCGCCGGTAGACTTGCCTGCCACGCTGGAGAGTTTTACGCCGATCGAGCGGGCCTGGTCTTCACCGATGACTACCGTACTGGCACCCGAATCCATGATCAGGTCGATGCTGTGCCCGTTGGCCTTGGCTTTGATGGTGGGGCTGCTGATATCGTCATCCGCGCGCTGCTTGAGATCCAGCGTGATGGTTCCGGCAGGACGCTCGACGGACAGCTGCGGCGAAGCGCCTGCGCTCGCCACAAAGTTCCTCATCGGGGCGACCTGCTTCTCCAATACCCTGTCGGCGCTCTCGAATTGCTTGACCAGTGCAGCTTCCTTGTCGATGGCTTCCTTGTAGCGGCCCGCCAGGCGCAGGTTGCCTGCTTCTACCTGGCCGCAGAACAAGGCGACGTGGGGCCGTGTATCGGCAAGCGTCTGCTGGCACAAAGCCGCGTCCTTGGTTGCATTGTCGAGATTGAAGTGGATGCGCTCGATTGCCATGGCGCTGAGCGCATGGACTATCGGGTCGGCGGATGACTGGTACATCTCTGCCACCGTTTTAAGGTCGGCCCGGTTCATCGCTATGGTGATCTTTTGGATGATGGCGCCTTCCGACGAGCGGCTGTCGAGCTTGGCATGGGGGGCGTCAGCCGCCGCGGTCTCCTCGGCATGAGCCAGTCCGCAGCCGAGCGGGCCAAGAGCCAGAATGCCTATGAAGCTGCCAATGATGTTGCTGATTGCCTTCAATCGCATGGTTATCCGTACCATTTGCCAGGGAATGAGTGGAGAGGCGTTCTGATCACCGGATGGGCGAATGCCTGCCGCGACGCGGAGCCTGCGTGTGATGTCAGCGCAAATGCGAATGCAGCGCAAAACACATTCGTTGATGGCTGAAGTCGAGAACGAAATCCATATCGCGCAAGGCGCTGGCGCCCATGATCATGGGCCAGGGCACATTGCCGTCCGCGAGTACGTCGAAATAGATATCGAATGGCTGGCCGACGGCGAAGGTCTTCATGCACATGCTTTTCCCTTGAATCCCTCGGAAAGGCCGGCATAAGGCCGGCATGCGGAGCAGGGCGCGCACACGCTTCGTCGCCCCGCTTGTGGCGAGGCGATGGCGTAGGTGTTGATAAGTGTGCCCCTGCGTGCGCGGTCATTCCCTAAACGTTGTCGCCCATCCTTTGTCGATCATACGAGCGATGCGCATCAGGTTCTTGCGAGCATGAATCAGTCGTGCTTTGGCATGCCTGCGGCCAGCCCAATGCCAATAAGTACCAGTGTGCCGAACGTGACCAGTACGATGCCGACCGCCCCACCCAGGAACGTGTAGGTCGCCTCGCGCCGATATCGGGCGCCAAACAGCAGGGCAACGCGAACGGCCAGTGGGAGCAGAACGAGGGTCAACGGACCCAGGACGTCTGGCCAGATCAGTTTGGCGCCGGCTTCCCAGGCCATTGCGTCGGCCAGCAACAGCCAACCGATAGCCAGTATCGCCCCGAGTACGCTCAGCCCGGTGCCAAGGAGCAGGCAAACCCAGGCACGGGAAAGGTAGGGGCGTGCTGTCGATAGGGTCATAGGCCCGAGTTTGCCAGCAAAGGCCGCGTTTACCTATGCGAGCCCGGCGGGTCTGGTATCCTTATCGGTCAATCTCAGCCACGACATTCCAATGATCGAGACCAACCCGATCCACGCGCAGATCGCCGACCTCACCGGTCGCGTCGAGTCGCTTAGGGGGTATCTTTGACTACCCTACCAAGCGCGAGCGCCTCGAAGAAGTAAGCCGCGAACTGGAGAGCCCCAACGTCTGGGACGATCCGCCGCGCGCACAGGAGCTGGGCCGTGAACGCGCCCGCCTGGACACTATCGTCAACGGTATCGACAGCCTCCTCGCCGGCCTCACCGACGCGGGCGAGTTGCTGGATATGGCCGCGGCCGACAACGACGAAGACACCGCCAATTCCGTGGTGAACGACCTGGGCAAGCTCGAAGCCCAGGTGGCCAAGCTGGAATTCCAGCGCATGTTCTCCGGCAAGATGGACGCCAACAACGCATTCGTGGACATCCAGGCCGGTGCTGGCGGTACCGAGGCCCAGGATTGGGCCGAAATGCTGCTGCGCATGTATCTGCGCTGGTGCGAATCGCGCGGCTGGAAGACCGAACTGCTCGAAGTCAGCGGCGGCGATGTAGCTGGCATCAAATCCGCCACGTTCCGTGTCGAGGGCGACTACGCCTACGGCTGGCTGAAGACCGAGATTGGCGTGCATCGCCTGGTGCGCAAGTCGCCGTTCGATTCGGACAATCGCCGCCACACCAGTTTCACCTCGGTGTTCGTGTCGCCGGAAGTCGACGACGACATCGATATCGACATCAACCCGGCCGACCTGAAAACGGACGTCTACCGTTCGTCCGGCGCCGGTGGCCAGCACGTCAACAAGACCGAATCGGCCGTGCGTATCACCCACGTGCCTACCGGCGTGGTGGTGGCCTGCCAGACCGAACGCAGCCAGCATGCCAACCGCGACCGCGCCATGAAGATGCTGGCCGCCAAGCTGTACGAACTGGAAGTACAAAAGCGCAATGCCGAAAAGGATGCGCTCGAGGCGACCAAGTCGGACATCGGCTGGGGCAGCCAGATCCGCAACTACGTACTCGACCAGAGCCGCATCAAGGATCTTCGCACCGGCATCGAGCGTTCCGATACGCAGAAGGTGCTCGATGGCGATCTTGACGAGTTTGTCGAGGCGAGTTTGAAATCGGGCCTGGATGCGGGTGCGAAACGCCTCGACGCGTAACGCGCTTGCCTCACCCTTCATTGTCGTCATTCCGGCGAAAGCCGGAATCCATTCCTCAGCGTGGATGCTTGTCCGATGTGATCTGACATGCGTGGATTGAGGGACAGGCCCCGGCCTTCGCCGGGGCGACGGATGACAAGTTGCCGCGTAAACGCGGGATGCTCCAAGAAAAGCCTGCTATAAATCATCCACTACACATCTGTACGACCGGAATCGCACCGAATGACCGACGAAAACACGCCACCCATCGACGAGAACAAGCTGATCGCCGAGCGTCGCGAGAAACTCAAAGGCTTGCGCGGGCAGGGCGTGGCATTCCCGAACGACTATAAAGTCGACGCTTTCGCCGGTGACCTGCAGGCGGAGTTCGCGGATAAGGACAGCCATACAGCCGAATCGATCGAAGCGATCGCGCGTCGCGTCAAGGTGGCCGGTCGCATCATGCGGTGGCGCGACCAGGGCAAGGTCAATTTCGTGCAGCTGCAGGACTTTACCGGCCGTATCCAGCTGTTTATTCACCAGAATACGATCGGTGAGGAAACCCACAAGGCCTTCAAGGGTTGGGATGTAGGCGACATCGTCGGCGCCGAAGGCGTGCTGATGCGCACCAAGACCGGCGAGCTGTCGATCAAGGTCGATGGCCTGCGTCTGCTGACCAAGAGCCTGCGTCCGTTGCCGGACAAGTTTCATGGCCTGGCCGACGTCGAGCAGCGTTATCGCCAGCGTTATGTCGACCTGATTGTCACCGAAGACGCGCGCCGTACGTTTGCCTTGCGCTCGCGCATCATCGGTTACATGCGCCAGTGGCTGGAGGCCGAGCCGCGCCGCTTCATGGAGGTGGAAACGCCGATGATGCATATCATCCCCGGCGGTGCCACTGCGCGCCCGTTCGTCACGCACCACAATGCGCTGGATATCGACCTTTATCTGCGCGTGGCGCCGGAGCTTTACCTCAAGCGCCTCGTCGTGGGCGGCTTCGATCGTGTCTACGAGATCAATCGTAACTTCCGCAACGAGGGCGTGTCGACACGACACAATCCCGAATTCACGATGCTGGAGCTGTACCAGGCGTATGCGACCTACCACGAGATCATGGACCTCACCGAGTCGGTGATCCGCGATACGGCCAAGAAGGTTCTCGGTACCACCGCGCTGAATTGGGACGGTGCATCGATCGATGTCGGCCCGGCATTCCGTCGTTGGAAGATGGAAGACGCCGTGCTCGAGCACAATCCGGAGATCAAGCGCGAGGAGCTGCGCGATCGTGAAGCGATGGCCGCGCATGCCAGGCGCCTGGGCGCGCAGGTCAAGCCGGGCTACGGTTGGGGCAAGCTGTTGCTGGAGATCTTCGAGCACACGGTCGAGCACACGCTGATCCAACCTACCTTCATCATCGACCATCCGGTCGAGGTGTCGCCGCTGGCACGCGAGAACGATACGGACAAGGGCATCACCGATCGTTTCGAGCTGTTCGTCAACGGCAAGGAACTGGCCAACGGCTTCTCCGAATTGAACGACCCGGAGGACCAAGCGGCGCGTTTCCAGGCCCAGGTCGACGCCAAGGACTCCGGGGACGACGAAGCCATGCATTTCGATGCAGACTATATTCGCGCGCTCGAAGTTGGCCTGCCGCCGACCGGCGGCCTGGGTATCGGCATCGATCGCCTGGTGATGTTGCTGACCGATTCGGCATCCATCCGCGATGTATTGTTGTTCCCGTACATGCGGCCGGAAGCGTAGAGTTTCACTTTCCAGGACAGGGGCAGGTCATGACAAGAACGCACTTTTTGCTCAGTGGCCTGTTTGCCTTGGCGACGGTGGCCTGCTCGCCGTCGCCCGACCAGGCGCCCACCAGCTCAACGGACAAGCCCGCTGCGCCCGCGACGGTGGCGAAGCCGGCGCCCGCGGTAACGGTGCCTGCACCGCCGAGTTCTGCCGCTGCAGCATCATCGGTAAACGACGATGCTGCGGTAGCCAAGGTCAATGACGCGGTCCAGCGCCATCACCTCACCAAGCTCGCGCCCGATTGTCTCGACTACATCATTGGCGATGAAAGCCCCAGTGGTATCGATGTCGACGTGCACGAGAAACACGACGAGCATTGCGGTGGCGACCCGGAAACCTCGCCGCGCCTGTTCTCGTTTCATGTCGATCAAGCCGGCAAGCTGACAACCGATGCGCTCGATCCGGCTGATGGCGAGATGAAGCCGATCGATTGAAGTGGGACGGTCGCCAGATACTCATGCCTCGCCAAGGTAACGCGATCCCACCATCCAGCGAATAACTCCCTGAATACGTCGTTTCGGTCATTCGACACCGGGAGCACACTGCATGAATCTGCTGAAAAAGCTTGGCGTCCTGCTGGCCGGATTGATGGCCATGACCGCGCTGGACGATGCCTACGCCCAGGCTGCCAGCTCCAACGACAGCAAGCGTCTGGTCGTGGTCGAGCTTTTCCAGAGTCAGGGTTGTTCATCTTGTCCGCCGGCTGAGGCCAACCTCAACGCTATCGCCGCACAACCCAATGTGCTGGCCCTGTCATACGCGGTGACCTACTGGGACGATCTGGGCTGGAAGGATACGTTCGCGCAGCAAGTCTTTACCGATCGTCAATGGACGTATGCGAAGCGCCGTGGCCGCGACAATGTCTGGACGCCACAGGTCTACGTCAACGGTCGCCAGGATATCGTCGGTACGAACCGTGGGCAGCTGGATGACCTGATAGCGGACTCGTCCGTTGCCGCAACCGTATCGCCGACGATCACCTGGCAGCCGAATCGCGTGAGCATCGGTGCAGGCACTGACGGCGATTATGATGTCTGGCTGGTACGTTACGATCCGCGCACGATCGACGTGCCGATCGGTGCGGGCGAAAACAGCGGGCGCGTCCTGCCCCACCGCAATATCGTGCGGGAGCTGGTAAACCTGGGCCACTGGAACGGCAAGGCACGGGACTTTGCGTTGCCGGCGCCAAAACTCGCAGGCCTTTCCACCGCTACGCTGATCCAATCGGGTCCCGGTGGTGCCATTATCGGTGCGGCCATACAACGCTAGGACGTTCGCTATGAATCGGCGCCATGCATTATGGGCCCTCGCGGGTGCAGTCACGGCCATCGCGTGGCTGCCCAAAGCCTGGTCACAGCGAAGCTACGGGCGCGCCCCCGAGCTCTATGGCGCGTTGCGCGAACAGCCCCATCAAAGCATCGTCATCGGTGGCGGCACGCTGGATGTGGTTTTTGCCGATGGCGCAAAAGGGCTCGACCATGATCGTGTCATGGCGTGGATCCGCAAGAGCGCCACCGCCGTAACGACTTATTTCGGGCGCTTCCCCGTGCGGCACGTCGGCTTGCTGGTGATTTCCGAAGAGGGCGGGCACGTGGGGCCGGGCACGACCTACGGTTTTGACGGCTCGGCCATTCGCCTGCACGTCGGGCGCGATGCGAACGACGAGGCTTACGACAACGACTGGATGCTGGTTCACGAAATGACCCATCTTGCGCTGCCGGAAGTACCCGAAGAGGGTTCATGGCTGCTCGAAGGAAACGCCACCTATGTCGAACCCATCGCACGCGCACAGGCCGGTCAACTCACACCGCAAAGCGTGTGGAAATGGTCGGTCGAGGACATGCCCAAGGGGCAACCGGGCGCGGGCGACCAGGGGCTCGATCACACGCATACCTGGGGGCGCACCTATTGGGGCGGCGCCGCGTTCTGGTTGCTTGCCGAAGTAAACATCTACCAACAGACCAACGGACGCAGCAGCCTGCAAGATGCGCTGCGTGCGATCAATCGCGAGAGCGGCGGCAATATCGCCACATGGAGCCTGGATCGCGTCATGCAGGTTGGCGACAAGGCCACAGGCACAAAAGTGCTTGCCGGGCTTTACAGCGATATGAAAGACAAGCCTGTGCACGTCGATCTGGATGGCCTGTTTCGAAAACTCGGCATCCGTGAAGACCAGGGCGCGATCGTATTCGACGACAGCGCGCCATTGGCACGCTTGCGTGAGCGCATCACCAGCAAGCATTAGTGGATAGACCGGTATCGGTTACCATCGCGCGCTTGGGTCGATAACTAGGGAACGGTTCGCGATGAAGGCCATGCACTGGTTCGCGGTGATGCTGGGTGGGCTCGCACTGGGTGCCTGCCAGAACAAGGGTGGCCCTGCGGAGAAGGCACCGCCAGCGGCCAAGCCCGCACAAACCGCAGCCACACAGCCTTATCCGCGTTGTCCCGAGAGCGACTACAAGTGCATCGATCTGCACGACGCCTTCGATCCCAGCGAACACCGCAGCGTCGATGCTCGTCTCGCGCCCATCGCGCTGATATCGGGCGAACACCAGGGACAGGCGGCCGTGCTGGCCGGAACCGACAGCGTGCTCACCGATCTGCAGGTACTGCCGTCAGGCCGCCTGGTCGCCGTGGGCGGCTCCGGGCTTGCCGTTGCCAGTGCAGCCAACGAAACGGCGGATACCTGGCATGTCGATAACTATTCTGGTTTCGCCGACTCGTTGCGTGGTGTGAGCTTTTACGACGACAAGCACGGCTTCGCTGTAGGCGATGGCGCCTTGATCCTGCGCACGCAGGATGGCGGCTCGCATTGGGAGGTCTTCAACCACATCTATACCGATCCGAAAAATCCCGAGTACGCCGACCTGAAATTTCAGGGCGCCGCCTATTCGATGGCGTTTGCCGACGCCGACCACGGCGTGATCGGCGGTGAAGCCCGCTTGCTACGCACTTCCGACGGCGGTCAGCAGTGGCAGCGGGTAGCGCAGCAACTGGACGGCATCGCGATACAGCGGGTGACCTTTGTCGATGCGAAGCGCGGTTGGGCGGTCGGTAGCGCCGGCACCGTCCTGCGTACCGATGATGCAGGCGAACACTGGGCACCCGTTTCATTGGACGATCCGCACGCCCATCTGATGGGGCTGAGTTTCGGGGATGCGATGCACGGCTGCATCGGTGGCGGCTACAAGGTCTGGTGCAGCCAGGACGGCGGCAAGAGCTGGTTGGCCAGCGAGGTGGCGTGGCCCAAGGGTGTCGATACTGGTGAGGACATTGCCATTACCGGGCTGGTGATGCGTGACGCCGGGCATGGCTGGTTTGTCACCCGCGAAGGCGCGCGGATTTTCCATACCGACGATGGTGGCCGCCATTGGTCGCTGTGGATGAGCGTGCCGCAGGCGTCGCAGGGCAAGTTGAGCGACGCGAATCTCTGGGGTCTTGCCCTCGGCCGTGATCGCGGCTGGGCAGTGGGTGTCGGCGTTCCGGCCAAGGCCAGGCCGGATGACGGCGTGGCGCCGGAGAGCAAACCCATCGTGGTGTCCTGGAAACTTTAGAGAGCCTCTCCAAACGCGCTAGAATTAGGGGCTTACAAGCTCAAGGAGCGCGTTTTATGTGGTTTGCCATCATCGCCGAGGACGTCGCCGACTCCCTGGAAAAGCGTAAGGGTGCCCGGCCAGCGCATATCGAGCGCCTGCAGAAGCTGCTCGATGAAGGCCGCCTGTTCGTAGCGGGTGCCTTTCCGGCGATCGAATCGGAAGATCCGGGCCCGGCCGGTTTCACCGGCAGCATGATCCTGGCCCAGTTTCCCTCGCAGGCCGAGGCGCAGGCCTGGGCGGATGCCGATCCGTACGTGGCCGCCGGCGTCTACGCCAGGGTCACCATCAAGCCTTTCCGCAAGGCGTTGCCGGCGGCATGAGCATGGTCGACGAGAGCATGCTCGACAAGATCCGCCAGCGCCTGGTTGCCGCGCTGGCCCCGACCGAGCTGGACGTGCTCGACGAGGGCCACAAGCACGCCGGCCATGCCAATGAAGGCAAAGGGCATTTCCATGTGCGCATCGTCAGCGCTGCCTTTTCCGGCCAACTGCCGCTCAAGCGACATCGAATGGTCTACGCTGCACTGGACGGGCTGATGGACCAAGGGATCCACGCCTTATCCATCGACGCGCAAGCGCCAAACGCTTAAATAAAAAATAAATTCAATAACATGCTGGATTAACCTCATGTTATTTCTACACTCCAGACGCATTGCGGCCCTAGCCTGCGTTTGGCACAGTGCCTTGTCGCCCAACTGTCATGGGCCTACCCGATTCGCCGCTGGGAACGCATGCGCCTTACCACGATAAAACTCGCCGGTTTCAAGTCCTTCGTCGACCCGACCACCCTGCATCTGCCGAGCAATATGACCGGCGTGGTGGGGCCGAACGGGTGCGGCAAGTCCAACATCATCGATGCGATCCGCTGGGTCATGGGCGAAAGCGCCGCCAGCCGCCTGCGTGGCGATTCGTTGACCGACGTGATCTTCTCCGGTTCCAACGCGCGCAAGCCGGTGGGCCAGGCCACGGTCGAGCTGATCTTCGACAACTCCGACGGCACCATCCAGGGCGAGTACGGCCAGTACGCCGAAATCTCGGTGAAGCGCCAGGTGACCCGTGACGGTCAGTCGGGTTACTTCTTGAATGGCGCGCGTTGCCGTCGTCGCGATATCACCGACCTGTTCCTCGGCACGGGCCTGGGGCCACGCAGCTACTCGATCATCGAGCAGGGCATGATCAGCCAGATCGTCGAGGCCGCGCCCGATGAACTGCGCACCCATCTGGAAGAAGCCGCCGGTATCTCCAAGTACAAGGAGCGCCGCAAGGAAACCGAGAGCCGCATCAAGTCCACTCGCGAAAACCTCGACCGCGTGCGTGACGTGCGCGACGAGGTCGACAAGCAGCTCGAACACCTCAACCGCCAGGCACGTGCCGCCGAACGCTGGAAAGCGTTCAAGGAAGAGCAGGTACGCAAGGAAGCCGAGCTGCGCGCGCTGGAATATCGCGGCCTGAAAGGTCAGCACGACGGTGAAGGTGCAAACCTGTCCGCCGCTGAAACCGAGATCGAAAAGCGCCTGGCCGAGCAGCGGCATATCGAAGCGCAGCTGGAAAGCGTACGCGAGCGACATACCGGCGCCAGCGAACATCTCAACAGCGTTCAGGGCGAGGTCTACAAGGTCGGCGCAGAAATCGCTCGCGTCGAGCAGCAGGTACGCTACAACCGCGAAACCGCCGATCGCTTGCAGCGCGCACAGAGCGAAGCCGAGCGCGAACAGGCTGAGCTGGCCGAGCACATCGCCAACGATCGCCAACAGATCGAAACGCTGCGCATGGCCCTGGCCGAAGGCGAGCCGCGCCTGGAAGCGCTACAGCAGATGCAGGACGACACGTCCGAAGCACAGCGCGATACCGAAACCAAGCTGGCCGACTGGCAGCAACGCTGGGATGGCTACACGCGTACCGCCGGCGAAGCCAGTCGCGCTGCAGAGGTCGAGCGTACCAAGCTGGCCTATCTCGATCGTCAGGCGGTCGACCTTGCCAAGCGTCGTGAAGCGCTGGAATCCGAACAAAAAGCCACTGACGTGGCCGCGCTCGATGCCGCCGCCGAGCAGTTGCATACCGAACACGATACCCAGCGCGAGCGCGTCGAATCGCTCGGCACCTTGCTCGACCAGCACAAGCTCAGCCACGAGAAAGTGCTCGATGACGAGCGCCAGGTGCAGTCCGCATTGAACGAAGCACGCCAGCAACTGCAGACCGCGCGCGGTCGCCAGGCCTCGCTTGAGGCCTTGCAGCATGCAGCGCTCGGCCAGGAAGAAAGCGCAGCCAGTGGTTGGCTGTCGCGCCTGGGCCTGGACAAGTCGCGCCGCCTGGGCGAGGCGCTGCAGGTGGATGCGGGCTGGGAGACGGCGGTTGAAACCGCCTTGATCGGCTTTATCGACAGCGTCCTGGTTGACGGTGCGAGCCATGTCGCCGGTGAACTTGCCGGGTTGGAAAACGCCGACATCACCCTGATCGATGCCGCCGAAGGCAGCGCCGGTGCGCCTGGCACGCTGGGTGCCCATGTGCGCGGCCCTGCGGCTGCGATCACGCTGCTCAACCAGATCTATACCGCTGAAACGCTGGGCGACGCGCAGCAGCGCGCTACCGCTTTGTCGGGCACGCAATCGGTCATGACGCGCCAGGCCGAATGGCTAGGTGCCGGTTGGGCACGTGTGCTGCGCGGGCAGGGCAACCAGGTCGGTGTATTGGCTCGCGAGCGCGAAATGCGCACGCTGGCCGAGCAGATCGTCACCCTTGAAGCGCGCATCGACGAACTGACCGAGCAGCTCGATCAATTGCGCACCGACAAGTTCGAAGCAGAACGCGCGCGCGACGACGCGCAGCGCGAGCTGTACAACGCGCATCGCCGCCAATCCGAACTCGCCGGCCAGCTGCAAAGCCACCGCGGCAAGGTTGAGACGGCGCGTGCGCGCTCGGAAAAGGTCAGCGGTGAACTGGGCGATCTGATCGCTCAGCTCGACGAGTTGCAGGGCAGCACACGTGAAGCTCGCGCACGCCTGGACGAATCGGTCGGCAACATGGGCGACCTGGAAGACCAGCGCCGCGAACTGGAAAACGAGCGCCGTGCCTTGCTCGAATCGCGCGAAGAAGCGCGCATGAATGCACGCGAGGCTGCCGACCAGGCGCATGCGCTGGCATTGAGCATGGAATCGAAGCGTTCTTCGTTGAGCTCGCTTGAGCAGGCGTTGGCACGCATGGATTCACAGCATCGCCAGGTCGAGATGCGCCGCAACGAGATCGTCGAACAGTTGGCGGCCGGTACCGATCCGATCGCCGAGCTGGAAGCCGAGCGCCAGACCTATCTCGACCAGCGCCTGCTGGTGGACAAGCAATTGGTCGAGGCGCGTCGTGCGCTCGACGACTGCGATGCCGAATTCCGTCGCCTGGATCAGGAACGCCAGCGCACCGAGCAGTCATTGAATACGCTGCGTGAAAAGCTGTCGGAAAAGCGCCTGGCCGCACAGGCGCTGCAACTGCGCGCGCAGCAGTTGGCCGAGGCGATCACCGCCTCGGGCCTGGAGCTCGAGCCGCTGCTGGCCGAGTTGGCCGAGGACGCCGATGCTGGCCAGTGGCGCAAGGACCTGGGCGATCTGGCGCAGAAAATTCAGCGCCTGGAGCCGGTGAACCTGGCCGCGATCCAGGAACACGCCGAGCAAAGCGAGCGAAAGACCTATCTGGACAACCAGCTGGGCGACTTGACCAGCGCGCTGGAAACCCTGGAGGGGGCGATCAAGAAGATCGATCGTGAGACCCGCCAGCGCTTCAAGGAAACCTTTGATCGCGTCAATGCCGGTGTGCAGGAACTGTTCCCGCGCCTGTTCGGTGGCGGGCACGCCTACCTGGAACTGACCGGCGACGATCTGCTCGACACCGGCGTGGCCATCATGGCGCGCCCGCCGGGCAAGCGAGTGTCGAACATCACCTTGCTGTCCGGTGGTGAGAAGGCGCTGACGGCCGTCTCGCTGGTGTTCGCGATCTTCGGCCTGAATCCCGCGCCGTTCTGCTTGCTGGACGAGGTGGACGCGCCGCTGGACGAAGCCAACGTCGGTCGCTTCTCCAATATGGTGAAGGAGATGAGCGAAAAGGTGCAGTTCATCTTTGTCAGCCATAACAAGGCCACCATGGAGGCAGCCTCGCAATTGTGCGGCGTCACCATGCGCGAGCCCGGTGTGTCGCGCCTGGTGCAGGTGGATCTGGCCGAAGCGGCTAAACTTGCCGGAGCAGCTTGAGGAGCATGGTCATGAGGATCGAACCCATCATCGCTTTTGCCTGGAATCCCGCGGTGGGCATTCCATTGGCCATTGTCGGACTGATCGTGGTGGCGCTGATCTGGCTGTTCGGGCAGCCCAAGAAAGAACAGGGCACGCGCCGCCCGTCCGTCGATGCGCCGCGTGGCGAGCGCCGCGAGCCAAGCTTCGGTGACGAAGCGATCGATAGCGACCACCTTTCCTTCAGCGCACTCGACGAAGAAGACCGCGCCCGTGAGCCGTCGATCGGCGACAAGCCCGCACAGGGCGAGCTGGAGATGGGGCTGCGAGGTGAGCTGGAACGTCTCGGTGCCGCACTGACCGGCGATCGCGATCGTGTGACGGCGGCGCCGTTGCCCAAGCCGACCGGTCATGCCGCATCGATCGTCGACGCTTTGCGTGCCCCGTCGATGCCCGAAGACGGCCTGATCGAACCCAAGCCCATCGTCTCGTCGTCAATGGCCCCGCCGGTTGCCCCGCCGGCACCCGTTGCTGCACCGGTGCCCGCTCCGGCGCCCGCGCAACCCAAGACGCCGGTGCGCTCCGACCTTGGCCGCCGCCCGGTACAAATGCCGGTGGAGCGCATCGTCACGCTGTTCATGGTGGCGCGCGAAGGTTCGCTGTTCAACGGTGCCGACCTGATCGTTGCTGCCGAAAAGGCCGGCCTCGAGTTTGGCGACATGGGCATTTATCACCGCCTGGTCGATGGCAAGCGCGAGCTCGGCCCGATCTTCAGCGTGGCGAACATGCTCAAGCCAGGCAATTTCGACCTGGGTCGGCTCGATGCCCTGCATACGCCGGGCCTGAGTTTCTTCATGACACTGCCTGCGCCGATTCCCGCGCTTGACGCGTGGGACGCCATGTTGCCGACCGCGCAACGATTGGCCGAGTTGCTCGATGGGCAAGTGCTCGATGAAGAGCGCAATGCATTGGGTCGTCAACGCATTGCACACATTCGTGATGAGCTGCGTGGCTGGGACCGCGACCACGAAGGCAAGGAAATTATTTTCGGTCGCTGATTTCATTTACGACCGAACTATCGAAACGCCGCCCCAGGGCGGCGTTTTCTTTGATGTCGTGCGGGTGCGAAATCATCTTCACGTACGTCATGACCGCGTAGAAGTGGCGTAGTGGCGAAATAACCCATCAGTCTCGGTTCGCGAAAGTGATCGAGCCATTCGGACGTCGTAGGCATTTGTCTCACGCAATGCCAACAAGATGTCGACATTCCCATTCATACATTTGTTACAACGTTGATAGGGAGTTGAACCAATGAAATCAGGCTTACGCCTTTTTACGCCACGCACCGCAGGCTTGCTCGTGCTCGCTTTACCGATGGCAGCCGCCAGCACATGTGCTTTTGCCGATGACGATTTTTCGCATTCACCGGCTCTTGATCGCGTGAGTATCTGGGTGGGCGGTTACTACGCCAAGACCGACACCAATATCGGCGCCAGCGACAAAAGCGATCAGATCAAGGGTCATGTCAATCTGGAAGACGCACTCGGATTCAACGAACACAAGACCGTACCGCGTGCGCGCGTAGATCTGTTGCTGGGCGAACATCAGGGCCTTTCGTTCGATTACTACAGCATCGACCGCAGCCGCAGCAAGACGCTGTCGCAGGACATAAGTTATGGCGGTAACGACTATCTTGCTTCGGCCCAGGTGCGCGGCAAGCTCGATTTCGACTTTGGTAGCGCTGCCTATCGCTGGTGGTTCGGTACCGGTAACGACGTATTCGGCGTCGGCCTGGGTGCGGCATATTACGGGGTGCATGCGAGCATCAGAGGCCAGGCGTCACTCAATGGCGACAGCGCACAGGCCTATACCAGCACCGACGAAAATGCCTGGGCACCGATGCTTCAGCTAGGTTGGCGGCATGCATTCAGCGAAAACCTGCGCATGTATATCGACGCGTCGGGCGTAAAGAAGAACGGCAGTGACCTGGGTGGGCACATCTACAACGCCGCGTTGGGCCTGGAATGGTTTCCCTGGCATAACGTGGGCTTTGGCGCCGAATACAGCTATACGCGCATCAAGCTCCATCAGGATCATCACGACTTCAACGATAGCCTGGATATGAAATTGAACGGGCCATCGGCATACGTTCGCTTCCGCTTCTGATCCTGGCGCTTTTGGTTTCTCATGATGGGCTGGTGTGTCGCATGGCGCGGCGCGCCAGCCCTTTTGCAATGGATAAACCATCACGCCCCAAGGGATGGCACGCGATGGATTGGCGCGCTTGTTGTGCGGCGGAAAAGTCTCCTGCTAGGAAGAACAGGAGGCTGAGCGCCAAGGTGCCGGAAAGGCAGTCACGGCTCAGGCGTATCGATTGCTCCGCATGGACCCCGGCTTCATCAATGTTGCCTTCGTAAAGACAGACGAGGGCCAGGCCGCCGTGTGCTTCGGCAAAACCACGGTCGACATGACAACCCCGTTCAAAACGTGCGCGGGCTTGCGCTATGTCCAGGTTGAGCAGGTGTACCCACGCCGCTACCACCCAGGCGCCGGCATGGCGGTCCAATAGCGTCGCGGCGTGATCAAAGCAAAGCGCTGCTGCCGCATGGTTTTCGAAGCCGAGCAGGCACAGGCCTTCTCCAAGCCGTGCGCGGCTACTTTGTGGGTCGAGCGACAGTGCCCGGCGAAAAAGCGTCAAAGCCAATCGCCTGTCCAGAGCATCGAGCGCCAGAAGGCCACCTGCAGTGCAGCCATCGGCTGTCTCATGGGCTCGTTCGACAAACCGGCGCGCTTCACCGCAGCGACCTGCGTCGATCAGTACATTGGCCAACAAGCCACAGACGTCCTTCCCGTGTGTCACGTGTGCCTGGGAGCGCATACCGAGCTCGATCGATTCGTCGAGGCGGCCAAGGCGATGCAGCGCACGCATTTTTAGAATGATGGCCTCGGGTACATCCCGTAGGGTCTCGTCATCGATAAGCACGACGGCCTGTTCATGGCAGCCGAGCTGCTCGTGTGCGTAAGCGAGATGATAGTTGACTTGTGGGTCATGGCTGTTCGCATGGGCAATCTCCAATGCCTCTATGGCTTCGTCCAGCCGACCTTGGGCAATCAAACTCTGGCCACGCAATGTCAATAGTTCCATGGGCAGCGGGCATTGCGCTTCGTAGCGGGCGAGCAGGGCGTCGCAGACCTCGTAGTCGCGCGATTGATAGGCCTCCAAGGCGGTACGTGAAATCAATTGTCCGCTCTCGAGCAGGTCGGTTCCGGCCTGAGAACTCAAGTGCGCGGGCCCATGGATAGTCGCGAGGCGTGTTTTCATGAGGACGGGTCGTGGCCTGAGGGAGTTGCCGCGAATAGGCTTCAGGGCTGACATCTCGCTGCCTCTTCGCGTAAGCAAAGAGTCCGGTTAATGCAGAGGGATATCTATTGAACTTGTACGAAAAGTAAGACAGGTTCAGCCTTGTCAGGCTGCAATCGATCGCTCATATTGAAAGCCAGCTTCACAAAGCCCGATCCCCGACGGCCAGGTACCCATGGAATCCAGCGAAGGTCTATTGCGTCAGAATCAGCTTGACGGCATGGCCGCCTTTCTGGCCGTGGCAGAGGAGAAAGGTTTCTCTGCGGCCGCCGTACGCCTTGGCGTTTCGCCATCGGCGGTAAGTCAGGCGATTCGTCAGCTGGAGCAGCGCCTGGGATTGCAGCTGTTCAATCGCACCACCCGCAGCGTCAATCTGACCGAAGTGGGTGCGCGCTATCTCGAACGCATCCTGCCAGCCGTGCGTGAGCTGATGGCAGCCGCCGACGATCTCGGCGCGGAATCGGAAAAGCCGGCAGGCCTGCTGCGTCTAAATGTTCCACGTTCCGGGTACATGATCGCGTTGCAGCCGGTATTGAGAAAATTTCTCGCGGCCTATCCGGATATCCGCCTGGAAATCATCGTCGAAAGCCAGTTGATCGATATCGTCAGCCGAGGGTTCGATGCGGGTATCCGTTTTGGCGACATGGTCGAGCGAGACATGGTCGCGGTAAAAATCGGGCCGGCGCTCAGCGCGCATATCGTGGCCTCGCCAGACTATTTCGCGCGTCGTGGCGTGCCCAAACATCCCCGCGATCTACTGGAGCACGAATGCATCAATTTTCGTCACGTCACCAGCGGGCAGGTCGAGCGCTGGGAGTTTGAGAAAGATGGCGAAAGGCTGGAGTTGAATGTTGGCGGTCGCCTGACTTTCAACGATTCGGCGGTGCTGACCCAGGCGGCGCTTGATGGCCTGGGTATCGCTTACATGATCAACGGTTATATCGACCGCTTTATCGACGATGGCCGGCTGGTGCGTGTGCTGGGCGATTGGAGCCCGCCGCTGGAGGGCTTGCATCTCTATTTTCCCGATCGCCGCGGCGTACCGCCGAAGCTGCGGGCCCTGATTGATTTCCTGCGTACCGAACCGGTAACGGAACAACCGGCAACCGATGTGTGGGTCGTCGCAGACTGAGTCGCAGACGCCCGCTCCCGTCCTATCTTTTGTAGGAGCGACTTCAGTCGCGACAAGCCGTAACACAACCGTACGTTGCCTGTAAAAGCCTCAGTGCTCACCGTCATCCCGGCGAAGGCCGGGACCCATCCCTCAACAAAAATGCCCGCCACTAGTTGTCTGACGAGCGAGCCCTTGAGCAATGGAAGACCAGCTTCGCTATTGAATAGCGCCTCTGGCCTTCGCCGAAACGACAAATAAGAAAAGTTTTTGGGAGATTCCCCGAAGTCGCCGCTACGAAAAAAGCAGTTCGTTTTTCAGGACCAAATCAAAGCCAATCAAAACCCCGCCACCCGATGCGGTACGTACGGTGCTTCCAACGTGGCAATTTCCTCGTCCGTCAGTTCGAGCGACAGCGCGGCTATCGCATCGTCCAGGTGCTGTGGCTTGGACGCGCCCACGATCGGTGCGGTGACTGGCGACTTCTGCGCGACCCAGGCGAGCGCTACCTGCGCTCGCGGCACGCCGCGTGCTTGCGCCACTTTCGCCACCGCATCAACGACACGCTTGTCTGCATCGGCAGTCGCGTCGTAGAGCGTGCGCCCGTAAGCATCGCTTTCCTGCCGCTCGCTGGTTTCATTCCACTCGCGTGTCAGGCGGCCGCGTGCAAGTGGGCTCCACGGGATCACCGCAATGCCCATGTCTTCGCAAAACCCGAGCATTTCCCGCTCTTCTTCCCGATACAGCAGGTTGAGGTGATTCTGCATGCTGACGAATGGTGTCCAGCCGTTCAGATGCGAGGTATAGATCGCCTTGGCAAATTGCCAGGCATGCATCGACGAGGCACCGATATAGCGCGCCTTGCCAGCCTTGACGACATCGTGCAGCGCTTCGAGCGTCTCCTCGATCGGCGTGGAGTCGTCCCAGCGATGGATCTGATAAAGGTCGACGTAATCGGTGCCGAGGCGGCGCAGGCTATGGTCGATCTCGGTCATGATCGCCTTGCGTGACAAGCCCGCGCCGTTCGGCCCTGGGCGCATCCGATTGAATACCTTGGTTGCCAGCACAATGTCTTCGCGCCGTGAAAAGTCGCGAATGGCACGGCCGACGATTTCTTCGGAGCTGCCGTCGGAGTAGACATTGGCGGTATCGAGGAAATTGATCCCCGCTTCCAGCGCCTGCCGAATCAGGGGGCGGCTTTTTTCCTCATCGAGCGTCCATGTGTGGTTACCACGATCGGGGGCTCCGTAGGTCATGCAGCCCAGGCAGATCCGTGACACTTCCAGGCCGGTAAGGCCGAACTTCACATATTCCATGAGAATTCCTTACGCAAACTCGTTGAGTGGGGGCTGGGGCGCTTGCATGGAGCCTAACCCGCCCCAAGTGTCTGTGGAATGCCTAAATCGCGGATGAGCTTTGAAGCAAAGATAACGAATGATTATCCATGTCAGCTTCAAAAGGCATCGCGGGCAGCCTGGGTTATCGATGAGGATGGCGAGTCTTAGCATGCGCTTTCCTTTTCGATGGAGACAGCTATGAGCCAGTCGCAAATCAAGACGTTTTTAATTACGGGCGTGAGCACTGGCCTGGGCCGTGCGTTTGCCGAAGTCGCCTTGCGCGAAGGGCATCGCGTGGTTGGTACGGTTCGTAACGAAGACGCCGCAAAAAGCTTCGAGGCGCTGGCGCCGGGCAGGGCATTCGCACGCCAACTCGATGTCACCGATACCGCGGCCATCGCGCCGGTAGTGGCGGATATCGAAGCCCGCATCGGCTCCATTGACGTGCTGATCAACAACGCCGGTTACGGGCATGAAGGTGTGCTGGAAGAAGCATCGCTCGACGATCTGCGCCGCCAGTTCGAAGTCAATGTCTTCGGCGTGGTGGCAGTCATCCAGGCCGTGCTTCCTTATATGCGAAAGCGCCGCGCGGGCCGTATTCTCAACATCACGTCGATGGGCGGCATCATCACCATGCCGGGTATCAGCTTTTACCACGGCAGCAAGTTCGCCCTCGAGGGTATTTCCGAAAGCCTGGCCAAAGAGGTGCGCAGCCTGGGCATCTATGTGACGGCTGTGGAACCCGGTGGTTTTCGTACTGATTGGGCCGGCCGTTCGATGGTACGCAGCGATCGCCATATCGCCGATTACGATGCCGTATTCGACCCGTTGCGTGAGCGCCGCAAGAACTTCAGTGGCAATCAGCCGGGCGACCCGATGAAAGCTGGCGAAGCCATCCTGAAACTCGTTGCCAGCGACGATCCGCCGATGCATCTCCTGTTGGGCCGCGATGCCATGAGCATGGTTCGCGAGAAGCTCGGCTTGCTCAAGAATGAGTTCGACGCCTGGGAGCAGGTCACCTTGTCTACCGATTTTTCGTAACGTTCCATTCCATCTACCGAGGACATCCCATGTCTAATGCAACTTCATCGGGCAGTTTCAAGATCGGCGGCGATATGCAGGTCAATCGCCTGGGTTTCGGCGCGATGCGCATCGTCGGCGACGGCATCTGGGGCGAACCTGCCGATCGTGTCGAAGCGATCCGTGTGCTCAAGCGCTTGCCGGAACTGGGCGTCGACTTTATCGATACGGCCGATTCGTATGGCCCGGATATTTCAGAGCAGCTGATACGCGAGGCACTGCATCCGTACAAGAACCTCGTTGTTGCGACGAAGGGAGGCCTTACGCGTACTGGCCCGAACATCTGGATTCCAGTCGGTCGCCCCGAGTACCTGATTCAACAGGCGCACAAGAGCCTGCGTCAGCTCGGTGTCGAGCGCATCGACCTTTGGCAACTGCATCGCATCGATGCCAAGGTGCCGCGCGACGAGCAGTTCGACGCGATCAAGTCGTTGATCAAGGATGGGATCATTCGGCACGCGGGGCTCAGCGAAGTGAGCGTCGACGACGTCAAGGCAGCGAGCAAGTTCTTCAAGGTTGCCACAGTGCAGAATCGTTACAACCTGGTAGACCGTACCAGCGAGGACGTGCTCGACTACTGCACGCAGCAGAACATCGGTTTTATTCCTTGGTTTCCGCTGGCGGCGGGCGACTTGGCCAAGCCGGGTTCCTTGCTGGACAAGATCGCCAAGCAGCACCATGCGGAGCCGAGCCAGATCGCGTTGGCGTGGGTGCTCAAGCGCAGCCCGGTGATGCTGCCGATTCCCGGCACGTCGAAAGTGAAGCATCTGGAAGTGAATGTCGCCGCGGTCGACATCACGCTGTCGGATGAGGAGTTTGCCGCGTTGGACAAGGAAGGTAAGGCCGCCTTCGCTCGCGGGGCTTGAGCGCTTAAAGCCCCCTCAGTTTTTCGTACATGCGTAACTTGCCCCCTCTCCTCTGGCTTTGCCGGGGGAGAGGGTTGGGGTGAGGGGGTGTTCTTAAGCGCTGGCCGCCGGCCGTCGCCGCCGCGCCCGCCAGAACAAAAATCCCGTCACCAACATAAACGACGGCATCAACCCTCCCAATACTGCCAAGGTGTGCCACACCGGCCCTCCGACCGCGGCCGAGTGAATCGGGAACAGCGAGTTTGCCAAGCGTCCGCCTGTGCCGAGCTTGGTCGCATCTTCGCCACCGATGACGCGTGCAGCGAAAGGATCGAGCCACAGCATGCTGCGTCCGGCGGGATTCCAATCGCCCGGACGGCGAGCGCGAATCACCAGCGCGGTATCCTTTTTCACCGGCAGGCTGATGCGCGTGATCGCGGCATCGGGTGCCGCGGCTTGCGCGGCAATCAATACCGTCGGCCAATCGACCTTGGCGTCCGAGGTGTCCTGTAGTTTCGGTGGCTTGGCCGGAGCGGGTTCGCCGAATGCATGAGCCAGACCTGTGCGCACCGCGCCGCGATACGCCATCGTCGTGCCGGTGCCGATCATGATCAGCAGCAAGGGCAGGGCAACGATGCCGGCAAAGCGGTGCCAGCTGGCCCAGCGCAGGATCGGCGGGCGCGGGTGTGGGCGCAGATGCGTCAGCGCTCGCTTGCGTCCCGGCCAATAAAGCCACACGCCGGAGAAAATCATGAACAGCCCGGTCCACGCGATCACGCCCAACAGGGTTTCGCCAACTTCGCCGGACAGCAGATGCGTGTGCCAATCCAGCAGAACCAGCAACGGATCGCTGCGCCCGCTACGGTGTGCAATGACATCGCCGCTGGTCGGATCGAAGTAGAGCCGATCGCCGCCCTTCGCCGTTCCCTCGAATGCGGTCAATTCATTGTTGGGCAATGCGATGCCGCGTAGCCTGGCGCCTTCGGGTGACGCCAGGATATGTTCCAGCGAACGCCCAAGCCCTGCGCTGTCAGGGATGGCGCGTCCGGATAGCTCCGGATGCATGGCCGTAAGCAACGGCCCCTCGAAGGTCAGGATGCAGCCGGCCAGGGTGACCAGCGACAACACAACACCCAGGCTCAAACCGAGCCATAGATGCATGGTCTTGAGCACTTGGCGAACACGGCGTGGCGAACGAACAGGCTGGCGCGGTGTGTTGCTCATGGTGATTT
>Ga0207695_10003637_pt1 | contig 21542 bp, 22 predicted proteins | sample KBSC54metaG_FD_184354 | JGI IMG/M metagenome (GOLD analysis project Ga0207695, IMG submission 184354) | Corn rhizosphere microbial communities from Kellogg Biological Station, Michigan, USA - KBS C5-4 metaG (SPAdes) (version 2) | ecosystem: Host-associated > Plants > Roots > Rhizosphere > Soil...
ATGATCTGATCGACGAGGGCGGCTGCCCGTTCGTGGAGCAGAGCCCGATCTCCAGCCTGTACCACGAGCCCGCCGCAGGTGTGGCCACATGACGGTGACGCCGAGCAGGAGGGGGCCAATGGGGGAACCCTGGTTCCCCCATGATCTGATCGACGAGGGCGGCTGCCCGTTCGTGGCGCAGAGCCCGATCTCCAGCCTGTACCACGAGCCCGCCGCAGGTGTGGCCACATGACGGTGACGCCGAGCAGGAGGGGGCCCATGGGGGAACCCTGGTTCCCCCATGATCTGACGAGCGGGGTGCCGGCGTGAACACGTTCCACGACGCGTTCATGGACGTGCGCCGCCGGATCGAGGAGGGCGAGGACCCGGAGCTGGTCGTGCCCGACCTGCTGCGGCTGGCCGCGGCGCAGGACGAGATCGACATGGCCGAGGCGCTGTACGAGGACGAGATCGACCTGGTCGAGGACGCCGAGTAGTGGCGACGGTCGAGACCGACACGGTCACGCTCACCATCAACGGGCGCGAGATCACCGTCGCCAAGGGCCTCTCCGTCGTCGAGGCGGCGGCGGAGGCCGGGGTCGAGATCCCGGTCTTCTGCTACGAACCGCGCCTGGGTGCCGGGATCGGCGCCTGCCGCATGTGCCTGTGCGAGATCGAGGGCATCCCCAAGCTCCAGACGGCCTGCACGACCCCGGCCGCCGACGGCATGGTCGTGGACTCGCACGCGCCCCGGGCCAGGGAGGGCCAGGACGCGGTGCTCGAATTCCTGCTCCTGAACCACCCGCTCGACTGCCCGGTGTGCGACAAGGGCGGCGAGTGCCCGCTGCAGGACCTGACGTTCCGCTACGGCCCCGGCGTCACCCGCATGACGCTGCCGAAGCGCACGCACGACAAGCCGATCCCGGTCTCTCCGCTGATCACGCTCGACCGCGAGCGGTGCATCCTGTGCTGGCGCTGCACGCGCTTCTCGGAGGAGGTGTCCGGCGACATGCAGTTGGTGGCGGAGCATCGCGGCGCGAACTCGATCATCACCACGTTCGAGGGAAGGCCGTACACGAACGAGTTCTCGGGCAACGTGACCGAGCTGTGCCCGGTCGGCGCCCTCACCTCGTCCACCTACCGCTTCCTCGCCCGGCCGTGGGAGATCCAGAACGTCCCCACCGTCTGCGGCGCGTGTTCGATCGGCTGCAACACCTACGCGACGATCCGCGAGGGCAAGGTGACGCGCGTCCTCTCGCGCAACCACCCCGAGGTCGACGAGGGCTGGCTGTGCGACAAGGGCCGTTACGGGCTCGGCCACCTGCACAGCCCCGAGCGGGTGACGCAGAACCTGATCCGGGGCGGGCGGGGCCTCGAGGCGGTGTCGACGACCGACGTCCTCGACCACGTCGCCGACCGGCTGCGGGCCACCGTCGAGCGGTTCGGCCCCGGATCCGTGGCCGTGCTGGCCTCGGGCGAGCAGACGAACGAGGAGGCGCACGCCTGGGCGCGGCTGCTGGCCGAGGCCCTGGGCGGCGGCGCCGGCGTGTGCGGGCCCGAGGGCGGCTCCTGGTGGGGCGACCTCGAGCCCTACGCTGCGTCGATCCCCGACCTGGCCGGCGCGAGCGCGATCGTGGTCGCCGGCGACGCTGACCTCGGGCACCGCGCGCCCGTCCTCGAGCTCTGGATCCGCAAGGCCGTCGGCAAGGGCGCCGTCGTCTTCACGGTCGGGCCCGGCGCCACTCGCCTCGACACGCTGCGCGGCGCGACCCACGTCTCGGCCGCGCCCGGCACCGCGCACACCGGGCTGCTCGAGGCGGCCGGCGGCGACGGCCCCCTGGCCGACGCGCTGCGCGGCGAGAACGCCGTCCTGATCTGGGCCGGCCCGATGCGAGCCGAGGTGGCGTCGGTGCTCGCGCACGTCGCCCACACCTCCGGCTGCCGCGTCCTGCGCACGCCCCGGGCCGCGAACGAGATCGGGATCGCGGCCGCCGGGCTCGGCACCGCGTCGCCCGAGCAGGCGCTCGAGCTGGCCGAATCGGGCACGATCAAGGCGCTCGTGCTGCTCGGCGCCGATCCCGTCGGCGACTGGCACGCCGGCGAGCGCTGGCGAAACGCGCTCGCGCGCTGCTTCTTCGCGCTCCAGGTGGCCGGCTTCCAGAGCGACTCGTCCGGCTGGGTCACGACCATCGTGCCCGAGTCGCTGACGCTCGAGAAGGACGGGACGCTCGTGAACCTCGAGGGGCGCGTGCAGCGCCTGCGCGCGGCCGCCAAGGCGCCCGAGGGCGTCACCGACGGCTACGCCTGGGCGGCCGAGCTGGGCGCCCGCCTCGGCGTCGAGCTGCCGCCCGATCCGCCGGCCGCCTTCGCCGACCTGGCCGCGCGCCGGCCCGCATTCGCCGGGCTCTCGTGGTCGGGGATCGGGGAGCGTGCGCCGCTCGGCGACCGATCCACCGCCTCCGACGCTCCGGCCGCCCCGCAGGTGGCCGCGGCCGCGGTGCCGCAGACGGTCGTCGTCGGCTACCGCGAGCTGATGTCGGGCGCCGCCGTCGACCATACCGAGGCGCTGCACTTCCAGCGCCGGCGCGGGATCGAGATCGCGTACGCGGACGCCCAGAGCCTCCGCGTCGCCACCGGCGACCGCATCCAGGTGACGCACGACGGCCGTTCCGTGAGCGGCCCGGCGCTCGTGCAGCGCGGCCTGCGCCCCGGCGTCGTGCGGATGGCCGCGCGCGTGCCTCACGTCGGCCCCGGCTCGGTCGCCGCTGCACCGGCGGAGGCGGACGATGCCTGACGGCTTCATCGTCACGCTGATCAAGTCCCTGATCCTGGCCAACCTGGTCATGGGCGTCTTCGCCATCCTCACCTGGGCCGAGCGCCGCATGCTGGGCCGCTTCCAGGTGCGGCTCGGCCCCAACCGCGTCGGCCCGTTCGGCCTGCTGCAGCCGATCGCGGACCTCGTGAAGCTGATCCGCAAGGAGAGCCTGCTTCCCATCGGCGTGAATCCGGTGCTCTACCTGGCCGCGCCGATGGTGTCGCTGTTCGCGTCGCTGGCCGTGTTCGCGGTGATCCCGTTCGGCGGCCAGGCGACGATCCCCGGCACCGACTTTCAGATCTTCCTCTGGATCTCCGACCCGAGCGTCGCTCTGCTGGTCGTGTTCGCGCTGGGCTCGCTCAGCTTCTACGGCTTCCTGGTCGGCGGCTGGTCGTCGAGCTCGAAGTACAGCCTGCTCGGCTCGATGCGGGCGGTCAGCCAGCTCATCTCCTACGAGGTCAGCCTGGCCCTGGCCGTGATCGGCGTCGTCATGATGAGCCACACGCTCTCGCTGACCGGCATCGTCGAGGCCCAGCACCGGGACGGCCTGCCCTACATCATCCCGCAGTTCCTCGGCTTCGCCGTCTACGTCGTCGCCTCGACGGCGGAGACGAACCGGATCCCGTTCGATCTGCCGGAGGCGGAGGGCGAGCTCGTCGCCGGCTACCACACCGAGTACGGCGGCATGCGCTTCGCCATGTTCCAGAACGCCGAGTACGTCGCCCTGATCGCCTTCTCGGCGATCGCCTCGGTGCTGTTCCTGGGCGGCTACGGCTGGCCGTGGCTGCCCGGCCCGATCTGGATGCTGCTCGAGATGTCGATCTTCATCTTCGTCGCGATGTGGCTGCGAGCGACGCTGCCGCGCGTGCGCTACGACAAGCTGATGTCGATCGGCTGGAAGGTGCTCCTCCCGGCCGCCACCCTCAACCTGCTGGTCACGTCGGTCATCGTGGCCTGGCGCGCGTAAGGATCGAGGACAATGCCCGTCACCGGCACCGTAAAGGGCTTCGCGGTCACGTTCCGGCACCTGTTCCGGAAGCCCGTCACGCAGCAGTACCCCGAGTACAAGCGGCCGGTCTACCCCCGCTTCCGCGGCCGCCACCGGCTGCACCGGCACGAGAACGGCCTCGAGAAGTGCGTCGGCTGCTCGCTCTGCGCGGCCGCCTGCCCGGCCGACTGCATCCGTGTCGTCGCCGCCGAGAACACGGAAGAGGAGCGCTACTCGCCCGGCGAGCGCTACGCCCGCATCTACGAGATCAACATGAGCCGCTGCATCTTCTGCGGCTACTGCGAGCTGGCCTGCCCGTTCGACGCGATCACGCTCGGCCACGACTACGAGCTGGCCGAGATGTCGCGCGAGGCGATGGTCTATGGGAAGGACATGCTGCTCGAGCCGATGCACCCGAGCCGCACCACGCCCGTCGCCCCGGTCGACCCCTTTGACGTCGTCGAGCCGGCGGGCGACGGAGGGCCGGCGTGACCTACGACATCGTGTTCGTCGTCGCGTCGGTGGTCGCCATCCTCGCGGCGCTGATGGTCGTGCTGTCCGGGAACCCGTTCATCTCGTCGCTCGCGCTGATCGGGAACCTGATCGCGCTCGCCACCTTCTACATCCTGCTGCAGTCCGACTTCCTGGCCGCCGCGCAGGTGATCGTCTACGCGGGCGCGGTGATGATCATGTTCCTGTTCGTCACCGCCTATCTGGGCGGGCGCGCCGACGAGCCGACCCGGCAACGGCCGTGGTGGCAGACGCTGGCCGCGCTCGTCGCGGCGGCCGGGATCGCCGCCGAGATCGTGTTCGGCGTCGCCCGCGAGAGCTTCCTTCACGGCGCCGTCGTGAGCGAGGCGTTCGGGTCGCCGCAGGCGATCGCCGGCCGCTTCCTCGGCCGCTACCTGCTCGCGTTCGAGGGCACCTCGGTGCTGCTCCTGATCGCCGCGGTGGGCGGCGTCGTGCTCGCCACCCGCCGGCCCGCGCCGCGGGGCGCGGACGAGCCGGACCCGTTCGAGGTCGAGCCGCCGCGGCGTGTGCAGACGCTGCAGTCCTCGGTGATGCAGGCCGAGACGGAGTTCGAGATCGTCCGGGCGGGCGGCGGCGACGGGCAGGACAAGGCCTGATGCACGTCGGCATCGAGTGGTTCATCCTGGTGTCCGCGATCCTGTTCGGGATCGGGCTCTTCGGCGTCTTCACCCGCCGCAGCCCGCTGATCCTCTTGCTCTCGGTCGAGATCATGCTGAACGCCTGCAACCTGGCGCTGATCTCCTTCTCGCGCTACCTGGGCCAGCAGTCCGGCCAGGTGTTCGCGCTCGTCGTCATGGCCGTCGCGGCCTCGGAGGTCGTGGTCGGCCTCGGCCTGATCGTGGCGGTGGCCCGGCGCAAGGGCGACCTCGACGTCGACCGGCTGACGGGGCTGCGGGGCTGATGGAGGCGCTCGCCTGGATCTGCCTGTTCGCGCCGCTCGCCGGCGTGGCGGCCCTCACCCTGGCCGGCTCGCGCATCTCCCGCGGAGCGGCCGCCTGGGCGGGCACCCTGTTCGCGTTCGTCGCCTTCGCGGCCGCGATCGCCGAGCTCGTCGCGATGCTGGGCGAGGGCGCGTCCCAGCGGGCGCACACCTACACGCTCTTCACGTGGGCCGGATCGGGCACCTTCCGGGTGCCGTTCGGCGTCCTGGTCGACCCGTTGAGCGTGACCGAGATGCTGATCGTCGCCGGTGTCGGCGCCGTGATCGTCATGTACTCCGTCGGCTACATGCATGGCGACGTCAAGGAGCGGCGCTTCTTCGTGTACATGGACCTGTTCCTGTTCTCGATGCTGCTCCTCGTGATGGCGGACAACTTCGTGCTGCTGCTGGCCGGCTGGGGTCTCGTCGGCCTCTCGTCCTACCTGCTGATCGGCTTCTGGCACGAGCGGCCCGAGCCGGTGGCGGCAGGGAAGAAGGCGTTCGTGATGAACGCGGTCGGCGACGTCGGGATCGCGATCGCCATCCTCTTCATGGTCCGCGACCTGGGGACGACCGACTTCGGCACCGTGTTCTCGACCGCCTCGCAGCACTGGCCGAAGGGCTCGGCGGACGCCAACTGGGTCGCGGGCGGGCTGCTGCTCGGCGCCCTCGCCAAGTCGGCCCAGATCCCGCTCCACACCTGGCTCCCGGACGCGATGGAGGGCCCCACTCCGGTCTCGGCCCTGATCCACGCCGCCACGATGGTGACCGCCGGCGTCTACCTCGTCGCCCGGGCGCACCCGCTGTTCGTGAACGCCCCGGACATCCTGGCGCTGACGGCGCTGCTCGGGATGGCGACGCTCCTGATGGCCGGCATCGTCGCAATCGTCCAGACGGACATCAAGCGGATCATCGCCTACTCGACGATGAGCCAGATCGGGTACATGTTCACCGCCGTCGGCATCGGCGCCTACTCGGCGGGCATGTTCCACCTGCTCACGCACGCCTTCTTCAAGGCGCTGCTCTTCCTCGGCGCCGGCATCGTGATCCACGCGCTCGGCGGCGAGCAGGACGTGCGCCGGATGGGCGGGTTGGGCGCGGCCCTGCCGAGGACGAAGTGGCTCATGTGGATCGGCACGGTGGCTCTGATCGGCTTCTGGCCGCTGTCCAAGGACGCGATCCTCGCGAGCGACCTCCAGAAGGGCGGGACGACGGCCACCATCGTCTGGATCGGCGGCCTCGCCGGTGCCTTCCTGACCGGTATCTACGCCACGCGGCTGATGCGGCTCACGTTCTACGGCGAGCGCTCCCAGTACGCGACCGAGCACCTCCACAGCGACCACGGCGAGGCGCCCTGGACGATGATGACGACGGTCGTGATCCTCGGGATCGGCACGCTCCTCTCGGGCTTCCTGGCAATCGGGTTCGGCGTGAACCACACCTTCGCCGACTGGCTCGCGAGCGCAGCGCCGTCGATCGAGCCGACCACCGCCGACGACCTCGTCACGACCGCGATCGCCTGGGCGGTCGGCGGCGCGGGCGGGTTGCTCGTGTGGCGGGCCTACGCCGACCCGGCCCTGCTGGCGCGGCTCAAGCGCCCGTTCGGCAGCACCGTCGCGGTGGCCGAGCACAAGTTCTACTGGGACGAGCTCTACGACCGGATCGCCTACATCCCGGCGGCGGCCATCGCCACCGGGATCTACCGCTTCTTCGAGCGCTGGGTGATCTGGGGCACGGTCAACCTGGTCGCCTACGTCGTCGGCCTCGTCGCCCGCGGGACGGCCGACGCACAGAGCGGCATCGTCCGCCAGTACGCGACGGTGCTCGTGGCCGGGGCGGCCGTGCTCGGCGTGTACTTCCTCTCGAGGGCGACCCTGTGACCACCGCGCTGATCTTCCTGCCGCTCGCCGGGGCGCTCATCGTCGGGCTGCTGCCGCTGCAGCGGCGGGCGACCGAGTGGCTGGCGCTCGCGGTCGCCCTGGCCGAGACCGTGCTCGGCGCCATCGCCCTGATCGGGTTCAACACCGGCGGCGGCATCCAGTACGTCCAGAACACGCGCTGGATCTCGGACTTCGGCGCGGGCGTGCCCATCCGCTACCACGTCGGCATGACCGGCCTCTCGCTCTTCATGGTGCTGCTCTCGGCCGTCGGCATCGCCGCGGCGATCGGGGCGGCGATGATCGCCGGGCGCGACCGCTCGCGCGCCTACCTGGCGCTGCTGCTCCTGCTCGAGTCCGCGCTCGTCCTGCTCTTCACCGCCCAGGAGCTCGTCCTCTTCTACGTCGGGTGGGAGGCCATGATGATCCCGCTCTACGTGCTGATGGGGCAGTGGGGCGGCGAGGGCCGGCGCCGGGCGACGTTCCAGTTCGTCGTCTACACCCTGGTCGGGTCGCTGCTCATGCTGGTCGCCGTCGCCGTGCTCGGCGTCACGGCGCACACGTTCGAGCTCTCCGCGCTCACCGCGCACCCGCACGAGTCGACCTGGCTCTTCCTCGCATTCGCCGCCGCCTTCTGCATCAAGGCGCCGCTCTTCCCGCTGCACGGCTGGCTGCCGAGCGCCTACCGCGAATCGACGCCCGAGGTGACGGCGCTCCTCTCCGGCGTGATCTCGAAGGCGGGCGCGTACGGCCTGATCGTGTTCGCCGTGCCCCTGTTCCCGTCGGTCGCCCACGACTGGCGCTGGGTGTTCCTGGGGCTCGGACTGGCCGGGCTCCTCTACGGCGCGATCGTCGCGTTCCGCCAGCCGGACGCGCGCGGCGTCGTCGCCTACTCGAGCCTCAGCCAGATGAGCCTGATCGTGATCGGGATCTTTGCCTTCAACTCGAATGGCGTCACCGGGGCGATCCTGCAGATGGTGAACCACGGCGTCGTTTCGGTGGCCGCGTTCCTCTTGATCGGCCTGGTCGAGCTGCGGGCCGGCTCGGACCGCTTCCGCGTCCTCGGCGGCCTCGCCAACGGCCGCCCCGTCATGTCGACCGTCCTCTTGATCGCGGCGCTGTGGGCGCTGGCGGTGCCCGGCTCGGGCATCTTCGTGTCCGAGCTCTACATCCTGATCGGCGCGTTCCAGCAGCAGGCCGTGCTCGGCGGCGTGGCCGCCTGCGGGATCGTGCTGGCGGCGATGTACATGCTGCGCTGGTACTCGGAGCTCGCCCACGAGCAGGACGGCGAGACGGTGTCCGCGGAGACCCCCGACCTGCGCGTCGGCGAGCTCGCGATCGCCGTGCCGCTGATCCTGATCCTGTTCGCCATAACCGCCTACCCGTGGGGTGTGATGCAGCGCGTCACCACCTCGCAGGTCGCGTTCGACACCCCGTCCAAGGTGCAGCAGCTGTGACCACCATCCCCGTCTCGTTCAGCGCGATCGGCCCGGAGATCATCCTGCTCGGCACGGCGGCCGTCCTGCTCGTGTTCGCGATCTTCCTGCCCGACGAGCCCGCCCGCCGGCTCTCGGCCGGTGCGACGGTGATCGCGCTCGCGGCCGCGACCGCGTTCGCGGCGAGCCAGTTCCACGACCACGCCCGCGCCCCGTTCGACCACACACTGCGGATCGACGCCTTCGGCCAGAGCGGCCGGATGCTGATCTTCGTGGCGGCGATCATCGCGGTCGCCTTCTCGTGGGGCATGGGCCACCTGCGCGAGCGGGGCGTCGAGTACCACGCGCTGCTCCTGACCGCGACCGCCGGCATGTCGCTCCTGTGCGTGGCGAACAGCTTCGTGACCGCCTTCGTGGCGCTCGAGCTCTTCTCGCTCGCGCTCTACGTCCTCGTCGCCATCGAGACCGACGACCTGCTCTCGCTCGAGGGCGGCCTGAAGTACCTGATCATCGGTTCCGTCGGCGCAGCCTTCCTCCTCTACGGCGCGGCGCTCACGTACGGGGCCAGCGGCCAGCTCGAGTTCGACCGCATCCGGGCCGGCCTCGCCGCCGGCGACCACCACGACGTGCTCGTGCTGATGGGCCTCACGATGGTCGTCGTCGGGCTCGGGTTCAAGGCGAACGCGGCGCCGTTCCACATGTGGACGCCGGACGCCTACGAGGGAGCGCCGACGCCGGTGACGGCGTTCATGTCCGCGGCCACGAAGGTGGTCGCCCTCGTGTTCGCGCTGCGGGTGCTCGTGACCGCCTTCCCGCGCCAGTCCGACGTCTGGCAGATCGGCCTCGCCGGGATCATCATCGCCTCGTTCGTCGTCGGCAACCTGGCGGCGCTGCGGCAGGCGAACGTGAAGCGCATGCTGGCCTACTCGACCGTCGGCCACTCCGGCTTCCTGCTGACGGCCGTCGCCGCCCACAGCGCCCTCGGCACGCGCGCACTGCTCTACTACCTGACGGTGTACGGCGCGATGAACCTGGGCGCCTTCGGGATCGTCGCGGTGCGCGAGCGCGAGCTGGGCCGGCCCGTGCTGATCAGCGACTTTGCCGGCTGGGGCTACCGCCGGCCGCTGCTCGGGATCGGCATGCTGATCTGCATGCTCTCGCTGGCCGGCTTCCCGCCCACCGGCGGCTTCCTGGGCAAGCTCTACGTGTTCTCCGCGGCGGTCGACAACGACCAGACCTACCTGGCCGTCGCCGGCGTGATCGCGACGATGGTCGGCCTCGTCTACTACCTGCGCGTGCCGTTCGCGCTCTACGACGGCGACGCCGAGGCGCCCGCCGTCAGCGCCGGCCCGGGCTTCACGCTGATCGCCGGCGCGGCGGGCATCGCCTCCGTGCTGGCCCTGGTGCTCGGCATCATCCCGACGCCGATCATCGACCTGGCGCGCACCGCCTCGAACTCTCTCTTCTAGGACGGCGCACCAAGCGGGGTCAGACCCCTTTTGGTGCATGCGAACATACGTTCGCTATTATGCGGTCATGAACGAGGCTCAGCTGGCCCTCTTCCCCGAGCTCGACGGCATGGGCGACGGCCGCGCGCTGCGCGACGTCGAGTACATCCACACGCGCGCGAAGAAGATCATCAACCGCGTGCCGGAGGCGTCGCAGATGCCCTTCCGGTTCACGATCAACGCCTACCGCGGCTGCTCCCACGCCTGCACCTACTGCTTCGCCCGGCCGACCCACACCTACCTGGGCATGGACGCCGGCAGCGACTTCGAGCGCCGCATCGTCGTGAAGGTGAACGCGGTCGAGCGGCTGGCCGCCGAGCTGCGCGACCCGCGCTGGGGCGGCGACCACATCGCGATGGGCACGAACACCGACCCCTACCAGCCGGCCGAGGGCCGCTACCGGCTCACGCGCGGCCTCGTCGAACAGCTGGTCGCGGCCGGGAACGAGTTCTCGATCCTGACGAAGTCGCCCATGATCATGCGCGACATCGACCTCCTGGCCGACGCCGCCCGGGCGGGGCTCGTGCGCTGCAACCTCTCTCGGGACGCTCGACACCGGCGCCTGGCACGCCAGCGAGCCGGGCACGCCGCCGCCGCGGCGGCGCGTGGAAGCAGTCGCCAGGCTGAACGCCGCGGGAATCCCCACCGGCGTCCTGATCGCGCCGGTGCTGCCGGGCATCTCGGACGATCCCGCCCAGCTGGCGGAGGTCGCCGAGGCGTGCGTCGATGCCGGCGCCGTCTCGGTCAGCCCCATCCTGCTCCACCTGCGCCCCGGCGTACGCGAGGTCTTCATGCCCTGGCTCGAGGGCTACCGGCCCGACCTGGTCGAGCGCTACCGAGAGCTCTACCCCTCGTCGTATGCGTCGCCCGGCGCGCGGGCGCGGCTGGCCCACCAGATCGACGACATCGTCGACCGCGTCGGCGGCACGGCGGTGCCGCCGTCACGCACCCGCGAAGCCGCCTGACTGGGCCCGGGCGTTGGATCTCAGCACGTCAAACTCGCAGCCGGGCTCGGAGGGGTCGAAGCCGTGCTCGATCAGCCAGCGCGCCGCCCGCAGGCCCCTGATCGACCACCACCCGCGGATCACGTCGACGTCGACGTCGGTGCCGTAGCCGGCGACGACGTCGCCCAGGCGCTCCTCGTGTCCGAGCGTCAGGATGGCGAGGTCATACAGGGCATCGCCCTGGGCCGCCTCGGACCAGTCGATCACGCCGGTGACCTCGTCACCGTCGACGAACACGTGGGTGATCTGCAGGTCGCCGTGCGTGAACGCAGGCCGCCACGGCCGCAGCGCAGCCTCGGCGATCCGGCGGTTGCGCCTGACCAGGTCGGCGGGAAGGACGCCGGTCTTGACGAGCCATTCGCACTCGCCGTCGAGGTGGGAAGCGATCGCGTCCAGCCGTGGGCCGGGCCACGGCGGCAGGGGCGCGTCGTGCAGCCTCCGTGCGGCGGCGCCCGCCGCGGCCCACGCCGCCGACGACGCCGGCGACGGCTCGCCGAGGCGGCCGAGTGCCGTGCCCGGAAGGGCGGCGAGCGCGAGCACGGGCGGTTTCCGCCAGAGGACGTCCGGAGTCGGGATCGGCGCCACGGCCATCGCGGCCACCTCGCGGTCGGTGCGCGCCTCGTCGGCGTCGATCTTCAGGAACACATCGCCGACACGAAGGGTGGCACGCTCGCTATGGGCGACGACGAGCTCGACCGTCTCCACGTCCGCCATCTTCGCAAGCGGCGACCGGCGGCGCTAGATCCGGCGCATGAGCCGGGCCAGGCCCGCGTCGCGCTGCCACAGCTCGTGCAGGTGCTCCCGGGTGAGCGACGCGATCGCGGCCGCGCCCGACACGGCCAGCGTCAGCCAGGCCAGCTTGACCGACGCCGACGGCGTGACGCCGGAGACGACATCCGGGAAGCGCAGGCTCGTGCCGGCGAGGGTGAGCAGCGCCGCGACGGCGCACGCACCGAGCTCGAAGACCGCCCACTCGGCCGGCTCGTCGACCACTGCCAGGTACGCCGCGAACGCGGCGCCGAGCAGGGCGGCCGTCGCAACCATCGCGACGTAGAACCCCGTGAGTGCCGGCCCCAGCAGGGCGAGCACGACCGCGAATGCGGCGAGCGCGGCGATGCGGGCGGGGGTCACATGGCGGGGCAGGCGAGGCATCGTGCCACCGGAGTTCTGGCCCGGGCCGGCGACTCCTGCCCGCTTCGTCCGGTCCGGGTGATGCCCGGCGGCCGGGGGCCGATGAGGCTGGGTCGGCGATGCGCCTCGAGCTCGGAACGCACATCCACTGCACCGACGGCGACGTCGGCGAGCTGGCCGATGTCGTCGTCGACCCGGTGAAGCGGCGGGTCACCCACCTCGTCGTCCAGCCGCACGGGAATCTCGACCCTGCCCGCCTGGTGCCGGCCGACCTCGCCGACGGCGACGGGCACCGGATCTCGCTGCGCTGCACCCGGGCGGAGGTGGAGGGCTTCGCCACCGTGCGCGAGTCGGCCTACGTGCGCACCGGCGAGCTGCCCCACGACGACCCCGACTGGGACATCGGGGTGGAGGACGTCCTGGCGATGCCGTACTACACGACGCCCGACGTCGGCGTGTACCCGGCGTTCGACGAGCCGTACCTGATGACGTACGACCGCGTCCCCAAGGGCGAGGCCGAGATCCGGCGCTCGAGCGCCGTCGTCTCGAAAGACGACCAGCATCTGGGGACGGTGGAGGCCCTGGTCGTCGACGGTGATGAGATCACCCACCTCGTGCTCGAGCGCGGCCATCTCTGGGGCCGGCGTGACGTGACGATCCCGATCGGAGCGGTGGCGAAGGTCGAGTCGGACACCGTGACGCTGCGGATCTCGAAAGCCGAAGTCGGCGACCTCCCCGCCGTGCGGCTCCACCGCTGGAAGCCCTGACCGGCGGCCCCGGCCGCCCGCGCGCCCCCATCGTTGCGCTGGCGGTCGCAGCCTGCCTGCTCGCCATATTCGCTCAGCCGGCATCGGCGGCGACCTCCGCGGCCACCCAATTGGCGCAACGCTACGCGCCAATTGTCGTGCTGAAGAAGCAGTCCCGGGCGTGTGACACGAACGGCGAGGCCTACGAGCCCGTCGCCGTCAACCTCGTGCTCGGCCGCAAGGACGTGACCCTCCGCGGCCCGGACGGCTACACCCTGCAGGCACCGACGATGCGCGACATCTACGGGAAGGACTCGGAGTACTTCCTCGACTTCCCCGGGAACCCGCTGCAGCCGGGCTGCTCGTACGAGCGCTGGTTCAAGAAGATCTCGGATGGCGAGCCGTCGACCGTCTACGCGCACATCGCCACCCAGCCGGACCGGCCGGACCGGCTCGCCCTGCAGTACTGGCTCTACTACGTCTACAACGATTGGAACAACAAGCACGAGGGCGACTGGGAGATGATCCAGCTCGTCTTCGCCGCCCACACGCCGCATGAGGCGCTCGCCCACGCGCCGCTCGATGTCGGCTACTCGCAGCACTCGGGCGCCCAGCGCTCGGACTGGGACGGCGGCGACCTCGAGCGCCGCGGCACCCATCCCCTGGTCTACTCGGCGTCCGGCTCGCACGCCAACTTCTTCCGCTCGGCCCTGTGGTTCGGCTACAGCGCCGCCGCCGGCATCGGCTGCGACGACACCCGCGCCCCGTCGCGCGACATCGCCCCGGACGTGGTCGTCGTCCCCACGACGCCTTCCGGGGCGGACAGCCCCTTCGCCTGGCTGGGCTTCGACGGCCTGTGGGGCCAGCGCCTGCGCAGCCCGAACGGCGGCCCCACCGGCCCCAACGCGAAGACCCAGTGGCACGAGCCCATGACCTGGACGGAGACGACGTGGCACGACACCGCCCTGTCGGTGCCCGGCGGGACGTCGCTCGGCCCGAGCGCGACCGGCTTCTTCTGCGGGTTCGTCGCGTCGGGATCGAAGCTCTACCTGCGCGCGCTCGCGTCGCCGTGGCTCGTGATCCCCGTCGTGCTCGTGATCGCCGCCGCCGCGGTCGTCCTGGTGCGGCGCACACGCTGGGCGCCCGGAAGCCCTGCGATCGACCGCCGCCGGGCCGCCGGCGAGATGTTCAGCTCGGCGTGGCGGATCCACGCCGCGCACCGCGGCTGGTTCCTCGGCGTCGGGGCCGTGTTCGTCCCGCTCGGCGTGCTGGCCGCCGGCGTCCAGGCGATCGTCTTCGCACACACGCCGTTCACCGACCCGAAGGGCATCGAGGGCGGCGACCGCTTCATCTCCGGCGTCGCCGCCCTGATCGTCGGCAGCGGCATGACGGCCCTCATCCCGGGCGTCCTCGTGGCAGGGGCGGTGGCGATGTCGGTGGAAGGGCTGGCCCGCGGCGGAACGGGGCGGGTGAACATCCACGCGCTGGGCGAACGCCTGCTGCCGCTGGCCGGTGCGATCCTGATCATCGTGATCGTCGTCGCCCTTCTGGCGACGACCGTCGTCGGGCTCGTCCTCGCGGTCGCGTTCCTCGTGTGGCACGCGATCACGACACAGGCCTGCGTGATCGAGCGGCGCACGGCCCGCGGCGCGCTCGGCCGCAGCCGCCGGCTCGTCCGCCGCCACGCCTGGCGCGTGTTCGCGATCACCGCCGTGGCCACCGGTCTCGGCCTGCTCACCGGGCCCGTCGTCGGGCTGGCGGTGCTGTTGGCGACGTCGGCCTCGCTGGGCGCAATCGACATCGTGAGCTCGATCGTCTACGCGGTCGTCATGCCCTACGTCTCGATCGTGCTCGCGCTGCTCTTCTTCGACCTGCGCAATCAGTCCGGGTCGCGCGCGTAGAGCCCGCGCACGGTGCGGCGGATGCGAACGCGCAGGCGCTCGCCGCCGCCCGGGTCGGGCGGGCGCGACCAGGCCGCCGCCACCTGGGCGCCGAACAGGAGCGCCGAGGCGTACAGGTAGACCGAGTAGAGGAACACGAGCGCCGACGTGAGCGAGCCGTACACCACGCTCAGGCGGGTCACGTTGTCGTAGATCCGGCCCGACGCGAAGGAGATGGCCAGGAGCAGGATCGCCGTCGTGACCGCCCCCGCGAGGGCGTCCGCCCGCCGCAGCCGCCGCGAGGGGACGAACCGGTAGAGCAGCATGACGATGACGATCGACGCGAGAACGGCGGCGATGCGCGGCGCGCTGGCGCCGGCGACGGTGGTGCGCAGGCCGGCGAGCGCGTCGACCCGGCGCAGCTCGCGCTGGGCCAGCCGGTCGAGCACCGTTGCGGCAACCGTGGCCAGCACGAGCACGGCGGCGCCGACGACGAGCAGGAGGTCGACCAGCTTGCCACGGGCCGCGGGCCGGCCGCGACCGGAGCCGAGCACCAGCTCGAGGCCGGTGCGGATGGACGCCATCATCCCGGTGGCCGCCCAGGCGAACAGCGCGATGGTGACGAGGCCGACGACCCCGGACGGCGAGGCGATGTCGGAGATCGCGTTCGCGACGTCCTGCCGGCTGGCGACGCTCGGCGGCAGCGCCCGGACGACCGTGTCGACGAGAGCGGCGTGCACCTCGCGGTTGCCGAGCAGCAGGCCGAACACGGCGACCACCACGATGGCGAGCGGGACGATCGAGAACAGCACCCGGTAGGCGATGCCGGCCGCATGCTGGGGGCAGCCGTCGGCGAAGTAGCGGTCGACGGCCGTCGCGAGCGCCGCGGCGACCCGGCGCAGCGCCCGCCCGCAGGCGGCGCGGACTCCGTCCCCCGAAGGCGTGGGCTCCAAGCCCGGTCGCGCCGGTGCGGACATGGCCGAAGGCTACGCCGTCGTCAGGCGCCCCGACCGGACCGCCGCGGCGAACGCGTTGTAGTCGCGCTCGTTCTGGTCGGCGTACGCGGCCGAGAAGTCGGCCATCGCCCGATCGAAGGAGTCGCCCTTGCCCAGGTAGGCGGCGATCGCAATGCGATCACCCCAGCGAGCGTGAGCGCGGGCCAGGGTCGCGCCGCACAGGCGGGCATAGAGCGTCGCGCCCGCCACCTTCAGCCGGTCGACGTCGGCGCTGCCCTTCCAGTCGTGCAGCTGGCGCACGTAGTAGTCGCGGTGGAGCCCGTCGAGCCCGCGGATCCGCTGCCACCCGAGGAACACGTCGGTCGCCGCCTGCATCACTCGCTGGCCGATCACGACCCGCGCCCCGTGGTTTCGGTACCGCGGCCCGCGCAGGTGCTCCTCGAGCACGGACGGCCCCGCCTCCTTCACCTGCAGGAAGAGCGGGTCGCGGTGATCGCGGCCGACGAGCAGGAGGATGTAGCAGCGGGTGCCGACGCTGCCGACACCGACCACCTTGCGCGCCGCGTGCACGAAGCGGAACTCCTCGAGCGGATGGTGCTCGCGGGTGAGCGTGCGCCGGTAGGAGGAGAGCAGCGCCTTGATGAGGCGCTCGGCGTCCTCCCACTCCGTGCCCGGCCCGATCAGCTCCTCGAGCGGCACGATCAGCGGCGGCTCGGCCAGGATCCGCAGGTCACCGGCGACCGCCGCCGCCCGCCGCGCCAGCACGCGCACGCTGTCACGCGTCCGCGCCCGGGCGATGTCGCTCTCGGCCCAGCGCGCCTCCTTCTTCGACAGCCGGCCGCGTCCCACCTGGCGCCACACCTCGTCGAGCAAGCGCTCGGCGTCGACGTGGTCGTACCATGCGCCGAGCGTGCCCATGCCGGCGGTGCGGCGCATCTGGCGGCGGTACGCGCGCGCGCACTCCATCACGATCGCGCGCCGGTCGCGCGTCCGCAAGCCGCGGTCGCGGCCACCGACCTCGAAGCTGGCCGCCAGCCGCTTCACATCCCACTCCCACGGCCCCGGGTACGTCTCGTCGAAGTCGTTGACGTCGAAGATCATGCGCCGCTCGGGCGTCCCGAAGAGGCCGAAGTTGGACATGTGGGCGTCGCCGCAGAGCTGCACGGTCACGCCCGACACGGGGGTCGCGGCGAGGTCGCCGGCCATGATCGCCGCCGCGCCGCGGTAGAACGTGAACGGCGAGACGGCCATGCGGGCATGGCGCACGGGCACGAGCTCGGGTACGCGGTCGGCGTCCTGGCGGATGAGCAGCTCGACCGGGTCGGCGCGGCCGGCCGCCGGCGCCCACTCGCCGTGGGAGGAGCGGGGGGCGGCGACCCGCGCCCCCTTCCCGCGCTCGACGCGCTGCTGCGGCGTCAGCCGCCGCCTGCGCCATTCGGAGGCGAAGGTCGCGCGTTCACGGGCGGACCGTCCGTAGGCCTCCGTCACGCCCGGATCCTCGGCCGCCGCGTCGGGCCGGCCGTCATCCGGGAAGCATGATCCGCATGACCGGGTCGCACCGGCGGTGTCGGCTATGTTCTGCGCGGTCCCAAAGACACGAGAGGGAGGGCCTCTATGTCACTCGGAAACGGCGTCAAGCTCACCTGGATCGGGCACGCGTCCTTCATCCTCGACACGCCCGGCGGCAAGCGGGCCCTCATCGACCCCTGGATGACCGGGAACCCGGTCTGTCCGGAGTCGCTGCGAGACCCGGGCGACGTCGACCTGATCCTGCTGAGCCACGGCCATTCCGACCACACCGGCGACGTGTTCCGCCTCGCCAGGGAGAAGAGCCCGGCCGCCGTCATGTGCATGATCGAGCTCGGCGACTACCTCGGATCGAAGGGTGTCGAGAACATCATCGGCGGCAACAAGGGCGGGACGCTCTCGGCCGAGGGCATCAGCGTCACGCTGACCCACGCCTTCCACTCCTCGAGCTACGGCGAGGAGGACGGCACGATCGTCTACACGGGCGAGCCGGCCGGCCTGATCATCACGCTCGAGAATGGGTACCGCATCTACTTCGCCGGCGACACGACCGTCTTCGGCGACATGGCCCTGATCGGCGAGCTGTACAGGCCCGACCTGGCCATGCTCCCGATCGGCGACTTCTTCACCATGGGCCCGATGGAGGCGGCCAAGGCGGTCGAGCTGCTCGGCGTGAAGCACGTCGTGCCGATGCACTACGGCACGTTCCCGCTGCTCGTGGGGACGCCCCAGGGGCTGCGGGACGAGCTCGCCAAGCGCGGCCTCACCGACGTGGTCGTCGAGGAGCTCCAGCCGGGGGACACGCTTTCGTGACCTTCTCCCTGGTGGCGTGCGATCTCGAAGCACGCCAGTGGGGCGTCGTCGTCGCGTCGAAGTTCCTCGCGGTCGGCGCGGTCGTGCCGTGGGCGCAGGCCGAGGTCGGCGCGGTCGCGACGCAGGCGTCGGCGAACGTGTCATACGGGCCGCGCGGCCTGGAGCTGCTGGCGACGGGGGCGAGCGCGCAGCACACGATCGACCGTCTCACCCGGGATGACCCGGGCGCGCCGGAGCGCCAGATCGGCGTCGTCGACGCCACCGGCGGGAGCGCGACCTTCACGGGGCCGGAGTGCTTCGACTGGGCGGGCGGCCGGGCCGGCCCGGGCTACGCCGCCCAGGGCAACCTGCTCGCCGGCGCCGCGGTCGTCGAGGCGCTGGCAGACAGCTTCGAGGGCACGGAAGGGCCGCTGGTCGAGCGCCTGCTCGCGTCGCTGGCGGCGGGCGACGGGGCCGGCGGCGACCGCCGCGGCCGTCAATCGGCGGCGGTGATCGTGCGCGAGACCGACGGCGGCTACGGCGGCGGGACGGACATCCTGATCGACCTGCGGGTCGATGACCACCCCGACCCCGTCACGGAGCTCCAGCGCCTCTACGCGATCCAAAACCTGCTCTTCGGCCGCACGCCCGAGGACCAGCTGATCCCGCTCGAGCAGGTGCAGGCCGAGCTCACCGAGCTGCTGGGCAGCGTCGGCCACGCCGGCCCGATCGAGCAGGGCCTGCGCAGGTGGGCGGGGATGGAGAACCTGGAGGAGCGGCTGTACGCCGGCCGCGTCGACCCGGTCGTGCTGCGTGCGCTGCGCGACCGGGCCGAGGCGGGCGCCTAGTGCTCAGTACCACCTGCCGCGGGCGAACCCGCCGAACGCGATCAGGCCGATGAGCGCGATGATGATCCCGAGCACGAGGCTCCAGACGATGGCGACGATGATGCCGATGATCACGATGATGCCGCCGGTCGTGATGCCGCCGAATCCGCCACGTCCGCGTGTCGTCATGCGATTCCCTTCGTTGGAGTCGGTCGGGCCACCTATGCCCCGCCGGCCCTCGTCCTGAAACGGAGCGCGAGCTAGCGGACGCTGAGGCGGCGGTCGATCCGCTCGGATCCGCTACGCGGGCGAAGCACGCCCGGCAGGCCGGCGGCCACGTCGGCGATGGCCCGCGCCGATGCCGCGTCGGGATCCTCGAGGACGAGCGGCCGGCCGGCGTCGGCCGCCTGCCGCAGCGGCTCGTCAAGCGGGATCTCGCCCAGCAGCGGCACGCCCAGCCGGTCGGCCAGCGCGCGCCCGCCGCCCTCGCCGAAGACGTGCGACCGCTCGCCGCAGCACGGGCAGATCAGATAGCTCATGTTCTCGATCACGCCGGCGACGTGCATCCCCGTCTTCGCGGCCACCTCGGCCGAGCGCTCTGCGACCTGCTGGGCGGCCGGCTGCGGCGTCGTCACGATGACGACGTCGGGCGACGGCAGCAGCTGGCCGAGCGAGATCGAGACGTCGCCGGTGCCCGGGGGCATGTCGACGACGAGATAGTCGAGGTCGCCCCAGTGGACGTCGGTCAGGAACTGCTCGAGCGCCTTGTGCAGCATCGGGCCGCGCCAGACGACGGCCTGGTCGCCGTCGAGGAAGAAGCCGATCGACATGATCCGCAGGCCATGGTTCACCGGCGGCACGATCATGCCCTCGACCACCACCGGCCGCCGGGTGATGCCGAGCATGCGCGGGATCGAGTAGCCGTAGATGTCGGCGTCGATGACGCCCACCTCGGCCCCGCCGGCGGCGAGCGCCGCGGCCAGGTTCGCGGTCACGGTCGACTTGCCGACCCCGCCCTTGCCGGAGGCGACGGCGACGACGCGGGTGCGCGCGGCGAGCGCGATCGGCTTGGCGGCGCCGCTCCCGCCCGGGTGCAGCCGCTCCCGCAGGGCGGTGCGCTGCTCGGGCGTCATCACGTCGAAGCTCACGCCGACCGACTCGACCCCCTCGACTGCGCCGACCCGGCCCCGCACCTGCGACTCGAGGTCGGCCTTCATCGGGCACCCGGCGACGGTCAGCGCGATCGTGACGTCGACGTGGCGCTCGCGCACGTCCACGGCACGCACCATGTCGAGCTCGACCACGCTGCGGCGCAGCTCCGGGTCGATGACCCCCGTGAGCGCTTCGCGGATCGCAGGCTCGGAAACCATGGTTGCAGTGTAGGTGCCCTACGCCTCGCCGGCGTACACGAGCTCGGCGAGCCGAGCCGACCACTCGCGGTCGCGGGCGGCGGTCGCGCGGGTGCGCGACTGGAGATCGAGCGGCAGGGCGGGATCGTCCACCAGGAGGACGTCGGCGCCGGCCTCGCGCACGACCAGCCATGCGGCCGCCAGGTCGACAGAGCGGGAGGGCTTGAGCGTCGCCACGCCGTCGACGCGGCCGTCCGCGAGTTGGCACAGCGCCAGCGCGAGCGCCCCCATCACCCGGATCCGGCCGACGCTCCCGTCCATGCGGGCGGCGGCGGCGGCCACCAGCGACGCGTTCGTCGCCTCGAAGTCGACGATCCCGAACCGGGCCTTGGGGCGGATGCCGCCCAGCGGCCGGCCGTCCACGGTCGCGCCGCCGCCGGCCTCGGCCACCCACTCCTCGCCGCTGCCGAAGTCGCGCACGTAGCCGAACTTGACGTCGGCGATCGTCGGGCCGTCCGCGAACGCGATCGAGAGGCAGTAGAACGGCAGCCGCCGCTTGGCGTTCAGCGAGCCGTCGATCGGGTCGACGATCACCACCCACGGGCTCTCGCCCGATCCGAAGGTGCGCTCGCCGAGCTCCTCGGACACGAGCCGGAAGTCGATCCCGCGGGCGTGCAGCGCCTCGAGCTGGGCGACCGCCGCCTGCTCGGCCCGGTCGTCCATCACCGTGGTGTCATCGCCGCCGCTGCCGCGGCCCACGACCGGCTCGCGGTCGTCGCGCGTGGGCAGGTCGGCCAGCGCCACCTCGACGTCCGCGGCCACCCGCCGGCAGAAGTCGAGCCACTCCTGCCGCATCACGCGTCCAGCGGATTGAACAGGAAGCCGCAGAAGAGCTTGGGGAAGAAGTACGTCGACTTCTGCGGCATGACCGCCCCCGCCGCGGCGACCGCCCGCACCTGGTCGACGGTCGGCGCGCGCAGCAGGAAGGCGGCCGACGCCTCGCCCTGGTCGACCAGCGCCGTCGCGGCGCCGAGCTCGCGGACGTATTGGATCGACTCGGTCGTCACGAACTGGGCCGGGTCGAGCAGGCCCAGGAGCGGCGCGAGGACGACGGCCTCGAGCACGGCGGCGTCGACCGAGCGCAGCGGCGCGGGCGTCCCCATCATCGCCATGCCCACGGCGCCGCGGTCGCGCAGCGTGCACAGGAGCGCCGGGCGGCCGGCCCCGCGCCACACGGCAAACGCGATCGTGTCGGCCGGCACCTGGCGCAGCGCCTC
>Ga0207695_10003642_pt1 | contig 21529 bp, 10 predicted proteins | sample KBSC54metaG_FD_184354 | JGI IMG/M metagenome (GOLD analysis project Ga0207695, IMG submission 184354) | Corn rhizosphere microbial communities from Kellogg Biological Station, Michigan, USA - KBS C5-4 metaG (SPAdes) (version 2) | ecosystem: Host-associated > Plants > Roots > Rhizosphere > Soil...
TGGCCGGCGAGCGCGGCCCGTTCCCCGAGTGGGCGCAGTCCATCTGGGGACCCGACGAGACGTGCGCGCGCGACGCGAACGGCCAGCGCGTGCGTCCCATGCAGATGCTGCGCAACTGCAACGTCACGACGATTGCACCCACCGGGACGATCTCGATCATCGCCGGCTGCTCGTCGGGCCTCGAGCCCCTGTTCGCCGTGGCCTTCATGCGCAACCAGGCCGGCGTGCTCATGCCCGACGTGAACGAGGACTTCGTGGCCATCGCGAAGCGCGAGGGGTGGTACAGCGACGCGCTCATGGAGCGCATCGCCAGGGAAGGGCACATCGCGTTCCCCGAGGTGCCCGAGCGGTGGCAGCGCGTGTTCGTCACCGCCAACCAGATCGCGCCCGAGTGGCACATCCGCATGCAGGCCGCCTTCCAGGAGCACTGCGACTCGGCCATCAGCAAGACCACGAACTTCGCGCACACCGCCACGCGCGACGACGTGCGCACCATCTACGAGCTCGCGTACGCGCTGCACTGCAAGGGCGTGACCGTGTATCGCGACGGCTCGCGCGACAACCAGGTGCTGAGCACCGGCGCCACCGAGCAGGCCGCCGCCGCGCGCGGCACCACCGGCGAGAGCAAGCGCGAAGCCGGCGCGCTGGCCGGCGAGCTCGCCGAGTCGCACGTGGAGATCGAGCGTCTCCGGAAGCTGCTGCACGACGTGGAAGCCGAGAACCTGCAGCGCCGCGCCAAGCGCAGCCGTCCCGACATGCTGCGCGGCACCACGCGTCGCATGGAGACCCCGCTCGGCACCATGTACGTGACGATCACGGAAGACGACCGCGGCCAGCCGTTCGAGGTGTTCATCACGCTGGGCAAGGCCGGCGGCGCCGCGATGGCGGACGTGGAGGCGATGGGGCGGCTCATTTCGCTCGCGCTGCGGAGCGGCATTCCCATCATGGAGGTACACAAGCAGCTCCGCGGCATTGCGAGCGATCGACCCATTGGGCTCGGTCCGAACAAGGTACTGTCAGTGCCCGATGCTATCGGTATCGCGATCGAGCAGTGGTGGCGGGACAAGCAGGGCGTGCAGCAGGAGCTGATCGCGGATCCGTCGGCGGGCGCGGGCGGCGTGCCGAAGCGGGAGCAGATCACGGCGGGGCCTGCAGTGGACGCAGGGCAGAGCGGGGGCGGTCAGGGGCAAATGCAGACGCAGATGAGCTTCGATTCGGTGAACGACGGGGCGGCGTTCATGGGGACGTGTCCGGACTGCGGGTCACAACTCGAGTATGCGGAGGGGTGCGTGAAGTGTCACGTGTGCGGGTTTAGTGAGTGTGGGTGAGGGGGCAGAGCGCGGCTGTAGACCATCGTGCGCAAGCGATTCGCCGCTCCGCGATTGCTCAGCATTGCATTACGGACGCGAGGAGATGGTCGTCCATGGACTGTCGCGCCGTGAAGCACGAATGGCGCGTCCGTCTTCTTCCGCAAAAACACAGGCGTACTATGTGCCAGACGCGTCGCGCGTCAATGAACGTTTCCCAGTTGGCACTGCGAGAACGTAATCTCTTGGAGATTGATCGGGCTGTGCGCTCAGAAATCTGGCATCTCTTTATCGAACTGTGGACCAGGGCGCATGACAGTCCGGATTACAACAAGAAATTATGGGGCCGATTTGGTCATGTGCTATCTGATCTTGGCATATTGAGTTCGATGCCAGATTGAGGCGACGTCGGCCCTGTCGGGAATCGTGTGTCCAAGGGCATACCGAGAGGCCGAGGAGGTCGGTATGGCCCGACAACAGAAAGACGCGTTTTGCCTCTACACTTTGCCGTCTCTGTGCGAGGCCAGTGCGCGCCAAAACCTGAGTAGCGGAATTGTCCGCCAGCACGTCAGTTCGCAGACGCGGCACTGCGGTCTGCGGAAACGATGACAATTGGAATGGTCATGGTTTTATCTCGATTGGTCCTTGTGATGGCTGGCGCAGTGTCGCTGGGAGCCTGCTCCAGCAAGCGGCCGCCCTCAGCGGTCCCAGCGGAGAGCAAACCCTCAGAAAGCTACATGTTCGTTCAAGACGTGGTGCCCCTCGTTGGCGGGAGCGCGTACGCCGTTGCGTTGCCCAACGAGCTGTGGTACTTGAGTGGGTCGACTGCCTTGCGAGTACGCGTAGTTGGAGATAGTGCGACTAGGGCACGCTTTGACCAAGGTATTCTGCCTCAGGTTCAGCCAACGAGTGACGGGGGAGCATACGCCTTCAGCATCTCTGGTGGAGTTTGGCGCTTGGATGGGGACAGCGCTCGCTTTGTGAAGCTGGACGGGTCCGTCGAGACATTGCCGCGAGCGCAATTGCCTGCTGCCGACAATCTGGGGTTTGCGCTCTCAGTCCACGAACGCAATACACGACTTCGGGCCAAAAAGTACGACCAGATCGACACGTCCAATTGACGCTTCTTCGTCCGAAGTCGCTGATTGTCACCACAAGCACACAGCGCATCCAGTCTCCAGAAAACCTGGTCAGTTCACTCCCGGCGTTACGAGCACGACGAGCGACCAGTGGAGCGATACGTAAGCGGGCTCCTGACTGAGTGTTCCCTCAAGAACTGCAACACGATGTCCCACGTCGTTCCCCCTGAGCCAGCGAGCAGCAGTTGCAGGATCTCCTGACCTACATCGTCTGGTACGCATAGGATCTGGACGCCCAGCGCATCCACGAGATGCTCACGCTTCCCGGCGAGCGCGATACGGTGATAATTTTTGACGACACTGGCTTCGCCAAGCAGCGCCAGCACCCAGCCTGAGTCGAGCGGCGGTGGCCGACTGGCGTCCGCAGACAGCGCTGGCAACACTCATTCGCGCACTGCCACCGTTACGCACCTATTCGCTCCTGCTTTGACAACCAGTTCTAACCGGGATGCGGATGGAGGGATGCCCCGCGTCTCGTACTCGACGGCTGCGCGCCGAATGCCCTATCACCCCTCGCGCGGCAGTGGCCGAACACGCGGAGTGAGCGAGTCAGACATGACGGAACGATGCGAGAGGCGACGTTGACTTGGATGGACACAGAACTGATCAGCCGCCAAATCCAGTTGCTGGATGCGGTGCGATTCGTTCAGCTCTGCACGGATCTGCTGACGGAGACGGCGGCCATGCACGGCATTCCTCGCTGCTGCTTGACTTCGAACTTGCGGATAACCGACCCGGACGGCGGGATCGATGCGCGCTGCGTTGCCGCGCCGATCACCGTGGGGCGGCTGATCCCTCGTTCCGACAACGCCTACCAATTCAAGAGCGGTCACAAGCGTGCGGCCGCCGCCGTTGCGCGGGAGGACATCCTCCAAAAGCCGCGTGTGATGGAGACGCTTTGCTCCGGTGGCGCTTTCGTCTACATGATGGGCTGGGATGTCGGCGATGGGTTCGAGGAGCAAGTTGCGGCGGCCGTACGGAGCGGCGAAGGACAACACGCCACATTCGCTGTTGAGAACAGTCAGGTCATCTGTATCGGCTCTTACGTGCTCGCGGAGCTGCTTCGTGAGGTCCCGGCCCTCGTGTCCAGACTTATCGGCGCTGGGGATGCGACGCTCTACGACATAAAGCAATGGCGCGCGATGCGGCGTTTCCAGAACCCATTCCAGCGCGATTCTCGCCTAGACGCATTCATTGATGAGCTTTGCACGCGCATCGCAGCACCGCGCGCGACGGTGCATGTCATTGGCGCCGCCGGGGACGGAAAGACCCGGACAGTGCTCGAAGCGCTCGCGGCCTCGGAGCTCGCGCCGAGCGTTCTCTACGCGCCTGAGCCGGATGCTATGACGCCCGCGTTTCTCCATTACCTGGCGCACACGCCGGAGGTGCGCTGCACCGTCATCGTGGACGAAGTGGACGACCACACCGCGCAGCAGTTCGCCGATCAGTTCGGAATGATGCCTGACGGCGTGCGCCTCGTCACGATCGGGGCCAATGCTTCTGGCCGCGCGGGTCGCCATACTGTAGCGCTTGACGATCTCGACGAGGACACCCTTATCCGGGTGATCCAGACGATCGCGACCGGCGTCGATGCTGAAGCCGCTTGCTCGATCGCGCGGCTCACTGAGCGCTCGCCAAAGCTTGCAGTGCTACTCGCGGAACGCGTGCGCGACGATCCGACGCTCGCAGTCGCACACCGTCTGCTCCACGACCCCGATGTGTGGACTGGCCTCGAATGCTATCTCGCCATCGGCGAAAACGATCCCGCGTGGCAGGCGCTCGCGGCGCTCTCATTGCTGAACCACGTCGGGTGGTCCGGCGACGCCGACTACGAGTCCGAGATACTCTTTGGTGCGTTGGGTCTCGACGCGGCCACGGCACGCCGGCACGTCGAAGCGCTGCATGAGCGCTACGGCATCGCGCCCATCGCCGGCCGATTCCGGTACACGAGCCCTCAGTTGCTTGCTGACTACTTAGCGGTGCGCCAGCTTGGCGCGTGGACGCGTACAAACGTGCGCGCATTCCTCGATGCGATCGGACCTCATCTCGCCGAACGTTTCGCCCGTCGTCTCCGTCGCCTAGCTGGCGTGCTCCGCAATCGCAACACTGTCGAGCAGGCGATCTTCGATGTGGCCGGGCCGTTCGACGCGATCGAGCAGGTTGAGGGAACACCGCTCGCGGTACTCCTCCGCCATCTCGCCGCCGCGTTTCCCTGGCCGGCGCTCCGCGCGCTTGAGCGCATGATGGGGTCCGCTACCGACGATGCCTTACGAGCTGTGACTCTGAGTCGGCGAGATCTGGTGTGGGCGCTCGAGTCGCTTCTCTGGCGCGCAGACACGTTTGAGAGGGCGGCGGCGCTGCTTATCCGACTCGCTATTGCTGAGAACGAGCCGTCGATTGGAAACAACGCTACTGGTATCTTCGTCGAGACCTTCCAGACTCAGCTCGGGCGTACCGCTGCGGGTCCTATTCCGCGGTTTCGCGTACTGCGCGCAGCTGCCGAACACGCGAGCCCGACCGCACGAGTCTTAGCTGCGAAGGCACTCGCTGCCGCGTTGCGCACAGGCCATGTATCAAGGCTCGGGATGCCGCCGCGCGACGTCGACGAAATGCCGGAGGAGGCATGGCGTCCAAAAACCTATGGGGAGTGGTTCGATGTCGCCCGGCAGGCGCTGGCTCGCCTTGCTCCACTGCTCACGGATGCGAGTCAGCAGGTGCGCGACGCGGCGGTGAAAGCACTTGCGGATTCAGTTCCGACCGCGGTGTACCTCCCCGTCACCGACGAGTGGCTAGCCGCGGCGGAATCCCTCGTGCGGGCGCCGTACGATCTCCGGGCCCCTGTCGTGAGGGCGATCCTCTGGGAGGTACGTCGCAGGCGGTCACGCGATGAAGTTGGAAAGGAGGTCGATACGATTCTCGGCATTACACGCGATCCGGGCGAGCTCTGCGAAATGGAGGAGGATGCTGACCAGGCAGACGCTGACCAGGAGGACGAAACGGCGGGCGCGATGCCCGTGCGCGAGGAGGAGCGTAGCTTCGAGTCCCGAGTGCTCGATATGGCTCGGTTTGCCGTCCGCGTGCGGGGCGACGACTTCCCCTCGCGCCTGCGGAGAGCCGTAACACGGGACCTGTATGCTGTGGGTGTACATGGCATGGAGACTGAGGTGGACCGGGCGCGCAAGGAGCTCGAGCGACTTGCGGCTGAGGGACTCGCCTTCCCGGTACTCGTCGACGCGGAGTGGCCGTGGATGATCGAGGCGCACCGAGACCATGCTTGGATGTGGGCGGACGTGCTCGGCGAGGTTGACCGAGATCGGCAGGCTGTTCCTGGTCTCGAGCGGATTGCTCCCGAGTCGGCGCGTGGAAGCATGCTCCTCGCCCTCTATGAAATCGCTTATGCCCGTGTATCCGAAGACAATGCGTGGGTCGATCACCGGGCCGAAGCGCTATTTGCTTCGGGAGCTCCGGCAGTCGCGTTCGACCTGCTCTACCGAGCCGGATACACCGCCAATCGCGTCGGACCCATGGCAGCGCTCCTTGCTCAGCGAGGCCTTCGCGACGATGCAATTGCGACGCTCGCGTTTCCCCCGTGGGGGAACGAGATGCCGCCTGTTGATGCCTCCCGTCTGCTGGAGGCAGCCAAGGATGCCGGTGCATCCCCGGCCGCAGCGATCTCGTTCGCATCGTACTACCTGCACTACCACCCCGAAGCTCGAGGTGCATTGCGCGAGCTCGCGTTGCACTTCCTCTTGTTGCCCGGAGGCGAAGCGGCCCAACCGCACGACGAATACGCTTGGTCGAGAGTCGCAGCGGCATACGCGGAGGAATCACCCGCAGAAGTCATGAAGGCCACACTCGCCTACGTCGCCGCCCAAGGGCATACCCAGAATAGTGACGTTGCCGACGTGCTCCGGCGTGTGTGGAACGCTAGTGACCGCGAACGCCTCTTCTTCGAAGTGATCGAACCGTGGCTCGATGCGGATACCGTACAGGCATGGCGCGTGCGAGATGCACTCGTGCATTTACCGATCCAAGAAATCGGCGTCGGCCCATTGCGAGATTGGGTCGGCACGAGCCCGAAAGCGCGAGCTATTACGATCGCCAAGATTCTCGGTCCGCCCCACGCACCTGTGTCGGACGCGCACGCCGTGCTTCTCACGGATTTCAGCGACTATGGCGTCGATGACGCCTTCTTCGGAGCGCTTGTCTCCGGCAGCTTTTGGGGGTCTATTGTGGAACGTACGCGCGGCCTCATCGAGCGGGTTCGGCCAATGCTGGGCGATTCTCGCCCAGCCGTGGTCGAGTGGGCGAGCCACACGATACATCGGCTAGAAGAGATGGCCAAACGTGACCAGGGGTTGGAGGACGAAGAAGGGCTACTCTTCGGGTGACCATATGGGGCAGACCGTGTGATAGCGAAACCTCGCAGTACTTCGTGTGAATGATCATATGATTCTGGTTCTGCGCGGGGTTTGGTGATGCGAGAGTGTGCGGCTGGATGCTAGTGTTCGGGAGCCGCTGTTGATGGAGCAATTCCGATCGACGCTACTGCTCTCTGCCCTTTGCCCGCCGAGCTTCGGCTCGAGCGGCTCGTGGTTTCTGCAGCGGCCATCACAGTCGTTGCCTCGGCAGGCCGTCCGGCGGTCGCGTGCCAAGGTACGCGACGCCATCCCGAGGCGTGCACAGCCGCTACATGAGCACGCTCGCCGACCTGCTGTGGCATGGAGTGCAAGTCCACATCGAAGCCCACATCTGGAAGTTCTGCTGCGACGTGCCGGGCTGCAGATAGTCGAGGGTAAAGCCCCGAATACGCTGGACCCGTGTCTCGCCGCGGCCGAGGGGAGCGAGCTCGGGGCGCTTGCCGCCGGCCTCCGGCGCGATCTCGACGCCGTCCTCGCCGCGGTGGTCTTCGCTTGGAGTAATCGGCAGGTGGAGGGCCAGGTGAATCGCCTCAAGCTCCTCGAGCGCACCATGTACTGCCGCGCCGACTTCGCGCTGCTCTGCGAGCGCGTGTTCCGCGCGGCCTGAGTAATGTGACACGATCACCGAGGACGACGCACGCATCGATCACCAAAGAACCGCGCAGAGCCCATTTCTATTGGTGGTAGACATGACTCATCGCCGGGGTTGACGACCAATCCGCTGAGTGCGACCATTGCGCATTGGCTGTCATAGCCATGCACTACAGTGTCATTGGCCTTCATGTCTCAGAATCAACGCGGAGTGAAATAAGACGGCGCCTGCTGCGCGGGTTCGCGATTTCATCCCCGGCACAGTTCCGAATCCACAACCCCCTCCCGTTGCTCTGATCTCCCCCCTGCATGACCCTCGAAGACCTCCAACCCGACGCCTCCGTCCGCGGCATCCTCCCCGATGCCCTGGTCTCCGTCGTCAGCGTTCAGTGGCACGGCTCGCAAGCTCTCACGCTGGTATACCGTACTCCCGACGGGAAAGTGGCGGATGAAATCCTCTACCGCCACGACGAACCGCGCCTCGAGATCGTCGAGGCTGGTCGCCCGTGGAGCTTCGACGGCGGTGGCGCGCTGTTTCGTCTTGTCTCGGAAGCACACCGCATTCGGCTCGCGCATCTCTTCGACCCCGTCCTGGCGGTGCACACTTCGCTCGTGGATCCGCTGCCTCACCAGATCACAGCGGTCTACGAAGCCATGCTCCCGCGGCAGCCGCTGCGCTTTCTCCTCGCCGATGACCCTGGGGCCGGGAAGACAATCATGGCGGGGCTCCTGATCAAGGAGTTGATCGCCCGAGGTGATCTCAAGCGCTGCCTGATTGTCTGCCCCGGGAGTCTCGTCGAGCAGTGGCAGGATGAACTGAGCCGGCGCTTTCACCTGCCCTTCGAGATCATGACCAACGACAAGCTCGAAGCGGCGCGCACCGGTAACTGGTTCCTCGAGAACGACCTGGTCATTGCGCGCCTGGACAAGCTCTCACGCGACGAGGATGTGCAGCAGAAGCTCAGCGCCCTGGACTGCCGCTATGACCTCATCGTGTGCGACGAGGCGCACAAGCTCTCGGCCACATTCTTCGGTGGTGAGGTCAAGTACACCAAGCGGTACCGGCTCGGCCAGTTGCTTTCGCGGCTCACACGTCACTTCCTGCTGATGACCGCCACGCCGCATAACGGCAAGGAAGAGGATTTCCAGCTCTTCCTCGCGTTGCTCGATGGCGACCGCTTCGAGGGCAAGTTCCGGGATGGCGTCCACCAGGTTGAAGTCTCCGATCTCATGCGCCGCATGGTGAAGGAGAATCTCCTCAAATTCGATAGCAGTCCGCTCTTTCCCGAGCGTATTGCCTATACGGTTCCCTACAAACTCTCCGACGCCGAGGCGCGCCTCTACAAGGAAGTCACCGATTACGTCCGCGAGGAGTTCAACCGCGCCGACAAGCTTCAGAATGACAAACGAGCTGGGACGGTCGGCTTCGCGCTTACCATTCTGCAGCGCCGGCTGGCTTCCTCACCTGACGCGATCTTTCACTCGCTCAGACGCCGGCGTGAGCGACTGGAGAAGCGCCTGCGGGAGTTGGAGCTTCTGCAGCGTGGTGCAACGGTGCCCGCGCCGCTCATGGCCGGGCCCGTTCTCGACGCCGACGATGTCGACGACTTGGAGGACGCACCCGAGAACGAAGTCGAGGCTGTCGAGGAACAGATTCTCGATCAGGCGACGGCCGCCGCGACCGTCAGCGAGCTGAAGGCGGAAATCGCGACACTGGGGCGACTCGAAGCACTCGCCACCGAAGTGCGTCGCAGCGGACAGGACACCAAGTGGCGCGAGCTCTCGCATTTGCTCGGAGAGATTTTCGCGCCGACAGGCGCAGGCGGTCAGATCGGCGAACGGATCGTACCGCGCGGCTCTGGTCCGATTCCGAAGCCTGTCAGCTCTCCGCACCAGAAGCTTGTCGTGTTCACGGAACATCGCGATACGCTCGACTATCTGGAGCGGCAGATCGCTTCGCTGCTCGGACGTCCGGACGCGGTTGTGATGATCCACGGGGGAATGGGTCGCGAGGAACGTCGCAAGGCGCAGGAGGGCTTCCTCCACGATCCCGAAGTGCGAGTACTGCTTGCGACCGATGCCGCCGGTGAGGGCATCAACCTGCAGCGCGCTCACCTGATGGTGAACTACGACCTGCCCTGGAATCCGAACCGCCTGGAGCAGCGGTTCGGCCGCATACACCGCATTGGTCAGACCGAGGTCTGCCACCTGTGGAACCTCGTGGCCGAAGAGACGCGCGAGGGTGACGTCTACCGCCGCTTGCTGGAAAAGCTCGAGGAAGCGCGCCAGGCGCTGGGCGGCCAGGTGTTCGACGTGCTCGGCAAGCTGCAGTTCGACGGGAGATCGCTGCGCGACCTGCTCATCGAGGCAATCCGCTACGGTGATCAGCCTGACGTCCGCGCCCGCCTGACTCGGCAAATCGAGCATGGGGTGGACAGGCCGCACCTCGAAGGACTCATCGAGGACCTCGCGCTGGCGCACGACGTGATGGATTCGAGTCGTGTGGCGCGAGTGCGCGAGGAGTTGGAGCGCGCCGAAGCACGTCGTCTGCAACCGCACTACATCGAGTCGTTCTTTCTCGAAGCGTTCAGGCGCCTGGGCGGCACAGTGCGCCAGCGCGAGCCACGACGTTACGAGATCACGCACGTGCCGGCGCAGGTTCGCAATCGCGACCGTCAGATTGGTACCAGCGACCCGGTTCTCTCCCGTTACGAACGCATTGCCTTCGAGAAGGATCTGATCGCGCCTCCGAGGCAGCCGCTGGCCGCCTTCATTTGTCCGGGCCACCCGTTGCTCGATGCGGTGCTCGACCTGACGCTCGAACGTCACCGCGATCTACTGAAGCGAGGTGCCGTGCTGGTGGACGAGCGAGACCAGAGCCTGAACCCGCGCGTGCTGTTCATGCTCGAACATGCGATCCAGGATGCCAGTGTCCTGCCGTCGGGCGAGCGCCGCACGATCTCGCGCCGCTTGCTGTACGTCGAGATGGACTCCGATGGACACATGCATCAGCTGCAGTACGCGCCCTACCTCGACTACCGTCCGCTTGCAGAGGGTGAGCCGTCGGCGGCCGACCTGCTCGCTCGATCCGAATGCGCCTGGATCACGCGCGCCCCAAAACAGAACATCGCGCAGCAGGCACAGAGCTACGCCATCGAGCACGTGGTTCCGGAGCACATTGCCGAGGTGCGCGACCGGCGAATCACGTGGATCGAGAAGACCCGCGCTGCAGTGAAGGATCGGCTCACCAAGGAGATTACGTACTGGGACCACCGCGCCGAGCAGCTGAAGGTGCAGGAGCAGGCCGGACGGGCGGGAGCGCGACTCAACTCGCAGGAGGCGCGACGCCGCGCCGACGACCTGCAAGCACGACTTCAGCGTCGCCTTGCTGAACTGGATCGCGAGGCAAAGATTTCTGCGTCGCCGCCCGTGGTAGTGGGCGGGCTCATCGTAGCGCCGCTCGGACTCGTTGCAGCCATGACGGGACGCAAACTACCCGAACCCTCGAGCGCAGCCGACACGCAGGCTTCGGCGGCCCGTGCTCGCGCCGCGGTGATGGAGGTGGAGCGGGCTCTGGGCTTCGAACCCATTGACCGCGAACTCGAAAAGCTTGGCTACGACATTGAGAGCCGTGTCCCTCGCGCGGGACGCCTGCGGTTCATCGAGGTGAAGGGCCGCGTGTCGGGCGCGGAGACGATCACGGTAACGAAGAACGAGATTCTCACGAGCCTCAACAAGCCGGACGATTTCATCCTGGCGATCGTGGAATTCCTGAACGGCGACGAGCACCGCGTGCACTACGTGCGGCAGCCGTTCCAGCGGGAGCCCGACTTCGGTGTCACAAGCGTCAACTATGATTTGGCCGAACTGCTGGTTCGTGCCGGAGAACCCTCGTGAGCCCGCGCGGACTGCAGCCGAGAGACGTGCCGGACTCTTCGGTGTCGGGCGCAACCTGTAGATTGGCAAGATGATTCGCGCTGCCGTCAATCCCGAGATCCTCACCTGGGCGCGTGAACGGGCCGGCTTGGAGCCCGAAGACCTGACGCGACGGTTCGCCAAACTCGCCGCGTGGGAAAAGGGCGACGCTGTTCCCACGCTCAGGCAGCTCGAGCAGTTCGCCAAGGCCGTTCATGTGCCGATCGGCTACCTGTTCCTGCGCGAGCCGCCGGTCGAAACGATCCCCATTCCGGATTTCCGGCTTGGTCGCGTCGAGCGTGGCCGCCCAAGTCCGAATCTGCTCGACACGATCTATATGTGTCAGGGACGCCAGGAATGGTATCGGGATTTTGCCCGTATTGCTGGTGAGTCCGCGAAGGAGTTCGTGGGCTCTCTCACGGTGAGCACGGGGATTACCGAGGCGGCGAGGGAGATCCGCCATGTACTTGGATTCGACGTCGATGCCCGCCGTGACTGCCGCACCTGGACCGACGCGCTGCGCATGTTCGTCGCGCAGGCCGAGGCAGCCGGCGTGCTGGTGATGTGCAGCGGCGTGGTTTACAACAATACGCATCGGCCGCTCGATCCGGACGAGTTTCGCGGCTTTGCGATCGCCGATCCGCTTGCGCCGCTCGTATTTGTGAACGCGGCAGACACGAAGTCCGCGCAGATGTTCACGCTCGCGCACGAGCTGGGACACCTGTGGCTCGGCCAGTCGGCGTTGACGGACACGGCGCCATCGACTGCGCCGACGGGTGACGTCGAAGCGTGGTGCAATCGAGTGGCTGCCGAACTGCTCGTGCCGGAGGCCGTGCTGTCGCGGGAGATTCGCGCCGGCGAGCCGCTCGACGCGACGATCAGGCGGCTGGCGCGGCGCTTCAAGGTCAGCACTCTCGTTGTCCTTCGCAGACTGCACGACATCGGAATACTTGCGTTGGCACGCTTTCATACTGCCTATGACGAGGAGCTGGAGCATCTGTTGAGCATTGATCGCGGTAGTGGAGGAGACTTCCACGTCACCGAGGGCGTGCGCGTCAGCAAGCGTTTCGCATTGGCACTGATCGAGAGCACGCTCGAAGGACAGACGCTGTATCGCGATGCGATGCAGATGCTCGGTATCTCCAAGCTCGAGACGTTTGCGGAGTTCGGGCGCCGCCTTCAGTTCCCGATCTGATGGCCTACTTGCTCGATGCGAACGTCTTTATTCAGGGACGGAAGCTGCATTACGGCTTCGACATCTGCCCTGGCTTCTGGGACTGGATCGAAAAGCAGAGCGCACGCGGACTTGTTCGAAGCATCGAAGAAGTGGGGCGTGAGCTCGAGGCGGGCACGGATGAACTGGCGGGATGGGCGTCGGCACATGGCGACGACCTCTTTCTGCCATCCGATCCGATCATGCTTCCGTCGCTCCAGGCTGTGAGCGCATGGGTCACGTCCCGTGCATACATGCCCGCGGCGATCTCGACCTTCCTCCAGGTGGCCGACTACTATCTCGTGGCCCGAGCGCACGCGCACGGAGACACAGTCGTCACCCACGAGGTTGCGTCCCAGGCCCAGCGCAAAGTGAAGATTCCGGACGTGTGCATTGGTATGAACGTCCGGTTCATGAATCCATTCGAGATGCTTCGAGCCGAGCGCGTGCGGCTCGTGGTTGGCCAGGACACAGCGTCACCCGATCTGAAGTTCCCGCCTTCAACCAACACATGAAAACGAACAAGAAGCTCATCGAAGTCGCCCTTCCGCTCGATGCCATCAACAAGGCGTCGGCTCGGGAGAAATCGATCCGCCACGGCCACCCGAGCACGCTTCACCTGTGGTGGGCGCGGCGGCCGCTGGCGGCGGCGCGCGCGGTGATCTTCGCGCAGATGGTGGACGACCCATCGGCGCATCCGGACCTGTTCCCGACGGAGAAGAAGCAGGAGAAAGAGCGCCAGCGGCTCTTCAAGATCATCGAGGATCTGGTGCTGTGGGAGAACACGACCAACGAAACAGTACTCTATGCAGCGCGCGACGAGATCTGGGCGAGCTGGCGTCGCGCCTGCGCCGAGAATGCCGACCATCCACGTGAAAGGGAACTGTTCAATCGCAACAAGCTGCCCGCCTTCCACGATCCATTCGCTGGAGGCGGCTCGCTGCCGCTAGAAGCGCAGCGGCTGGGACTCGAAGCCTATGCCAGCGATCTGAACCCGGTCGCGGTGCTGATCAACAAGGCGATGATTGAGATCCCGCCGAAGTTCGCGGGTAAGCCGCCGGTGAATCCTGAGGCACGCACGGAGAAGTCGCTTATTGCGCGGGAGTGGAAGGGCGCACAGGGTCTTGCCGAGGATGTGCGCTTCTATGGCAAGTGGATGCGCGATGAGGCCGAGAAGCGAATCGGACACCTCTATCCGAAAATTGAGGTTACTGCCGAGATGGCGAAGATGCGGCCGGACCTGAAGAAGTATGTGGGTCAGAAGCTCACTGTAATCGCTTGGCTCTGGGCGCGCACGGTGAAGAGTCCGAACCCGGCCTTCGCGAATGTGGACGTGCCGTTGGCGTCGACATTCATGCTCTTCACGAAGGCTGGCAAGGAGGCCTACGTCGAGCCGGTGATAGAGAAAGGCGGCTACCGCTTTACGGTGAAGGTGGGGAAGCCGAAGGATGCTGAGGCGGCGAAGAACGGCACCAAGCTCTCGCGCGGAGCGAACTTTCAGTGTCTTATGTCGGGGGCGCCGATCGCGGGCGACTACATCAAGGCCGAGGGCAAGGCCGGGCGCGTGGGCGCGCGGCTGATGGCGATTGTTGCGGAAGGTGATCGCGGGCGCCTTTATCTCGCGCCGACGGCGGAGCATGAGGCGGTTGCGCGCAACGCGAAGCCGAAGTGGAAGCCGGAAGGCGCCCTGCCCGATGACCCGCGCAACTTCTGGACGGTGCAGTACGGCCTGACGACCTACGGCGACCTCTTCACCCCCCGCCAGCTCGTGGCACTGACGACCTTTTCCGACTTGGTGCAGGAAGCGCGCGAGCAAGTGCAGCGCGACGCCCTCGCCGCTGGCGTCCCCGACGATCGCAAGCCCCTCCGCAATGGCGGCACGGGCGCGGCGGCGTACGCCGATGCCGCCGCGGTTTATCTGGCGTTCGCGGTTTCGAAGATGACTAATATCGGGTCGTCGATTGCATCATGGATGAGCGATCGAGGGGCGTTTCGGGAGACGTTTGCGCGACAGGCGATTCCGATGACGTGGGACTTCGCGGAGGCAAACACGTTTGCAGACACGGGCGGCAGTTTCACTCTCGCCATCGACAAGGGCGCGATGGCTATTGAAACGTTCCCATCCAGCGCATCTGCGACGGCCGCGCAGGTAGACGCTGCATCGCAGACTGTTGGCATCGGCAAGATGGTCTCCACCGACCCACCCTATTACGACAACATTGGCTACGCCGACCTCTCCGATTTCTTTTACGTCTGGCTACGCCGATCGCTGCGGCCGGCCTTTCCCGACCTGCTCGCCACGCTCGCTGTGCCCAAGGCTGAAGAGCTTGTGGCAACACCGTACCGTCACGGCAGCAGGGAGAAGGCCGAGACCTTTTTCCTCGACGGCATGACGCAGGCGATGCAGCGACTCGCCCAACAGGCGCACCCGGCCTTTCCAGTTACGATCTACTACGCCTTTAAGCAGGCCGAGAGCGACGACGAGGGGGGTACGGCCAGCACGGGTTGGGACACCTTCTTGGCCGCAGTCATCGAGGCCGGCTTCGCCATTAGCGGAACCTGGCCGATGCGCACAGAGGGCTCTGGTCGTATGATTGCGATGGGCACGAATGCCCTCGCTTCCAGCATCATCATCGTCTGTCGCCCGCGGGCCGCGGAGGCATCCACCGCCACGCGCCGCGAGTTCGTCACTGTGCTCAAGGCCGAGCTGCAGCAGGCACTCTCCCACCTGCAACGCGGCAATATCGCACCGGTGGACCTGGCGCAAGCTGCCATCGGCCCTGGCATGGCGGTTTACACTCGCTACGCCAACGTGCTCGACGCCGAGGGCAAGGCTCTCAGTGTGCGCGAGGCGCTGGCGCTCATTAACCAGACTCTCGACGAGGCGCTCGCGGAACAGGAGGGTGACTTCGACGCCGACACGCGTTGGGCGCTCGTCTGGTTCGATCAGTCTGGCTTCGACGAAGGTGAATACGGCGTAGCCGAGCAGCTATCCATATCCAAGAATACCAGCGTCGGCGGGATGGTCGAGGCGGGCATTGTCAAATCAAAGCGCGGCAAGGTCCGGCTCCTCGCGCCTCGGGACATGCCGGCCGACTGGGACCCCGCTACCGATACGCGCCTCTCTGCCTGGGAGATTGTCCACCAGCTGATCCGTACGCTGGAAAGCGGCGGCGAAGACGCCGCGGCAGAGCTTGTCGCCAGGCTCGGCGCGAAGGCCGACACCGCACGGGAGCTCGCTTACCGTCTCTATACCCTTTGCGAACGCAAGAAGCGCGCAACCGAGGCGCTCTCCTACAACGCCCTCGTTCAGAGTTGGCCCGAGATCGTCCGCCTCGCGCGAGAGGGCCGCAAACCAAAGCCTGAGCAGGGCGTACTGTTCGGCGCAGCGGAGGAGTAATAAATGGCCATCACCAACCAGGAGCGCGTCGGCAAGGCGATGGAGCTGCTCCGCGCGGGTCTCGCGCCTTTCGTCGAGCGCGAATTCAAGAGTCTTCACCAGGCCAAGGCTGCTGAAGAGGCGCGACTCTACTTCGGTGATGACCGGACCGTTGGCAAGAAGCCGGTCGTCGACTGGGACGTAGCAGCTCTGCTCAAGCTGATGTGGGAAGCGTGGAACGACGTCTTCGGCAAGACGCTTGGCCGTGCCGAGCGCTCACTCGTGCAGGAGCTGCGCGACTGGCGCAACAAGTGGGCGCACCAGGAGCCGTTCTCGAGCGACGACGCCGATCGCGCGCTCGATTCGATGACCCGGCTGCTCACAGCGGTCTCGGCGCCGCAGGCGGACGATGTCAACAGGATGAAGCTGGAGCTGCGCCGCCTCACATTCGACGAGCAGGTACGGAGCGAGAAGCGCAAAGCTGGCGGTTCGCTCATCGAGGCGTCGGCAACCGGCACTCTCAAGCCGTGGCGCGAAATCGTCACTCCGCACGCCGACGTGGCGAGCGGACTCTATCAGCAGGCGGAGTTCGCGGCCGATCTCTGGCAGGTGCACGTCGGGGAGGGTTCGGACGAATACCTCAAGCCTGACGAGTTTTTCCGCCGCACGTACATTACGGCGAGCCTGAAACGCCTGCTCGTCGGCGGCGTGCAGCGCATAGCCGGCAAGGGCGGCGATCCGGTCGTGCAGCTCCAGACCAACTTCGGCGGCGGTAAGACGCACTCGATGCTCGCGCTTTACCACCTGTTCTCCGGCGTGAACGCGAGCGAGCTGGCCGGTGTGGATGAGGTATTGGCCGACGCGCGCGTGAAGACCGTGTCCAAGGCGAACCGCGTCGTGCTGGTGGGGAACAAGATCTCGCCCGGCAACCCCGTTACCAAGTCCGATGGCACGGTTGTGCGTACGCTGTGGGGAGAGCTGGCGTACCAGCTCGGCGGCAAGAGGGCCTTCGCGCGCGTGAAGGCCGACGACGAAAAGGCCACCAATCCGGGCGACGTCCTTCGCGAACTGTTCAAGGAGTACGGCCCGTGTCTGATTCTCATTGATGAGTGGGTAGCCTACGCGCGCCAGCTCCACGAAAAGAGCGATTTGCCCGCTGGCAGCTTCGAGACTCAGTTCACCTTTGCGCAGGCGCTTACCGAGTCGGCAAAGGGCGCCGGCAACTGCATGCTGGTGATCTCGTTGCCAGCGTCGGACACAACCGGCTCGCCGCACACACAGGCTGATGACGCTGAAGTGGGTGGCATCCGCGGACGCGAGGCGCTGGAGCGGCTGCGCAATGTTGTTGGCCGAGTGGAATCATCGTGGCGGCCGGCGACCGCGGAGGAAGGTTTCGAGATCGTGCGGAGGCGGCTTTTCGAGCCGCTTGCCGGACATGATTCCTTCAAGCAACGCGACGTGACCGCGCGCGCCTTCGCTGATCTCTATCGCGCGCAGAGCGCGGAGTTCCCGCCCGAGTGCAAGAGCGGCGACTATGAGAAGCGTATCCAGGCTGCGTATCCCATCCACCCCGAGATCTTCGACCGTCTCTATACCGACTGGTCCACGTTGCTGAAGTTCCAGCGCACCCGTGGTGTGCTGCGCCTGATGGCAGCGGTGATTCACAGCCTTTGGGAGAAGGGCGATCGCAATCCGCTCATTCTCCCATCGACAATTCCCATTGACGACTCGCGAGTACAGTCCGAGCTGACGCGCTACCTCTCGGATAACTGGGCGCCGATCATCGAGAAAGACGTGGACGGATCGAATTCGCTGCCGCTCAAGATTGATAGCGAGCAGCCGAACCTCGGCAAGCTTTACGCGACCCGCCGTGTGGCGCGTACCATCTACATGGGATCTGCGCCTACGACTGACGCGGCACATCGCGGCCTTGAGGACCGGCGCATCAATCTCGGGTGCGTAATGCCGGGCGAGTCTCCGGCTGTGTTCGGCGATGCATTGCGACGGCTGGCCGCGGCGGCGACCTATCTCTACCAGGACGGACGCCGCTTCTGGTACGCTACGCAGCCGACAGTCACGAAGCTCGCGGAGGACCGCGCCGAGCAGAATAGGCGCGAACCGGACAAGGTGGCGCAGGAGCTGGATAAGCGGCTGCGTGCCGATCTGCGCAAGACTGGTGACTTCTCGCGTATCCATCCGCTTCCGCACTCGGGCGCCGACGTTCCCGACGATCTCGACGCGCGTCTGGTAGTGCTGGCCGCAGAGCATCCCTGCACGAAGGAACCCGGCAGTGCGGCAGAGAAAGCGGCCCGCGCCATTTTCGAGTCGCGCGGCAACACGCCCCGCCTTTACCGCAACGCGCTGATCTTCCTTGCGGCCGACAAGGTACGCTTGCAGGATCTCGATGAAGCGGTGCGCAGGTTTCTGGCGTGGGAGTCAATCGTGGAGGAGAGGGATGCGTTGAACCTCGATCCGCACCAGGTAAAGCAGGCCGAGACCCAGAGACAAGCGGCCGATGGCGCTGTGATCGCGCGCCTGCCCGAGACATACCAATGGGTGCTGGTCCCCGAGCAAGCCAACCCGCAGGTGCCGATCGTCTGGCAGGGAGTGCGGCTCTCAGGTAGCGATGCGCTAGCGGTGCGAGCGAGCAGGAAGCTTCGAAGCGATGAGTTGTTGCTCACATCGATTGGGTCGACAATTCTGCGCAAGCATCTGGATGACGTTCCACTTTGGCGGGGCGATCACGTAGCGGTGAGGCAACTCGTGGAGGACTTCGGGCGCTATCTGTACCTGCCCAGGTTGGCCGGGACCGAAGTTCTGATGCAGGCCATTCAGGACGGCATTGCGCTACTCACCTGGCAGTCGGACACGTTTGCATACGCGGAGAGCTTTGACGAAGTCGCGGGGCGCTATCGAGGGCTGCGCGTGGGGGAGGTGGTGAGGCTGGACGCGGACAACGCTGGCCTGCTCGTGAAGCCGGACGTGGCACGGAAGCAAATTGATGGGGAGGCTGCCGCGACTGGTGGGATTGACTCACCGGAAGGAGGGTCGGGCACTGCGCCGAACGGCGCCAAGCCGGGCGGCGAATCCGAGAAACCAGAGGGTAGCACCAGAGGAATGAGCATTGCGACCGCCCGGCCACATCGATTCCATGGCACGGTGTCGCTCGAGCCCACACGCGTCGGTCGCGATGCGAGCCGGATTGCGGATGAAGTCATTGCTCACCTGGTCGGACAGGTGAGCGCCGATGTCACAGTCACCCTCGAGATTGAAGCGATACTCCCCGATGGCGCATCCGAGCAGATCGTGCGCACCGTGACCGAGAACAGCAGGACATTGAAATTCACATCGCATGGATTCGAGGCGGAGTGAAATGATGAGGCAGTCGCCATGGTTCGCCATCGCGTCGAAATGCAGGCCGTAATGCGCATCAGGCTCCAAGGCGAAGCACGGGTTGTCAGGCGACACCTCGTGAAGTTGATGACCTCGAGCGTAGAGAAGTGATACAGCGGCGTTCCGGCACCGCGCTCGGAAGTCCCAGTACATTTGCTCGGGGCTTGCGTTGCACCGTGTTCCCCACCAGCTCACATCGAGCTTGCGCCCCAATCAGATTGGTCGCAGAATCCGCCACAACTTAGATAGAAGCCCACTACTGCGCCGTGCGTCAAGCACAGAGAGGCAACCCGCACTTGGACAAGGAAAGGCTGTGCGAGCTGGTGAACGCGGCGCGTAACAATCCGCCGCACTTTGGAAGTACGTCAGATCATCCGCTAGTCCGGGAACTCGAAGGCGAGGCTGAGCTCGCGATGTTCAAGGATGCGATGCACTACTACGTCTATGGCTACGGCCGAATGACGCACGTCGAACTCGGAGGCTGGCTCGTCCGTCGGGCAGCCGTAGTTGGAGCTGCCCAAGCCGTAGCCGATTTGGAGCGATATACAAGCTCGGCTGCGATTCCCTATCGCCTAGTGATGGCCACGGCTGGGGTGACCATCGATGAGCCGATTGAGCTCGATGGCAGGATGACAGTTTACCCGTTCGCGATGGTGGCGCAGACAAGCTGGGCGCAGAATGTCGCTGCGAAGTACAGTGAGTTTCACCCGAACTATCAGCCAAGCGCCGCTCTGATACAGCAGCGAGACTTTCCACGAAGGATAATCAAAATCGGCGATTTCGCCGAATTCGAAGATGGTCTATTCACAGAACTTGATGATGTCAGGCTGTGCATCACCAGTATCGGGCCGAGCGCACCTGTGTTTCTCGGTTCGTGGGTTGATCCGCCCGAGTGGATGCCCACTTCCGGTTCTGCTGCCAACATCCGAAATCCTTTTCAGCTCGAAGGGCTACCGCCTGAACCGTCGAAGGCCGTCACAAAGGCCGAGTTGGTGCCTCTCCACCGTTGCTGGCTCGCTCTGAGCGAGAAGGAGAAGCGACATCTCCGCGTGCCGCTACAGCGGCTGAATACCGCAATGCGACGAGAAGTCGCAGTGGATAAGGCAATTGACCTTGGAATTGCTATCGATGCTCTATTCCTTGCAGAGCGAGAGGCGGATCGCGGGGAGCTCACGCTCCTTCTCCGACTGCGAGCGTCGCGCTTCCTCGGCCACGACGCAGCCTCGCGCAAGGAATTAGCGAGATTCTTCGCTCTACTCTATCGGGCACGCTCGTCTGCCGTTCACTCGGGCACGGTTTCGGAACAAATCGATGGCATCCCCATGCCCTCCCTACTAGAGCGAGGATTCGGACTGACTGCTGCGGCTATCAGGATTATCATCGACGCCGGCGAGCCTGATTGGCATAGTCTGGTATTCAGCTAGGCGCGAGTGTGCACAGGGGGTGAGTCCCAGGTCTAGTTGAAAATCAGGTGGTGCCGCGGCACTAGAGATGGAATCCGTGCCAGGATCTCCACTCGTTCTCGAGGAGACCACCCAGGCGAAGAGTACGACAGCAGTCAGGGAAGAACCAGCGGCCCGCGGCCATGCCGCAGACAATGCGCTTGGATGGAGGGACGCTCCCCACGCCTGTCACGATCGCGATGATCCAGGCGCTGATTCCGTTGGTGGGGCTCAAGGCGGTCGAAGACGCGTTGCAGACAGAAGTCCTGGCGCTGGCGGGCCGCGGTACGCGCGCGGGGATGCGCATCCCGAGGTTGTCCGGTGGGGCGCGCAGCCGGGCTCGATCTACTTGGCCGATCAGCAGCTCCCGATCCTGGCGCCGCGCGTGCGCGTCCGCGTGCGCGACCGGCGGGCGGGCGGCGAGGTCGCCCTCCAGACGTACGCGGCGCTCCAGGCGCTGCGCGCGCAGGATGAGGGCTCTTCCGAAAAGTCCTGGACGGGCTCTCGTGCCGGGAGTACGCGCCGCGCCACATCAGCCACCGAGGCCACACCGTGGCTCGCCGCCATGCACGCAGTCACGATGTCTCGCGCCCTGGGTCGGTGTCCACATTCGCCAGACGCGTCGCAGCGCGACCTCCTCGTCGCGTACGTGCGCATGGCGCAACAGATCGCGCAGCCGCTGACGGAGATTATCGGTTCCGGGAATGATCACGTCCGTGACGATGCCGC
>Ga0207695_10003644_pt1 | contig 21517 bp, 19 predicted proteins | sample KBSC54metaG_FD_184354 | JGI IMG/M metagenome (GOLD analysis project Ga0207695, IMG submission 184354) | Corn rhizosphere microbial communities from Kellogg Biological Station, Michigan, USA - KBS C5-4 metaG (SPAdes) (version 2) | ecosystem: Host-associated > Plants > Roots > Rhizosphere > Soil...
CCCAGGTGGAGAGCACCTGCTCCGTGACCAGGAACCAGAGCCCCGCCGAGGCCGCGCTCGCGAGAGCGGCCAGGATGTTCACCCGCACGGCGATGCTGTGCGCCAGCGGCAGGATCGTGAAGACGCGTCCCAGCAGCACGAACATCGGATTCCCGGGAGGGTGCGGGAGCCCCATGGTGTAGGCGGCAGTAATGTATTCGCTCGTATCCCACAGCGCCGTCGTGGGAGCCAGTGTCGCGAAGTAGAGGCCGGCAATGGCGATCGCGACGAGCGTCGCGATCAGCGGGGATGATGCGGCAGGCGTCGGGGCGGGCAGCGGCCGCCGCGCGGCCCGGTGCTGAAGAGAAATTTTTCTCTCCATGGCCGGTGCCGGCTGCCGGATGGGTCGCTGGGGCGTCATGGGATCAGTCGCAGGTCAGGGGTGGGGCGTGTCGCGCCGGGTCCCGAGCGCCAGCGCGGCCCAGGCGCGCACGCGCGGGCTCGGATCGTTCGTCGCGGCGGCGCGCGCGACGGCGACCGTGTCGGTGCGTTGCGCCAGGCCGGTTACGGCATACGCGCGCGACTCCCAGCGCGTATCACGCATCAACGCCGTGAGTACCTCGCGCGTCGGTGCGAGCCGCACCGCGGCCAGCGGCGTCGCGAGCGTCAGCGTCAGGCACGCCGTGACCACACAGGCAGTTCGCGCGGGCGCCTGCGTGTCGTGCGCGATGACGATGGCGGCGAGTCGCGCGCGAAGTCCTGCGCGCCGCACCAGCGCCCGCGCAGCCGGCGCGACGCGGCGAGCGACACAGCACCTGGCCGCCGTCTCCGCCAGCAGCGCCGCATAGTCACTGGGCCGGATGCCACTGTGGAGCACGCGGTCGTCGCAGGCCAGCTCACATTCGTCGCGCAGGCGCGCCGCCGCCCACCACGCGCCGGGGTGGAACCAGAGCAGCGCGCACACGACCCGACCGGCCAGCGAGAACGCCACATCGGCCGCGCCGACGTGCGCCACCTCGTGGAGCAATACGGCTCGACGCCGGGTCTCGCTCCAGGCATATGCGACCGCCGGCAGCAGGACCATCGGCCGCAGCGTGCCGCAGGTGAGCGGCACGCCGTCAGCCGCCGCCATGCGTAGCTCGACCAGGCGTGACACACCAAGCGCGGCGCGCGCATCGTCCAGCAGGATGCGCCAGCCCGGGTCGGCCAGTGCCCGGGAACGTCGCACGGCCTGCCGCACTCGCCACCATCCGAGCAGCGCGGGACTGAGCACGATCACGACGCCAGCCCAGTACAGCGCCGCGAGATCGCGAATGATCCACGCGGTCCCGGAAGAGAGTCCGGGCGGCGCCGCCACACGATCCAGCGCCATCTGCACGCGGCCGAGCGCCACGAGTGGCGTCGCCAGCGCATCGGGCACCACCCAGGCCATCCAGTGCACCGGGAGCCACCGACCCAGGCAGACGAGCAGCAGCGCGATCACCGCGGCACGCCAGACGAGCGCGCGTGTGCCGGCTGGCGCGCGCCGCAGGAGTGTGGCGCCGGCGAGCGCGCCGGCGAGCGGCGCCGTCGCCAGCAGCGACACACTGTACACCTGGGCCACGGCGCGCGCGCTGTCGGCGGGCGCGAACAGCGTTCCGGCTGTCGCGAACATGGTCAGCGCCCCTCGTCGCGCAGCCGACGCAGGACGGCCTCGAGTTCCCGCCGCTCACCGTCGTCGAGCGGCCGGTCCGACGTGTCCAGCAGCGCGGCCACGGCGGCCGGCCGCGACCCGTTGAAGAACGTGCCCAGGAGATGCCGGAGGGCTGATCGCCGCGCAACGCTCCGCGGCGTCGTGGCAAAGTACACATGGCGGGGGCCTTCCTTCGCATGCCGGAGGTGTCCCTTGCGTTCGAGAATGCGCAGCATCGTGCGTACCGCGGCGGCACAGGGCGCATCCGGAAGACGTTCGTGCACGTCGGCCGCCGTCGCCCGCCCCAGCCGGTAGATGACGTCCATGATCTGCCGCTCACGACGGCTGAGCGTCGTGGCCGTGGGGGGCGGGGCCGGGCGGGGCGATGGCATCATGACATCCGGAGCAGTGGTACGCGTGCGGCTGGAGAACGTCTCCGTCCGCTTGGTGACAATATTTTATCTCCGGCGCGCGCCGTCAAGCGCACCCCTTTCCATCTCCGGCCGTCCTGTGCACCTTGCGGGACCCTGGTCCGTGCCTGCCGGCCTGCTGAGGGTGCTGCGAAGCCCATCCGCACCAGCCTGCTCAACCGATCCACTAGCGTGCTCTCGTTCACCCACCTCCACCGTGCGTGTCGCGCGGTCACGATGCTCATTGTCGCGCTTGTCGCCCCGTCCCTCGCTGCGCAGACGCTCGGCTGGAAGGGCACGACGGACGCGAGCGCCACACTCTTCTTCGGCAACACGAGCCAGTGGGTGGTTGCCGGCGGTTCTCAGCTCGCCTACAGCGACAGTGCCATCGAGGTCCGGGGAGAGCTCCACGCGGACTACGCGCAGACCGCCACGGATTCCGGCAGCAGCGTCGTGAGCCGCCGCGCATGGCTGGTGTCCCTCGGTGCCGACTGGACCCCCTATGCCCTCCTGTCGCCATTCGTGCAGGGCAGCGCGGAGTCCAGCCTGCAGCAGCGCATCGCGCGCCGCTACTCGGCGGGCGCTGGCGGCAAGCTGTCATTCGTCCAGAAGCCGGATGCCGCCCTCAGCACGAGCCTGGCGCTGCTCTGGGAACACACCGCGCCCACGGTTCCCGACTCGACGACGAATCTGGCGATGTCCCGGCTGCGCTGGTCGCTCCGGTTGAAGGCGAGTCGCACGCTCGACGAGCGCGTGCACTTCACGCACGTCAGCTTCTATCAGCCCGGCGTGAGCGCCATGCGGCACTTCACGTTCACCTCCACCACGACGCTGGCGTTCGACCTGAACAAGACGTTCGCGCTCACGTCCTCGCTGTACGACACCTACGACAGCGAGGCCCGAGGGCGCGGCGCGCGCAGCAACAACGACGGCCAACTGCTACTCGGTCTGCGCGCGCGGTACTGAGGCATCGCGCTGGCGCGCGCTGCTGGCCTGGCGCGCGTCGGGGAAGAATGCCTCGAGTACGCTGCGTACCATGCGTTCCGGTTCGCCGGCGAAGCTCAATCCGTTGCTCAGGACGATCACGGCCAGCTCGTCGTCGGGAAAGATCGCATTGTAGCAGTATCCGCCGGCGCCCGGTGCGAGTCCGTTGTGCCAGACTTCGCGATGGCCGGCAAGTGATGCCGGCACGAATCCCATGGCATAGTTCACGGGAGTCCCATCGGCCAACTGCCCCGCGGTCCAGAGGTCGTGCATGGATGCGGCCGTGAGCACCCGTCCCTGGAGCAACGCGATGTCCCACCGGGCGAGATCGGTCGCGCTGGACACGACGCCCCCGGCGCCATAGAACAGGTCGAGGCTCAGGGTGAACTGCTTCGTGAAGACCCCGGTGCCCTGGTACGGCGTGGCCGTGCCGGCCTGCGCGGCATAGCCGGCGCCGCTGGCGCTCATGTGCAGCGGGGTGAAGATCTCCCGTCGCAGCCAGGTCGCATATGGCATGGCGCTCCGTCGCGCGACGATGTACGCGAGCGCGGCGTAGTTCGTGTTGCTGTACTCCCAGCGCGTGCCTGGCGCGAAATCGGCGGAGTCGGTGCGCAGGATGCTGAACAGCAATGCTGGGGCAATGACGCCCTGCAACGGCCAATGGTGCTCGTCCGTGCGCGGAAAGTTGTGCAGCCCCGAGGTCTGGTTGAGCAGCTCACGCAGGGTGATCCGCTGCGCATTGGGCATCCCCGGCAGATAGTCGGCCAGGTGATCATCGAGTGTCAGCGAGTCGCGCTCGACCAGTCGCAGGATGGATGCGGCGGCGAACTGCTTGCTCAGCGATCCGATCGCGAAGCGCGTGCCGGCGTCGACTGGCGTTCTGCGCGCGAGATCGGCAATCCCGAACCCGCGGGCATAGACGATGCGACCCTGCCGGACGACGGCCAGGGAAAACCCGGGCGCCCTGGCGTTCGCGAGCGACTGCGCGCCGATCGAATCGAAGGTAGCACGTCCCGGGATCTGGGCCATCAGCCCGGGCGCGCCGCCCAGCGCAATCCCCCATGCGGCGGCCAGGCGTGCGGCGCCGATCCAGCGATGTCGCCGGCGGTCGAGTTGCATGATTCCTCGCGTTGGTGTGTGCAACAGCGTGCACTGCACAGTATGGTTGGCCACACGGCGGTGTGCAATTCATCCAGCCGGGCGTCCGCGCACGGCGTGCTGTCTCCCCATACCTGCGACGACCGTGTAAACTGCTCGCATGTTTTCCCTCCTTCTTGCGCTGCTCACCGTTGCCGGAGATTCCGGCGCCGTGTACAACGGGCGCGCGCGCCAGCTCGACGTCGCCATCCCCCGAATGGATTCCGCAGTGGTTATTGACGGGTCGCTCGACGAGCCTGTGTGGCGCTCGGCGGCACTGCTCACCGGATTTTCACAGTACCGTCCGGTTGATGGCCTGCCGGCAACTGACTCCACACAGGTGCTCGTGTGGTACGCCCGCGATGCGATCTACTTCGGCATCCGCGCCTTCGAACCCCACGGCGCGGTGCATGCAACGCTGGCCGACCGCGACAACATTGACGCGGATGACAACGTGCAGATCCTGCTGGATACCTATTCCGATCACCGGCGCGCGCTGCTCTTTGCGGTGAATCCCCTGGGCGTGCAGGAAGACGGCGTGCGCAGCGAAGGGCAGGACGCCGGCGCCGCCGGTGGTGGTGGCGGGGCGAACGCGCGGTTCGACGGCGTCGTGGATCTCAATCCGGACTTTGTGTGGGAGTCGCGCGGGCACGTGACACCGTGGGGCTACGAGGTGGAAGTGCGCGTCCCGTTCAAGAGCATTCGCTACCAGGCCGCGGATCCACAGAACTGGGGATTGCAGATCGTGCGCGAAGTGCAGCACTCGGGCTATGAGGACACGTGGACTCCCACTGTGCGTGCCAACGCGAGTTTTCTCATCCAGGCCGGCCGGCTCATGGGACTCACCGATCTGCACCGCGGGCTCGTGATGGATCTGATTCCGGAATTCACTACCCACGTGGACGGCGACTCCAGCGGCGCGGGATACAGCTATAGCACGCACCCCGCGGTTGGTGGCACGCTCGTCTGGGGGATGACGAGCGCGTTGAGTCTGAGCGCCACCGCGCACCCTGATTTCTCGCAGGTGGAGGCCGACGTCGCGCAGGTGACGGTGAATCAGCGCTTCGCGCTCTTCTACCCCGAGAAGCGCCCGTTCTTTCTCGAGGGACTGGAGCGCTTCGACACGCCGAACCGTCTCATCTACACCCGCCAGATCACGCAACCCGATGCCGGAGCGAAGCTCACCGGCAAGGTCGGCCAGACGAGCGTGGCTTACCTGGCGGCCGTGGACCAGGCCGACTCGCTGTCGGGAACTCACCCCGTGTTCAACCTGCTGCGCGTGCGGCGCGACCTTGGCGCCAGCTCGACGCTCGGCCTCGTGTACACGAATCGGCTGGATGGCAGCGCCTACAATCACGTGGGCGGGGCGGATGCGCGGGTGATCTGGGGAAAGATCTGGTTCTCGCAGGCGCAGGCCGTGGAATCGTGGACCCGTGACGCGGCCGGCGTGCGGCGGGGAACGCTCTGGGACCTCACCTTCGCGGATCGCACGGGACGCGCCTACGGCAATCATTTCGAGCTGCAGGGCGTGAGCCCGGACTTCGCCGCCGCGAGCGGGTTCGTGAATCGCACCGGGATCGTGACGGCGCGGATCTTCAATCGCTTTACCTGGTATGGCAGCCCCGGCGCGCGCGTGGAGGAGGTGACCACCACGGTCTCCGCCTCGCCGCTCTGGGATTATGATGACTTCCAGCATCTGCGCGGCGCTCTCGAAGGCGGCTTCGGCAATTCATGGGCGGCGACGGTGCGTGGTGGCTGGGTGTTGAGCGCGACGGTCAACGACAACCTGCAGCGCTTCGACTCCACCTCCTATCGCGGGTATCACGTCGCCGGCGCCACCGATACGACCGCGTTCGTGCTGCCGCACGGCCTGTACAATCTCATGAGCGGCGAGGTGGGCCTCTCCACGCCGAACCGTGCCCTCACGGCGAGCGTGAACCTCGGCTACGGTCAGTCCGTCATCTTCGCGGAAGCCGCCGAGGGGCGCGAGACCACTGGTCAACTGGACGTGGCCTGGCGCCCTACGCCGCTCTGGCGCGTGAGCACGAGCTGGGTACATGACCGCATCACCCGTGCACGTGACGGCAGCGAGTTTGCCGTCGCCAACATTCCACGCCTGCAGATCGAGTATCAGTTCCGCCGATCGATCTTCCTGCGCTACATCGGCCAGTACGTCGCGCAGCGCCAGACAGCCCTCGTTGATCCCGGAACGGGTGCGCCGCTGCTCCTCGCGGACTCCGCTGCCACCACCGGATACACGCCGCTCGGCGCGATCGTGTCCAACCAGTTCCAGAACGATGTGCTGCTCTCCTACAAGCCGACGCCGGGCACGGTGTTCTTCCTGGGATATGGCGCGCTGTTCAGCGAGCCCGAGGCGTTTGCGTTTGGCCGCGCGCTGCAACGCACGAGCGACGGGTTCTTCCTCAAGGTGAGCTATCTCTTCCGGCCGTGAGCACGACGGGCTGGCGCGTCACACATTGAAGCGGAAGAGCATGACGTCGCCATCCACCACGACGTACTCCTTGCCCTCGCTGCGCACGACGCCGCGCTCGCGCGCGCCCTTCCAGCCGCCCGCGGCCACGAAATCCGCGTACGAGACTGTTTCGGCGCGGATGAAGCCGCGCTCGAAATCCGTGTGAATGACCCCGGCGGCCCGGGGTGCGGTGTCGCCCTGGTGGATGGTCCAGGCACGCACCTCCGGTTCGCCCGCGGTGAAGTACGTTTCGAGCCCCAGCAGCGCATAGCTCGCGAGAATGAGCCGGTCCAGTCCGGCGGAGGTGAGTCCGAGCGTCGCCAGGAACTCGGGACGATCCGCCGCGGACAGCTCGGCCAGCTCCGCCTCGATGCGGGCCGAGAAGGGAACGATGCGCGCGGGCTCGCCGCTCTGCGCCACCGCCTCGCGCAGTGCGCGCAGATGCCGGCCCTCCGCCCCCGACAGCTCGGCATCGCTCACGTTCGCGGCATACAGCACCGGCTTGATCGTGAGCAGGGTGAGCGGCGCCAGCCACGCGCGCTCCCCGGTGCTCAGCCGCGCGTCCCACAGGCCCCGCCCCTCCGAGAGGACTGCATGCGCCTTCTCCAGTGCGGGCAGCTCCGCGAGCGCATCCTTGTCGAGCGACTTGGCGGCGCGCCGCACCCGATCCAGTCGCTTCTCGACCGTACCCAGGTCGGCGAGCGCCAGCTCGAACTCGATCACTTCGCGGTCGCGAACGGGATCCACCTCACCCATCACGTGCAGCACATCAGGATCGTCGAAGCAGCGCACGACGTGCACGATGGCATCCGTCTCGCGGATGTTGGCGAGAAACTTGTTCCCCAGCCCTTCACCGCTCGACGCGCCCTTCACAAGTCCGGCGATGTCCACGAACTGCACGACGGCGGGCACCGTGCGATGCGGCTTGACGAGCTGCGTGAGCACGTCGAGGCGGGCGTCCGGCACCTCCACGATGCCGACGTTCGGCTCGACCGTGCAGAACGGATAGTTCGCGGCATCCGCCTGCGCTGACGTGAGCGCGTTGAACAGCGTGGATTTGCCGACGTTGGGAAGACCGACGATACCGAGTGACAGCATGAGCGATGCGAATGAGGACAGCGCAGTGCGTGGCCGCGCTACATGAGAAACCACGGCGCGAGCACGAGACTCACCACGGCCATGAGTTTGATGAGAATGTTGAGACTGGGACCGGAGGTGTCCTTGAAGGGATCGCCAACCGTATCACCCACGACCGCCGCCTTGTGCGCATCGGATCCCTTGCCGCCGTACACGCCGCCCTCGATGAGCTTCTTGGCGTTGTCCCATGCGCCGCCGGCGTTGGCCATGAACAGCGCCAGCATCACGCCCGTGACCGTCGCCCCCGCGAGCAGCCCACCCAGCGCCTCCACGCCGAGGATTCTGCCCACGAGTACGGGCACGAGCACGGCGCTCACTCCGGGCACGATCATCTCGCGCAGCGCGGCGCGCGTGGAAATATCCACGCAGCGGGCGGAGTCCGGCGTCGCCGTGCCCTGGAGGAGCCCGGGAATGTCGCGGAACTGACGCCGCACTTCCTCCACCATGCCCTGTGCGGCGCGACCGACTGCAGTCATGGTTGCGGCGCTGATGAAGAACGGCATGATGCCGCCCAGGAAGAGTCCCACGACTACCATGGGGCTCACCAGGTTGATGCCGTGCGCATCCAGATGCACGGCCGTGGCATAGGCGCTGAACAATCCCAGGGCCGTAAGCGCGGCGCTGCCGATGGCGAAGCCCTTGCCAATGGCCGCGGTCGTGTTGCCCAGTGCGTCGAGGCCATCGGTGATGTGGCGCACGTCGGGACCCAGGCCCGACATTTGCGCGATGCCGCCCGCGTTGTCGGCAATGGGGCCGTAGGCATCCACCGACATGGTGACGCCGACGGTGGCGAGCATGCCCACGGCGGCGATCGCAATGCCGTAGAGTCCAGCGAAGTGGTGTGACGCCCAGATCGCGACGCAGATGCAGAGAATGGGAATCGCGATGCTCTCCATGCCGACCGCGAGTCCGGTGATGATGTTCGTGGCGGCTCCCGTGCGTGATGCTTCGGCGATGCGTCGCACGGGGCGGGCCGCGGTGTAGAACTCGGTCACGAGGCCGATGGCAATGCCGGCCACCGTGCCGGCGAGGACCGCCCAGAACGGGCCGGCGGCGGGGTACCACGAGCCGTCCGCGCGCTGCTGCGCCACGCCGATCCACGACGTGAGTAATCCGGCAAATGCGAGAAACAGCACCGCCGCAATCACCGATGTGAGACGCAGCGCGGCGGCCGCGCTGCCGCGCTCGAGCAGGCGCATGGCGCCAATGCCGATGAGCGACGCGACAAGTCCCGCGACGGTATAGGCAAGGGGCAGCGCGATGGCGCGCAGGGGATCCGCCATGCCGGCGCTCGAGGCGGCCAGCGCGATGGTGGCGATGATCGCGCCCACGTAGCTCTCGAAGATGTCGGCGCCCATGCCGGCCACGTCGCCCACGTTGTCGCCCACGTTATCGGCAATCGTCGCCGGATTGCGGGGATCATCCTCGGGAATGCCGGCTTCGACCTTGCCGACGAGATCCGCGCCCACGTCCGCGGCCTTGGTGTAGATGCCGCCACCCACGCGCGCGAAGAGCGCAATGGAGCTGGCGCCCATGGCGAAACCGGAAATGACTTCGGCGAACCCGCGGAGTGCGTCAGCGCCCGACGCGCCGGCCAGGCGCCAGAGCGTGACGCCGCCAATGCCCACCAGGCCGAGACTGGCGACACACAGCCCCATCACGGCGCCACCGCTGAACGCCACGCGCAAGGCGACGCTCTGCCCGTGTGCGCGCGCCGCCTCGCTGGTGCGAACGTTGGCGCGCGTGGCCGCTTCCATGCCGCCGAGTCCGGCGAGAATGGAACAGGCACCGCCCGCGATGTACGCGATGCCCGTGCGCCAGCCAACGGCCCACGCCAGCAGCGCCGCGACGACGAGCAGGAAGGGTACCAGGACCGTGTACTCGCGACGCAGGAACGTCATGGCACCGCCATGAATCTGTTCGGCGAGCGCTCGCATGGCGGCGGACCCCTCTGGTCTGCGACGGATCGCGAGGTAGAGTCCCAGCGCAATGAGGAGCCCCGCGAGACCGGCGCCGACTGCAATCGTGGCAATCAGGACGAGCATCGTCACGCGGGCTCTGGATTGAACTGGTTCATGGCGGCCTCGATGCCATCGTGCAGCCAGCATTCCGCCGCGCTGGTGAAGCGTGGCAACAGTGCGACGATGTCCGCGCGTTCGGTCGCGGGCATGGGCGAGAGGACGAAGTCCGCCAGGTCGCCAATGCGTCGCTCGGGATCCATGGGCTGGATGCCAATGCGAAGGCGCGCATAGTCGCGTCCGCCCACTGCCTGTTCCACGCTTTTCAACCCATTGTGTCCACCGGCGCTGCCGCGCGCGCGCAGGCGGAAGCGCCCCACCGGCAGCGCCACATCGTCCACGAGCACCAGCAGGTCCGTTGCGGCCGACCAGAATGGGCGGCGCAGATACGACGAGAGCACGACGCCGCTCAGATTCATGTACGTGGTGGGCTTCATGAGGCGCACGTGGAGATTGCCCACGCGTCCACTCGAGGCGAGCGCCTGGCCGTCGGTGCGCCAGCCGCCGAAACGCCAAACGTCGGCCAGGTGGTCAGCAACCCACCAGCCGACGTTATGGCGTGTTCGTTCGTACTGACGGCCCGGATTGCCCAGGGCGAGAATCACTTTCATACCGGTCTGTGCGCGGCCACATCACGCCGATGCGTCCGCGGCACTGGCTACTCGCCCTGTTCCTCTTCTTCCTCGCCCTTCGGCTTGCGAATGAGTTCGGGCTCCGCCGCGGCTTCCTCGGTCTCGGCGGCCGGCGTGGGCTCCGCCTCGACGCGCGGCGGGACGACGACGCAGACTGTGGCGTCCGGATCGGCCAGCGCTTCCAGCCCCGCGGGCAGCTTGAGATCGCGCACGTGCAGCGAGTCGTTCAGGCCGAGCGCCGTGACATCGAGATCGATGTGGTTGGGCATCTCGGCGGGATCCACCTCGACGCTCAGCTCGCGCAGGATCTGGTCGAGAATCCCGCCGGAGTTCTTGACGCCTTCAGGCGTGCCGATGAGCACGAGCGGAATGTCCACGGTCACCTTCTCGCCGGCGACGAGCTCGAGGAAGTCCACGTGCAGGACGCGCCGCTTGAACGGGTGACGCTGGATTTCGCGAATGAGCGTGCGCGTGGACGTCCCGTCCACACTCAGTTCGACGACGGTCGTATCGGCAGAGAACCGGTCGAGCAACTGGTCGAGCGCCCGCGCGTCGAGCGTGAGCATCTGGGGCTCGCGATTGTGTCCGTAGATGACGCCCGGGACCTGTTCAGCCTGGCGCAGCTTGCGCGCGGCGCCCTTGCCGCTTGTTGTGCGCCGGGTGGCGCCGAGAGTTGCTGTTGCCATGTTCCAAGTCTGGTAGCTGGTGGCGGGTCGCCGGGAACTGCCGGAGTGCTGGCGCACAGCCAGCAACCGGCAATCAGCGACCAATCATTCAAACAATGAACTTACCGATTCATCGAAGTGTGTATACCGGATGGCCTTGGCGAGCAGTTCGCCCACCGAGAGCACCTTGAGCTTCGCGAAGCGACGCGCCGGCGGAATGGCGATCGAATCCGTCACCGTGACTTCCGCGATTGGCGCCGCGCTGAGCCGCTCGGCGGCCGGGCCGGAGAGCAGTGCGTGCGTGGCGCATACATAAATGTCCTTCGCGCCCAACTCCTTGAGCGCGCGGGCCGCTTCCGTCACCGTACCCGCGGTGTCGATCATGTCGTCGGGAATGATACAGTCCCGCCCCTCCACCGCGCCCACCACGTTCAGGACCTCGGCCACGTTCGCTGTGGGCCGCCGCTTGTCAATGATCGCGAAGGTCCCATTGAGCCGCTTGGCAAATCCGCGGGCCATCTTGGCCGACCCCACATCGGGCGCCACCACCACGAGGTCCCGCAACTGCTTCTTGCGATAGTGCGACACGAACACCGGCGCCGCATACAGATGGTCCACCGGAATATCGAAGAACCCCTGCAGCGCGTGCTGGTGAAAATCGATTCCAAGCACGCGATTCGCGCCGGCCGTGACGATGAGATTCGCCATCAGCTTGGCGCCAATTGCCACCCGCGGCTGGTCCTTCCGGTCCTGGCGCGAGTAGCCGTAGTACGGCATGACACAGGTCACGCGCGCCGCCGACGCTCGTCTGGCCGCGTCGATCAGGAGCAACAGCTCCATGATGTTTTCGGCTGGCGGATTCGTCGGCTGGACGATGAAGAGATCCGCGCCGCGGACATTCTCATCGATCCGCGTGAAGATCTCGCCATCGGCGAAGCGTGACAGCGTGACCTTCGTGAGCTCGACGCCCAGGCAGCGGGAAATCTCCTCCGCCAGTGCGCGATTGGCTGTACCCGACAGGAGTTTGAATCCTCGCTTCGGGATACTCAGCTCATCCATTGCTGCAGCCATGTAGGATAATGCCCCTCTTGGGGATGGTCAATGCAGGTGAATTGCCCCTGGTGGATTCGAACCACCATTCCCGGATCCAAAGTCCGGTGTCCTGCCGTTGGACGAAGGGGCAGGCGACGCTGCAAGCTACACTGGACCGGAAACGTTGTCACCCGGTGGTGGCGCCGGCGCCGCGTGCTCAGTCCATCACGTCAACGGGCTCGATCCGCTCCAGCGTCTGCGTCGCCATGACCGGCACGCCGAGCGTCTGCTGCAGCAGGCTGATGTCCGGCACGTCGACACCGATGCCGAACACCGTCGAGCCCGATCCGGAGATGGTGGCAATGGAGGAGCCCGCGCGGCGGAGCTCAGCGATGATGCCAGCGAGCTGCGGATGCCGCTGGCACACCACGGGCTCGAAGTCGTTCGTGGCGAGCGCCGCGACGTGCTCCCACGAGCGCAGCGCTTCCAGCGTGAACAGCGCAGGGTGCGGCGCCCAGCGCGCGCGCGTTCCGGCGAGCCAGCCGTACGCACTGGCTGTGGCCACGCCGAAGGGCGGCAGCGCGAGCACGACCGGCCGCGTCGCCAGTGGCGCGATCGCGAGCAGCCGCTCCCCGCGCCCCCACGCCAGTGCCCAGGGCGCCGTGGTCGTGAGAAACGGTACGTCGCTGCCCAGCGGCATGGCCATCTGCAGGAGCGCATCAGTCGGCACGGGCTCGGGCGAGAGCGCGGCGAGCGCCCGCAGGACGGCCCCGGCATCGGCGCTGCCGCCGCCCAGCCCGCCCCCGACCGGGATGCGCTTGGCGATCTCGATGTGAAATCCCCGCGGCCAGCCTCTTGCCGCGCGGAACGCCTCGGCGGCGCGGAACGCGAGATTCTGTTCCGGCGGCCCCACATTCGCGAGTCCGCAGTCAATCGTGCGGGCAGCGCCCTCCACGCGCACCGTCACCGCATCGGCGAGCGCGATGCGCGCGAAGAGCGTCTCGATGCTGTGATAGCCATCCTGTTCACGCGACAGCACGCGCAGGAACAGATTCAGCTTGGCGTGCGCCGCAACCCGGGCGACGCGTCCACTCATGTCGTCGTGTCGCTTGCGATCTGCTCCTCCGTGTGCTCCAGCTCGCGGAAGTGCAGCCCGAGTCGCGCGAAGTAATAGAGGCCGATGATGGTGATCGGCAGGAACGTGATGATGTGATAGCCGATGGCCCAGCTCGTGGCGCGCACCGCGTCCACGCCATAGATCGCGAGCCCCTGCTGGCCGAGATACTCGAACACGCCGAAGAACCCCGGCGCGCTGGGCACGGACACGCCGATGGCAATGAGCCCCTGGAGCAGCAGCGCCGCACTGTAGGGCGCGTCGATGCCGACGGCCTTGAAGGCGAGCCAGAAGGAGAAGGCGCACATGAGCCAGTGCAGTACTGCCCAGAACAGCACTTCCAGAAACCGGGCAGGGTGGCGCAGCACGCCCAGGCCGCCGGCGAAGGAGATCAGCGCGTCGCGTCCGCGCTGCTCGAAGCGCGGCGCGACCCGATGGGCAAAGAGCTCGTACAGCCGGATCACGCGGTCGGGGAAGAAGACGATGAGATAGAGCGCAATGACCGCCAGGCCCAGCGCCGTCGCGCCGGTCGCGACATAGTCCATCATGGGGTGGCCGCCAACGAGATGATCTCGCGGAAAGGACGGCGCGAACATGGCTCCGATCATGAGCGCCAGGACGACGAACGCGTCGAACACGCGATCCACCGCGATTGAGGCGAACGCGCCGGAGAATCCGATTCGCGGCGTCTCCTTCGTGAGCGCGTAGGCGCGGGCGATCTCACCCGCGCGTGCCGGCACGACGTTGCTGACCATGGCGCCGATGGCGGTCGCGCGCCAGAGCGGCCCGAGGGGAAGGGATGGAGCCAGGGAATGCAGGATGGGACGCCAGCGGCGCGCACGCAACGGGAAGATCAGTGTCCCCGTGATCATGGCGGCAATGAAGTAGGCGATGTTCGACTCGCGCAGCCGCTGCACGACATCGCCCACGTTCACGTTTGACAGCGTCCAGATGAGGAACGCGACGCTCAACAGGATGCCGAGCGCGTTCCGAAGGTGCGTTTTCACTCCGGCGTCACTCGGTGAGTGCGAGGCTCACGAGATCGCAGAGCTCGAGCACGGCGGAGCGAGCGCCGGTCTCTCCGGCTCGGAGAATATCGGCCCGGACTTCCGCGGCGCGCTCGAGCGCGCGGCGCCCGCGATAGAGGAGCTGTTCGATGGGCACGATCTGCTCGTCCGGCAATGGCGCGGAGGGCGTGAGCGGCCGCGCCTCGAGCGGCGCGAAGCTCGCGATCCCGCGTTGCAGCAGGTCGTGGAGCTGACCGCCGGTGGGTGTGCGCATGCCGGCGCGCGCGTCCGCCGGCGCAGCGGTGGCCGGGGTCGGGGTGGCGGGCGCCGCGAAACGATCGAGGCCGTGGGCGAGGTCCCGCGCGCTGGACGCCGGATTCGCGAGCAGTGCAGCCGCGGCATCGATCGCGGCGAGCGCGCCGGCGTCCAGCGTGCCGACCCGCACGCTCCAGGTGGCGGCGAACCGCGCCACCGGCTTCTGGCCGAAGCTGTTTGCCGTACTGCCCAGCGCACGCAGGGCGCCCCGCATGTCGCGCGCGATGCGCTCGCGATCTGCCTCGCCCGGATGCGCGCGCGCGTCGGCGACCACGCCGCGCACGTGCTCCGCCAGACTCACCACCTCCAGCCGGAAGCGCTCGTCCGCGGTGGTTGGCGGATGCGCCGCGGCGGAGACCACGTGCGGTCCCGCGTCATCGTGGAAGAGATGCGAAATGGGTATGATGCGCACGACGGCGGAGCTGTCGGCCTGCAGCGCGGCCCGGGCACGGCGAAATTCGGCCATCTCCGGCGCGTCGGGATCGAGTCGCCCGCGTGATGCCATTTCGCGTGACGCCCGGCGCAGCACGACGCTCGCCGCTGCACACAGCGCGCGCTGCCGCACGGTCGCGGACGCCGCGGATGCGCTCTCGAGCGGCCGCAGCGCCGTGTCCACGCCCTCCAGTATTTCACCCAGCGGTGGCAGATCCCGGAGCTCCGCCACGCCGCGCAGCGCGCGGACGCGCTCAATGGCGGCCGATACGGCCTCGGGCGGCGCACTCGGCGGCGCGCACTGCTCGAGCGCGCGCGCCAGGTCCGCCGTCTCCGCCGACAGGAAATCCCGGCTGTCAGCAGCCGGCGTTCTGGACGTCCCCGACGAGGGCGCATCGGGGACGAGCGCCGCCAGCTCCCGGGTGCGGCGTGCTGCCCGCTCGCTGTCCGCGGTGCTCCAGTTGCGCACATCGCGCAGGAGAATCCGGAAGTCGTCAACCGTGGCGACGAGCGTCGCGTGCATGCTGACGTCCCACGGCGCGCGCCCGTCGCGCACTCCGCGCGCCACGCGCTCCGCGGCCGCCGCCAGATCGGCGAGCGTCTGCTGGTGCGCCATGGTCGCGCTCCCGCGCAGCGCCTTGATGGTACGCAACAGCGCGTCCGGATCAGGCGCTGGCGCCGCACCCGTCGCGAGCAGACCATCCAGCCGTTCGATGCACTCGGACGCCTCCACGACAAAATAGTCCAGCACGCGGGAGGACGAGCTCATGGGTTCCCCAGACTTGAACGGAGCACGAAGTTAGCGCTTCAGGTGAAATCGTCAACGCACGGCGGCCCGCGCGGCCTCCATCGCGGAGCGCATTTCGCGCACCGCCGCCTCGAGTCCGATGAGCACCGCGCGACTCACGATGGAGTGTCCGATGTTCAATTCCTCGATCTCCGCAATGGCGGCAACCGGTCCAACGTTTCGAACGGTGAGCCCGTGGCCGGCGTGCACCGCCAGTCCGGCGGCCGCGGCGGTCAGGGCGGCTCCAGCGAGTGCCTCGAGCGTTGGTGCACTGCCGCCGCTGTTGGCATAGGCCCCGGTGTGCAACTCGATGGCCTGGGCCCCGAGATCGCCGGCGTACTGCACCATCCGCTCATCCGGGCCAATGAACAGACTCGTACGTACCCCCGCGCGTTTCAAGCGCGCAATGCCGTCCGCCATGCGAGCCGGCTCGCGGCCGAGATCGAGCCCTCCCTCCGTGGTGACCTCTTCCCGGCGTTCGGGCACGAGCGTGACCTGATACGGGAGCAGCGCTTCCGCGATGCCGAGCATCTCGGGCGTGAGCGCCATCTCGAGATTGAGCACCGTTCGAATGCTCCGTGCCAGACGCTGCACATCGTCGTCCTGTATATGACGCCGGTCCTCGCGCAGGTGCGCGGTAATGCCATCGGCGCCGGCGTCCTCACACAGCAGGGCGGCTTCCACGGGATCCGGTTCATCGGTGCGACGCGCCTGCCGCAGGGTCGCGATGTGGTCGACGTTGATGTACAATCGCTGGCGGGTTGCTCGCATGGGCCTCGACCGTTAGGTTCGCACCGGTTCACCATACCGGTTCACCAAGGAGTGACACGAGTGAAGCTCAGTCTTGTTGTTCTCGTCGCGCTCGCGCTGTCCGCCTGTGGTGGCCGCGCAGCCACTACCAGTACCGGTCAGCTTACCGGCGCCGCAAGTCCGCGCCGTGCCGTGGAGACGTTTCTGGGTGCCGTCAAGGCGCAGGATCTCCAGGCCATGTCCTCCGTATGGGGAACCTCCAAGGGACCGGCGCGTGACGTCGTGGATCGAGCGCAGCTCGAAAAGCGCGAGCTCATCATGCAGTGTTATCTGAGTCATGACAGCTTCGTGATCGGGAGCGACGTCGCGACCAAGCCCGACACGCATCAGCTCCAGGTGCGGCTCACCAAGGGCCATCTGACGCGCGAGACCACCTTCACGGCCGTTCAGGGGCCGTCGGATCGCTGGTACGTCCTTGACGCGCAGTTGGAGCCGGTGCGGGATCTCTGCGCGCAGCCTTGAATCGGTTCCGGCGCGCGAGTTGCGCGAGTTGCTGGAACGGAAACGCATCCCTTGCCGTTATTCTTCAGTAAGTTCAATGAGTACGCCGGCGGTGGCGGACGGGTGCAGGAACGCAATGCGTTTCCCGTCTGCACCCACGCGGGGCGATTCGTCAATCAGGCGGATTCCCGCGCGCCGGCAGCGTTCCAGTGCGGCATCCAGATCGTCCATGGCAAAGCAGACGTGGTGAATCCCGGGGCCGCGCTTCTCGATGAATCTGGCGATTGGTGATCCGGTGCGTTCCGGCTCGAGCAATTCCACGAGCGAGTCGCCGGCGGCCAGCCCGGCAATGCGGGCACCGTCGGCATCGTCCAGCGGCACAACGGGAAGCTGGAGCACATCGCGGTAGAAGGGCAGTATCTCGTTCAGGGCGCGCACAGCGATGCCAATGTGCGCAACGCGTGCGCCGGAACGAGCGGGGGAAGTCATGAGGATGCTCCGTCAGTGGACGCGATCGGAGCGTAATGTACACGCAGACTACATCGCGGCGCATGCCGCTTACTGTGGAGGTCAGGACGATGTCGAGTGCCATGGCGGTAACCGATAGCGATTTCGCGCAGGAGATCGAGAAACACGAGGGGCTGGCGGTCGTTGATTTCTGGGCGACCTGGTGCGGTCCCTGCCGCATGGTCGCTCCCATTCTCGACCAGCTGGCGGCCGAGTACAATGGCAAGCTCAAGGTCACGAAGCTGGATGTCGACGCCAATCCGAGCACGGCCATGCGCTTCAACGTGCGCAGCATTCCCACGATTCTGTTCTTCAAGAACGGGAAGCTGGTGGACACCGTCATTGGCGCTCTGCCCAAGGCGAAGCTGGAAGCCAGGATACAGCAGCACCTGAATTAGTGCCGGCTGGCGGAGGGGCTGGCGGCGGGCGATCACGACTGGATCGCCCGCCGCCAGCCCCTTTTTTCTTTCGCACCCATGCGCTAGCTACCAGCTACCTGCTACCGCTACCAGGATGCCCGGCCATCTCTACATCGTGAGCACACCCATCGGTAACCTGGGCGATCTCTCGCCGCGGGCGGTGAAGACGCTGGCGAGTGTCCACCTCGTGCTGGCCGAGGATACGCGACACTCGGCGCCCATGCTGGACGGCGTGGGAGTGAAGACGCCGCTGCAGTCCTATCATGAACACAAGGAAGCACGCGCGACGCCGGCGATTGTCGCCCGACTGCTGGCGGGCGAGGACATTGCGCTCATCAGCGACGCTGGCACGCCGTTGCTCTCCGATCCGGGTGCGCGGCTCGTGCGCGCGGCGCTCGACGCCGGCGTTCAGGTCGTGCCGGTCCCTGGCGCATCGGCGCTGCTCGCTGCACTGGTCGCCTCCGGTCTCGGCTGCGACCGATTTACCTTCTATGGGTTCCTGCCGCGGAAGGGCCGGGAGCGTGACGAGCTGGTCGGAGAGATTGTCGCACTCCGGCATACCGCGGTCATCTATGAAGCGCCGACTCGTGTGGCCGCCACGTTGGCGGCTCTTGACGAGATGGGCGCCGGGGAGCGCGACGCGGTAGTGGCCCGTGAGCTCACCAAGCGATTTGAAGAGCTGCGTCGTGGAACGGTGCGGGAACTGGCGCGGTACCATGAGGAATCCCCGCCGCGCGGGGAAGTCGTGATCGTGCTGGCTGGCGCCAGCCCGCATGTCAGCATGAGCGAGGAGGATGCGCGTCATCGAGCCAGGGCGCTGCGCGACGCCGGCGCCAGCGCACGCGAGGTGACGCGCGCGCTGATCGAGGAGCACGGATTGGCGCGCAACCTGGCCTATCGGCTCACGCACGAACCCGAGTAGCTCGCTTCGCCCGTGTCTTGCAGGATGCCCTCATGATGTTTCGATCCATCGCGCTTGCACTGCTCGTCACCCTGGTCCCGGCATCACGACCGCCGCGCTCGCACGCGCGCGGCGCGTCCGCAGCGCCGATGCCGCGCGACGCGTTGCGCATGACCGTCGCGCGCCTGCAGTACGACGGCGGCGGCGACTGGTACTCCAATCCCTCCGCGCTGCCGAATCTGCTCGAAGCGATCGCTACGCGCACCACACTGAAGATGGAGCGCACCGAAGCGCGCATCACGCTCATGGACGATCGCCTCTGGGACTATCCGTACATCTTCGTCACGGGGCACGGCAACATTCACTTCAGCGATGCGGAAGTGGCGCGGCTGCGCGAATATCTCGCTCGAGGCGGCTTCATTCACTTCAGCGACAACTACGGCATGGACGAGAGCTTCCGTCGCGAGATCGCGCGCGTCTATCCCGACCGGCCGCTCGTGGATGTTCCGCTCTCGCACCCCATCTACCACATCGTCTACGATTTTCCCAGGGGCCTTCCCAAGATTCACTATCACGACGGGAAGCCCGCCGAAGGCCTGGGCATCTTTCTGGGCGACCGGCTCGCTGTCTTCTACGATTATCAGACCGATCTGGGCGACGGGTGGGAAGATCCCAGCGTGCACAACGATCCGCCGGCGAAGCATGAAGCGGCGCTGCGCATGGGCGTGAATCTGTTCGTGTACGCGGTGACCAGCCGGCCCATCTCATGACCGTCGAGCGGCTGGTTCGCCGCGAGCGCACGCGCTTGCGATCGGTGCTGGCGGCACGCGGCGCGGGTGCGGCTGTGGCCGTCGTTGCGCTCGTGCTCGCGGCGGCCGTCCTGGCGCTGGGTGGTGCTCGCTGGATTGCCTGGCCGGCAGTGCCGCTGGTGGTGTGGGGGGTTGCGCTCGTACTGGTCGTCACCGCGCTGATCTGGACGCAGCGAGCGATGCATCGCGACACCGCAACGGCGCGGGTGGCGCGCGAGATTGAACGGGATCGGGCGCTGCGTTCGGGCGCGCTGCGCGGGGCGCTGGAGGTGAGCGGGGGCGGCGCGCTGGCGCAGCGCGCCGCGGACACGCTGGCCCAGCACCTCGCGCCGGCGGGCGCGGTGCTGGCATCATCGCTGCACCGCCGCGTCGCGCGGCATCGCGTCGTTGCCGCGGTGGGCGCAGTGGGCGCGCTTCTGCTGCTCGGCGCGGCGCGCAACGCGGCGCCCGATGGCTGGCTCGCACTGCGACACCCGGTGGGCGCCTTCACGGGGAGTCTGCTCCCGCCGATCGAGATCGAGCATCCGCCGGGATTCGTCATGCGCGGCGAGAAGGTGCGCGTGCGCGTCACGGCGCCGGAGCGGCGCACGCTGGATGTGCACGTGCGCACGACCGGCACGGCGTGGGACACGCTGAACCTGCCCCTGTCGCGTGGTGCCGGCAGCACCGTCCTGGGTCCGCTGGATGCGGACCTCACGATCGTGGCCACCGATGGGCGTGTGAGCAGCGACACCGTCACAATCCGCGTGACCGACCGCCCGTTCGTGGGCGACGTCGCCATTCGCGCAGCGTATCCGGCGTACCTGGGCCGCCCGGCGGAGACCGTGCCCCTGGGCGAGCCGGCGCGGGTGCCGCGCGGCACCGTGCTGACCATTTCGGGGCGTGCCTCCACGGATCTGCGCAGTGTGGGGCTGCGGCGGGAGCAGGACAGCGTGAGACTCGAGCCGGACGGACATGGATTCTCCGGGCGACTGGTCGCGCTCGCGAGCGGGCACTTCACCTGGTTTGCGGCCGGCGCCTTGGGCGCCATTCCGGATCTGCCGCAGCCGCTCGATCTCGAGGTGGTGACGGATTCCGCGCCGCAGGTGGAGGTGCTGGCGCCCGCGCACGATACCATCGTGCTGCCCGACGCGCGTCTCACGCTGCGCGTCGCGGCCAGCGATGATCACGGGCTGTCCGATATCACACTCGAGACGCGACGCAAGATTGGCGACGGCGCCCTCATGCCCGCGCTCGCGCAGACCCTCGCGGCGCCGCACGCACCGCAGTGGTCCGGAGCAGAGCCGCTCGATCTCTCGCCTCGCGGCTTGCAGCCCGGCGATGAATTGCAGGTCTCGGTGGCGGCGACGGACAACTCGCCCTGGCGCCAGACCGCGAGAAGTCGCACCGTCGTGCTTCGCGTGCCGTCGCTGAGCGAACAGCGCCAGCAGGCGCGCGCGCTCGCGGACTCTACGGTTGCCCAGTTGGCCGCGGCCACGAAGTCGGAGCGTGAGCTCGCTGAGCGTACCGGTGAAGCGGCGCGCACGCGCAGCGACCGGCCGTCGGTATCGTCCTCATCCTCCTTGTCGCAGTCCGACTGGTCGCAGCAGCGCCCGCAGGATGCGCAGCCGCGCACGATGTCCTATCAGAGCGCGGAGCAGGCACGCGAGATCGCGCGCGACCAGCAGGCATTGCAGAATCAGGTGCGTGACGCGCAGGCCAGGGCGACTGACCTCGAGCGCCAGCTCCGCGCGGCCGGCGCCCTCGACAGCACGCTCGCGAGCCAGTTACACGATGTCCAGCAGATGCTGCATGATGCGCTCACGCCGGAGCTGCAGCAGCAGCTCAACGACGTGC
>Ga0207695_10003650_pt1 | contig 21494 bp, 14 predicted proteins | sample KBSC54metaG_FD_184354 | JGI IMG/M metagenome (GOLD analysis project Ga0207695, IMG submission 184354) | Corn rhizosphere microbial communities from Kellogg Biological Station, Michigan, USA - KBS C5-4 metaG (SPAdes) (version 2) | ecosystem: Host-associated > Plants > Roots > Rhizosphere > Soil...
GTAAAACACCAGTTCCCCGTGTCCTCCCACGGACTCCCTCCACTGCCCCGATAAGCTCTGCATGTTGGCAAGCAGTGGAAAAAGTGCGTCTTCATCCACGATCATTCCCTGCTCTTCCAGACTATCTTTGAAACTCAAGGCGCTGAAGCGTCGGTCGGATTGGATGTAATCGAGGATTTTCGTTCCGTCCTCGAACCATACCGCGGTGTTCTCTCCATAACTATGTTCGTCGCTTGCGGTGCCCACTCTCGCGGCAAGGTCGTGGAGGAGCGTGATCAGCGCCTTAGGTTCGACGAAACAGGACGAATGCGTATTCCATATTTCCTTCACTGGACGGAAACACAGACTCATGGATTAGTACCTCTTCGTTTTCGTAAGATTGGGTGAAGCAGGCAGTCGGGAGCGGTCGGCGACCACGATTCGGGGTGTTGCAGCAGGGTCCTCAAAGATGCTTTGTCCATTAGTAATGGACAGGCAAAAATAGTGGACACAATGCGGATCAAGCCCACCATTCAGCCGTTTCTCGAGACACGGTAACGATCAATAGTCGCTGAGTAAGTAACGGGATTAATTCTTCAAAACACGGTGTGCTCCTTCGTGATCAAGATAGTGTGGATTACCGTTGAGATCGTGCTATACTCAGTTTCGAAAATGACGATACAGACCAAATCCATGATGAGACGGCGCGTCAATCGCGCTCGGCCTTCGGGATTGGTCTGTCCATAGCACTACCTAAGTTCAGATTCAAATTCTCGAAGGCTCCGACAAAAGTCGGGGCCTTTTGGTTTTTGCGGATTGTGTTTTTGGCCGGTAGCCAAGCTGGAAAGGCACGTGACTGTTACTCACGCCATGCGCAGGTTCGAATCCTGCCCGGCCAGCCAGATGTTCGTAAAAGCAAGGCTCGCTAGTTCAGTAGGAAGAACGCGGCTCTCATAAAGCCGTCGCGGATGGTTCGAATCCATCGCGAGCCACCAACAGAGGGGCCTCCGGGAGGAGCAGTGGCTTATACCCACTTCGGCGCCAGATTAGCGCGGCCAGACAGGTTCGACTCCTGTACCCTCTACCAAATTTTTCGCGCCGGTAGTTCAACGGACCAGAACAGTTGGCCTACACCCAACAGATGCGGGTTCAACTCCCGAACGGCGCACCATATGAACTTGCAGGATTAGCTCGAAGGTCGAGCCCGCGATCGATAATCGCGAGGGGTTGGTTCGATTCCAACATCCTGCACCAAGTTTGTGTTGAGCATGGGTGACTGGCAGAGATGGCAGATGCACTCGACTCTTAATCGAGACTAGGCTGGTTCGATTCCAGCGTCACCCACCAAGGGTGCGGGATTGGCAGATATGGATATGCACTCGCCTTTTAAGCGAGACGAAGCAGGTTCGATTCCTGCATCCCGCACCAGAAGTCAGTAAGAAAGAGCGGCATAGCATAACGGAACAATGCGCCGAGCTTCTACCTCGGATGATGAGAGTTCAAATCTCTCTGCCGCTTCCAATGTGGGGATGTGGTCCAACGGATGAGGGCGTAAGGCTACGAACCTTGAGATTAGAGTTCAATTCTCTGCATCCCCTCCACATTATTAATACGCCCGCGTCGTCTAACGCATGAAGACGCTTCGGTCCTAACGAAGAGATCTGGGTTGGACTCCCAGCGCGAGTTCCAGAGGGTGGGTAGTGTAACCGAACAACACGGCAGCGTCCGAAGCTGCAAATCTGGGTTTGACTCCCAGCCTGCCCACCAGTTCCTTAGCTTAGACGCGTAATTGCCAGTCGCGCATGTCATAATGCGAGGCTCAGGAGGGCCATATGCGACAGCTTTGTATGGTCGCCGCAGTGTTAGCTCTTCTTCCAACCGCTGAGGGACAGTCGCTTCGGATTAACGAACCGGCTTCCAAGGTCCTCTTGACAGAAAGGACCTATGCTGTTGCCCTGGCAGCAAACTCGACTGAGAGCCTTTCATCTGCCGTCGTCAAGTTGGAAGTTATCGCTCCAAGCGGCGCCCCGCTGGCTTCGTCTTCGTCACCCACAAAAATCAAAATCGGTGCGAATAAGTTACTGTCGTCGGTTACGCTGCTCGAGCTTCCGAAGAAGAGTGATGACTTGCTGTGGTATCGCTTGGCATACACCATTACGGCGAACGGATCCGAATTAACGCATGGCATCTTGCCACTTTTCGAATCCGTAGAGGATTTCGCGTTGCATGTTTCGGCGCCGGCAATGGTACAGCCGGGAAAGAAGTTCTTTGTTCGCATTCACACGAGTCATCCAGTTCTTGGTCGGGCTGTGGCCGGAGTGTCAGTCATCGCCCAAGTGCGGGGGACTTCGGACGAGGAAGTATTGGTTGCAGCGAAGGGCACAACCGACGTCAATGGCTATGCGGTGCTCTCAATGTCGCTGGCGACCGACGTTCAAAACCACGACCTGGAAGTTGCCATTCAGGCACAACGCGGAACGGTTAAGAAGGAGGCAGAAAACCACCTCAAGGTGGGCGCACCCACTCGTATCCTGGTGCAAACAGACAAACCTCTTTACCAGCCTGGTCAGGCGCTGCACATCCGTGCACTCGTTTTTGGTGACGAGCACCGGGCCCTCGCTGCAAAGAAGATATACATCCAGGTCGAAGATGAGGATGGAACGGTTGTGTTCAGCGATGAGCGTACTTCATCGCGCTTCGGTGTAATTGCGACCGACTGGACGATTCCTGACCGCTTAAAACTTGGTGAATACCGCATTCTAGCCAAAACCTATCCTGGTAAAAACGTTGATGCAGAGGACGATTCCGACGACGAAGACAATCCAATGTCTGCGGCGGCCGACCGAAGAACTGTGAGGATCAGCCGTTATGAGTTGCCAACATTCGTCGTGGATGCAAAACCGGGTCGGAGCTACTACCTGCCCGAGCAAAAAGCATCCGTGGATGTCAGTGCCGCCTATCTGTATGGCAAACCCGTACCCAGAGCGGCAGTGCGAATTTCACGACTAGAAGAACGTACATGGAACTTTGCGAAACAGAAATGGGAAGTCGATGAAGGCGAAGCGATTTCAGGAATTACGGACCAACAGGGCACTTTTCGCGCAACTCTCGAACTTTCAAAAGAACTGACGGAGCTGAATGAAGAGTCCTATCGCAAGTTCCGCGATGTCACCTACACCGCGTACGTTACTGATCCCTCGACTGACCGCACCGAGGAGCGACGGTTCGATGTGCGGGTAACGAAGTATCCGGTCCATGTGTATTACGTCCCCGAGGACTCATCGCGGCGCGGCCTCCCTGATGAATTTTTCGTTTCCACTTCCTACGCCGATGGATCGCCTGCGCAGTGCGAGGTTGAGGTCCGAATCGTTGCTGCGGACGGCTCTGGTGAACGGGTGCTCGCGACGGCACACACCAGCCGCTACGGAGTAGCGCGTGTTCGCAATCCAAAGCCGGCATTTGTGAACGAAGACAAGGAATTGCCTCTGATTGTCATTGCTCACGACCACGAAGGGGCAATGGGTGTCACGAAGGAAAACCTCTGGCCGGACCGTACCCAGCGTTTCGTTCGCGTGATCACAAACAAAACCATACTCTCTCCAGAAGAGCCAATCGAGGCGGAGATCCGTTCGGATTCTGACGGTGAAATCGTGGTGGAACTCACCAACGAATCGAAGGTCTTGCGCAGCTTCACGGTTCGGCTGCACCACCATGCCGCTATGGTGCGAATTCCATATAGCTCTGAGTTCGCCGGCCGACTTACGCTGAACGCGATCGACATGGAACGCACTAACGAATGGAGTCGATATGGCCCCTCTGCCGCTCGCTCTGTTATCTATCCGCAAAATCGCGATCTCAAGATCGCGCTTAAGCTTGATCGAAGCGAATACCGCCCAGGCGAAAATGCGGCAGCAATAGTGCAGGTGAAGACATCCTCCGGATATTTGATTCCGAGCGTCATCGGCGCTGTGATTTTCGATAAAGCTGTCGAAGAGCGAGCCCGAATCGACGAAGATCTTCGCGACCGATTTGGCTTTGGCGATTACGGGGGATGGTGGTATCAAGGCGAGGCGACGCTTGCGAATCTCACCCGTTCGGACCTTGATCGCGTGGACACCACCGAGGCAATTCCTGAGGATCTGGAAATTGCCGCCGATTTTCTATTGAATGCATACGGGTATGGATCAGGAAACTACTCACCTGTTTTCGGTGATGAGTACGAAAGCGAATCTCCAGGTAACGTCTATAAAAGCGAGATCGAGCGGACCCTACAGCCGTTGCTGGTGGCTGTTGATGAAGAGCGCAGCCAATCCGCAACTTTGCCTCGCAATCGGCAGGAGCTCGATGCACTGTTACAGCGCCATCACTTAACTTGGCGCAGCCTTAAAGACCCGTGGGGTTCGGAATTGACTCCCAAGTTCAGATTGGATCGCAACGACTACGTGCTTGAGGTGTACAGTCTCGGACCCGACAAGCGAAGCGACACAGATGACGACTTTAGCGTCGCTCAAAGAAGTCTAAGTTTCTATGACGCGACAGAACGGCAACTTACGCGGGCTCTCCAGGAATATCACAAGAGAACGGGCAGCTTTGTTCGCGACTTGCCCTCGTTGAAGGAAGGTCTATCCGCCATCGGCCTGGATCTGTCAACGCTTCTTGATCCTTGGGGGCAGCCGTATATCTTCGAGTTCGGCATTCACGGCGCACAGTTCACGGTAACGGCGAAGACGCGAGGTGTGAATGGTAAGCCAGGAGAGGAGTACACGGTTGGAACTTCCGCAATCGACTATTTCGCAGAGTCGCGGACGGCTATTGATAGGCTCCTGCCGAGCAAGCTCCAAGCTGCGGTGAAGACCCCAGACACGCCGGACGAATTCAAGGCACTGCTCTTGCCGGAAATCCGACTCGACGATTTGCGTGATCCATATGGGCGACCGTACCTAGTGCGGACTACAGAGGTGGCGCGTTACAGTGACCGCTCAGTACAAAATAATCAGCAGGTAAAAACGGAACCGGTCACGATTTGGAACCGGCTGATAAAGATACGCAGCGCGGGAGCGGACAGTATTCCTGACACTGCTGATGACTTTGATGTGGCTGTTTTCTCGGCAGTCCTATCAGAGGTGACGGTTACAGGGAAAACTTCAGTGCCCACTGTTCATGCCCTCTTTACCGGCAACACGGGCGGTATCAACGGGGTTGTTACTGATCCTACCGGCGCTGTCGTTCCGAATGCAAAAGTTGTCGCTGTCAACGCGAACACTAGTATCAAGTACGAAACGGCCACAGACTCAAACGGCAGGTACTTACTGCTAAATTTGCCACCGGGTGTGTACGACGTTTCTGTCCACATGTCGGGGTTCAACCCCACTTTTATGAGGGGGCTGATTGTTCTCGCGCAAGAAGCGATTGAAGCCAATGCTACGCTGATGATCGGCGCTGTTAGTGAGACCGTAGAAGTCTCGGCTCAAATCGCACAAGTGGCCACGGAGTCCGCCTCGATCGCAACTGTGAACAAGCAGGCTACGACTGATCTGGCGCAACGAGCGACGGTGACTCCACGATTGCGTCAATACTTTCCTGAGACGCTGCTGTGGCAGCCTGCGATTGAAACCGATCGCAGTGGACGAGCGCGCATTAACTGGAAGTTCGCGGACAATCTAACAACTTGGAAATTGTCCCTCATCGCATCCACACTTGATGGCCGGCTGGCAACCATGGATAAGGAGGTAAAGAGTTTCCAACCGTTCTTTGTAGAGCACGATCCGCCCAAGGTGCTCACCTTGGGCGACCGTATTTCACTCCCCGTGGTGATTCGCAACTACACGGAGAAATCCGAACGGGTAAAGGTCGAGATGCCTTCGGCAGATTGGTTCCGGTCAAGCTCGACCGCGATTCAAGAAGCATCACTGTCGCCGAACGGCAACACGAAACTGATCTTCCCCTTCGAAGCCATCGCAACCACGCCGGCTGGTAAACAACGGGTGGTTGCAACCGGAACGACGGTTGCAGACGCCATCGAGCGTTCGGTAACGGTTCATCCAGATGGTGCCGAACTGACACACACAGACGGACGCATTGTCAGTGGAAACACGCGTTGGGACATCGACATTCCGGAAGCGGCAATTGCTGGTTCGGTCCACGCGGACCTGAAGATCTATCCCGACCTACTTGCGCAGGTCACCGAATCGTTGGAAGGCATGTTAGAGCGCCCTTGGGGATGTGGCGAACAGACGATTTCCTCAACGTATCCGAGCGTGCTCCTCCTGAAATTCGAGAAAGAGAGGAAGCGTCCACTCGGCCCGCTACACGACCGCGCGATGCGTTATGTCGCACTCGGCTACACGCGTCTGCTGACATACATTGATGACTCCGGCGCATTTACATATTGGGGCCGTGGCGAGCCAGACCTCGCGCTAACGGCATATGCTGTTCGCTTTCTGCACGACGCCTCCGAGTTTGCGCCAGTTGATCTAGGCATCCTCGACCGCGCTCGCCAATGGCTTTTTCGACAGCAAAAGCCCGATGGCAGCTGGGTTGGTCATCATTGGTACGCCGACTCGCCAGTCGAAGACGCAATTCTGACCTCTTATATCGCGCACATTCTCGCAGCCACACGGCCTCCTGATTCAAATAAGAATGCAGGCGTCGAAGAAGCAGCAATCCGGCGCGCTCTCGACAATGTGGCCATCTCCACTGACAACTTTGCCGACCCGTATCTGTTTGCGAGCTACGGCTTGGCCGAAATCGCGGCAGGCCAGCCCAATCGCGCGGAAAGCGTCCTCACAAAATTGCGTGGAGCGACTGAAAACGAAAGAGGCGGCAGCTTTTGGGAACTGCAATCGAACACTCCGTTTTATGGCTGGGGACACGCAGGAAGAGTCGAGACCACGGCCTTGGCTGTCCAATTTTTGGATCAAGCTGGTCACGCAGAAGACAATGTTTTAACGAATCGAGGCCTCAAATTTCTAATCGAGCAAAAGGACAGATACGGTGCGTGGTATTCGACACAAACGACCGTAAATGTGATAGACGCTCTATTGCTTTTGGCGGCACGGGAAACGACCGAAGCCGAGGCGCCGATGCGGATAACTGTAAACGGCTTACCGCAAGCGTTGTCGACAAGTACCGCGCAAGTTCTCGGCCCACAAGTCCTCGATATTTCATCTTTGGCACATGCCGGCAAGAATACCATCGAGATTTCCGGCGGAAACGGAACCCTCACCACTGCGCAAACGGTAACCGACTATTACGTTCATTGGAATTCACCGCTGGCCATCCCAAAAACAGGACCGTTGAAGCTTAGCGTCACGTGTGATAGGACCCACCTCGAAATCGGTGCCAAGGTATTGTGTAACGTCTTTGCTGAACGAATCGGCTCTGCTGGTCACGGCATGATGATCGCCGAAATCGGCATCCCTCCCGGAGTGGATGTCGATCGCGAAGGCCTGCAAAAGCAAATGAGCGAGAACGGCTGGGAGCTGTCGTCCTTTGATGTTCTCCCGGATCGGATCGTCACCTATCTGTGGCCGCGAGCTGGTGGCACAAAATTCTCGTTGAGTTTCACGACAAGAATGGCTGTGGACGCCCAGTCGGCGCCGCACACGCTGTTCGATTATTACAACCCGGATGCGAGCGTTACAGTTGCTCCAGACAGGTTTATCGTCGTGGAACCATCGATGGCGGCGGCACGCTAGGGACTTGAGAAGTTACGGCAACAGTAAGAAAGATCTCAAAATGTTCTAAGCCTCACAACTTTTGGGTATTGACGAATTTCAAGAATGATGTAACAGTGGAAATTGAGATACACGCAATGATGCGCAAGCCCCATACCGATTGCTTCCCGACACCGGCCACCTTTGCGTGGCAAGGAGCGGGCAAAGGTACGTTCATGTAACCGGGGGCAATCAGCAGCGCGCTTTTTCGAGCCTCCGACAAAAATCGGAGGCTTTAGTTTTTTGCGGCGCATTCGGCTAGCGGCAGGCCGCCTGTCTTTCCAACAGGAAACGACGGTTCAATTCCGTCATGCGCTACCAAGTTTCGATGTGATGCCGGGTCGTCTAGAGGCAGGACCCTGGACTTTGAATCCGGGTACGGGCGTTCGAATCGCTCCCCGGCAACCAGATCTTTGACAATTCGAAATTCCCTCTTCGTCCAATGGCAGGACGCTGCGCTCTGAACGCGGAAATCGTGGTTCGAGTCCACGGGAGGGAGCCGGAGCTATGGTCTATCGGCAGGATGGCTGACCGTCTATCAGCAGGGACGGGTTCAATTCCCGTTAGCTCCGCCATAAGTTTGCGGGAGGTTCGTCCAGCGGCTAGGACACTGGTCTCCAAATCCAGGTACGAGGGTTCGAGTCCTTCATCTCCCGCCAAGAGCGAGCATGGTATAGCGGCTGGTGCCTCGGGCCTCCAATCCGATGACGCGAGTTCAACTCTCGCTGCTCGCTCCATAATTTTGGTGTAGCCCTGAGGGCGGAAGTCGTCTAGTGGCAAAGACGCGGACGTTGCCAACGTCGAGATCGCGGGTTCGAGTCCCGCCTTCCGCTCCAAGTTAGTAAGTCAGTTATGGGGCGGTGTAGCCAAGACAGGAAGGCATCTGCCTGCAAAGCAGATCATCGGGAGTGCAATTCTCCCCAGCGCCTCCAGAGTTTGTTGTGCTGGTGTAGCTCAGTGGGAAGAGCACGGGCCTCGTAAGTCCGTGATCGGCGTTCGAATCGCCGCGCCAGCTCCGCTGGTATAGCTCAACGGGAAGAGCAGGCGCATGGTAAGCGCCCGACCGCAGTTCGAGGCTGCGTGCCAGCTCCACAGGTTGCTGGTCTAGCACAGTGGCAGTGCAGAGATCTTGTACCTCTCTGACGAGTGTTCGATTCACTCGACCAGCTCCAGATGTGTTTATGGCGGGATTGGCCGAATGGCTTAGGCACTGGATTGTGGCTCCAGTCACGAGAGTTCGATTCTCTCATCTCGCCCCAATTGGGCGGTTCGTATAAGGGAATTACCCACGGCCTGCAACCGTGAAATGCGAGTTCGAGTCTCGCACCGTCCAGCAAGTTTGGCTCGGGAACTCGACGGCAGAGTGCTGGTCTGAAAAGCCAGTGGATACGGTTCAATTCCGTGCCGAGCCACCAAGTATCGGGGAGTGCTCTCGCTGGTTTAAGGCGGATGCTTTGTGAGGCTCCCCGCCAAAGTAATTAAGACTAATTACGAGGAGATGACCGTGACTAACGAACTGATCTCTATGAACCATGTTGAAGACAGACTGACCACGCAAGATGATCCCAGAGCCTGGAAGGAGATTCTCGGTGTGCTGGGCGAAGAATTCTTGCAGCGATATCGCGCCGAGCAACACGAGAACGAATCATGGTTCCTGCGCATTGGGGCATGTTCGCATTGGGTGCGGCCACACCAAAGCCGCTGGCTTGCGGCAGGCGAGTTTGCCTTACCCATCGGATACAAGGGTGCAGCTGGCTGGTCGAACGGACTGCCCGAATTTGATTGGTCGGTAATTCTCTCGTTCGACGGTAAACGTTGGAAGCGAGTTGATAGATTCTCCGGCAAGAAACAGATCGTGTTGCGCGTTGCTGTCCCAGCGCGCACTGCACGACATAAACAGGCGGCGATCCACACAACGTGGTTGACGTCTCACCAAATGACGCTCTATGGCTTTCGGTGCATCGATCAGGAATGGGTATGCACTGCCGCATCTGATGAACGCAAGCATGGGCGAATTCTTTACGCACAGGTAGTGGCTAAATAGCTCGATTGAGGAAAAGACGATGACAGATACAACTTACAACGTGTTGAAGACCGAGAACGGAGCGCCTATCAAGGCGTGGACCAAGGGAGTTCCGCTCGAGGACGCCGCGCGCCAGCAGCTTCTGAATGTCGCGCAGTTGCCATTCATTTACAAGTGGGTGGCGGCGATGCCCGACGTGCATTGGGGCATTGGCGCGACCGTGGGTAGCGTAATTCCGACACGCGGGGCGATTATTCCCGCAGCGGTCGGCGTGGACATTGGCTGCGGCATGATGGCCGTGAAGACTTCTTTGCACGCCAACCATCTGCCGGACAATCTGCACGGCATTCGCACGGCGATTGAAAAGGCGGTGCCGCACGGGCGTACCGACAACGGCGGCAAGAATGATCGTGGCGCTTGGGCGAATGCTCCTGCGCGGCATCTGGAGGTGTGGGCCAAGATGGAGCCTACTTACCAGGCGATTGTCGAGAAGTATCCCAAGTTGAATCACGCCCAGCGCGTGAATCACCTGGGGACGCTCGGCACCGGCAACCACTTCATCGAAGTCTGCCTCGATGAAAACGAGAACGTGTGGTTCCTGTTGCACTCGGGATCGCGCGGCGTCGGGAACCGCTTCGGCACATTTTTCATCGAGCTGGCAAAGAACGACATGCGTCAGTGGATGATCAACCTGCCGGACAAGGACCTCGCTTATCTGCCGCAAGGCACAGAGCACTTCGAGGACTACGTCCGTGCGGTGCACTGGGCGCAGGACTATGCCCTGGCGAACCGCGATCTGATGATGCGCAACGTGATTGCGGCCGTACAAGGGTCGGGAGAAGTTCCGGCGTTCGAAGCCAATGTGGAAGTCGTGAGCTGCCATCACAATTATGTGACCTGGGAGCACCACTACGGCGAAAACGTGCTCATCACTCGCAAGGGCGCAGTGCGTGCGCGAGAAGGTGACATGGGAATTATTCCCGGCAGCATGGGCGCGCGCTCGTACATCGTGCGCGGCAAAGGCAATCCGGAAAGCTTCATGAGCTGTAGTCATGGAGCCGGACGAGCGATGTCGCGTACGGAGGCCAAGCGCCGCTTCACGCTGGATGACCACGCCAAGGCAACAGCCGGCGTCGAGTGCCGTAAGGACGCGGATGTCATCGACGAAACGCCGATGGCGTACAAGTCGATTGACGCTGTTATGGAAGCGCAGCGCGACTTGGTGGACGTGGTACACACGTTGCGCCAGGTGGTGTGCGTGAAAGGCTAAAACGGGAGAGAGCTGAAAGGCTCTCTCCTAAACATCCGGGTGTAGGGTAGCGGCCACCCACATGTCTTGGGCACATGTCCACGCAGGTTCAACTCCTGCCACCCGGACCAATTTGTTTTAGTGTTAGATAGTTTGCTCTGAGTATCTCGCAGGTGACTAAGTGCTAGTAACTCATAAGTTGAGGTATCTGCAATTTGGTTACATGAAAATATCTTGAAAGCTTTTTAGCAAATCTGCAATTTTCATCTTGCAAAAGTTTTTGATTCATGGCATGTTGAATTATCTTCTTACGAAAGGACGCCCAAATTGGCGGATTTAAAAATTAAAACGCTAAGCGGGCAACATCGGCCAATAAGTAGCCGAGGTTGCTATAGGGCGTCGCTCGGGTCGCGTTAAGCGATCTTTCTCAGCCGGTCTTCGGCGCTCTTTCCGCAAAACTTAACTTAGCTGGGTGGTGCAGGCTGCGGTTCCTTCGACTGTGAATCGGCAATACCGCTGCTGCTCATTCCCCCAGCTTTAACTTACACGGTCAGTGGTGATTGGTTGCGGATACTTCTCTGGCAGAAACAGCCTTCGGGCTGTGAGGTTCGAATCCTCATGGGCGTAAGCCCTGCCGTGACCGCTTGTTCCCTGACCATAAATTTGCACGAACGTGCTCGGACATTGCAGTCCGAGCTGCCGAAGACTTGGCCGGTGGTGAAGACTACGGTTACTTCGACTGAAAATCGGGAGATGCAGGTTCGAACCCTGCCGCGGGAACTACGCCCGTGTAGTCGAATTGGGAAGACGCCTGATGTCCGTTGTCGCATGTTCCCCGGCCTAAACAAAACGCGTGGTGCGGACACTCTTGTCTGCGGAGCTCCGGCATTGGCCGGTTAGAAAAGAAACGCAATGCACGAACTGCTAAACAATTTTTTCAGCGGCCAGAACCAGTTCGCCTCTGGCGGTCTGTTGCTGATGATCATCGGCGGAGTGAGCGTCTGGCTGCGCAGAGTGCCAGAAACCATCTGGTACTGGATCGTCCGCCAGACCACCATGATCGTCACCGTCACGGACGATGATGCAGCATTCGTCTGGGTCAAGGAGTGGTTCTTGGAGCAGAAGTTTCTCGCGCGAATCAGAAATCTCGACCTGGACACGACGGTTCGCAACGAGCGCATTGCGATGATTCCTGCTCCCGGAAAGCACTGGTTCTGGTACGGAGGAAGGCCGTTCGAAGTGTGGTTCTCGCGCACCGAAACCGCTCACGAGCGTGTTGCGCGTCGGATTGAGTCACTGACGTTCCGTACCTTGGGACGCAAGCGCGCTCTGTTGAAGCAGTTCGTTGACGATGTAGTTGCGTGCCACTTGCGACGGCAGGGAGTGCAGTCATATCTGTACACCTACAACGATGGTTGGGACTACGTCGAGGGCTACGCGCCGCGTTTACTCGATTCTGTGGTTCTAGAGCCCGGCGAGAAGGAACACCTGATGGAGGACATTGCACAGTTTCGCAAGTCGAAGCAGCGGTATCAGCGTTTGGGAACTCCGTACCATCGCGGCTACTTGTTTTACGGACCGCCTGGAACGGGGAAGACTTCGCTGGTCTCAGCCTTGGCGGCGCATTTTGGATTGTCCATTTATACGGCCAATCTGACTGAGTTCACCGATCGTAGCCTGATGTCGGCAGTTAGTCTGGTGCCCGCCAATTCGGTCTTGCTGTTTGAGGACATCGATTGCATGAAGAGCAGTCAGTCGCGAGTAGATTCAGAGGTAAAGGACACGAAGCAGAATTCTTCGCCTCAGAATGGCATTACGCTGTCCGGACTGCTCAACGTCTTGGACGGATTCTATGCGCCAACTGGCGTGCTGTTTGTGATGACCACAAACCACGTGGAGAAGTTGGACCAAGCCCTGCTCCGTCCAGGACGCATCGATTATCGGCTGTACTTGGGAAAGGCAAGCGATCGGCAGAAAGTTGAACTCTACCGTAGGTTCTTTCCGCACGCATCGGATACTGAAGCCCGAGAGTTTGTCGAAGCCTCACGGTCTGCAGAGACCATGACCGAGTTTCAAGGCATGCTGCTCGGTCTGGTGCAGGGGGAAGCACGAATTGATTTGGCTGAGTTAGGAAGTAAAGTTTCAGCTTGAAGTTTCGCCGGTGGTGAAGACGAGGGTTACTTCGTAATCCGACGGTCGCAGGTTCGACTCCTGCCATGGCTGCGGTCATGTAGCTCAGCGGTAGAGCAGCGGGCAAATACCGTCGTCGCTACATTCCCCGGCGACTTAAGAAGGAGGTTACTGATGGCCCGACTAAACACACTCAATCTCAACCTTGGACCTCGCACCCACGAGGGAGCACCGGCGCGTCACATCTCGCCCGAATTGCAGCTGGGGCGCTCTGCGCTCGCCTGCCTGCTCTGGGAGAATCAATTTTATGAGGATGGAGTCGAGATCGCGGGTCGTATCGCCGAACTGGTGCCAAAGGTAACGGCCGAGAAGGTGGCCGCACTTGCCGTCGACACCCAAAGTCACTGGTCCGCTGGGCTGCACCTCGCCATATTCATCTTTCACCGCATAAGCTGCGGTTTTTATGGTGCAGCCGGTGTCGGTGATAGTGCCGGAAGCGGTGACCGGCATCATTTTTCCGTTCGGTGGCCACAAGAGTGTTGGAATATCGGAAAGCGTGACCACAGGTGGGGTCGTGCATAGGGCATTCAACATTGCCTACTGAACGGATCGCATCGAGTGTCAGCTTGCTACGGCGGGGCATGGGAAAATGTTGACCCTAAGGGACGCGTGCCGCAAGGTCGGCTTTTCACCTTATTACAACGGTTATCTTTAACCCGCAGTCGATTGCTGCGAATATCGTTTCATACAAAACAAAGGCAGCTCCCCAAAAATGCCCGTCAAAGACAACTTCTCTGATGGGCGTTTTTATTTTCGAGAGTCACACAAAGCATATGTCGGAGAACTTAACAAAGGTTTTTGTTTATAGCCTTGCCGCCGCCGTCGCCCTGTATCTTTTCTTCAAGCCGGGCGAGAAACGATGATCCCAGCACTGTGCGGATTCTGGGGGCGCGAACGGATCAAAGTAAATCCAACGGCTTATGCAAACGGAACGGGGGCAGCCCCTCCCCCGAGAGAAGCTTGCCCAGTTTCCGGTGGTCCCAGTTCATTGCGAGGTTCTTTTCTACAGCGTATCGTTCCCTCAAGACTCTTCACTTTTATACAGGGCTATGAATCTGTCCGTGCCTGTGGGAAACTGCCGTGGTTAAGAAAAAGAAGCGCACACCTAAAAAAGGTGACCGCGTTACGACAACGCTGAGCGAGGGTACGTTTACCGTGTACAGCGTAGACCGCACCTTACGTTCCGTCGATTTGGCGCAGGTCGCGAGCGGTTTGCGCTTGGCCTCTATACCTTGGCGCTCGATAAAATTCCTCAATGAAGCCGATTGATTCTCAAACTGCACTACTACCGAACGTAGGTGCTATCGTTTGAGGTGGAGGTCGGAAGATGTTCGGTCAAATCACCGAGTTGCAAATCAATCGAGATGTCAAAGTGGTTGCAGCTGTGGACGGGCTGATGGTCACTATCGAATTTCTAGTTTCCGGTGAACCCGACATTGGCGCCATTAAGGTCAGCCGCGCCGAGGCCATCCGGGTCGGCGGAGATCTTGTGAAGAACCACTCCTCGGATCGTATTCCTCAGATTCACTTCGAGGCGGCAGATGCCGCTACGTTCGGGGCGTGGCTGATGCGATTTGCTGGCGACGAATAGCTCACACGATCTGTGTACGGCGGGTAGGACCGGCTAGAAGTCTTCACACCGGAATACACTCCACAACGGGGTCAATGAGTGTAATAGCGATTTTGTGTCAATTGACCCTCCTGAGGGCCTGGACGTGTACGTCACTGTGTTTGTTAAACTCTGTGGCGCATGGCACTTCGCAAAAGAGAACTTCACGACGTTCTCGTGGTTGGGTCTGGCGCGAGCGGCGGCTGGGTTGCTAAGGAAGTTGCGGAGCGCGGTCTTAGGGTTGTCATGTTGGAAGCCGGACCACCACGCATTCCAACTCGTGACTTCACCGAGCACATTTCGCCCTACCAGCTAAAATTCCGCGGGTTTGGGAACCAGCGCGAACTACTTCGTTCACAGCCGGTGCAACGCTTGTGTTACGCCTGTGACGAATACAGCCATCAATTTTTCGTGAACGACCTCGAGCATCCGTACACCTTCCCAGCGGACAAGCCATTCATGTGGATTCGCGGGCGCCAAGTGGGCGGAAAGACGTTCTGTTGGGCGCGTGAAAGTTATCGTTATAGCGACAACGAGTTCAAGGCTGCCAGTCGTGACGGGTACGGGGAAGATTGGCCGCTTAGCTATCGCGAACTAGAACCCTATTACGACCGAGTAGAAGAATTTATTGGAGTGAGCGGGTCTCATGAAGGACTGCCGCAGCTTCCCGACGGCAAGTTTTTGCCGCCAATGAAGCTCTCCTGCGGCGCCATGTTGGCGAAAGAAGTAATTGAGCACAAGTTTGGCTGGCGAGTCATTCCGGATCGTGTCGCAAATTTGACCATCCCGTACCGCGGGCGCCCAGCCTGTCATTACTGCGATCAGTGCCAACGTGGCTGCTTTACAGCTTCGTATTTCAACAGTCCTTCTGTAACGCTTCCCGCGGCGGCACAGACTGGAAACTTTACGCTAGTAAGCGATGCAATTGTTAGTGATCTGATTATCGGGCCAAATGGACGAGCAAAAGGCGTGCACTATATTGATCGTGTTACACACCAGCACCGGGAAGCGAATGCGCGAGTGGTAGTCCTCGCCGCCGGAGCTTTGGAATCAACTCGCATTTTGCTGAACTCGCAATCCTCGTCATACCCGCAAGGTGTCGGGAACTCCGAAGGCATCGTTGGCCAGTACCTCATGGACCATTTCACGATAGAAGGAGCCGGCGGACGTATTCCGAGCTTGCGCTCCTCACAGCGAGAGGAGAGTGGACGACCATGCGGATTCCTCATTCCGAAGTACGTGAATAGCAGCAACCAACGACAAGATCCTAGCTTTCTGAGGGGCTATCGGTTCGATGGTGATGGCAGCCAGGAATTGTATGCTCACGCTTTTCTCATGCCAGAGCTGGGTGACGCATTGCGCAAGCGGGTGAAAGATGAAATTCCGTACTATTTTGCGATCGAAGCTCAAGGCGAATGCCTGGCGCGGCCTGAAAATAGAGTGACATTGGACCACAATCGTAAGGACGCATGGGGTATTCCAGTCCTACACATTGAGGCAAGTTACGGAGAGAATGAAAAGGCTATGGCCGCAGCTATGCGTGCCGATATTACGGCCATTCTGGATGAGATGAAGCTCACTGACGTCACGCCTCCCAACACTGAACTGAGCATATTCGGTAAGAACATCCATGAATGTGGGACGGCTCGCATGGGAATTGATCGGAAGAAAAGCGTCGTGAATGCTGATTGCAAGGTGCACGATATTGCTAATGTCTTCGTGACCGATGGCGCGATATTTGTCACTCAGGGTTGTTACGAGCCCACGCTCACGATCATGGCAGTTTCAGCTCGGGCTGGGGAGCATATTGCGCAAACTTTTCGTCGAGGTGAATTGTGAGCAAATTGCCCTCACCTGAATTGGCCAATCTGATTACTCGTCGTCGATGGTTATTGCAATTGGGCGAGGCGGTTGCGCTTGCTGGGGTCAGTGGAGTGGTCCCGCAGACTATTGCCGAGAGCCTCATAAGCACGAATACTCCAGGTGCGGTTGCTTTGCCGCCCGGTTTATATCTGCCTTCTCCGGATCATCTGGCGCATGCTTTGAAGGCCGCCAGTCACGGTCATGTTAACCGACCTGGTAGTGAGACGGAATACGTGCAGCTCATTGCGGGTACACATGAGCCTCAGTTTTTCTCAAAGCGAGAGTTTCAAATCGTTACGAGGCTTGTGAAGATTATTCTTGGCGAGGTTAGTGCCGCCGCGTTGTCTCAACCTGCCCAGTGGTTGGATTTGTGGCTTTACTCTTCCGCAGGAGTACTCGAGGCAGCACAACAGCTCGACCCCTTGCATCGATCCCTTGCCGTGGCTTACTACGGCGAAGCAATAGTCAAAGACTTGGAAACTTCCAATCCTCAAGTAGTCGCGCACCAAGGCATCGCGGCATTGCAGGAGCTTTCAACCGCGCGCTACGGCAACCGTTTTTTACAAATCAGTGAACCGCGTCAAATGGAGTTGGTTGATTTTATTCGTACTAATCAAGTCGGTACTCCGCTCCGCAAGTTTTTCGACTTGATACGCAAAGAAGCCGTTTTGGGATACTACACTTCTGCGGACGGCCTCAAAGAACTGAACTACAAAGGAAACACCTATCATGGCCAGTGCCCGGGCTGCACGAGCAATCAGCGTACTGCCGGGAACGTGTGATGGCCCGGAAACTTCCCACGCGAGCCAGCTGTCGATGACAGGCGATGCCACACATTGACCCGCCAAGCCCCTCAATAAGCGATATGGAGATTTATCGTCAACCATGCCCTTGACGGTGGAGAACTCCTTCGCACTCGCCTCGCACCCGCCGAGGTGTAGAATGCGTCCGCATCACTAACAATCAATAAAAGACAAGGAGGACATATGCGTCGATCACTGTGGATGTTGGCAATCGCTGTGGGGCTCTGCATGGCATGGTCCATCGGACGCCTTCAGGCGCAAGGGGACAAGGTTACTTTCGCTGATCCGAAGCACGCGACTTTCACTGAAATGCCGAATGCCGGCAGAACAGGTGTTTCCTCTGCGACGCTTTGGGGAGACCCAAATGTCGGCGCGGCCGGCACCTACACGAAGTTCGTGCCCGGATGGGATGCTGGCTGGCATACCCATACCTCCGATGTATGGATCGTAGGCATTAAAGGTGCCTATCTTTACAAGGACGAAGCCGGCGAGAAGCGCGTTGGCCCAGGCGACTTTCTCCGCGTCCCCGGCGGCCATAAACACTGGAGCGGCGGCGACAAGAAGGAAGGCGCCCTGTTTTACAGCGAAACCTCTGGCAAGTTCGATCTGATCCCGGCCAAGTAGACTCAATTAACCCTGTTGAACCGCGAAAGCCGTGATCACATCAAGGGTCGTGACGGTACATGCATCCACGCTGTTGGCTTCCTCGCAGGAGCCGGTGCTGGAGCATACCCACAGTCGCGACCCTTTCAATTTTTGGCATGCCCTGACCTCCTCCTCGTTTTCAACGTCGAGTATGCATAACGGCTGAAAATTGGGCTTGAAGTCGGCACTTGGCGCAAGTTTCAGCGGTTTGCACTGGGAGCGCTGCAAAAAGTCGCGTGAAGGTCAATGAGTGTTATCGCGATTTAACAATAATTAATGGTCGGCAGTGCCAGCTCCCCAACTGTCGTTATTGACTGCGATGACCTTGAAGTCCGTGTCCTTAAGCGTGTATTCGAACCAGACATCGCCACGTCCAGCCATGAAACCTTGCCAATTGCCAAATATGCATTCGGTGCGTTGTTGCTTGATTGCTTTTCGTACCTTCACGTCGAACACCCGGTGATACACATGAAGAAACTCCTTCCGGTTTGCGACTTTATATTTGCCATTCACACGCAGTGGGAAATGCACCATTTCAGCTACCGCATTCCTGTCGTTTCGTTCAACGGCTGCCCTAAGCTTTTCAAAGAAAGCCATCGCTTTGGGTGAGTCTTTCAGGCGACTTTCGGCTGTTTCGCTGCCACATGCCGACTCAGGCGTGGCTGCGCTCTGTCCCACCGCGTTTACGGCCATAGCCGATACAGCCAAGAGTACCGCAATCAGAGCTGAGTTCATTTTGGGATTCTACAGAGAAAACCTGAGGCCGAATTGAGATGAATTAGGGTAACCAGGCCTGATTTCGACAAAAGACGCTACAATCTCATCGCAATGTCAATTTGGCCGCAGCGACGGTTGATCGGCCAGGATGGCATAACATCGCCATTACCCTCATTGATCCCGATTTCGGGGAAGCAGATAGAAAGGGGTCATAAAAAGTGACCATGTTGGCCAAACTGCTCGGTGCGGCTGTCACTCTCAGCCTCTTGTCCGATACTTACATGTACCGGCGCGCTCGTGGGGAACTTGGCAAGACTAACGAGCGTCTTGAGAAATTCTTCCCATTCCACCGGTCTCAGGCCGCGTGGATGCGTGAATATCTGAACCTTGCACGCTCTCGCAGTTTGCCGATTTGGCCAGTTTACATACATTGGATAGCATGGCCGCTGAGCATAGTACTGCTCGTGATGTTTCTGTATCGCGGTTAACTGCACTGCCAGCCCATGCCACGGGCCTCATAGAACCCCATTGAGGTAACAAAGATAACAAGAGGTCAGCTGTTGATAAAATCGCCATTACACTCAAAACCCCATTTCCAAGGTCAATGAGTGAAATCGCCTGATTTCTGTAATCAACATCCGAATCCCGTATTTCAAAGCCCCGCATAACAAAATTTGAATGCTCCAAAGACGCTCTCGGGCGCCAACTGACGGAAAAAACCAAGTTTTTGGAAAGTGAAGTTCTAACGGCGTAAAATTACGCGACATGATCGAGAGATTAGCCATTCTATTGTTAGCCCTGGTCAGCGTCATTTCTGCAAGCGTCCCCGGATCCGCAAATGCGCAAGAACTGTTTTCCATTCCAGACCTTGGTATCCAGTACGTTCCACCAACAGGAATTCTCGATGGGACTTCGCCCAGCGGAAAAGAGGCGAGAAAACATGCTCTGGCAAACAGCAGAATCGTTCTGATTCTGGATATGGCGTCGCATGAACGCGATACTGCTCCCAACTGGCGACAACTTTGGATATTTCTTCGTCCTCGCGCTGCACTTGCGAACCTGAGCGAGTCGGCTGCGGATGCCAAGATGAATACGGTACTGGCGGGGCCACGATCAACTGCTGTAGGGTCGCCGCATGGTGTCGTTTTAGCAGGACATAACTTTGTAGTTTCCGAGTTTCAGCAGAGTGAACCTCCGCTCCTGAAGCATGCGAAACTCTACACCACTAGCTGCAAGGGACAGCTCGTGACACTGGTTTTCGTGTCCAACTCAGCGGAACGCTTGAGCGAAATGGAGGACAGTCTCAAGTCGCTAAAGTTTTCGGCCCCGTAAGGTAATTGGCAACAATCGCCGTCTCAACAGGGTCAATGAATGATACCGCCTCGTTTCGCCATTTAATCACAAAGGTCGCAGTATTTCGGACGGGCCGTCGAGAAAAGATTCCGTTTCGACCCAAAGGCTCGAGCAAAGCTCGATTATGCATATGAGATTGCACCCATAAGTTTTAAGAAATCGAAGGCCCGGTCGACGCGAAAAAAAGCTCAATAATGGTTAGCCGAATCGTTAGCGGCGCAACGTGGGGTGGGCAACTGTTGATAAATCGCGATCTCTAACAATGTCGGCGGTGTCAAGCATACTTTGGAGCGCACTACGGCATGCACTCCGAGAAGAGCGCCATTTCGCTCTCGTGGATGGTTTTGCGCTTTCCAACCTAGGCTCGCTTCTTAATCGTTAGGGTCTGGAACTCAGTCCGACCCAGCCATCTCTTCGATCACCAACTGCGATCATGATTACTTGTTCGAACTCCCTCAGCAGAGGGAGCGGGATGCCCAATCATTACGTCGGTGATTTACTGCACACCATCGCGATTTCCGGGCTCTCCCGCGTGCGAACCGAACTTTTGTGACTGGCCGTAGTCATGGCCCTTCCGCCACATCCAGTACAGATGCACCGCCAGCTTGCGGGCCATCGCTACCTTCGCGATTTTCCGCCCGCGCCGCATGGCAAGGTGGAAGAACTTACTGCGCCACTGGGGATCACTGCGAACCGTGACCTGTGCCGCTTCCACCAGAAGAAACCGAAGCAGGACGTTTCCTTGTTTGCTGATGTGTCCCAGTCGGCGCCGATCGCCGCTGGACTTTTCCTCCGGAACCAGACCAACATAGCTGGCGATGTGTTTTCCGCAGTGAAAGCGTTCCGGAGTTCCGATCACCAACTCGTAAGCCAGTGACGTCAGCGGACCAACTCCGGGATGTGTCCTCAGCAGGCGCGTGACCGGACGCTTCTCCACTTCCTCTTCCAGGGCTTGCGTCAACTGCTGGATCTTTGGCGTCAGTTGGTCGAGTAAGTCGAGCAAGTCCTGGCGTCGGCGCGTGGCCCACGGAGCCAACGCAATTGCCTCCAACTCAGTGCGACCCGCCGGCCGCCACAAGGCTTTCTTGCGTCGCAGGCCTTCGTTGAGAGCGACCACATGTAACTGATTCATCACTCGCGTGCGCATCTGCACCAGGCGGTGCCTATGCCACAGCAGCTGTCGGAGGTCCCGATTGACCGCGTCTGGTATCCAGATCCGCGGAAAACGATCTTCCATCATCAGCCGCAACAACAGCTGCGCATCCTGACGATCGGTCTTTTGCTTCCGTACCCGCTTGCTCTGAATCTCGGCCGGATCACCGATCCACAACTCAAACCCTAGCTCCTG
>Ga0207695_10003651_pt1 | contig 21490 bp, 7 predicted proteins | sample KBSC54metaG_FD_184354 | JGI IMG/M metagenome (GOLD analysis project Ga0207695, IMG submission 184354) | Corn rhizosphere microbial communities from Kellogg Biological Station, Michigan, USA - KBS C5-4 metaG (SPAdes) (version 2) | ecosystem: Host-associated > Plants > Roots > Rhizosphere > Soil...
AATATATTAAGCACCAGGCTCGGGCTTGACGAAGATACAGATCCGCCATTCAGTGCATTGATCGTCTTCAGCTCAGATTCTATCATGGGCGACCTGGGTATTAATTTAAAATTACCATCAGGAGGCGAAATACTTAAACTCTCAGCCAAACTGGAGGCCGCATTCTTCTTTAATAATGCCTCCGGATGGTACTTGAACATCGGCAGGGACACCCCTGAAAGTGCACAGGTGCAGGCAAGCATCCTCGAAATATTCAAGGGGCATGCTTACCTCATGATATCCTCGCAGGGTATCAAGGCCGGCGCAGGTATCAGCTTCGACTTTAATAAAAAGTTTGGTCCGGTGCAGCTATGGGCAAATGCCTACCTGAACCTCGGCGGCTTCGTTAGCTTTAAACCAATCCAGATGGGTGGCTTCCTTGCAATGGGAGGTGGCGCCGGTATCAAAGTAGGCTGGTTTAAGCTGAGCGTATCGCTCGATGTCATTTTTGCTGTCGAGGCACCGCATCCTTTCAGCATCACTGGTACATTAAAACTTAAAGTCCACACACCATGGCCATTGCCAAATGTGAAGATAAGCGCCTCTATCGGCTGGACCTTTAACAATGACGATTCGCCGCTGAAAGTGCCTATCAGTATACTTGGCCTGCCTGATCCGGCAAATGGATACAGTCCTGCAGCGGCACACAATATCCTGACTAACGAGGTATTCCCGATCAACTATATAACCACAGATATCAATGGCAATATCACGGCATCGGGCATACCACATCCGGGAGATGCAAGCTGGAAATACAACTTCACCAATACTGATCACGTCCAAAATGTGATCATCCCGCTGGACAGCTTTATTGATATCGATCTGTTAAAGCCGGTTCTACCGTTAAATCTGCCTCTCGGCGGCGCTGCCAACCAATTGCCGGACGGGTATGTGGATATGGTTCCGCCACGCAAAGGCAAAAGCAACCAGGTAAAGCACCAGTATGAAATGACGGGCGTTGGAATTTACGCCTGGAGCGACGCCAGCAACACATGGGTGCCTTACGATATCTATGAGGCTGTAACGGCTCTTGTTAACGCTAATCCGGGTGTCGACTTTAGTCAGCAAAAAATTGGCTACTGGCAATTCTCAACTAAAGACAGGTATAACAAGATTAGGTTATTGGCGCAGAACATGTTCAGTTATACAAACGGAACAACAAAGAATAACCTGGATATGGACGGGCGCAATTACCAAACCGGCGATCTGTTCTGTTATGACAACATACAAAAACTACAGGTAGTTAACTGGAAAGCATTGCCCGCCGGTATCAGTTATCTGCAAAACATGCCGTTGCCATACAAGTCGCTAACGTTTGACTTTATTGGTCTTAACGCCGGTGTACAGCAGGAGAGTGGCTTCAATGCTCACGCTCTGATGATGAATGGCGGGCAGGGCGAGCTTATTGTCAGCTTCCCTGAGCCAGTTGCCTATGCCAAACTGGAATTTGGTGAAAGCTTTTATGGCGACGACCTGGGCAATGCTATTGTCAGCTTTATACAAACAACTTATACGCCTGATGATAATGGCAAAGCGGTAGCCAAAGAAACGGTTATCAGCTCCGCGCCAATCAGTGAGCAAAGTGCGGTAATTACTTATGATGATGTAACAACGGGGATAGATAAGGTTAAGGTGGTATTCGCTAACACACCACCGGCTGATTACAATGGCGACCTGGTGCTTGGCGGTCACTTCCAACTGGCCGATCAGTATAGTACATCCGGACTGAATGGCGATATAGAAATGGAGAAGTCCTTAATGTTCTCTACCTTCTATAATCGCAGCTTTACGGCCGACGAAGTGCTTGACCTTGAATATCGGGGCCAGGCAGGTTCAGTGGCACAGTTCCCGTTGAATTCGAACATGGATGATGCCGGAAGTTTGAACGCACTGCTGTCCGGCAGCCCTGATATGGTGCCTGGCTTTTACGACGCCAATAGCACTGGTACGCTGCAGGTGAATGATATTTATTCCTACACCGGCAACAGCGACGCCCTCGTAGTGCCTTATAACCCGGCATTAAAAGTTGAGAACGGCAGTTTCGCTTTTGAAAGCACGGTTGTTTTCGATCCTTTCACAGCGGGAATGAGTACTATTTTGTCCAAAGTAAGTACTGATGCAGCGGGTAATAAAAAAGGATTTGCATTGCACTTATTGCAAAATACCCCGGCAGATCCGCAGGCTACTTATAGCAGCATAAGCGCCATCCCAACCTTTACTATTCTGCTTACTTGTTACGATGGCCTTTCAAGTACCGGTGTACTAGCTACGGCACCCTACACACTTGACTGCGCATCATCAAAAGTAATTGAACAACAATACAAACGCGTACTGGTGTCAGTTAACAGGGTAACAGGCAAACTGGAAATGTATATTGACCGCGAGCTGAAAACCAGCGTCAATATACCCGCCCAACTGAATGCTTATGCATCTTTAACTGCCTTTACGTTCTTGAATCAGCTAAGCTATATTACTTTGGCCGATCAAACACGCCAGGTCGCCAGTCCGATAACGCCTGAGGATGTATTTAACCAAACGCAGGTATTAAGCGATAGCATCAATAATTCTATCCAACCGGTATGGCGTCCGGATACCACCTTTGCCATCACGGTTACAACGCAGGACAGGGTTAACGGATCAGTGCCGGGTGGAAGTGCCAAAACGCGCATCTTCGGTTTCAGAACAGCCGGGCCATTGGGCCACTTCCATCAGTATAGCCCTGTTTACCAGGCACTGGCAGCCGGGGATCAGGCAGACGCATTTAAACTCGCAAACCTGCAGTTCTATATTGATTACGACCGATCGTTCCCTGATGCACAAGGCAGGTACAACCTGAGCAAACCGGTGTTGTATCATAATCCGCAGGTCAAACTGTACTTTACAGAGCCTTATATCAACGCAATGTATGCCGATTGGAATACTTATCAAGGTCTGCCTGCTGTACAAAGCAGCCTGCAATTGCAATTGCTTGATCCATCCGGTGCGGCTGTTACACAGTCGCTGGTTTGGGCGCCTGTTCAGGAAACGGTTATCGATGACAGCAATTTCGAGTCCTTGCCACACGATCAGCAGATGATCTACCTGTTTAACCGTGCATCATCGTCGCAGCACTGCGGTCAGTTGCCTGCCAATATTGTGAAACGATTGAAACAGGGGTCATACCAATTCCCTGACCTGGAGCCAAACACACTGTATACGGCCTTGTTCAAAGCTGTTTATACCGCCGATGGCAACCCGGCAGATGCAGTAGAAGTGTACAAGTTTAGCTTCCTTACCTCGCGCTTTGCCAACTTCCAGGAGCAGGCGTCAAGCTACATTCTTGGCGGAACAGGAGCAGATACACAGTATGCTATCTACAAACAAAACGTTTCGTTTGCAGCCTCTTACATCGCACAGGATCTTACAAAACTGATTAACGATGACCTGTCTGACGACCCATCATATGCACTAAGATATGCCGGCAAATTTGAACGATTGGTGTTTGGTGGTTTACAGTTACCTGCGCCGGAGCCGTTTGAACATTCTGCGGTCAGCTTGATTGTCAATACCGATCCGTCAGACAGTACCAACCGCAAAATATTGGGTATAATGGTTTACAACCCTGAACCATTTAACGATCCGAAATTACCGGCAGCTGACCTGGTTGATACGATCAAAATGACGCTTACCCTGCCAGATGCAACGGTATTGACACCAGATCAATTTATAGTGTCTTACTCGCGCGATAATTCTATGGCCTTTATTACCAATTCGGCGCTGGATATTCCGCTGGGCAGCATACAACTAAGCTTCAGGTATAAACAATTCAATGGTATTGATTACGAAACGGTATTCGAAGATTACATTGGCGATGCCATTGATGTCACACCATACTTCTGATTGACTCCATTAAAACAACCATTACAAATAAAATCGATTAAACTTTTTTTAAATGACATCGGGAAACAACTCAAATGCCTTTTGTGCTGATTACAGCAATATTGCGAGTTGCCTATTCTCCATCCAGGCGATGGAAGCAGGCGGGGGCTTCGCAAATTATCCGGAAATACTGCGTCTCTTAAATATTCTTGAAGGGGATCCGCTACTGAAACTATACAGCAAAACGCTCATTGTACTGGCTAGGCTGGAAGGCGTGGAAATTACATCTGAATATTTAGCGGGCGATTTTTGGAAGGTAGACTTTTCTGTAACCGATTTTTGGGTAGGGTATACAGATACCACCAATACCGGCTATAGTTCAACTTTTCAAACCGTACTGAACATTTTTAAAGTGTTTTGCAGTCGCTCGTCAGAACTGACTGCTGCCGAAATACAAAGTTTAAATACGGTATTCGTCGCTGTACTCGATGCATTTAATGCGCTCCAGCAATACTTGGTACAACACGGCATTAATCCATGCGGAGCGACTATTGGGACGCATTACAATAACTCAACCAGCTTGTACCTGCAGGCGGCAGGTTCTGATGGCAGTGACGGCATAGCACAGGGCATTCATTTGCGATGGAGCTTAGCCGGCGACCTGGGAGCAAACCACCTGCCGACGGGTAATTATTACACCTCATCAGCCAACCAGGTTGGTTATAACCAGCCGGATGACTTTGTGCAGGTTTCGCGCACGCCTTATGCCAATCCGGGGGTAGTTACGCTTGATCTTTTCTCTGCGATACCGGCAATTGATTACGCTTCACTTCGCTGGACCTACATCCTGAACCAGGTTATAGACAGCCAGAGCATTACAAACATAGTGCGCCTTACTTTTAAAGATGCGCAATTGTATAACCAGGCTGCTTTAACAACAGCCCCCCAGGCAAATCCATTTGCCTTTCTGAAGGCTTATAACGGTACGATCGATCTGCAAGTTGACGGTAAGAATTTATTTTCTGTTGGATATGATTTCCGTTTGTCAGACGGTCAAGGCTCGGCCGCATTAAGGCTTGAAGCGTTCGGTATGTCCGAAGCTGAGGGCGCAAGTACTGAGTCATTGAATATCCGTAAAACTGTCAGTGTAGACTCGTCTACACCAGCAACGGGAACCATTTCAGGGGATGATATAGCACATGTGCAATTACAAACTTCAGGCGGGTATTTACAATCTATTTCTTTTGAGACTTATGCTGATTTCATCGGCACACGCGCTTCGTCAGATTGGACGGTGGTAGGGGCACCATTTGCATTATCGTTGGATGACACAGCGGTTTTTAACCAGCTTGAAACTTCTCAATATCCTATCGACGATCTGTGGCCACAGTATAAGGATGGTACCAAAGTAAAAGTTGCCAACTACAAGGATAAGTGGACGACTACGCATGGAAGCGACACATCCATCAAGGCTACGGTTCTGGAATATCTTTCATTGGGTGAGGTTGATCCCCGGGCGCAAGTAACTATTGTTGAGGATTCTGCTGCGGCTGCGCCCGGGTTTTTGATCAGCTATCTCGACATCCTGAACATGATGGCTATGGATTACCATGTAGCACGTATGCTTGGCCTCGGATACATCGATACAACAATCGCTGCTGATGCCGGCCAAACTTCATATGTATACAAGGTGAGCTATACCAACCGCCAGAGCATAGGATCAACCGCTACGGTTACCTATGAGTATATGAGTTTGCCTACCGGTACATTAGATAGCCGTTTGCCGCAAACACCGGCGCTGGAGCCGGTCACCTATAAAATGCCTGGCGACAACACCTTAACAGGTGGAGTGTTTGATGATAATGGTTACGCAGCAGTTTCCGATGTGCGCCTTATCAACTTAACCCGTGCGCCATATAATTACGAATTGCCGGATATCACATTGTCAAGCGACCCATCATCCGGCAACGACTACAACATTTTTGAAAACTCAAGATCGTTATTGTATGGTATTGAATACCGCCCGGCTACTCAAACCAATTATGTGAAGCCAGGGATCACCACTGAACTGGCGCAAGACTATGCCTATTATGCCTATGACCCGGATTTTCCGTCAACCGGCGTATTAGAAACCACGCTGGTGCCTGATAATGAAGCGAACCTTTATTTGCACTTTGAAAAAAATCCCGGTGTGCACGCTTATGCCATCTACGGTGTAAACTGGTTCTCGAGGGCATCCGCATTAAGTAACGAAGCAGATACGAATGCGACGGCATTCCCGTTACGGAATTCGCTGCTGGCGCCGTCGGAAGTGGCCGTGCAGTATATCCAGGAAGAGGATACGCCTTTATTTACCACAGCGACAGAACAGAATTGGTTGACGGGGCGTTCCGATCAGTTTGCCGGGCAGGATGTAGATTTCACAAGGGTAACTTTTAACAGGCTCGATATAACTGATCTGTCACATGTTAGTGATATCGATACATTTGATTACTCAACGGTTATAAAAGCGACCAAAGCTAAAGCCTGGTTTAAACCTGAACAACCTTTACAGGTTACGGGTGTTATTAACGATGTAATTCCCGGTAGCAACAACCAGGTAGCGATATACTCGGGTAGTTATACCCAACTCGATGGTACACAGGCTATACCAACTATAGCAACTGTCGATCTGCCACGCTTTGCCGGAAGCCTTTTTGTAACACCCGAAGGACAGTTTACCGTTATTTCGGTAGCAGCAGGCACAGACGGCCCGGTGTTCACTTTGCAGCAGGTGGCCGAAACAAATAATATCGAAGACCCGTCGGAGCCCGGCTTTTACGGTACCAATACTGCCTATAAATCTCCTTCGGCAGGCAGCAGGTTCACCGTGATTGAAAACCTTGCCAATTCAGATAACTGGCACGTGGTAACAGAGGATATCGAACTTGTTAACTTTGGCAACCCTGCTTCGCCTCTGCTTGAAAGCAGTACAGATGATCAGGGGAATGTTACCCGTTTCCTGATCGGCGGTTTATCCGGCGGCGCTGTAATTGAGCAGCTGAAGGATACTGATGGTAACGATATGCCTGGTTACTATTCGGTCAACTTTGATTCGGTAGCGCTTGATCCGCATCCGCAGGTAAACCTTCCGTTTGATCCGGCCAACCCGGGCGCAAATGCACCGGGCAGCCTCCACGCTCCAAATGTGGAATGGTACAACGGTTTGATCAGGATCCCATTAGCCGGCGGCACCGATAAAAAATTGGTGCAAGTGATCAGGATCATACAGTCCAACCCTTTAAAGGTTTATGTTCTTGATGCAGGCTATCAGGACGATCCTATACAAACCTCGGCAAGCAGCACCGACCTGGTACCGTTAGTGAATTTCCACCCGGGTTACAGGGCCTGGCTTTTTGCCGAACCTGCTCCGTCTTACTTTAACGGCGCCAATATTCTGCCAACCGATCAAAAAGGTAAGAAGACCCTAATGACCCTGCAAACTACAGATACAGACGCCGGAGGAAGCGGATTAGTGTCGCCATTGTCTCCGCCGGTTATATTGTTTGCCCGTAAAATAGATGCGCCTGTACAACCCGAAATGCCGCTCACTTATGGCTTAAAGGTGCGCCCAGACGCTACTACCAAGGCTGCATTTACTTTCGACATGAAAATAGCTCCGGATAGTTCGGGTGCGGCAAGGTCGCCATTTGGCTTTATGTTCTACAGAACCAACAATGAGGACGTACTTGAAGCCCTTTATAATCCAGATACAGTAACCAGCATCCTTACTACACTGGATGGCTTGCCGGTTGATGATAATTTCAATCAGCGCTACAACGAACTGGTAAACCTGGTATTCGATACAGGAAGCGCCACACCTGGCAGTTTTAAAGTATATGACGGCTACGGCTTCCCGGTACCTGATAAAACAGGCTTGTTGGCGAGCGGTGACACATTGGACATTATCAAAAGTAAATGCCTGGGTGCCATCCATTCAACCTTGCTGCCGCTCACTGCCCAGGTTCCTGTTTTTCAATACATTAAACAAGGTAAACAAACCGATAATAAACTTCCAACGATAAGAACAATGGACGGCGACCTGCTTGACCCTTCAAGCCCGTCATTTGATCCGTTCCCGATGATCAGGCAGTATACCAATAGTGGCGAAGCCAATACAACCTATATCCGCTTTACTGACTATATGTTAAATGGCTCCTCTCGCTTCCTGTACTTCTACGCAGCAGCGGAGGTGACTAATCAATTGGTGATAGGTTCTGTAAGTCCGTTTGCCGGTCCGGTAACTATTTTACATACCATATCGGCCGAGGCGCCACTTATAAAGAACTTTAGGCTTGGTCCGCCGGCTGTTGTAAGCGATTCTCCGGTAGCGGTTACTTTTTATGTAACGCCGTTCTCGCCTGAGGATACGATAACCAAGATCAGGATATATCGTGCCTCAGACCCAAACAAAGCTTTAGCGCTGATGGGCATGGATACCCATGTGGATACCGCTATTGTGATGGACAGCCAGTTAGGCATTGCTGTAACGGATACTTTCGATGATCTGGCCACCATTCCATTCGGCGATATGATATACTATCGTTTATCATTTGTCAGAACGATAAGTAATGAAAACGATCAGCCGGAAGATGTCGTTGGTCTGGGTTCGGATGTCGTTACAGTTAACCTGATCGATACCAATAACCCGGATGCCCCTCAATTGTCTTATGATCAAGCCAGCAATACGCTTAGCTGGCTGCCTACTGCCAATAAGGGGACTTATTACCTGTTCCAGCAAAACAGCAAAGGCAATTGGCAGAAGATATATTCGGTTACCCCAACGTCGTCTACCAATCCGATGATGTACAGTTTGCCTGCAGTATTACCGGCAACAGACGCAGACGGAAACCCACTTTATTACAGGTTTAAGGTTACCGTGCAAAACTCCTCGGGCTTGCTAAACCTGGTGGATAATGAATTGACCATATAGGTCCGTGTTTACTCACCCCGAATGCTCCGTTAGCGCGGATGTTCGACCCTCTCTTCGCTGCGCGAAAAGAGGGTGAAGAAAAAAGTCCCCTCTTTACCGCTTGCCATAGAGAGGGTGGTCGAGAGAAAGCAATGACGGGTGAGTAAAACAGTCCCCTCGCTTAACCACGTTGGAACAGTGCCTTATACAATTTCCAACAACACAATTGTCACAACAACAAAATCAGACTCAATAAAAATAAAATGAATTTAAGTGGATTAACCGCGGTAACCACCGCAGCAGAAATGAAGGCATGGCTATTGGCCAATTGTCTTTCGCCAATAAGCCCGGTAATGACCGGGTCTGACCTTGGCTCCATCATACAAAAAGTAATGGATGTAATGGAAGCTGGTAGTGCCGGTGCTGCCGGTCACGGTTTAACATTAAATGGAAACGAAATAGACCTGGGCGGTACACTGGACCGGCAAACAACCATCGATATTGCCACCCATATGATGCAATTCCTTAGCTCCGGAGGGGGCAGCTATTCAACCATCTATCAGCAGCGTTTGCAATCGGGAGATTTGGGTCAGGGAATTACAGAGGCGGCTATCAGCATAGAAGCGGCCGGTCCAAATGGCAGCTCAGGCATAGACATGATGAGCGACTTCATGAATGTAGGCTACTCTACTAATGACGGCAAGCAAAACATGATCGCATTTTCGCCCGGGGGCCTTACATTTTCCGCAAATAATGATGTGAGGGCAAGCATCGATTCAAATGGTGCATTTAATATCAATCATTTAAACGTTACCGGCGCAGTTAACTTACCAACAACATCTGTTACCACCGGAACTTACACCATTGCGGATACCGATTATAAGCTATTGATCCGCTATGCAGGGGTGAGCGCTACACATATCACCCTGCCCGATCCGGCCACTGTACCGGGCCGCGTTCTTGTTGTACAAAACATGAACCCCGATACAAACGGGACCGGCAGGGTTGGAAGTGTTAAGTTTAGTTATGATATCGCTACAAATCAGGGCCAAACAATTACTGCCAATTCGGGCATATTGTTAACCGGCAACATGACTATAGGGCTCCAGAGCGATGGCACTGCATGGACAGGGATAATTGACCAATCGCATAGTATACCTGCAGGCGGAACCGCCGCACAAGTGCTAAGCAAAGTTGACGGTACCGACTATAACGTAAGCTGGACGGATGCGCCCGCAAGCACATTCACAAATTTGGGTGGCGCTCCCGGAGATAACACGCCGCTTGCAGCAGCCCTGAGTGCAAAGGCAGATTTGGTTTCTGGCATTGTCCCATTCAGTCAATTACCGGCGAACGTATCATCTTTTATCGACATAGCCTACGCTGACCTGGTTACTGCTATGAGCGCGGGAACTTTAAAAACCGGCAGCTATTATCGCATTAACGACTTTCAGACCGTTCATAATATCCCAAACACCAGCCCGGTTGTTGTAAACACCGGACCTGTAGAACCGCTGATAACATTGGCTTTATCGCCAAATACCATATCTGAAAGTTGCTACTCACAAACCTATCCAACCGATATTGTTTATTACAATACCAGCAATAGCATCATTACCGGAAGTACTAAGGGTGTTATAACCCGCCGTGTGGATACCTTGTTAAACGTGGATGTTTGTAACGACTTCAGAAATGTTAAATATAGAAGATGGAAACTGCTGCCCGCTGCGTGGAGCAGCACAACAGCGTATACCTACTGGCAAACTGTGCAATATACTGATGGCGCAATTTATTATTGCAGCAATCCAAGTGGAGTCGCCGCCGGTGATATTCCTTCGCAATCATCGGATAACTGGGTGATGATATTCCCAAACAATAATTATTACTTTGCTAAATCAACCTCGAACTTTAGCGTGGGTGAACTGGGGATTGGATCAACTCCTCCGGCACCATCTATTCCTGTTGATGCAACAAATTTCATTGACGTGAATATGTTCCAGGACTATAACTCGTTAAATTACCTGCTCTATCATGACCTGGTGATAAAAGGCGGCCTGGGCGCATTAATTAACCTCGTATTTTTCAGGAATCCATCGCAAACCCAGGTGATCAAAAATAGCTATCTGGGCTATTACGCCACAACTTTATCCTCTTCCACCGTTGTAGCAGATAATGGTAACTTTTTCAACATGAACTTGGGCCTCGGATTGATCAATTCAACGCTGATAACAACCGGTGCGAATGGTATTGGCGACTGGTACATAAACAGATGGCTATATGGTTGTATTATCAACGCGGCGGCATCTTACGAAGTGCAAATGCAGTCACTTACTTTTGTACTGGTACGAGGCACCTTTGCATACGTAAGGGCAAATGAACTGAAATACAGTATTATGCCAAACCTTGTACATGACCTTTATGCCACCGGCAATATAGGATCATTTAAATGTAATACCTCTGCCTCGTTGCGAAGCGTTCATTTTTTGATGAGCCCGGGTAATGAATATAATAGCGGTGGCGATGGGTTATCAGATAATAGTACGGGTACGATAATGGTAACGGCTCCTTTAGATGGAAAAACATTTATAGGTGCAATAAGTACGCGCGATAATTATTATCAGCCTGTCATTATGCAGTCAGCCATTGCCAGAGCTGCTTATAGACATGTTATTTACCTGACCACCGATCAGCCGTCTGAGAAAAGCACGATAAAGATCACCAATGGATCACCGTTAGTTGTTACATGGCAAACAAATTTGGTCCCATACCTTACAGATAGCTCATATTCAGCCCTTCAGCAAGCGGGCGCCCATGGCGCTGATACTGCTATAGCTACCTATTTTTCAAGGCACGGCAACGATTTCCAGGTACAGCAAAAAGACCTGATATCTGGCGTGTGGACGCCTAATAGCAGTCCAGCCTATACCATTGATTCGGTGGATGGCTCAGGCAATGTTACACAGGTAACATTCCACCCCAATACAGCACCAGGTGTTACCGAATCCCGGTTTATAATAGTTTAATTGTGTGATGCTGTTGTTTTACCCTCTTCCCCGGCTTTTGGGGGAGAGGGATTTGGGGAAAACTACACCGTGCGGGATCCGCCCTGGGGAATTCGAAGCAAAATGCTTAAAACCTATTTCCCATTATCAACAATACGCTGCTAAGCGTTTTCAAACAAAATTTTCAGAATTAATAAAATAAAATGGATTTAAGTGGATTAGCCGCGGTAACAACCGCAGCAGAAATGAAGGCCTGGCTATCGGCCAATTGCCTTTCGCCAATAAACCCGGTCATGACCGGGACCGACCTTGGCATCATCATTCAAAAGATAATCGATGTGACTGGCGAAGTCCCTTCTTTTGCTTTTGAAAATGGTTTAACTAATAATAACGGAACAGTTGCATTAGGCGGTACGTTAACAGGTGATGTCGTTTATAATCAGGGAAATTACCTGACCAAGTTTAACTTTACCGACAACGCCCTTAATGACAGCTTTGTTGCACTGGGTGAGGGATATGTTGAGATCCAAACTAATGGATTAACCTATAACAATTCATCGGCCCGAAATGTAGGTGTAGGTACCGATATAAGTATCAGCGATGGTCTGATGGATTTCCAGGTCTATAACCTGACTGGTAGTACTTACTCCGGTGAATTCACATTAGGCGTTTACGGTTTTGCAAATAGGCCAGCATCAGCCGCTTGGAGTTTGTCGGTATCTAGTGCATCGGGAACGAAAGAGTTTAGCAGCGTCCTGAACGTGCCATTTGGTCAAACGTCAACAGCTATAAATAAAGGGATGATCTTCATGGATAGCTGGGACAATGTGGGTTTACAGTACTACAACGATTATTCTGCAGTAGGTAAAACATCCCCACGCTGGATACCAGATTGGGGAGCCGTAACCGCGGCCATATCCGCGTCAGTCGGCAGTGCTACACCGGCGTGGTCATCGATCACCGGTAAACCAACTACATTAAGCGGTTACGGCATAACGGATGCTTATCCTTTAACAGGCAATCCGTCTGGGTTTTTAACTGGGATCACCAGTGGGCAGGTTGCTGCCGCTTTAGGATTCACTCCGTATAGTGCTTCTAACCCGGCCAGCTATATTTCTTTAGGTTCTTTATCAAATGCTGCGCCTATAACTTATAATGCAGCTACGGGTGCGATAGGTATAACTCAGGCTACAACGTCAACAAATGGTTATCTGTCAAGTACTGATTGGAATACTTTTAATGGGAAACAAGCAGCTTTATCCGGCACGGGCTTTGTGAAAATATCGGGTGCTACAATAAGTTATGACAACAGCACTTACTTAACAACAAGCACCGCTGCTAGCACATACGCCCCTAAAGCTTCACCAGCCTTTACAGGAACGGTTACTTTGCCAAGTACAGTAGTCAATGGAAGTATAATACCAAATGTAAATAATACCTATAATTTAGGGTCGGGGGGTAGCATTTTTAATGTTCTTTGGGTTTATGGTGTAAACGTTGGTAATGCTATTACTTTAGACGGCAGTACATCCGGCTCTATAAATCTGTTTGCCCCTGCTGCGCCGACTCCTTACAATTTTATATTGCCATCAACAGGGGGAACAGCGGGTTATGTGCTAACATCATCCGGCGGTGGTTCATCGCCAATGACATGGACAAGTTTAAGCGGCTATCTAACTTCGGCTACCGCTGCAAGTACCTATGTGCCATATACCGGTGCTACAGGAACTGTCAATTTGGGCGGTAATACCTTGTTTGCTGGAACTTTAGGGGTGGGTGCTACAAGTGCTATAAGTCCGTATAAGTTTTTTGTTTCCAATAATGGGAATAATGGGTTTGAAATTAATCCAGCAGCAGCCGGTGGTATACAGACAGATATACTGTCATATAACAGAAGTACAAGTGCTTATACTCCACTAACCCTTAATGCATCTAGTTTTACTTTTTCGTCGGGTGCTTTATTTGGCAATACGACCGGAACTCCTACAGCTACACCGCTTATCGTAAATTTAGGTGGAACGTTTGGCACTAATACCCCCGGTAGTTATGCTAATCAAAAACTAAGGTTATACGATGATGGAACGGGGCCTCATTCTTATGGACTTGGAGTAAGCTCGGTAGGTTTATTAGAAATACAGGCTGGAACAAGTGCAGGTATCGGTTTCTTTGTTAACGGTGGTACTCAGGCTATGAATATATCTACTGGCGGCAACGTTGGCATAGGTACATCTAATCCGGCCTTTAAACTGGATGTACAGGGAGGAAGCGCAAGCATTTATAACAACGGGGCGGCCACTGGTTTAACTCTCGGAAGTAACGCCACTGGTAAAACATCTATTGCTATAGCCACCTCAGCGGATGCATCAGGTTACGGTTACATACAATCAATATCTTCCTTTGGTACCGCGTTCGGAAACATAGCAATTAATCCAAGTGGAGGTAACGTCGGTATTGGCACAGCAAGCCCACAAGCCAATCTTCATATTCAAGGTTTGGGTGTTTCAACAAATGCAAACAGTGAATACTCGTATTACGGAGCGATCATTCAGGCAAACACCGGGTCCAGATCTGCAACAATTGGTGCTGAATTAGAATTTGTCATTCCTGCGAATACAGACGGTTCAAATCCATGGGGGCAAGGCAGGATCATTACTGTAGCTGGAAATGGTAACAATGGTGATGCTACCGGCAAAATGATCCTGGGAACCAGAAGAATGTTTGACAAACTTGGCGCAGGAGCATCCTGGTATTATGGTGATGATATTACAATAGACGGTCACGGTTATGTCGGGATAGGGGTAACTAATCCGCTTGCTAAGTTTGATATAGCTGCCGGAACATCTGCGGTTGCTTCTTTGCGTATGGGTGCAGGTAGTTTATTAACCACCCCGGTTTCGGGCGCTATCGAGTATGATGGAACTAACTTATATTATACTAACAGTACGCCAAAAAGACAAACATTAGCGATATTGGATTCTCCGGTATTTACAGGTATTGTTTCCATGCCTCACCTTAAAGGTTCATCCGGCACTCCAACTATTTCTGCGAGTACAGGGGCTGGTACCGGTGCTACTGTATCTATCCAGGGTAACGATACTGCCGGACTTATTCACGTTATATCCGGTACTTCAGCTGCCGCAAATAGTGTAATAGCTTCAATAAATTTTGCCAATTCTTATGGAGCTAATGTTCCTTATGTGATCGTAGCGCCTTATGGTTCTACCCAATTTGCGGGGTCAACTGGGGTATGCGCCACATCAGCGAGCTCCAATGGATTTCTTATAACTAGCGGTAATACTGCTTTGGGTTCTGCTATCAGCTATTATTTCACCTACCATGTAATCGGATAAACACACTATCAATCAATTTTTTAAAAACAAATAAAAACAATGAAAAAATCACTTAACATTTTACAATTACAGATCATTTCGTGGAACTCGGGCATATTGCGCGCATGCAATAGTATCCCTTTTTCAATAGCAAATAAGATTAACAGTAACGGCCTTGCTGCCGAGGCTGCACTTAAGGCGCATAATGAATTTTTAGCGGAACGCACGGCGGCCCTGGCGGCTATTACTGACGAGGACGAACGCGCCGCTGCCTTGCTTGCATGCGAGGCGGATGCTGCCGGGGCCGTGTATGATGTTGAGCTTAGCGTATTCCCGGTGTCTGCTTTTGAAAGCCTTGACATCTCAGGCGAAAAGGATTATCCGCGCCAGGATGGGTCTATAATCAAGTTGAGTTACAGGGAGGCGTTTTTCCACCTTGTAGAATTTATTATAGCTGAATAGAATTTCTATGAAAAATATTAGCCATAACCATAGTAACAAATAATCAAAAACAAAGCAAGATGAAAACATCAAATTTATTCAGCCTGAATTGGGCGGATTTTGGAAAAGGTTTAATCGTTGCAGTAGTAGGAGCAGGTCTGGCTGCGGTGCAGGCATCATTGTCGGCCGGCTCATTAACGTTTGACTGGAAAACAATTGGCACAACTGCGCTCGCAGCCGGAATTGCTTACCTGACAAAGAATTTCTTTACTCCTGCAAGTATCGTTTCGCCGGCATCGCCTAAGTAATTAATCCGCGGCAAATTTCAAAATAGCAGAAGCCATTCCGGGGAGCTAAATATCATAGCTAGAACCCGGTCTAACCTTACACCTCAATACAGCATCGGGTGTTACAGAATCCCGGTTTATAATAGTTTAATTGTGTGATGCTGTTGTTTTGCCCTCTTCCCGGAGTTTTTCGGGGAGGGGGTTTTGTTTTTGGGTCGTATGACCGGGTGAGTCGACTATGCGATATGCTTATTCTGGACGCAATTACAAAACACTGTCTTATGCTGAAATAGGTTTACAGTTTTTAGGACGGGTCACACCATTTCAAAACCGTACATATCAACGTCCGCTTTTGTTACAGCATCCATCCTGATTGATCTTTTAATACTTTGTTTATCAGTTTTTTATAGCTTTGGAATGGCAATTGATCAGATTAATCAGCTTGAATCCGTATACATTTCATATTACCCTTTATGACCTGGCTTTTCTGGCAACAATATTTGTCGGGCTGACTTTTGCATGGCTGTTGTGGTTTACAAAACGGAGCAACCTGCAGGCAAACCGGCTTCTTGCCATCGCCATGGTGGCTACTGTTTTATGGATAGCCAAAGTATTAGGCACTGACATCGGGCTGGAAAAGGACTTTCCGGGTTGGCGTTTTCTGCCATTACAATTTTCGCTGGCGCTTGGTCCGCTTATTTATTTTTATGTTGTCAAAATAACCCGGCCGGAATATCAATTCAAGCGGAAGGATCTGTTGCATTTCGGTCCGTTGTTGCTGCAGCTGGGGACCTGTTATGCAATGCCTGGTCAGCCATTGGGATTTATATTGCAGGTATTGGTCTTCGCTTCAGTTGCCGTCTACCTGTACCGATGCCGCTCACTGATAGAAGACTTTTATCAACGGCTGGATTTTATTGGGGGTGACCGCCAAAGGGTTGAATTGTATTGGCTGCATAGGCTGTTGACGGGTTTCGGTCTGCTAGGGCTGGTTTGGATTGCTTTTGCCGCTGGGGACTATCTTTATTACCATCGCCAATTGGGCACACAAACGTACTATCCCTTCTATCTCCTTTTAATTTCGATGATGATTGGGATGGCAGCCAAAGTCCACTCAATTCCCGAAATTGCCGTTAACGCCGATGTTGTGCCGACTTTAAAATCATTGCTATCTGCCGGGCTCAAGCAAAAAGGCATTTGGCTGAAAAACCTGGTAAAAGATCATCCCTATTACCAGGACCCCGATTTAAGTTTGAGTTCGCTTGCGGAAAAACTCGGCGTGCATCCGCATGAGTTATCACGCATCATCAATACGGGCCTTAAAAAAAGCTTTTATGATTTCATTAACGAGTTTCGTGTCCGCGCCGTTGCCCGAAAAATGCAGGATCCAGCCAATGATCATATAACACTCCTGGGCCTTGCTTACGAATGCGGGTTCAACTCCCAGGCCACATTCAGCCGCATTTTCAAACAGATGACCGGGAGAAGTCCCGTCGAATATAAAAATGAAATAAAAAAAGAGCGCTCAACTTATAAGTTGAGAAGCGGCGCACATTATGTTTCGGTAAAATTGCATCGTGAAACCACCCCAATGTGGTCTCATGAAAAATTAAACCGCAATTATATGTTTCGCAATTATTTAAAGATCGCCTGGCGCAATATGCTGCATAGTAAAGGTTACAGCGCGCTAAACATCGTAGGACTGGCTGCCGGTATGGCCGTGGCACTCATCATAGGTTTGTGGGTAGCCAATCAATATTCCTATGATCGTTTTCTGCCCGATTATAAGCAATTGTACCAGGTAGAAATGAACCTGACTTCGCAGCATAACGGTACGCATACCCAAACATCTATTGCCCTTCCATTGGTTGATGTTTTGCGTAAAGAGATACCGGGAATTAAGTACGTAGCCGAGTCGGATGCCATAGGCCTTATGAATCATGGCCTTTTAGTTGGCGATAAAAAATTGTACCTGGGTGGTGGGGCCGCAGGCGCAGATTTCTTTAAAATGTTTCAATTACCTTTTGTTGAAGGTAACGCCAATACGGCATTGAAGGATATGTATTCGATCGTGCTGACTGAATCGACCGCCAGGGCATTGTTTGGCAATGATAACCCCATGGGAAAAGTTGTGCGTTTCGATGATTCGCAAAATCTGAAGGTTACCGGGGTAATTAAGGAAATTCCTAAAAACTCAACATTGCAATTCCATTATATTACGCCATTTGCGTTTGCCGAGGCGACCCAGGATTGGGTGAAGCTTGGTCGTACCAAGTGGATCTGGAATTCATTCAATGCTTACGTGGCGTTGGAACCGGGTATAACCTATGAACAAATTGCGCCGAAAATTCGGGATATCGTTAATAAACGAAGCCCTGACATGCGGTCGTCAAAACCCGAGGTGTTTATGCATCCGTTGAAGGACTGGCATTTATACAATGAATTTAAAAACGGCAAAACAGCCGGCGGATTTGTGGACTATGTGCACCTGTTCAGCATTATCGGCATGTTAGTGCTGACCATAGCCTGCATAAATTTCATGAACCTTTCGACGGCGCGTTCCGAAAAACGGGCAAAGGAGGTTGGCGTTCGTAAGGCCATTGGCTCAGGGCGTATGGATTTGGTTTACCAGTTTTTACTTGAGTCGGTATTAATCACATTCATATCGTTCGTGATGTGCCTGCTTTTTGTCCAGTTGGCACTGCCATCGTTCAATATATTAACAGGTTCCGATATCCATGTCCCGTACGGCAACATAGGTTTTTGGTGCATCATGGTCGCTTTCATATTGCTTACCGGTTTAGCGGCAGGAAGCAGACCGGCATTTTATTTATCCTCGTTCAATCCTGTAAGAGTGCTGAAGGGAAGTATACAGGCAGGCAAAGCCGCAACATTGCCGCGAAAAATATTGGTGGTGGTCCAATTTACCTGCTCCGTTGCATTAATCATTAGTACCGTAATTGTTTATCAGCAGATACAGTTTGTGAAGAACAGACCGACAGGGTATAACGCTGACAGGCTGGTGATGACTGACATGAACGGTGGGCTTTATCAGCATTATGATGCATTAAGAAATGAATTGCTTTCATCGGGACTTGTGGAGAGTGTGGCATCTTCATCATCGCCTGCAACGCAGATATACAGTCATTTTTCGTTGCAAAAGTGGCCGGGTAAACTCGGAGGAGAAGAAGAGGTTAATATTGGCGGTATATGGGTGTCAAATGGATATTTCCAAACTATGGGGATGACGATGGCCGCAGGACGGGACTTTTCGGATGATTGGAAAAGCGATTCGCTAAACGTGATCGTCAACGAAGCTTCGGTAAGGCGTATCGGACTCAAAGAGCCGGTGAATCAAATGATAGCATGGAATGGAAGCAATCAGCCGGTAAGAATTATCGGTGTGGTAAAAGATGCGCTGATGGAGTCGCCATATAAGCCTGTGGAACCCGCCATTTTCGGCCATAGTCCTTATGGCAACGTGATCACCTATCGCTTGCCGAAAAATGCCGACACGCATGCAACGATAGAAAAGATCGGAAAGGTATTTGAAAAATATAACCCGGCTTATCCTTATCAATATAAGTTTATAGATACGGAGTATGCCAGTAAATTTAACTTTGAAGTGCTTATAGGCAAGCTGGCGGGTATATTTGCAGGCCTGGCTATATTTATTTCGTGCCTGGGCTTGTTTGGCCTTGCCGCTTATATTGCCGAACAACGCACCAAAGAGATCGGCATTCGCAAAGTATTAGGGGCCTCAATCGCACAAGTCTGGATGCTGTTATCGCTGGATTTTGTCATGTTAGTATTGATCAGCTGTGTGATCGCCTCGCCGGTTGCATTCTATTTTCTAAAGCAATGGCTCGAAAAATATGATTACCATATCACGATAGGCTTGGGTGTATTCATCGTGTCGGGAATAGCAGCTATCATCATCACGCTGTTCACGATCAGTTTTCAAGCTATCAAAGCTGCTATTGCTAATCCGGTGAAGAGCCTGCGGTCGGAGTGATCAGTTAATCAGTTATCAGTTAACTAGTTATCAATTAATCAGTTGACTAGGGTATCGTGTAGCATTCCTGATAACTGATCACCGGTTAATCGGGTTTTTCACTGTGGTGCGCGTTGTGTTTTTTGCTAAGCATTGAGATGCAACTATTGCAAAACTTAGCAGTGTAAAAAAATAGCGAATCAGATTAGGCATCGCTAAATATAATCTGTTTGTAAGATATTAGGTTGCGCTTATAACAAAAAGGTGACTTGCTTCGCGACAAATGCGGGGCTCGAACTCTTTTAAGACATTTTATCGAGGATTTGAGACGATTAGCGAGGAGCTCCTTCTTAAGCGCTAATTTCAAGCTTATACCCCTTGCCCCGAATATTAACAATGCTGATATTCGGATCAGGTTCCAGCTTTTTTCTAAGTTTTGATATGAACATATCCAGGCTACGCCCTACAATAACGCCTTCGTCTTCCCAAATCTCTTTTTGCAGCCGGCTTCTTTCTACGGTCTGGTTAGGGGATGACGCAAAAATGAGCAGCAGGCGTGTTTCGGTGCCGGTCAGGTCTATGGTCTCTTTATTTATCTTCAGTTGCCGTACCTGTGGATCAAACAGGACCGAGCCTAAAGTGAACGTCTTAGTGTGTTCATCGTTAGGTAAGGCTTTCCGCGGTTTGGCAGATCTCAAAAGGATAAAACCAACAAATGCTAACATTGGCAGGCTGCCCAGAAGATATCCTTTCTTTGCGGTAATTATGCCCGCCGGTTTGAATTTGATATTGATCATATAAGCTGCTTTCGGTTGCTTTCTTCCCCGGCATGGCACAATATCATTTTTTTTATTTTTTGAAATAGCGTAGCCATAGGCTACACTGGAATTGCCGCTGTTCAGCACATTAACAACATAATCATTTGCAAGCGGGGCTTTGTCCAGCAAACGGCTGGTAATATTCACCATGGAGTCTGGCTGAAAAGTAAGGTCATTTTCAAACCTGATCTGGTATTCATTTTCTGATATTTTTTCTACCGGGAGTACCCTTGATGTGTGGTCGCCCGATTGTGAAAGCAGTTCATCTCCGATCCTGCGGAGCAAAACTTCCCTCCTGGAGATATCAAAGTCGTCATTGCCCGCCATACTGAAAGCTACGCAGATCACCGAGATAAACAGTAACAGTATCAATGCGAATAGGTACTTGCGTTTCTCTGAGATGAGATTTCGGCTAACGTGCATATTGTCAATATTTTATTTACAAAGTTTACATTTTTATTTACAATCCGGATTCTTCAGCCCGAAAAATATCAAAGTAATTTCGTTGAATCAAATTTGAAAAAAATATGAAAAAAATCATTTATGTGCTGATCTTATCACTGGTTGTGGTAAGCGGACTTGTATTTGCTAATAGTGAAATTAAAAATAAAACTTCTAAAAAGTTAACCCCAAAGCCACTCTCTACTGCTGAAAGGGAAGCCGCATTGAAAAAATGGGAGGCTAGCCCTGATGGTATAAGGTTAAAAAATTGGGAAGCGTCGCCCGAAGGAAAAAAAGTGCTTGACGGTGCTGCTAAAATATGGAAACACA
>Ga0207695_10003652_pt1 | contig 21488 bp, 17 predicted proteins | sample KBSC54metaG_FD_184354 | JGI IMG/M metagenome (GOLD analysis project Ga0207695, IMG submission 184354) | Corn rhizosphere microbial communities from Kellogg Biological Station, Michigan, USA - KBS C5-4 metaG (SPAdes) (version 2) | ecosystem: Host-associated > Plants > Roots > Rhizosphere > Soil...
TCGCCAAGTCGATCCTGCGGATGGGCGTGCCGGTCGCGGCGCGTAACATATTCCCGTCCAATATCCAGGGCCTGCCGACCTGGTTCGAGGTGCGGGTGACCGAGGCCGGTCACCTGGGCCGGCGCGGCGGGGTCGACCTGATGGTCGCCATGAACCCGCAGACCTGGGACCGCGACGTGGCCGAGATCGAGGCCGGCGGCTACCTGTTCTACGATTCCACCAAGCCGCTTCCGCCGGGCAAGTTCCGCGACGACGTGACCGTGCTGGGCGTGCCGCTCACCGCCATGTGCAATGAGCGCTACCAGCTGCCGCGCGAACGGCAGCTCTTCAAGAACATCGTCTATGTGGGCGCGCTGGCGGCCCTTCTGGGCATCGATCCGGCGGTGATCGAACAGCTTCTGGCCGAGCAGTTCGAGGGCCGCCAGAAGCTGATCGACGCCAACGTCGAGGCCCTGCACCTGGGCGTCGACTATGTGAAGGCGGACCTGGAGCCCCTGCGGCTGCAGGTGAAGAAGGCGGACAAGGTCGGCGACCGGATCTTCGTCGAGGGCAACAGCGCCGCGGCCCTGGGCGCGGTCTATGGCGGGGCCACGGTCTGCGCCTGGTATCCGATCACGCCTTCGACCTCGCTCGCCGAGGCCTTCACCGGCTACTGCGAGGACCTGCGGACCGACCCGGACGGCAAGGCGCGCTATGCGATCGTGCAGGCGGAGGACGAGATCGCCTCCATCGGCATCGTCGTGGGGGCGGGCTGGAACGGCGCGCGCGCCTTCACCTGCACCTCGGGACCCGGCGTCTCGCTGATGACCGAGTTCATCGGGCTTTCCTATTTCGCCGAGATCCCGGCGGTGATCTTTGACGTGCAGCGCGGCGGGCCTTCGACCGGCATGCCGACGCGAACCCAGCAGGCCGACCTGATCGGGGCGGCTTACGCCAGCCACGGCGACACCAAGCACCCGATGCTGCTGCCGGCCGACCCCGGCGAATGCTTCGAGATGGGGGCGCTGGCCTTCGACCTCGCCGACCGGCTGCAGACCACCATCTTCGTCATGCTCGACCTCGACATCGGCATGAACGAGTGGCTGACGAAGCCCTTCGCCTGGGACGACGCCCGCCGGCTCGACCGCGGCAAGGTGATGACCCGCGACGAGCTCGAGGCCGGCGCCGATTTCGGCCGCTACAAGGATGTCGACGGCGACGGCATCCCATACCGCACCTATCCCGGCGTCCACCCGTCCAGGGGCGCCTACTTCACCCGCGGCACCTCGCGCAATCCCTATGCCCGCTACTCGGAGGAGGGCGCGGTCTATGTCGACAACATGCAGCGCCTGCTGCGCAAGTTCGAGGCCGCCAAGGCCCTGATCCCGGCGCCGATCTCCCGGCCGGCCAAGCGAAAGACGTCCGATGGGGTGATCTACTTCGGCTCGTCCACGCCTTCCATGCTGGAGGCCCTGGAGCACCTGGAAGGGCAGGGACGCCACCTGGACGCGCTGCGCGTGCGCGGCTTCCCGTTCTGCGACGAGGTCTACGACTTCGTGGGCCGGCACGAGCGGGTATTCGTCGTCGAGCAGAACCGCGACGCCCAGCTTCGCACCCTGCTGGTCAACGAAGGCGAGATCGACCCGGGCAAGCTCGTGCCCGTGCTGCACTATGACGGGACGCCGATCACCGCGCGGTTCATCGCCGGGCAGATCGGCCAGATGCTGGCGCTGGGCCAGATCGAGGCGGCCGAATGACCTACATCCTCAAGCCCCAGCTGCATCACCCGAAGCTGGCGACCAACGCCAGCGGGTTCACCCGGCGCGACTACGAAGGTTCGGTCTCGACGCTCTGCGCCGGCTGCGGGCACGATTCGATCTCCTCGGCGATCATCCAGGCGGTGTTCGAGCTCGACCTGCCGCCGCACCGCATCGCCAAGCTCTCGGGCATCGGCTGTTCGTCGAAGACGCCGGACTATTTCCTAGGCGCGAGCCATGGCTTCAACACCGTGCACGGGCGCATGCCCTCGGTGCTTACCGGCGCGAACCTCGCCAACAAGGACCTGATCTACCTGGGCGTCTCCGGCGACGGGGACTCGGCCTCGATCGGGCTTGGCCAGTTCGCCCACGCCGTGCGGCGCGGCGTGAACATGCTCTACATCGTTGAGAACAACGGGGTCTACGGCCTCACCAAGGGCCAGTTCTCCGCGACCTCCGACAAGGGCTCGAAGTCGAAGCGCGGGGTGGTCAACCACGACGCCGGCATCGACCTGGTGGGCATGGCCCTGCAACTGGGCGCCACCTTCGTCGCCCGCTCCTTCTCCGGCGACAAGGAGCAGCTCGTGCCATTGATCAAGGCCGGTCTCAGCCACAAGGGCGCGGCCTTCATCGACGTCATCAGCCCCTGCGTGCAGTTCAACAACCACGTCGGCTCCACCAAGAGTTTCGACTATGTGCGCGAGCACAACGAGGCGGTGAATCGACTGGACGTGATCCCGGCGCGCGCGCCGATCACCGTCGACCACGCACCGGGCACGACTGTGAAGGTGGCCCAGCACGACGGCTCGATCCTGTCGCTGCACAAGCTCGCCGAGCTCTACAATCCAAACAACCGCGCCCAGGCCCTGGGTTACCTGCAGGCCAGGCAGGCGCGGGGGCAGGTGGTGACCGGCCTCCTCTACGTCGATCCCGACTCGAGCGACCTGCACGACGCCCTGGAGACGGTGGACATCCCGTTGAACGAACTTGACGGGCCCGCCCTGACGCCCGGCGCCGCGGCGCTGGAGAAGATCAACGCCAGCCTGCGCTGAGGGCCAATCCCACGCCAGGGTTTCCACGCGCAGGTTTTCAGCGTTCCAGCGGGGCTGCACGATCCGGAAACCAAGGTTCGCTAGGACTGGTCGACCTCGGAGGATTGGCCATGCCGACAGCGGCGCCTCGGAAGAACCTGGCTCGCGGGCCACGCTCTGGCCTCGGCCAAGGGCTCAGGATCGGCCTCGTTTCGGCGGCCGCCGCGCTCGCCGTCCTGCAAGGCCCCCGATCAGCCGCCGCCCAGACCGCCGACGCGGGCCAACAACAGTTCGTGAAGGCCTACGTCGACGCGCTGCGGTCCCAGGACGAACGCAGGTTGGAGGCGACGATCCATCCGGCGACCCTGGCCTGCATCACCCCGGCCAATCGCGCCTATTTCGATGCGATCTTCAAGAGTCAGCTGGAGCTCGGGGCGCGGTTCGGGCCGGCGTTCTCGATCCGTCAGGTGACGCCGGTGACCGAGCGCCGCGTGACGGTCTTGCCGCCGGAGGGCTTCGCCTATCCGGTCCAGCCGTCCTACAGGATCCAGATCAATGCCGAGGGGCCTGGCCGCAGCGTCGCCATACAAGCCTATGTGGCGCCCGGCCCAGGCGGCTGGTTCGCCGTCCACCCTTGCCCCAACGCCGTCGGCATGAAGTACTTCGCCGAGATTTCGCCCAAGCGCGATGTTGACGGCGCTGTCGTCGATCGCCTGGACGCCAGCATGGCGCCGCGACTACGCGAAGAGGTCGTCGCCTTGCTGGCGCAAGACCGCTTCATAGACGCCGTGCACCACTACATGGCCGGCGCAGGCGTCGACGCCGGCACGGCCTCGATGGTGGTGCGGATGCAAGGCTTCCACAAGGCAAACGCCGAACGGCATTGACGGCCGCCGCGCCGCGCGACTAAGACCCTGCCACTCTTTGGGGAGTAGCCGGCCTCGTATCCAGAGGCGCCCGCGTCAACACACCTGACATTTGTCATGGCGCGGGCAGTCCATCGGACCTGGTGAGACCAATGGGTTCGGCGTTCGTCCTGGGTTGGGCGAGGGCGCCGATCCCCTTGGCGTGCGTCCGACCCCGGAAGAGACCCGATGAACCCGCTGTTCATGACTATTGGCCTGCTTCTGGGCTCGGCCATCGCGATCTACGTGGCCTGCGAGTTCTTCGTGAACGGGGTCGAGTGGGTCGGGCGCAAGTTCGCGGTCGGTCAGCAGGCGACGGGCTCGATCCTGGCCGCCTTCGGTACGGCGCTGCCGGAGAGCGTGGTCACCTTCGTGGCTGTGGTGTTCGGCGCGACCGCCGCCCAGAAGGCCATAGGGGTCGGCGCGGCGCTGGGTGGGCCGCTGGTGCTCTCGACCATAGCCTACGCGACCGTCGGCCTCGTGCTGATCGCCTGCCGCACGAAGCTTCCGAAGACTGCGGCGATCCGCGCGGACTTCAAGGGGCTCAGCCGCGACCAGGGCTGGTTCCTGGCGATCTTCGCCGCCAAGATCGCGCTCGGTCTTGTCGCCTTCGCCTTCAAGCCCTGGCTGGGCGTGCTCTTCCTGGCGGCCTACGGCGCCTATTTCTGGAAGGAGATGCGCGGCGAGGGCGTGGAGGAGGATCACTACCTCGAGCGCCTCAAGGTCATGCCCCGCGTGGAGACGCCGCCGACCTGGGCGGCGGTTGTCCAGACCCTGGTCGCCCTGGTGGCGATCTTCGCGGCCTCGCACCTGTTCGTACAGCAGCTCGACGCCCTGGGCCCGGCGCTGGGCATAAGGCCGCAACTGCTCGCCCTGCTGCTCAGCCCCATCGCCACCGAACTGCCGGAGACCCTGAACGCCGTCATCTGGGTGCGCCAGGGCAAGCACCGCCTGGCGCTGGCCAACATCTCGGGCGCGATGATGATTCAGGCGACGGTGCCCACCGCCTTCGGCCTCTTCTTCACGCCCTGGATCCTCGACAAGTCGCTGCTGGTCGCCGCCGGCGTGACGGCCCTGGCCGTGGCCGCGATGTTCGTCGCCTTCCGCCGCGGGTTCATCAGCCGCGCGTTCCTGGCGGCCATGGCCGGCTTCTACCTCCTGTTCGCCGTCATCGTGGCGGCGTTCCGGCTGGGGTAGCGGCCCCCGCCGGTGAACGTCAATTCGGCGCTGGAGCTGAAAGCGGCCCTTGCCCGGCCTCGTCCGGCACGGGCCGCAGCACATAGGCCACCTGCAGGTCGAACAGCGCGTGTACGACGATCGCCGGGATGAGGCTGCCGGTCAGCAGGAAAAGCAGTCCGAAGGCCACCCCGCCGACGCCGGTCTCGAGGATGCCCGGGATTCCCTGGTAGGCATGGAGAAGGCCGAAGGCGAGCGAGGCGGCGGCGAGCGCCAGGACCAGGGGCAGGCCCGGCGCTCCGTCGCGAAGATAGCGGATCAGGAAGCCGCGATAGAGGACCTCCTCGCAGACGCCGGCGTTCAGCCCGAGCAGGACGAAGCCGAGGCGCTCGGCGGCCGTGTCCGGCAGAATGCCCGCGAAGCCCACGGCGCGACGCCGGAAGGCCTTGGCATAGGCCCGCCGCCAACGGGCCCCTCGCAGGCTCTGGAAGAGCGGCATGAGCCCCAGCAGGACGTAGGCGGCCAGGAGGGCGACGACCACCAAGCCGGCGATGGAGGCGAGCGGGGGCCAAGCCTCCCAGACCCACCGGAAGGCGACCACCAAGGGGCGGGCCACGAAGGCGACGGGGACCCACGCCTCGCCGGGCGACAGGAGGTGGCCGAGTCGTTCGACGCCGAAGATCCACACCGCGATGGCGCTCAGCGCGCACGAAAGGAGGATCGTGAAACCATAGTAGGCGAGTTTGCCCGGCGTGCTCGGGCCCGACCCCAGGAAGCGGCGCTCGAACGGGGCGGTCAGCGGCGGCGCCACGAACAAGGCGATCGCCAAGCCCGCGGCGACGGATGCAGGACTGATCATGGCTGGCTCCTTTAATAGGAATGTAATTTTGCATTCGCATTTTGCAATGGCAAAGTCGCAGGTGCAGAGAGGGCGACGGTTGGAGGGCTCTCACGCCATGGATTCAGGTTCCCGACCGCCGCAGCAGGCGCGCAGCCGCCGCACGCTCGAGCGGCTGCTGGCGGCGACGATCGACGTCATGAAGGACGAAGGCCTGGCGGGCGTCACCGTCCCGGAGGTGGCGGCGCGAGCCGGGATGTCCACGGGCAGCATCTACCGGCGCTTCGTCGACAAGGACGCCCTGATCCGGGCCGCCTTCCTGCGTTTCCTGGAGGCGTCGCAGATCGCCAGCCGCGAGAGCCTGGCGCCGGAGCGGTTCGCCGCCCTCAGCCTGGGGCGGACCTTACGCGGCCTCTGCCGAGGCCTGGTGCGCCAATACAGGGCTTATCCGAAGCTGCTCAAGGCCCTGGATCAGTTCCTGGACGTGCAAGCCGATGCGGCGTTCCGCGAACAGGCGCTTTCGGGGATCGCCGACAACGCGCGGCTGGCCGTCGGGCTGCTGCTGCCGTTCCGCGACCGGATCGCCTCGGACGATCCGGAGCGTGCGATCACCTTCGCGCTGTTGAGCGCCACCACCGTCATCGAGATGCAGGCCCTGCATTCGGCGGCGCTGTGGGCGCGGATGCTGCCCTTGGATGACGAAGCCCTGGCCGTGGAGGCGGCGCGGGCGATGGCGGCCTATCTCACGTCGCCCATCCCGCAGGAGCCGTGAGCTCGGCGTTCTGCATCAGGGGGGCGCGGCTCAAACCTTGGCGAGTTCGCCGATCACGAAGGCGTCCTCGCCGGCGCGGACCAGGCCCTCCAGCACCTCCGCCAGGTTCCGCGGGTCGACGATCAGCATCAGGCCGACGCCGCAGTTGAAGGTGCGGCGCAGCTCCAGGTCGGAGACGCCGCCGACCTCCTGCATCCAGGCGAATACCGGCGGCAGGAGCCAGGCGTTCCAGTCGAACCGGGCGACCAGGCCTTCGGCGATGGCGCGGGGCGGGTTCTCGATCAGCCCGCCGCCGGTGATATGGGCCAGGCCTTCGATGCGGCCGGCCTTCAGGTGAGGCAGCACGGTCTTCACATAGATCCGGGTGGGCGCGAGCAGGGCCTGGGCGAGCGTTTCGCCGTCCGCGAAGGGCGCGGGCGCGTCCCAGGCGAGGCCGGAGCGTTCGACGATGCGCCGCACCAGCGAATAGCCGTTGGAATGCGGGCCCGTGGAGCCCAGCCCCACCAGGATATCGCCGGCCTTCTGGTCGGAGAGGCGCGGCAACACCTTGTCGCGGTCGACGGCTCCGACGCAGAAGCCCGCCATGTCGTAGTCGCCCTGCGCGTACAGGCCTGGCATCTCGGCCGTCTCGCCGCCCACCAGCGCGCAGCCCGCCTGGCGGCAGCCTTCGGCGATGCCTGCGACGACGGTGGCCGCGGCCTCCACGTCGAGCTTGCCGGTCGCGAAGTAGTCCAGGAACATCAAGGGTTCGGCGCCCTGGGCCAGCAGGTCGTTGACGCACATGGCCACCAGGTCGACGCCCACCGTGTCGTGGATGCCCGTCTCGATGGCCACCTTCAGCTTGGTGCCGACCCCGTCCGTGGTGGTCACCAGCAGGGGATCGTCATAGCCCGCCGCCTTGAGGTCGAAGAGCGCCCCGAAGCCCCCCAGCGAGGCCTCCGCGCCCGGCCGGCGCGTGGACTTCGCCAGGGGCTTGATGCGCTCGACGAGGGCGTTTCCGGCATCGATGTCGACGCCGGCCTGCGCATAGGTGAGGCCATTGGGCCGGTCGGACATCAGTTGGCCTTCGACATAAAAATACGGGTCGCGCAAACCGGCCTTGCAGACTCGGCCCCGCGCGGGGCTATAGCTAATCGATGACGCCGATTACGACCACCGCGGAACTGGCGGTGTTTTGCGACAAGCTCAAGGGCCAACCGTTCGTCGCCGTGGACACCGAGTTCATGCGCGAGACGACCTACTGGCCAAAGCTGTGCCTGATCCAGGCCGCCGCCGCCAATGGCGCGGAGGCCTGCATCGATCCGCTGGCCGAGGAGATGGACCTCGAGCCATTCCTCGAGATCATGCGCGACAGGTCGATCCTGAAGGTGTTCCACGCCGCGCGCCAGGACGTGGAGATCTTCAACAACCTGAACGCCATGCCGGTCCCGCTGTTCGACACCCAGGTCGCCGGCATGGCCGCGGGCTTCGGCGAGCAGATTGCCTATGACGCGCTGGTCCGCCAGATGCTCCGTATCGAGCTCGACAAGTCCAGCCGGTTCACCGACTGGGCGCGCCGGCCGCTGTCGGACAACCAGCTTACCTACGCGCTCGCCGACGTGACCCATCTGGCCTCGCTCTATCCCATCCTGCGCGAGCGCCTGGAGAAGGAAGGGCGCCTGGGGTGGGTCACCGACGAGATGGCCAACCTTACCGACCCGGCGGTCTATGACGTCGAGCCGGAAAACGCCTGGAAGCGCCTTCGTCCGCGCAAGCACACGGCCAAGTACATGGCGGTCTACAAGGCCGTCGCCGCCTGGCGCGAACGCACCGCCCAGACCCGCGACCAGCCGCGCGGCCGGATCCTCAAGGATGAGGCGATCGATGAGGTCGCCACCCAGGCGCCGACGGACGCCGACCAGCTCGACCGCCTGCGCTCGGTGCCGAAGGGCTTCTCCGGCTCGCGGTTCGGGCCGGATCTCCTGGCCGCCATCCGCGAGGCCTTAAAGAATCCCGAGGCCTACGCCCCGGTGGTCGAACGCAGTCGCACCCAGCCGTCCCCGGCCGCCGGCGCCGTCGTCGAACTCCTGAAGGTGCTCTTGAAGGCCCGCGCGGAGGAGGCCGGCGTGGCCTCCAAGCTCATCGCCACGGTCTCCGACCTGGAGCAGATCGCCAACGATGATGAGAGCGACAACGCGGCCCTCAAGGGCTGGCGGCGCGAGGCGTTCGGCGAGGATGCGCTCAAGCTGAAGCGCGGCGAACTGGCCCTGGTGCTCGATGGCGCCCGGGTGCGGGTGGTCGAGGTCCGCCGGGCCCCGAAGGCCGCCGCCGCGGACTGATCGGAAGCCGATTCCACGGTTCCTGAGGATAAGCGCGTGGGCTTGATTCCGTGCGGCTTTCCGGCCGCGCACCAGGGTTCTCCACAGGCTGTCCACCGCGCGCCCGCGGGTTCGCACACAGGCCTTGCCGCGGGCCCGCTTGTGCGCCGGGCCGATCGGCGCAATTCTGAATTTGCCGAGAGGGACTGAGGCGCGGCGGACCGGGTGACCGGGCTGCGAGCGGGCAGGAGGCTCCCGGGGGTAGGATGGCTCAGGGCAACCCGAACCTTACGATCCCGGGGACAACGAGGAAGATCTGACGTTGCGCTGGGGCGACCCAGCAGAGCCGAAGAGCCCCTCGACCTTGAACGCTCAGATCCCCCAACGGATCTGGTTCAGAGGGCGGTGTTTCGGGAAACCGAGGCGCCGCCCTCTTGCTATGGACGCGATGCGCGCCCGAGACCTAGCGTGCGGGCTTCCGGAACTTCAAGACCACCTGATCGGTGCGGCCTCTGACCTTCGGATCGAAGACCCGCAGCGTGTGGTCGTCTGCGGGATTGCGCAGCATCGGGCTCTCAGCTTCGAACACGAACCCCGCGGCGGCCGCCTCGCGCTTGATCGCCGCCGGATCGATGCGGTGCAGGCTCTCGGTGTCGCGCAGGTCCGAGCCGGCCGCCGCCGCGTGGTCGACCACGACATAAACGCCACCGGGCTTCAGCGCCGCGAACACCGCGCGGTTGACCGCCACCACATCGGCGCCCTCGTTCATCTGGTCGTGCAGGTCATGGTAGTTGGTGTCGGTGAACACCGCGTCGAGCGGCTCCGGCGCGGCGAAGCGCATGACCGGCTCGGTCATCACCCGGACGTTGACGTAGGACTTGTCGCGCTCGATCACATGCGTACCGGCGAATTCCTCGGGATCGCAATGCCGCGCCATTTCGGCCGAGAGCACGGCGTAGACACGGCCCTTGTCGCCCACGACGTCGCTGAAGACGCGGGTGAAATAGCCGCCGCCGGACATGAAGTCGCCGATCTTGTCGCCGCGATTGAGTCCAATGAAGGCGACGATCTGGGCCGGTTTACGCCGGGTGTCGGCGGCCACGTCGGCGGCGGGGCGGCGAGGGTCCATGAGCGCGTCGGCGATCCTCGCGTGCTCGGCGGCGAGTGGGCCCACGGCGGCGGCGGCGAGCAGCAGGCCCGCGCAGCAGCAGGCGATGGCCAGGGTGAGCTTCATTTCGGGCTCTCCAGTCCGAGGTACCGCGCCGGGTGGCGCGCCAAGGGGTCGGCGACGTATCCCTGCAGGCGCGGATTGACCAACAGCATGAGGTCGCCGTGTCGGAGCGGGATGACCCCTTCGCTGTCGATCAGCCGGCGTTCCGCCGCTTCGAGAAGCCGCATCCGCGCGGCGGGATCGGCGGTGTCCCTTGAACGATCGATCAGCGCGTTGAAAGCCGGCTCGGCGTAGGCGCCGAAATTCGCCGGGTCGGAATAGGACCGGAAACCGCCAAGGTAGTTGAGGGGGTCGGCGAAGTCTGGGTCCCAGGTCACCGCCGCCAGCTCGAAGTCGTGCGCCGTCAGACGGGCCATATGGGCCTGCTGGTCGGCCGGCTGCAGCTGTGTCTCGACCCCCAGCGCTGTCTTCCACATCGCTGCGATGGCGGCCATCAGACGTTGGTTGCGGGGGCTGTCCATGAAGGCCAGCCGCACGGTCAAGGGCGCCGAGGCGCCGGCGCGCGCCTCGTTCAACAGCGCTTGAGCCGCGGCGATGCGCGCCGCCATCGGCTCGTGCGCCCAGCCGGCGCTTTGCGGCCGGTAGTCCGCGATGCGGCTGATCGCCGGCGCCACCAGCTCGTAGGCCGGCGTGTGGCGCGACTGGTCGACCTCGGTGATCAGCGCCTCGCGGTCGATGACCATCGACAGCGCGCGGCGGATGCGCTCGTCGCCGAGCGCCCCGCGGGTGCGGTTGATCGCCAGATAGGCGGTGGCCAGCTCGGATTGGCGGATGAGCTGGCGTGGATAGCGCGCCTCGGCCTCGGCCAGCTCCGGCCCGGTCAAGGAGACCACATCGTATTCGCCGGCCTCGAACTGCCTCAGCCCGGCGCGGCCATGGCTGCGCACAAAGCGCACCGTCTCGACCTGCACGGCGGCGGCCGCGTGGAAGAAACGGTTGCGGACCAGCGTCACGTCGCCGTCGGCGGTCCAGTCCGCCAGCACATAAGGGCCGTTCGACACCATGTGGCCCGGTTCCGCCCAGTGATCGCCGAACGCCTCGACGGCCGCCTTGGGCGTCGGCAGGGCGGCGTAGTGCGACAGCAGCAGGAGCAGCCAAGGGGTTGGCCGCCGCAGCGTGATCTGCAGGACGTGGCGATCCAGGGCGCGGACACCGAGCATGCAGGGATCGCCGACCGCGCCGCTGGTGATTTCCGTCGCGCCCTCGATCGGTTCGAGGGCGGCGGCGGATGGGGAGGCGGTCGAGGGGATGACCTCGCGCCGCAGGCTGTAGACGAAGTCCTCGGCCGTCACCCGTTCGCCGTTCGACCAGCGCGCGTCGGGCCGCAGGTGGAAGGTCCAGACGCGGCCGTCGGCGCTCGTTTCCCAGCGCGCGGCGACGCCAGGGACGATGCGACCGTCGGCGGCGATGGCCGTCAGGCCCTCGAACAGGTTCTCGGCGATCGCGAACTCATGGGATTCGACCAGCTTGGCCGGGTCGAGCGAACCCACCCTGGCGTCGAGAGGCAGGCGGACCTCCTGGCCTGCGGCGGCGCTGGTGGCCGCCGCGGCGAGCGCCAGCACGGCCGTCAGGATCGGCGTCAGGCGGTTGGTCATGGGTACTGGCCCCTTGCCGATCGGGATTTCGATCGGGCTGGAGCCTAGGGGCCGGCCAGCGCCGCGGAAGTGCGGGAAGTCATGCTAGGGTCGCATGACTTTCGGCACATGAGTTGTGAACTCCCTGGACCTAGAATGGGCGCCTGATGTCGAGCCTGTTCCAGCGCATGCTAAGACTCACCAGCCTCGGCGTCTGGTTCACCCTGCTGTTGCCGATCCTGCATGGGGCGGCCAATCACCAGGACAACCTGACGTGGCCCAAGGCGCAGCTTTGGATCGGCCTGTGGTTGGTGTTCGGCGCGGCCCTGTTCGCCGCCACCAGCCCGCGGCCGGCGCCGCGCGGCTTGCGCGCGGCGATGTTCGCGCTGCAGACCCTCAGCGCGCTCAGCATGTGCGGCCTGCAACCGGACTTCTACGTCGGGTTCCTGCTGGTGATCATCGCCTGGCAGTTGGCCGTCTTCCTGCCGGTCAGGGTCGCGGCGGCCTGGGTGCTGGTCCAGGCCGCGGCCCTGTTCCTCGTGCTGTCGCCGATCTGCGCCAACGGCTGCGGCTGGGCCGCCTCGGGCATCTACTTCGCCTTCCAGGGCTTCTTCCTGGTCACCGTCCTGCTGGTCAAGCGCGAATGGGAACAACGGCTCGAGCAGGCGCGCCTCAACGCCGAGCTGACCGCGACCCAGGACCTGCTGATCGAGCGCAGTTCCTCCTACGAGCGCCTGAGGATCTCGCGCGAGCTCCACGACGTGCTCGGCCACAGCCTGACGGCCCTGTCCCTCCACCTGGAGGTGGCGATGAACACGCCCCAGGCCGCGGCGCGAGATCGAAGCCTCATCAAGGCGCAGGCGGTGACCAAGGCGCTGATCGGCGACGTGCGCGACGTGGTGGGGGCCTTGCGCAACTCCGAGACGCTCGATGTCGCCCACGCACTCGAGGTCCTGGCCGCCGGCGCGCCGGAGCTGGCCGTCCATATCGCCACGCCCGAGGGGTTGCGCCTGGAGGATCCCGAGCGGGCCCAGGCGCTGCTGCGGTGTGTGCAGGAGGTGATCACCAACACCCGCAAGCACGCGCGGGCCAGGAACATCTGGATCGATATCACCGAGACGGCCGGCGAACTGGTGGTCCAGGCCCGCGACGATGGGCGCGGCCTTTCCGGCGCGGCGGCCTCCGGCTTCGGCCTGGCCGGCATGCGCGAGCGCTTCGTGCGCCTGGGCGGCGACGTGCAGGTCGAGCCGTCGAGCGGACCCGGTTTCGCGCTCTCCGCCCGCTTTCCGCTCAAGCCCTCGCCCGCAGCCGCATGATCGAGGTGTGCCTGGTCGAGAACCAGGCCCTGGTGCGCGAGGGCCTGGAGAGTCTGCTGCATCTGACCAACGACATCCGCGTCGTGGCCAACGCCACCGACGGGCTCGAGGCGCTGGAGGCGATCGCCAGCCACTCGCCCCAGGTCGTGTTGTTGGACTTGCGCATGCCGCGGCTGGACGGCCTGGGCTTCCTCGCCCGTCTGGCCGACCGGCCGCCGCCCCGTCCGGCGGTGATCATCCTGACCACCTTCGACGACCACGTCTCGATCCTGGAGGGCCTGCGCTTGGGGGCCCGCGGCTACCTGCTCAAGGACGTGACCTTCGCCAGGCTCACCGAGGCGATCCGAACGGTCGCCGCCGGCGGAACCCTGATCAGTCCGGTGGTCACCGAGCGCCTGCTGCGCGGCCTGGCCGGTCCTGCCGCAGAGCCGGACGAGGCGCCGGCGGAGCCGCTCACCCGGCGCGAACTGGAGGTGCTGCGCCTGATGACCGGCGGGTTCAGCAATGCGGAGATCGCCTCGGCGTTCAACCTCACCGAGGGCACGGTGAAGAACCACGTCTCGAACATCCTGGGCAAGCTCGGGGTCCGCGATCGGGTGCGCGCGATCCTCAAGGCCGTGGAGCTGGGCTGGCTCTAGGCGTTTGCCGGCAAGCCCACTTCGCTCGGATCGGCCTCGTTGAGCAGCGGCTGCCCGGCCAGATAGCGGCGCAGGTTCTCCAGGAAGAGTTCGTCGCCGCGGCCCAGGTTGCCGTCCCCGGAATTGGAGGTGTGGGCGCTGACCCGGACCTTGGGGTGATCCCAGAACCAGCTGTCGGCGGGCAGGGGCTCGGCCTGGAAGACGTCCAGCACGGCGTGCGCCGGCTGGTCCCGGTCGAGCCCAGCCTTCAAAGCGTCCTCGTCGATCAGTCCCCCACGTCCGATATTGAGCAGGATCGCCCCGGGCTTCATCGCCCGGAAGAAGGCGTCGTCGCACAGGTTGCGGGTCTCGCCGTTGAGCGCGCATGCCAATACGACCACATCGGCCTTTGGAAGCTCGCCCGCCAGCTCCGCCAGGCCGATCACCCGGTCGGCCAGGCCGTCGGGCGCGGGGCTTCGCCGCACGACTGCAAGATCCACTCCGAAGGGCTTGATTCGCTTGGCGATCTCGTGGCCGATGTTGCCGAATCCGACCATCAGCCAGTGGGTGTGGCCGAGCTCGCGATAGGGCGTCGTCTTCCACTCGCGCCGGGCCTGCAGCGCGGCCTGCGCCTGGATCGGGACCTGCAGGCTCAGCGCATGGGCGACCACATATTCGGCGATCGGCGTCGCCTGGGCGCTCGATTTCGAAAGGCGCACGCCCTTTTCGAGGATGTTGCGAAAGATCGGATTGTCGATGCCCGCGGCCATGATCTGCGTCCAGCGCGGCGCCTCGGCCTTCATGAGGCGGCCGTAGAGGGCGCCCAGGGTTCCGGAGGCGTAGCTGTCCAGGCTGAGCCACACCACCTCGGGATTGATGGCGTCCTTGTCGATGGGCTGGCCGGCCAGTTCGTAGTCGTCCGCCGAGACGGCGGTGACGATCTGCGCGTCCGGCGCGATCGTCGCCACCCGCCCGCGCACGCGTTCGGCGGCCGCCTTGGTCATCAGAATCTGCATGGGCTCAACCTAGCTCGAGTTTCAGCTTCAGCGCCGAGGCGAGCGTCTGGGCGCGCTTGGCCGTCTGCTCGCCAAGTAGCATGTCGTCCCAGCCGGCGGCGGCGGTCAGCAGCAGGCGATCGCCCTTGATCGCCAGCGCCGAGGTCTCCAGCAGCCGTGGATTGCGTCCGGAAAGGTCGCAGCCCAGGCGGACGGCGGCCCCCAGGGCGCGGGCGCGCTGGCGCCGGTCGGGCCCGATCACCCGCGCCACGGTGTCGGCCTCCGGCGGGTTGGGCGAGGAGGTGTGGCGGGCGAAGGCGACGCTGGCCAGGAACGCGCGCTCGGGATGGTTCATGCCGGCGATGGGCGCACGCAGCACCTGCTCGAAGGCGAGGTCCGCGCGATGGTCGGGGTGCAGGCGCGCGCCGAGGTCCGCCAGCCGGCAGGCGGCGGCCAGCAGCACCGGGTCGCGGGCGTCGAACACCGGACTGAGCTTCTCGAAGGCGGGCGTCAGCCAGGCCTCCAGCGCCCCGCCCAGGTCCGCCGACAGGCCGCGCGCGGCGGTGAGCGCCTCGCAGCCCTCGATCAGCGGGTCTCGCTTGCGGACCTCCGGGTCCATGGCCTCGAGCAGCAGGCCTTCGCGCACGCCGAACGCCGAGATGGTGATCTGCTCGACGCCCAGGCTCTCGATCAGCGCCTCCAGCACCACGGCGGAGTAGGGCAGGGTCTCGATCCGCTTCTTGGACAGGCCCTGCATGCGCTCCAGGGAGGCGCGGGATTGCCGGGCTACCAGGCGAGAGACGCTGAGCGCATCGGCGCGGCTCATCTCGTACTGGTGGGCGACGTGAAGGGGATAGTCCGCCAGCTCCATGTGGAACAGCGCCAGGTTCCGCCAGGCGCCGCCGACGGCGTGGAAATGACGGGTGGCGAAGCGCTCGGCGTGCGGGGCGAGCGCGCTCTCGATGATCCGCCGGGTCCGGTCGGTGTCGAGCGGCCTCGGCGCGCCGAGCGCGAAGGGGCCGAGCGGCAGGGTGGCGCCGTCCTCGGGCGCCGCGCCGTTGAGCCGCACCAGCTCCAGGCTCGACCCGCCCAGGTCGCCGACCACCCCTTGCGCGTCGGGCTGGCCGGCGATGACGCCGAGCGCGGCGTAGCGCGCCTCCTCCTCGCCGGTGAGCACGCGCACGTTGAGGCCCGTCTCGTCGCGCACGCGCTTGAGGAAGGCCGGCCCGTCGGCCGCCTCGCGGACCGCGGCCGTGGCCGCGGCGGTGACATCCTCGGCGCGCCAGCCGTCGAGCAGCGCGCGGAAACGCCGGATGGCGGGCAGGGCGACCTCGACCCCCTCCGGCGACAGCCGGCCGGTGGACGGCAGGTCGCGGCCGAGCCCGGCCAGCGCCTTTTCGTTGTAGACGGTCCAGATGGCGCGCCCGTCCAGCCGGTAGATGACCAGGCGGACGGAGTTCGAGCCTACGTCGATGACGGCGGCCTGCCTGGAGGAGGGCCCGCTATCCCCGCGAGGCCACATGATCGATCGCGCGCGGCATGTCCTTCACCTTCTGCCCTCTACCCGAAAGGCTGGGGTTGGTCATGAAATACTCGTGCGCGGAGAAGGCGCTGGGATGATCCCAGGACGGATCGCGGCTGTAGTGGCCGCCGGAGTCCAGCGCCCAGCTTTGGGCCTCGTCCTTCAGGTTGGCCAGCATGATCTGCTGCAGCACCTGCTGGTGGACGGTGGGGTTCTCGATGGGCGTCAGGCATTCCACCCGGCGGTCGAGATTGCGCGGCATCCAGTCGGCGGAGGAGATGAACACCCGGGCTTCGGACGAGGGCAGGGCCGAGCCGTTGGCGAAGGCCACGATCCGTCCGTGCTCCAGGAACCGGCCGACGATCGACTTGACGCGGATGTTCTCGGAGAGCCCTGGAATGCCGGGCCGCAAGCAGCAGATGCCGCGGATCACCAGGTCGATCTCCACGCCCGCCTGGCTGGCGGCGTAGAGGGCGTCGATGATCACCGGGTCGACCAGGGAGTTCAGCTTCACCCACATGCCGGCGGGCCGCCCTTCCAGGGCGTGCGTGGCCTCGCGCGCGATCAGGTCCAAGAGGTCGCGCTTCATGGTGATCGGTGAGAAGGAGAGCTTCTCCAGGCCCTCCGGCTGGGCGTAGCCGGTGACGAAGTTGAACAGCCGCGCCGAGTCGCGGCCTAGCGCCGGGTCGGTCGTGAACAGCGACAGGTCCGTATAGAACCGCGCGGTGATCGGATGGTAGTTGCCGGTCCCGAAGTGGCAGTAGGAGCGCAGCGTGTCGCCCTCCTTGCGCACCACCGTCGAGAGCTTGGCGTGGGTCTTGTACTCCACGAAGCCGAAGACGATGTGGACCCCGGCGCGCTCCAGGTCCCGGGCCCACTTCAGGTTCGCCGCCTCGTCGAAGCGGGCCTTGATCTCGACCACCGCGGTGACGTTCTTGCCGGCCTCGGCCGCCTCGATCAGGGCGGCCACGATCGGGCTGTCGTGGCTGGTGCGGTAGAGGGTCTGCTTGATCGCCAGCACGTTCGGATCGCGCGCCGCCTGCCGCAGGAACTGCACCACCACGTCGAAGCTCTCGAAGGGGTGGTGGACCAGGATGTCCTTCTCGCGGATCGCGGCGAAGCAGTCGCCGCCGTGATCGCGGATGCGTTCGGGGAAGCGCGGCTCGAAGGGTTTGAACTTGAGGTCCGGGCGATCGGCGGGGATCAGCTGGTTCAGCTCGTCCAGGCCCAGGAGGCCGTCGATCTGGATGATGTCCTGCGGCTCGGCGTGCAGGCTGCTGCAGATGAAGCTCTGCAGCTCCTCAGGCATGGAGGCGTCGATCTCAACGCGGACCACCGAGCCCAGGCGGCGCTGCTTCAGCGCCAGCTCGAACTCGCGCATCAGGTCCTCGGCCTCTTCCTCGATCTCCACGTCGGAGTCGCGGATCAGGCGGAAGACGCCCTGGGCCTGGATTTCGCAGCCGGGGAACAGGTGGTCCAGGAACAGGCTCACCAGGGCTTCCAGCGAGACGAACCGCCGCTCGGCCTTGCGCCGGCCGCTGCGCTGGGCGGGCAGCTCCCAGAAGCGCGCGACCTGGGCGGGGATCGGCACCAGGGCGTAGAGCAGCCGCCCATCCGCCAGCCGGCGCAGCTTCAGGACCAGCGAGAAGGCGAGGTTCGGAATGAACGGGAAGGGGTGCGCCGGGTCGATGGCCAGCGGGGTCAGCACCGGGAACAGCTGGGAGACGAAGGGCTCCTCCAGCGCGTCCAGCTCGGCGTTGGTGACGTCGCTGGCGGCGACTACCCGAAGACCCTCATCGGCCAGCTCGTCACGCAATTCGCCCCAGCGGGTCTGCTGGTCGGCCATCAGGTCGGCGGCCTCCGCGTTGACCCGCTCCAGCTGTTCGGCTGGCGTCAATCCGTCCTGGCTCGTCACCCGCACGCCCTCGCGCACCTGGGCGCGCAGGCCCGCGACGCGGACCATGTAGAATTCGTCGAGGTTGTTGGCGCTGATCGCCAGGAAACGCAGCCGCTCCAGCAGCGGGTGGCGCGGGTTCTTGCTCTCGGCCAGCACGCGGCGGTTGAAGGCCAGCCAGGACAGCTCCCGATTGAAGAAGCGCGACGGCGACGTCGCCAGCTCTTCGTCCCAGGCGAGCGGCGCGCGCGGGGCCTCGTTCGCAGCATTGGCGGCGAGCGGGGCGGCGTAGCTCATTCGAACGGCTCCAGGACGGATCAAGGCGGCGGGATTTTGTGCCCTGCGTGTGACCGCTTCAAGTCATCCCTCGAAAAGGTCAAGATTTTCGATATCGTCCTCAAGGATCTCGCGGGCCAATACGCGGGAGATCGGCCGCATCACACCGTCTTCGGTCTCGTCCAGCCGGCGCACGATCTCACGGGCGCCGGGAATGGACCTCTCCATGCGCCTCAGAAGGTAGGGATAGACATCGTCGTGCGGACGAATGTTCCGTTCACGGAAGAACTTCTTGAGGACGCCGCCCAGCACCTCGTCGTCGGGCGGCGCGATTTCGGCCACCATCAGGGCGTTGAGCCGCGAGCGCAGGTCCGGCAGCTCGGCGGGCCACGCAGCCGGCGGCTTGCGCGCGGTGAGCAAAAGGCCCGCGCCAGGATGGGCCGCCTGGTTGATCAGGTGGAACAGCGGCTCGGCCGGGCAGCCCTGGTCCACGTCCTCCAGCAAGGCCGGTCGTCCGTCCGCCGCGGCGACATCGGGCGCGGCCCGGTCGAGGATTGCGGCCTTGGCTTCTGTGGCCCAGGCCTGGGCCAGGTGGCTCTTGCCGACGCCCTCGGGACCCACCAGCACCAGCGCGCCGCCCGGCCAACGGGGCCATGCGTCGAGCGCACGCACAGCCTCGGCGTTGGACGCGCCCTGCACGAAACTGTCGCGGGTATGGGCGGCGGGCCTTCGAAGGCTCAGCCGCAGTTGCCTGGCCATGCGCCTGATATAACCGTCTTCGGGCCTTAGAGGGCGTCGTTCGCCGCCTTCGCGGCGCCGCCCACGACCAGGGTCCAGCCCTCGGGCTTGAGCAGTTCGATGGGCGAGAAGCGGACCTTGTAGTCCATCTTCTCCGAGCCGCGCACCCAGTAGCCCAGGTAGACGTAGGGCAGGCTGGTCAGGCAGGCCTGGACCACATGATCCAGGATCACGAAGGACCCGAGGCTGCGCCGCGCCTGGGTCGGGTCGTAGAAGCTGTAGACCAGCGAAAGCCCGTCGCTCATCACGTCCACCAGGGCGCAGGCCACCAGGTCTCCGGGGCCGCGGTCCCTGGCGCGCGTGCGGTACTCGATGATGTGGGTGCGGACCGCGGTGTCCTCGACCATGGCCACGTAGTCCGGCCAGGTCATCTCCGCCATGCCGCCGTCGGCGTGGCGGGTGGTGAGGTAGCGCCGGAGCAGGTCGAACTGCTCCATCGTGGCCTCGGCCTCGACCAGGTGGCGTTCCAGGTCCTCGTTGCGGGCGATCGCCTTGCGCTCGGAACGCGAGAAGACGTAGTCGGCCGCCGGGATGCGCGCGGAGATGCAGGCCGTGCAGGCCTCGCAGGCCGGCCGGTAGGCGATGTTCTGCGACCGGCGGAAGCCGACCTGGGTCAGGCTGTCGTTGACGCCCGCGCCGTCGGACAGCGGCAGGTGGGCGAACACCTTCCGCTCAAAGCGCTCCGGAAGGTAGGGCATGGCGATTGGCGCGGTCAGGAAGAACCTGAGCTGTCGGGACGGAAAATGCTGCGTCACGGACTTGCAGTCGCCTTCATGGGGGTCGCGCCTCAGCTTGGATTAGGCGTCATGCCGCGCCCCGGCGCAAGGGTTGTCGCAGCCGGCGGGACTATGGGCCGCGGTCCGGCGGCAGCACGGGGGCCTCGCGCAGCAGGACGATAGCGATTCGGCGGTTGCCCGGCAGGGTCGGATCGTCCGGATAGAGCGGTTCCGACGTGGCCTTGCCGGACACCTGGTAGACGCGGTCCGCATCGACGCCGGCGCTCTGCAGGATGCGCCGCGAGGCGTCCGCGCGGTTGGCGGAGAGCGGCCAGTCGCCCTCGGCCTTGCCGCCCTGGCCGGCGTTGGCGCTGGTGTGGCCGTAGATGCTGATCCGGTTGGGCAGCTGGTTGATGATCTTGGCGATCGCGCGCAGCAGCAGCTTGGCGCGGTCATTGGGTGTCGCCGTGCCCTGGTTGAACATCGAGCGGCCTTCCTGGTCCACCAGCTGGATGCGCAGGCCCTCGGGAGTCTCGTCGACGATGATGTTCTTGGAGAGTTCGGCGAGCTCGGGCATGTCCTGCAGCGCCTGGCGCAGGGACTGGGCCGCGGAGGCGAAGGCGGCTTCTTCCTTTTTCTGCTGGGCCTCCTTGAGCGTATCGGCCGCCGGATCGGCGGACTTGGCGCCGTCCTTGGACTTGCCGTCGTTGGGGTGGCGGGAATCGGGACTGGCGTCCTGGACGATCGACTGCGAGCCGTTCTGCTTGGCGCCTTCGTTGCCGAGCGCTGTGCCCGCCAGGATGCCTCCGGCGCCGGAGGTGGTCTCCGACACGCTGGCCGGCGCGAAATAGTCCGCGATGCCGCGCTTCTGCTCGGGGCTCGTGGTGTTGATCAGCCACATCAGGAGGAAGAAGGCCATCATCGCCGTCACGAAGTCGGCATAGGCGACCTTCCAGGCGCCGCCGTGGTGACCGCCGCCGCTGCTTTTCTTGATTCGCTTGATGATGATCGGGCGTTCGCCGCTCACCGACATGGTCCGCCCCGGTCTAGCCTGTTACGAGGGGCGCAGGGTGCGCAGCCTCCCGTTAAGATGGCGTTGCACACAGGGTTAAAGGAGCGAATCTGCGATGAAGGTGGCGTTCGCCGGCCTCGGCGTCATGGGCTTCCCGATGGCGGGACACCTGGCCAAGGCCGGTCATGAGATGGCGGTCTACAACCGAAGTTCCGAGAAGGCCGCCCGCTGGGTTGCGGCGCACGGCGGACGGGCCGGGGCGACGGCGACCGAGGCCGCGGCGGGCGCAGAGGTCCTCGTGCTCTGCGTCGGCAACGACGACGACGTGCGCCAGGTGGTCGCCGACGCGCTGCCGGCCATGGCCCCCGGCGCGATCGTGGTCGATCACACGACCACCTCGGCGGTGGTGGCTCGCGAGATGGCGGCTCTGGCGGCCGACGGCGGCCGGGCGTTTGTCGATGCGCCGGTGTCCGGCGGCCAGGCCGGGGCGGAGAACGGCCAGCTGACCATCATGTGCGGCGGATCGCCGGCGGCGTTCGCGACGGTCGAGCCGGTGATCGGCGCCTACGCCAAGGCCACGCGGCTGATGGGCGGGCCGGGATCGGGCCAGCTCACCAAGATGGTCAACCAGATCTGCATCGCCGGCGTCGTCCAGGGCCTGGCCGAAGGCCTGCATTTCGCCACCCGCGCGGGCCTCGACCCGCAGGCGGTCTATGAGGCGATTTCCAAGGGCGCGGCCCAGTCGTGGCAGATGGACAACCGCTGGAAGACCATGAGCGAGG
>Ga0207695_10003653_pt1 | contig 21487 bp, 21 predicted proteins | sample KBSC54metaG_FD_184354 | JGI IMG/M metagenome (GOLD analysis project Ga0207695, IMG submission 184354) | Corn rhizosphere microbial communities from Kellogg Biological Station, Michigan, USA - KBS C5-4 metaG (SPAdes) (version 2) | ecosystem: Host-associated > Plants > Roots > Rhizosphere > Soil...
CACCAATGCCAAGCGCCACAAATCGCTGTTCCCCGGGCTGGATTCATCGTCCGTAATCGTAATCGCCCGTGAATCCTCGAAAACCGGGATTGCTTCGGGCATTCGGACGCCATGGTTGCGAAAATTTATGCCCTCTTTACTCTCTTCGTCCCATTCGAAGCCCTTAACTCCACTGTACGTACAAGCTGTACATACAATCAAGCGGAGTTCGAGACGGCCCGCAGGTTTTTATCTGTGTATCTGTGGCCGACTATCTTTACCGTCCACAGATGATAAGCTCTGCCTTATGGTCCGTCCGCTTCTGATACTCCTCGCTTCCGCCGCCTGCTGGGCGCAACCCGCGCAACCCAGCTACCCCAATCTCGTGGAATCCGACTGGGTCACCAAGGATTTCACCTTCCACACCGGAGAAAAACTCCCCGAGCTCCGCGTCCACTACACCACCATCGGCACGCCCACGCGCAACGCTGCCGGACGCGTCAACAACGCCGTGATAGTCATGCACGGCACCGGCGGCACTGGCCGGCCCTTCCTCGGCGCAACCTTCGGCGGACTGCTCTTCCAGAAAGGCCAGCCCCTCGACGCCGAAAAATATTTCATCATCCTCCCCGACGATATCGGCCACGGCAAGAGCAGCAAACCCAGCGACGGACTCCACGCTAAATTCCCGCACTACGACTACGCCGACATGGTCCGCGCCGAATACGGCCTCGTCCACGACGCCCTCCACGTCGATCACATGCGCCTCGTGATGGGCACCAGCATGGGCGCCATGCACACCTGGCTGTGGGGCGAAATGTATCCCGATTTCATGGACGCCCTCATGCCCCTCGCGAGCGCGCCCGTCGAAATTGCCGGCCGCAATCGCATGTTCCGCGCCATGATCATCCAGGCCATCCGCAGCGATCCCGATTGGAAGGACGGCGAGTACACCACCCCTCCCGCCAACGGACTCATCGCCGCGCAATACTCGCTCTGGATGATGGGCACCAGCGCGCTGCAACTCCACAAGACCAATCCCACCCACGACAAATCCGACGCCGCCGTCGCCGCCCTCCGCCAGCGCGCCATACGCACCGACGCCAACGATATGCTCTATCAGTTCGAATGCTCCACCGATTACAATCCCGAACCCGACCTCGGCAAAATCCAGGCGCCCCTCTACGCGATCAATTCCGCCGACGACGAAGTCAATCCGCCCGAACTCGGCATCCTCGAACGCGAGATCAAGAAGGTGAAGCACGGCCGCTACATCCTCATCCCCATCAGCGATGAGACCCGCGGGCATGGCACCCACTCGCGGCCGAACGTCTGGCAAAACTATTTGCTCGAACTCTTGAAGGAATCGCAGTAATCACTTCCGCCGTCCCCAAATGAGGCCGGCGATCGCCAGGGCCGCGCCGAACAACGACAACGCTTCGAAGCTTGCGCGGCCCTCGCGTTCCCAGTAGACGTCGCGCAGATTCAGCCACAGCGCGAATTCATCCAGCGTAAGCGCCGCCCCCACGCCGTAAGCCATCGACATCACCCGTCCGAGCCATGTCCGCGATCCGCGCCCACCCGTCCCCGCCTCCAGCAGCCATCCGTATCCGGTCACCAGCAGCAATAGGATTCCCCACACCAGGTGGTGAATATGCCGTCCCCGCATCTGAATGTCGTGGAATGGTCCGATCTGGTTGTGAATGAGGAACGTCAGCAACCGCACCACCGCCACGGCCACAAAATACCCGACCGCCGCCCAGAACAGCCGTTCGCGCAGGGTTTGCGGAAACCTCTCCCGGTAAATCGCCCGCACCACCCGAATCTTCAGGAGCGAACTGATCCCCCACAGCACCAGCCCGATCAGCACCGGCCCCAGCCAATAGCTGTAATGCCTCACGCCCGTAGTATCGCAGTCAAGGCCCTTCGCGTGCTCATATCCCGCCGGAGGCAGTATGCGTTGGACCCCGGGCGGAATGAGCGGAGATATCGAAGATCGTCGCGACAGCAGCGGCGGCCCCAGCTTCGGAGGCTTCGGCGGCATTCACATCGGCATCGGCGGAGCCATCCTCTTGTTTTTACTCAGCATCGTGTTCCGCCAAAACCTCTTCACGCTTGTCGGCACCGACCCCAATGGACCCCCGCGCACCGGTACCGCCGATCGTGCCCAGGACCAGGCCGAGCAGCCGGAAGTCCAATTCATCTCGTTTGTCCTCGATGATGTCCAACACACATGGGACCAGACTCTACCGCAATCCGGCCGTCCCTACCGGCACGCCAAACTCGTCCTCTATCGCGACAGCTTCCCGTCGGCGTGCGGCATGGCCGAATCCGCCACCGGCCCTTTTTATTGTCCTGGGGATGAAAAGGTCTACCTCGATCTCGGTTTCTTCAATGAGCTGAAGAATCGTTTCGGCGCGTCCGGCGAATTCGCCCGGGCATACGTGGTCGCCCACGAAATCGGACATCACGTCCAGAAAATCCTCGGGATCGAGCAGCGCATTTCGCGACTCCAACAGGCCAATCCGCAGGAGCGCAATCAGCTCTCGGTCGAACTCGAACTCCAGGCCGACTGCTTCGCCGGTATCTGGGCCCACTCCACTCAGCAGCGCAATCTCATCGATCGGAGCGATATCGAATCCGGCCTCCAGGCCGCCGCCGCCGTAGGTGACGACCGCCTCCAGAAAATGGCCACCGGCCACGTCAGCCCCGACTCATTCACCCACGGCTCCTCCGCCCAGCGCACTCACGCGTTCCAGCAAGGCCTCACCGCCGGCGCCATCTCCGGCTGCTCCCAATAACACCGGCGATCTTGTCGCCGGTTGCCGGGCGCCAGTTCGGCCGCGTCTTCGCGTGGCTCTTAGTGCCACACCTTCCACCAAGCCCGCGGCAACGGATAGCCTTCCACGATCCACAAATCCGACCTCGTACTCAGCGCCGACGTCGCCAGACTCTTCCCGTCCGGATACACACTCAGCCGCATCTGATAGGTCGCTCCCCCGCTGAGCGTCACCTCGGTCCCGTAATCCGCGATCCGCCGCACCGTCCCATCCGCCACCTTCACCGATTTCAAAAAGCTCCGCCCCTGCTCCTTGCCCACCGCGTAAATGACGTCTCCTTCACGCGAAAACGCCAGCGCCGCGCTGTGCAGCGTCGGCAGCATCTTCGATTTGCTCCCGTCCGCATTGAACAACGCCACCCCGCTGCGCGTCTCGCACGCGATCCATTCCCCCGTCGGCGACCAGTCCGGCGGACCCACGCACGCCGGCCCGTTCGGCACCTCATGCGGCGACATGTCCGCCCCCACTCCCACAATCGCCGGCCGCGCAAAACGACCGCCCGTGATCAACCCGACCACCCAATTTCCGTCCGGCGACCATGCCGGCGACACCATGGGTTCGCTCGTCAGCCGAATCGGATTCCCGCCCACCGTCGGCGCCACCCACAGCGTCGCCTGCTCGTGATTCGCGTAGCGCGCGAATGCGAACCGCGATCCGTCCGACGAGAACACCGGATCGACAAACCCCGCGCTTCCCTGCGGAAACATCGCTTGCGTCACGGCCGGCCGGTCGATCCCCGCGCGCAAATTGTGGATCCAGATTTCACTGCTGCCCGAGCGGTCCGTCGAATAGATGAGCTGGTCCCCTTCCGGCGACCACGATGGCGCCGTCTCGTTCCGGCTGTTGGCCAGCAGCATCCGCGGCGCCGTGCCGTCCAGTGGAAGTTCCACCAGGTTGTAGTCGTCCTCTACCGACGTGAAGACCATCCGCTTCCCGTCCGGCGACAGCGACGGTTCGGTGTGGCCCATGGTTCCCGCCGTGAGCTTCCGTAGTTTTTCGCGCTTCGTATCGGCCAGCCACAAGGCCGCATCCACGCTCAACCCGGGAGCGAATGACAGCACCACGTGACGGCTGTCGGGCAGCCACGAGGCCGACACCGTCCGCCCAAAGTCGTCCGACGCGAACAGCTTCCGCGCAGCGCCCCGCCCCTCGGGAAACGGCAGTAACCACAACTCCCGCGTCATGCGCGCGAACAAAAGGATGGCCGACCCGTCAGGCGAAAACCACAGCCCGTTGCCCGAATTCGCCCCCTGCACCGCAAACGGCGCCGGACTATATTCGTGCGCCGTTCCTCCCGGCGGCGAACTCAGCCACAACGACCCGCGCGGCTTTTCGCCGGCGGTCGTCCGCCATATGGCTAGCGTCTTGCCATCCGGCGACAGCGCCGCCGAACGCAGGTCGTTTTGGATCACCGTGGCCTTCCCGCCCGCCGGGCTGATCCCGTAAAGCGCACCGGCCGTCACGTAGTACAACAAGCTCGCATCGCGCGCCCAGAACACCTGCTCGACAGCCGTCTCCGTGTGTGTCAACTGCCGTGCTGCTGATGCGTCCAGCGCCCGCACCATCAGTTGCTCGACTCCGCCCGTCTTCTTCAAATACGCGATGCTCGCCCCGTCCGGCGACCACGACGCGCCCCGCTCGGGCTCCGTCTCGGTTGCGAACGGCGTGAATTTGTACGACGCCAGATCGATCGGCTCCAACTCCAATATGTGCGGCACCGCCAGAAGACACAGCGCCACCAGTAACCCCGCCGAAACCGCCGGCCACAGCCACTTCCGCGACCCCGCCGCGCGCGCTTCCACCTTCTGGCTCGATCCGCTCGGACGCGATACCGTACTCGCGGTGCGCAGTGCAAACGCCAGGTCGCGCGCCGAATGGAATCGACGATCAGGCTCCTTCTCCAGGCAGTGCGCCACAATCTGCCGCAGGGCCGGCGACACCGTCTCGGGTAACTCCGGCGGATCCTCGCGCAGGATCGCCGTCATCGCTTCCACTCCCGTCGGACGCTCGAACGGACCCGTGCCCGCCAGGCATTCGTACAACACCGTGCCCAGGCTGAACAGGTCACTGCGATAATCCACCGGCACTCCGCGAGCCTGCTCAGGCGACATGTACGCCGCCGTTCCCAGCACCGCTCCCGGCGTCGTCCGCGTCATCAGCGCCGTCTCGTCGCCGCTCACCTGCGACACCTGCTTGGCCAGTCCGAAGTCCAGCACCTTCGCGCGTCCGTCGCGCGTCAGCATGATGTTCTCGGGCTTCAGATCGCGATGCACGATGCCCGCCGCATGCGCCGCCGCCAGCGCGTCCGCTACCTGCCCGCCCAGTTCGATCACTCGCGACGCCGCCATCGGACCGCGCTTCACCACATCCCGCAGCGATTCGCCGTCGATCAGTTCGCTGACGATGTACACCAGCGATTCGCATTCGCCCGTGTCGAACACGGAAAGAATGTTCGGATGATTCAGCGCGCTCGCCGCCCGCGCTTCCTGCTCGAATCGCTGCCGCCGTCCCGGGTCCGCCGCCACGTCAGGCGGCAACACCTTCAGCGCCACCGTTCGGGCCAGGCGCGAATCGCGGGCGCGATACACCTCGCCCATCCCCCCAGTCCCCAGCAGCGACACGATTTCGTAGGGCCCCAGTTGCTTCCCCGCAGGCAGCATATCAGGGTAATTCTACTATGGGTGGTTAGCAAACCAGTCTGTTACTCGCCGCATATATAACTGCGGATCGGCGCCGAGCGCATTCACATGACGCGCGCCCGGCACCAGCCACAACGTGATCGCCGCGGGATTCGCCGCATGCAGTTGCTCCGAATGTCGATACGGAATGTTATCGTCGGCCGTGCCGTGGATCATCAGGATCGGCACCTTCGTCGCGCGGATCGCCTCCAGCGGCGACGCGTCGTGCAGATCCAGCCCGTGGCGCACCTCGGCATAAAGGAAGCCTGTCTGTACGATGAACCACAGCGGCAGCCGCGGCAGTCCCGTGCTTTGCTGCAGCCGGTCGTACGCGATTTCCTGGAACGTGACGAACGGGCACTCCGCCACCACCGCCCGCATCCGCGGCTCGGCTGCCAGCGATTGCAGAATGATCCCCGCGCCCATTGATTCCCCCATCCCATACAGCCGCGTGATCGGCCGTTTCCGGAGCAGCCAGTCGGCCCACGCATGCACGTCCCCGCGCTCTTTAATTCCGAACGTGATGTGTGGCCCGCCGCTCACACCATGTCCCCGCGAATCCGGCGTGATCACCGTATACCCCGCCGCCAGCAAATACTCCGCGTGCCCCAACACTCCCGCCCGCGTATCGCCCACCCCATGCAGCAAAATCACCCCCGCCCCATTCGCCACCTCCGGCGTAAACACCCACCCTCTCAGCACCTCCCCGTCCCGAGCCGCGACCTCAACCGCCTCCCACGCCGCATGTCCCCCCTTCGCAATCCTCCTCGCATCCGTCGCTTTCGGCCCCGGCCTCACCGTCACATGCAGCGCACTCTCCGCCACAAACATCGAGCCAATGAAAACTCCCACCGCCACGCACGCGGTTAATCTCACTAACCTTCTTCTCACGTAGTTATGACGCCGCTCAAGCTGCAATTGTTTACCGAACGGAACTTCTCCGTTGTTCCTCCGCGTCCTCAAAACCACGCCGCAGCACGCCCATCTCAACCTCGGCAGATCTCAAAAGGTTTTGTCTTCTCGGCGTCTCGGCGGTGAATCTATTCGTCGCCTTTCTCCGTGCTTGCTCCGTGTCCTCCGTGACTCCGTGGTGAACCCCACCCCGCACCTTGCTAAACTTACCTCATGGACAAGCTCGACCAGATGTTCGAACACTTCAAAGTCGCCGGGCAGGACCTGGTGGCCAAAGTGCAGGAACTCATCCACGAAGGCAACGTGCGCCGCATCATCGTGAAGGACGAGCAAGGCCACACCTTTATGGAGATTCCCCTCACGGTCGCCGCCATGGGCGCAATCGTGGCCCCCCTGCTGGCAGCATTGGGCGCCATTGCGACGGTCGTCGGCAAATTCGATATCGTAGTCGAACGGAATCCCAAGGCCCGCGCCGCTGGTTCCGGCCCCCAAAAAACGTCCGACGTCACTGACGACAGCGTCGGCGCGCGCGAAGAACAGATGGATATGCGCGACACCGTTCCCGAACATTCCGACAACAAGGGCACCAAACTCGAAGACCTTGGCGGCACCGGCGAGCACGATTCCCTAGGCGGATGAAGAAGCCGCACCTCCCCGCGCTCACCGGCCTGCGCTTCGTCCTGGCCCTGTGGGTGATTCTCCACCACCTCACAGGACCCGGCCAGATGCTCGACGCCTGGGCCCGATCTTTGCCCTACGTCATGTATGCCGTCGTCCGCGGCGGCTATCTCGCCGTCACCACGTTCTTCGTTCTCTCCGGCTTCGTCCTCTCCCGCAGCTATACCGGCGCCCAATGGACCGGCCGCAGTCTCATCCGCTACGGACTCGGCCGCTTCGCCCGCGTATATCCCGTCTATATCCTGAGCCTCGCAGTGGTCGCCCCGTTTATACTCGCCGACCGTACCCCCGGCAAAGCCCCGCTCGTCGCCGCCCACGGACTCCTCCTGCAGGGCTGGATGGGCCACCTCCCCGTCAGTTGGAACACGCCCGCATGGTCGCTCTCCTGCGAGGCCTTCTTCTACCTGATGTTCCCGCTCGCCGGAGCACTCGTGGCGCGAGCCAACTGGCGCAGCACTCTCGCCCTGGCCCTCGCCGCATGCGTCCTCACCCGCGCGATGTGGGCCGTCGGCATCAGCGATGAGATCAAGCCCGTGATCCACCTTTCCGATTTCCTCATGGGAATCGCCGCCTCGCGCATCTACGACCTGCTCCACGAGCACCGCCTCAAGCCCGCCGGCAGTTGGCTCTACATCCCCGGAGTCGCCATCAGCGCCGCGCTCATCGCATACCCCGGACTCCTCCCGCCGCGCGTCGATCTCAACACCGCCCTACGTCCCCTCAACGCGATCTTGCTTCTAGGATTCGCCCTCGGCGGTGGCATCGTCGCCCGCCTGCTCTCCTCCGAGACTCTCGTGTACCTCGGCAAGAGCAGCTATGCCATGTACATCCTCCACGTCCCCCTGCTCTGGTGGTATCTCCGCTGGACCCGCAACTTCTCCGTCGCGGCATATCTCGCCCTCGTAATCGGCCTCTCCGCCCTCGTCTACCGATTCGTCGAAGAGCCCGCCAACCGCTGGCTCCGCAGGGCATTTTAAAGTTCCTCCGGAAACTGTCGATGAGTGGAGTGGAGGCTTCATGCGCAGACCCCTATGTGTCGCGATAAGTGCCGTCACGGCAGCAATCATCACGCACGGAATGGTGTTTTCCGGTGTCCACTTCGACGACTCTCCGCCCGTTTCGTCGTACCAGAGTGTGTTCCGGTCGATCCTATTGGCGGTGGAACGCCTGTGGAGCGGCTGGCACGGATGGCAGCCCTTGAGCCACATTCGTGATTTCGCCGGCTTTTATACCGGCCTGGTTCACGTGATCTGTCCACTGCTGGGGTTCGGTCTATTTTGGATGGTATCGCGCACCCGCTTTGGATTCAGCCTCTGGAAACCCTTGGCAATCGCGCTCATCTGTGCGGCGGTGCCGGCATCACCCTTTGTCTGGGCGGAAGCCGCGCGCACCACCGTCATCCTGCTGTTGATGCTGTACCTTTCAGCCCCAACATCTCAGCCTTCTCCTGCATTGCCTTGATGCAGAACTCGATGTGCTCCTCGAGCGGCACGCCCAATTCCTGCGCCCCCTCCGTGATATCCGACCTGCTCACCGAGCGCGCAAACGCCTTGTCCTTCATCTTCTTTTTCACCGACTGGACGTCCACCTCGAACACGCTCCGCCCCGGCTTCACGTAGGAGATCGCCGTGATGAATCCCGCCAGTTCGTCGCACGCATACAGCGTCTTCTCTAGCGCCGACACCCGCGGCACCCCGCTATAATTCGCGTGCGAGAGAATCGCGCGCCGGATCTCTTCGTCCACCCCGCGCTCGGCCAGAATCGCCTCGCCCTTCATCGGATGATCGGGCGCCTGCGGATGAATCTCCCAGTCGAAATCGTGCAGTAGCGCTGTCAGACTCCACTTCTGTTCGTCCTCGCCGCTCTTCCGCGCATACGCCGCCACACACGTCTCCACCGCCATCGCATGCTTCCGCAACCCCTCCGACTTCGTAAACTCACAGACGATATTCCACGCCTCTTCTCGATTCAGCATGCAGATTATGATAAACCAGTGACCCGCAATGCCACACAATTGGGACTCGGACTCATCGGCATCGGCAAGCCCTGGGGCCACGCACCCAAGCCCGTCCCCTCCGACCGCGAGGCGCATGCCCTCCTCGAATACGCCTTCGACTTAGGCATCCGCTATTTCGACACTGCCCCGTCCTACGGCGATGGCGTCAGCGAAATCCGCCTGGGCCGCTTTGCCAAGTCACTCGCCGCCGAAGTCACGATCGCCACCAAGATGGGCGAGCATTGGGACGCCGCCGCGAACGAACCCTACGCCGACCACGCATACGACGCCCTCCGTCGCAGTCTCGATCGCAGCATCGATCGTCTCGGCCGCATCGACATCCTCCAGTTGCACAAGACCACCCCCGCCGCCCTCGCCAGTGACGACGTGTCCCGCGCCTGGGAGTACGCCCGCTCTCTCGGCATCACCCGCATCGGACCCAGCGCCAACGACCTCGAATCCGCCCGCTGCGCCCTCGCCGATCCGCGCTTCTCCGTACTCCAGGTCCCCTACAATTCGACGAACACTACGTTCGCCGATATCTTCGACGCCGCCGCCACCCGCGGCATCCACGCCGTCGTCAATCGTCCTCTCGCGATGGGCGCTCTCGCAACCGCCGGCAACCGCGCCGCCTTCGATTTCGTCCGCGCCCGCCGCCCCGCCGTAATCCTCACCGGCACGATCTCCCCCGCCCACCTCCGCGCGAACTGCGAAGCCTTCCTCGCCTAGCCGCGTCCCTCACCACCTCCCGCCCCACCCCGCCTTCCGCGCCGCCCGATACTCCTCCTTCGATCGCTTCGTCACCGCCACCCGCGCGAATCCCCCCGACGTACACGTGCGCAGCACAATCAGCCCCGGCGTATGGACCGGATGCTCAATAATCCGGTGCGCCGGCAGCGACCCCGCCTCCCGACCCAGCGCCACATAGCTGAACTTTTCGTCCTCGTAGTTCAGCTCCGCTCCCTTCACCCGCCGGTGCAGCGACGACCGCTCGACCCGTGCCCCGAAATCGCACCACTCCGCCCCCGCCATCGGACACGCCGACTCCGCCGGACACGGCGCCAGCATGCGCGCCCCCTCCGCCAGCAACTGATCGCGCACCGACCGCACCACGCCAAACCCCGCCGGCGACCCCGGCTCGATCACCACCAGCGCCACCCGCGCCGCCTTCCACAACCGCTGCGCCACCGGACCCGCCAACTCTCCCAACGAGTACGCAGCGATCACCAGATCGTGCTCCGGAAATTGCGTCATCTGCGCAATGTCCGCTGCCACGATCTTCGCGTCCGGCACTACCTCCCGCGCCGCCTCCGCGAATGCCGAATCGCGCTCGATCATCGTGATCGATGCCTCGGGATATCGCTGTCGCACCGCCAGCGACGCCGCCCCCGTACCCGCGCCCACGTCCAGCACGCTGCCGATCGCCCGGCCGTCTATTTCACCCAGCGCCGCAGAAGTCGCAGCGTAAGTTGCAGGCATCCGAGTGACTAAGTATGCAGCCGCCCGCTCCGCCGCCCCAAGCCGTTTCAGCGACCCCGCGCGCCCTTCGCGATACGCAGTCGACATCTCGGCGGCGGCCCGTTTCAGGGCAGGGAAGCCCACCGCGTCCGCCCGTGCCTCGACGATTCTCTTCACCCGGTCCGGCAGTTGCACTCTTTCATCATGCACGAATCGCCGTGGAACTTCTCCCGGAATGCTGGTGTCTATTTCGGTGGAGGGCAACACCTCTACTGATCCTGAAAAGTCAGAAGGCAACCGTCCGTTCACGGTCCGGTGGATTAGTGTGCCCAAACACGAAGGGGGATTTATGTTCGATCAAGTGTTCGTCGCCGACGCCCAAAACTCCAAGCGTTTCTGGACAACTTGCGCAGGCGTGACCGGCCAGGTCGGTCTCGTCGCCGCCATGATTCTGGCGCCCATGGTGTGGCCCGAAGCGCTGCCCAGCATGCATTCCATCGTGACGCTCCTGACGCCTCCCGGCCCGCCTCCCGGACCGCCACCCAAAGCGCCCGAGGCCCCGCAACAGGCCACGCGCCCAGTAGCGCATCGGTCGATTTATAACGCGGACGGGACGGTGAACATTCCGCGCAAGATCCCAACGGAAATCAAGATGGTGGTCGACGACCTGACGGCGCCCATTCCCGGCGGAGGACCCTGCGTCGGATGCGTGCCCGGCGGAATACCCACGGCGAACCCGTTGCCCAATATCCTTACTTCGACCATCGCCGCGATTCCGCGCCCCCCTGACCCGCCGCGCCCTGTCGCGAACGCACCCGCCGCCGAACCCATCCGAACCCGTCTCGGCGGCGTCGTCCTCGCTGGCAAACTGATCTCCCGCGTCGACCCGGTCTACCCGACCATGGCCAAAAACATGCGCATCCAGGGTGTGGTGGAATTGATGGCCGTCGTAGGTGTCGATGGCCGCGTGCGTGAACTCAAACTCATCAGCGGCAGCCCGCTCCTCGCGCCCGCCGCTCTCGAAGCCGTCCGCCAGTGGCTCTACCGTCCTACTTACTTGAACGGCGACCCCGTGGAAGTGACCGCCCCCATCACCGTCACCTTCCGCCTGAACTAGTTCGGCAATCGCTCCGCGGCCGTGCGTGGCAGTTGGCCGGCAAGGGAGCGATACTACTTCACCGCCAGGAACTCTCTTACGTTCTCACTCAGTAACTGCGGAAAGCTCTTATCCAGATACGAACGGATAGAGACATAACACTCATCGCACTTGTTATTCTCCGTGAACTCACGGACCATCCGAGTGCGATCCTCCAGCTGAAATCGCTGGAATTGCATGGAGCAGGGCTGCAAGGCCCCATCGGCAGTCACTACCAGGAACCTCAGGCCCGCCTTGCAGCCCGGAGTTCCGCGATTCGCAAAGTACCTGCGGGTCGCTTCCAGCGTCGAAGGCGCGTTGACGATCCAGTTACTCGCATCGCGGCGCGCCTCGACTTTGTCTAACATCGCATTCAGCGTCTTCAACTGCTCAGCCGAATTCAGGAAGTAATCCCGACACCCCGTCCGCCGCGCCGAGTAAGCGCTATAACACAGATTCACTCCCCACTCGCGCGCCTTATCCGCGATCCTGTCGATCTCCCCGACATTCTCGCTCGTGATGCAGCTATTCAGCACGATGTCGTCGTACCCCAGCTTCGCCAGCCGCGGCATCAAATCGCTCAAGTGCGAATACAGCCCCGGATACACGCGGAAGTCGTCATGCCGCGCATCCGGAAAATCCAGACTCACGGAGAATTGATCCACCCCCGCCCCCCGCAGCGCCAGGTATTTCTCCTCCGTCATGTGCGACCAGTTCGACACCAGGATCGTGTACGGTGGACGCGCCCCGCCCTTCACCGTCTTCACGATCTCCACCACGTCGTCACGCAGCAGCGGTTCGCCGCCCGAGATCTGCACCACGCACGGACGCAGCGCCTCTATGTACCGCGCATACTCCGCCGGTTTCAGATTCCGCGATTCCTCGCGCGGCCCGCCATGGTCGCAATGCTTGCACCAGCAGGAACACGCGTCGGTAACTTCAAATGAGACCACGATGGGACGATTGGCGAGCCAGTTCAACGACCCCCGCCCGATGATCCGCAACGAGTCCGCAAGGGGCACTTTGCGCAAGAGATCAGCCTCGGAAGAACGATTACATTAACATGCGGCGCGCGATACTAAAAGCATATGGACCGCGACCTCGTCCAGATTGTCGACGCCGCCCTCGCCGGCGCCGTCCGTCTCGGCGGCCCCTGGATCGCCTGCAAGCCCGGCTGCTGCGAGTGCTGCAGGGGAGAATTCCCCATCTCGCACGCCGACGCCGACCGCCTCCGCGAAGGACTCGGCGCGCTGGACGCCACCGACCCCGCCCGCGCCCAACGCATTCGCTCCCGCGCCGCCCGTGACATCGAAGACGACGACCCCTGTCCCGTCCTCGATCCCGACACCGGCACCTGCGATCTCTACGCCTGGCGACCGCTCACTTGCCGCACTTTCGGACCCGCCATCCGCTGGAACGGCGGCGCCGTCGGCGTCTGTGAACTCTGCTTCGTCGGAGCCACCGAAGCCGAAATCGCCGCCTGCGCCGTCAATCTCGAACTCGACGAGGACGATCCCGAATCCTCCGACCAAACCGTCGGACAGGCGCTTTCCGCGCTCGATTTTCCCGATTGAAAGGAACCCCGCCCCCGCGGCATTCCACAGTATGAAAGCGTTCCTGGTGCTTCTTCTGCTCTCAGCGGCCGCTCCGGCGCAGACCAGCCAACCTCTCTCCGGCGACTTCTGGCCCTACTGGCCACCCTACCTGCGCCGCGCGCCCCCGCCGCCGGGCAGACTCGCGTCAGCTAAACGGCGCACATCCAGTCGGCGGCGGTCCCACGCGAAAAAACCTAAGCCGGTACGTCCACCCAAGCCCGCTTCTTATTGCTCTCCAATTCCGCTTCCAGAATCGTCAACTGCCGCAGCCCGTCCGCGAACTGCGGATACTCCGGCGTCGCCCCCGGATCTTCGATCGACTGATAGAACCGCCGGAACGCCTGCTTGAACGTATCGTCGTACCCTTCGCTATGCCCGCCCGGCAGGTCGGCATACGACCGGGCCTTCGGTTTCAGCAGCGACGGATCCTTGATGATGATCTGATTATTCGTATTCCGATTCCCGATCCACAGCTCGTCCGGACGCTCCTGATTCCACGCCACCCCGCACTTCGTCCCGTAGATCTCGATCCGCAGGCTGTTCTTGCAACCCGACGAAATCTGGCTCGCCGTGAACGCCCCGCGCGTCCGCTCGCCCATGCGGAACACCACCGCGCCGAAATCCTCCGTGTCGATATCGACTTCCTGATAATCCTCCGGCTTCAGCGTCTTCCCCGCGAACGTCTCGATCGGACCCTTGGGCTGCTTGCGCTTCTTGTGGAACGTCGCCAGGTCGGCGCATACGCTCGTGATACGCTGCCCCGTCACATGCTCCGCCATATCGCACCAGTGCGACCCGATATCGGCCAGAGTGCGCGACGGCCCGTTCGCCTTCGAGTCCAACCGCCAGTTCCAGTCCGTGTCGTACAGCAGCCAGTCCTGCGAGTACGTCCCCTGCACCACCAGGATCTCGCCCAGATCGCCGTCCTCGCGCATGCGCCGCATGTGCTGCACCATCGGATAGAAGCGCAGATTGTGGAACGTCGCATTCCGCCGCTTCGTCTGCGCCGCCAGGTCGACCAGTTCCTTCGCCTGCGCCACGCTCGTGGCCAGAGGCTTCTCGCAGATCACATGCTTGCCCGCCTGCAGCGCGTCCTTCGCGATTGGAGAATGCATGAAATTCGGCGTGCAGACATGGACAGCATCCACGGCGGGATCTTCCAGGATCTTTCGATAGTCGGCTTCAGTCTTCTCCACGCCGAACTCCGCGGCGAGTTGATTGGCCTTCTCGATCTGTGGCTCGCCGATCGCGTAAACCTGCACAAAACCCAGCCGGCGAATGCCTTCCAGGTGAACGCGGCCTACGAAGCCGGTGCCAAACACTGCGGTTTTAAATGTTTTCATGATTTCGTCTCTCTATGGCCGAAACGTTTAATCTATCGCAAATATTGTTAGATTGGTATGAACACCGCCATGGTAGTCAGGATCCGATTCGCGCGAGGCCCCCGTGTGGCAAAAAAACGTGGCAAGAACCAGCGCGTCGCCATCGCCTTCGCCGCCCTGCTGACCCCCGGCGCCGTGATGGCCCTCGCCCTCGGCCTCTGGCGCATCGCCGCCGATCTCAGTTGGACCTCCAGCTTCTACATCGCCTCCGGCCCCCTCTCCCACTGGCAGGTCTGGCTCGCCGCCGCCGCCCTCCTCCAATTCTTCGCCCGCCGCCTCAACCGCTACGGCAAAACCCTCGACGCCCCCGAACGCGCCGCCTCCGCCACCGCCGGCCACTAACCCACTTCCCGATCTCACGCCGCGCGCTCTCGCAACTCGGTAACGCCGGCGGTCTTTGCCGCCGGTGCTTTGCGTTTTCCGCGTCTTCCGGGGTACCCCTGTTAGGGGTCGCCTCTGTGCCTCCGCGCTGCGCTTAGCTCTTGCCTTTTCTCGGCGCTTCCTCGGCGTTCTCGGCGTCTCCGCGGTGAATCAACTCTTCCCCCGCGACCTCCGCTTCGTCACCGGCCGCACTCTAACCGGCAGCGGCGGCACATTCGCCAGCGCCGCCAGAAAGTCATTCGCTTCTTTATACAAATTCACACTCCCCCCGACCCCATCCGTCACCGCAAAAAAGATCCCAGCCTTCCGCTTCGGTATCAGCGCAATATACGTCTGGAATCCCGCCCCTCCCCCCGTCTTCTGCACCACCGCCGACGCACTCTCCGGATCCCCCAACTGTATCCACGCCATCCCGATCCCCGTCGGATCTCCCGCATGACTCAGCCCCTGCACCGACCTCAATTGCGCCGGCTTCAACGACACCGTGATCGGCGGACCCACCGGAGCCGGCGTCCCCGCACTCGGCAAAATCTCCAGCCAGAATTGCAGTACCCGCGCCATATCCACCCCGGTCGAATAGACCCCACCGCTCGCTGCCGATGCCTGCGTATCCGTACACGGACCCTGATCCCTGAGCCCCGCCAGCAGCCTCCCGCACTGCTCGCTGCTCGGCGTCAGCGTCGTGTCCCGCAGCCCCAGCGGCGCCACGATCCGCTCATTAAACAGCTCCGTATAGCTCATCTTCGCGGCCGCCGCCAGTGCATCCCCCAGCAGATCGAACCCGATATTGGAATACAACGCCGCCGTCCCCGGCCGCGTCTTCAGCACCTGCTTCGGCAGCCACGACCACCGGTACGCCTCATCCGGAAACGTAAAATGCGGCGTATTTCTCGGATACGAGCTGACCTCCCGCGGCAGCCCGCTCGTGTGCGTCGCCAGATCCACCAGCCGGATCGGCGTCCCGTCCGTCCACGACGGCACGACCTTTCCCCGCGGCGCATACTTCTGCAGAGGATCGCTCCCCTTCAGCGTGCCTTCTCCTATCGTTTCCGTCAGCAGTTCGCCCGCGAACACCTTCGAGATCGAGCACAGCCGCACCAGCGAGATCGGACCCGGCCGAATTCCACTCGCCGGCGCCGTCTCCCCGTACCCCGTCGTCAGCACATCGCGATCGCGCACGACCACCAGCACCATGCCGGTCGCCCCCGATTGCTCGAACATCGCCGCCCCGCGCAGTTCCGCATCCGCCAGCGACATCGGCTGCTGCACCCCGGCCAACCCCGCCGACGCCGCCATCAGCGCCATCGCCGCCACGACCCTCACCGCCCGTCCCCCACCAGCGCGAACGCCGCCCAGTAGAACGGATGCCGGTACAACGGATTCCTCATCACCGCCAGCGACGCATCCCGCAGCGCATCCGTCTTCGCCGCCCCTGCTCTCATCCCGCGATGAAACGCCAGCATCAAATCCGTCGTGCTCCTGGATTCCACCTTCCACTGACTCGCCACCACCGCCGGACTACCCGCCACCAGCAACGCCCACGTCATTCCCATCAACCCCTCCCCGTTCACCGCCTCGCCCCGCCCCGTTTCGCACGCCGCCAGCACCACCAGGCTGTCCCGCAGCGGCAGATCCATCATCTCCCGCGCGTCCATCGCGCTTCGCTCCGCCAGCACCACATACGACAGCATGGGACTTCGATCCTGATACACGCCATGCGTCGCCACGTGCAGCACCTGATATCCCGCCACCTCATTCCGCACCCGCGCCGCATCGCTCGCCGACCCCGAGAGAACCGTCGTGCGCGCCGCGCCGTAAATCTCGCGCAACCCCGCCGTCACCGTCTCCGCGTCTGCCGACGGCGGCCCCATCAGCACCATCGCCCGCAGTGCCGTTCCCGCCGGCCGCGCACGACCCAGCCTCTCGTGCAACACCGTGAGCGATGGCGTGTACTCCACCGCGTGCTCCTCCACCACGAACTTGCCCTCCGCCGTCTCGAGCGCCTGAAACGGCACCATCCACAACGGACCGTCCGGGACGATCACCAGCCGGTGTACGTCCGCGATCTGCGACGCCGCCGGACCCAGCAGCGCCCCGTACAGCGACCGCGCCAGCGCGCGATAACCCAAGTCCCGCGCCGCGATCTGTTCCCGCAATCGCGCCGCATCTTTCGCCAGCTTCGCCGCGTCCACCTGCAGCCTGTACGACCGCGTCGCTTGCCTCGTCACCACGAACAGCACCATCCCGCCATCGGTGGCCGCGAACTCCAGCAGCGCCGTCTCCTGTCCCGGCAGCCGCGAGATCAGTTCCGCCGCCCCGAACGGCGCGATGTCGATTCGCCGCAATCGCAGCGCCTCGTGCCCCGAATACAGCCCGCTCTCGAACGTCCGCACCTCGATCCGCGCATTCTCCAGCGCCGCGTTCAACCCCGCCAGCTTTGCCGCGTCCGGACTCCGCTTCTGCGATTCTTCCATTACCTGCCGCCGCAGTCCCGTCAACCCGTTCCGTAACGCTTCTTCTTTTCGCGCCTCCTCCGGCCCCAGCGTCTTGCTCAGCTCGGTCTTTCCGCCCGCCAGCATCTCCACCAGCACCCGCGCCTTCGCCCGTTCGGCGCACGCCAGCGCGTCGCCCACCCGCCCCGCCGCCAGCAGCGTCTCCATGAGGTGCGCGTACACCGAGATCTTGTCGCGCATGAACAACGCCAGCGTTTCCGGCGACGCCGGCAGTTCCGACCGCAGCGCCGCGATCTCTCCGATCGACGATTCCAGCGCCGCCTCCGACTCCGCGTACCGCTTCTGGTGGAATCGCGACACGCCCAGCGCGTCATACGCCCGCACCAGCAGGAATGGCTCGCTGTAACCCCGCGCCGCCTCGATCGCCGATTCCGAATACCGCGCCGCATCGTCCCACTGCCGCCGCAGCAGCGCCACCTCCGCCAGGCTCACGCGAAAGTGCGGAATCATTTCCCGGCGCTCGATCTGCTGCGCCAGTTCGAGCCCCTCCTGCAGTTTCTGCAGCGCCTCGTCGAACCGCCCCGCGCTCCGCAGTATCGAGCTGTAGTTATGCAGCGTCATCATCCGCGCGTACCGGTTCCCCTCGTCCATCGTCTCGAGCGCCAGCTCGTAATACCGGATGCTCTCGTCGTGCCGTCCGATCGAGCCGTATTCCACCGCCAGGTGCGCGTACACCGTGTTCAGCGAATCGGCGATTCCGCTCTTGCGAATCAGGTCCAGCGCCTCGTGCTCGTACTTGAGCGTCACCGTCAGATCTTTCTGCGCATACCAGAGGCCGCCCAGCGAGATCAGGATATTGATGGTGTCGCGGTCCAGCCCGCGCCGCCGCGAAATCTCCAGCGCGCGCTCCAGATGGCTCGTCGACTCCCGGTATCGCCCCACAAACGTATACAGGTTGCCGGCATGCATTTCGATCTGCGCAGTCTGCTCGTCGTCGCGCGCCAGCGCGGCCTCGGCTAGCGCCTGCTCGTATAACGCGAAGGCCTCGGAATGCTCCGACCGCGACCGGTGGACCAGCCCGATCCCGTGCAGCACGCGCGCCAGCCCCGCATGGTCCGATCGGCGAGCCGCCTCCCCGCGCAGTACCTCGTAGGCGCCCAGCGCTTTGTCATACCGCGCCTCGCCCAGCGAACAGTTTGCCGCGCCCACCCGGCAATAGAACTCGCCCGCGGTGTCCCCGACCCCCGCAGCCACTCCGCAGGCCATCGCATACGCATTTCGCGCCGGCGCATAATTGTGTTTCAGCGCGAACACGTCCCCGGCCCCATTCAACACCGCGACCAGAAGCCGCCCATCCTCCGCTCCCACCGAAACCGCCGCCCGCGGCTGTGGAATCTGCTGCGCCCAGACGGTCCCCAACAACCAGCCCCCGACAAACACACATCCAATGAGCCGCATTCTCTGTCGAGTGTAGCCGACTGGAAGCTAAACTAGGAAACTACGCATGAGACGCTTCATCGTCACCGGCGCACCCGGCGCAGGCAAGACAGCCATCATCCGCCAACTGGAACTCGATGGCTTCAGCGTCGTCGAAGAAGCAGCCACCGGCGTCATCGCCGTCGCCCAAGCCCACGGCACACCTGAACCCTGGACCGAACCCTCATTCATCGACGCAATCGCCACTCTCCAAAAGGACAGGCAGGTCCGAGCCTCTCACCAACCCGGCGGCATCCAGTTCCACGACCGTTCCGCCATCTGCACCGCGGCCCTGGCCATCTATCTCGGCTTCCCGATCTCGCCCTTTCTAACCGCCGAACTCGATCGCCTGAAAGTCGAATCGATCTTCCAACCCCGCGTGTTCTTCATCCGCAGCCTCGGCTTTATCACCCCCACCGAAGCCCGCCGCATCACCCTGGATGAATCCCTCCGCTTCGAACAAATCCACGAATCCACCTACCGCAACTTCGGCTTCGAACTCTTCCCCATTCCCCCCGGCCCCCTCACCCACCGCGTCACCGCCATCAAACAGGCAATCCTCTAATCCCGTCTTTGCGTGATCCCCACGGCGATAATGCCAGGCAAACAAAGAATCCCGGCGGTTCGAGGTCATACCAGACCGGTAACGATTCGTATGCCCGTCGCCGACATCGAAGCGGCCCAGGAGATCGCCGAACGCCGCGGCGTTCCTTATCAAACCTACATCAAGGGCCTGATACATCAGGCGTTGGCGCGCGATCGCAAGGCCAGTTAACCGCAGCCGCCAAGCCGCAGCACGATTAGTGCCCCACTAAGCCCGCCGGCTTCTTAACCACATCCGGGAAGTCTACCGCAAACCCCACTTGTCCACCGATCCGCGGACTTGCCACATACTTACCCCCTAACACTCCGAAATTCGCCGTCATCCCGCGTCGCAACTGGTATTGCCCGCCGATCATGAACTGTAATTGACTCCGTCCCAAATCGCTATTCTGCGTATATGCTCCGTACGCTTCGGCCCCCAGTGTCCATTTCGGACTGAAATCGTGCAACACGGACATCCCGCCGGTGAACACATGTCCCCTTGTCGACTCCAGCCCCAGAGCCCCTACACTTGTGTTTCCGGCAAACAGATAACCCAGGTTCGCGTTCATTCTCCACTTATCCGACAGCGATTTCTGGGCGATCGTATTCAGCCAGTAATCGACCAGCCCGGACCCGAGTTGCTGCTGGACGTTCCCGGTTGGAAACTCCAAATATAGACTGGCTCCCAACGCCGGGACCTTGCTCCCAGGCGTCTCCTGATGGAACTCCCACTTTACGCCGAGGTTTGTGTCTCCGCCGCCTGTCGAATTCTGCGCGCCGGCAGCCCGAAAGATCGCCAGGTACGGCAAATCCACATCTAGTTCCAGGTGCTTCGGGAGGCCATAGTTCAACTTATAACTCGCCGTGTTCTGACGCAGGTTCGGATATTGCAGGTGCAGTCCGTCGAATTCATTGAAGAACTCGAAGTGAAATTTCCCCCGCTCCGTCACCGCCGGGTCATCCGTATAAAAAGGCAACTGCGCCGCCAACGGGCTGGCCATCGCGAGCGTCATCCAAGTGAGCGCCAGCTTCACTGAGTACAACCCTGACCTGGGCGACTCGGCCGTGATCTTGTCTTCCAGCCCGACCGGAATCCCTCCACCAGTCTCTCTCCTCGTCAGACGATTGTACTGTCTTCCTCCGCGCCCTCAAAATCCCGCCGCAGCACGTCCGCCTCAAACTCCGCAAACTCCAGGAACTCTCTTGTTCTCCGCGTCTTCCTCGGCGTCTCGGCGCCTCGGCGGTGAAGAAGGTTTTCTCCGGTCGTCCGGCGACACCGCCGGCGCTCCCGATAAGTGATCCACCGTAGCCACCGTCCGCGGCTTTCCCCCGTCGAAGCCCTGCAGGAAACCATCCAGGTCAACCGCCGGAATTGCGTATCCGCTAAACTCCAGGACGTCGTCGCCCGCGTTCCACCACTTATGGAGACTGCCTGCGGCAAAGGCTGCGGTCCCGCCGGTCCGCACTACGATCTTCTCTTTTCCTACATGGGCGCCGAGTGTTCCGGCTCTCACCGTGCCCTCCTCCCGTTCATGGAAATGCACGTGAAGAGGCGGCCCGCTCGTTCCTGGCGGCAGCGACCCATCAAGCTTCAAAACGATTTGGCCCTGTGCGTCGCGCACGCGGCTCAGCCGCAGGATCTCTCCGGTGTGCCGGTTCTGGATGGTCACGAACGTATCCACGATCTCGCGATTCTATCATCGCCTCTCCGCGTCTTTGCGAGAACCCGTAAACCCGCAAAGCCGTTCCCAACTATTTTCCGCCCCCGAAGCTGTTGACCCCCAATGCCTTACCCCCAAAACCCCCATTTGACACGTTTTTCCCTCTAAAACCCGTTGACATCAAACTTGCCCTGTAGTGTCAACGACTTGACTCTCCAGCTCTAGACTCGTCTGCTAGCGTAACCATTGGGGATATCTAATGCGAACAGAAGCTCAAA
>Ga0207695_10003654_pt1 | contig 21487 bp, 14 predicted proteins | sample KBSC54metaG_FD_184354 | JGI IMG/M metagenome (GOLD analysis project Ga0207695, IMG submission 184354) | Corn rhizosphere microbial communities from Kellogg Biological Station, Michigan, USA - KBS C5-4 metaG (SPAdes) (version 2) | ecosystem: Host-associated > Plants > Roots > Rhizosphere > Soil...
ACATGCCACTGCGCCCATCGCATGCGCGCCGGTGCTGACGTCGCCTAGTGCGACCATCGGTGTGTAAGGAGCCTGACCAGGTTCACCGCACATCGAGGTGAATCCGGCCAGCGCCTGTCCGCAGGCGTCGTAACCGGTCAAGTGCGCCAGCGGGCCAGTCTGGCCGAATCCCGAGATCGAGCACATCACAATGCGCGGGTTGATCCTGCTGACCACATCGTAGTCGAAACCCATGCGCGCTATCACCCCGGGTGCGTAATTCTGGACCAACACGTCTACATTGTGGATCAGTTCCTTGAGCAGGACGCCTGCTTCCGGCTTCTTCAGATCGATGCAGAGGCTCTGCTTGCCGCGATTGTGCTGCACGAAATAGCCGCTGCGCCCATCGTGCATGATCGGAAAGGTGCGAGTGGGATCTCCCTTCGGTGCGAACTCCACTTTAATAACCTCGGCACCCATCTCGGCCATCATGAGTGTGCAGGTCGGCCCGGCGACGAATTGCGTGAAATCCAGCACCTTGTAGCCATCGAGCACATGCGTCGGCTTATTCATTGCGCCCCCTTCAATCTGGCAGTGTCCCGCTACCAGTTAGCGAAGTAGGCTGAGCGATCTACCGTGCCCAGCATCCGGCGGTTCCTCTCAGTTCATATTGATCAATCCTGGCTCGCCCGCAAACCCGGCCGGTGAGATCTCACGACCCTCGGCACATGGAGTTCCGCCAAACGCCTCGAAAAATTAGACGGCGTTGAAGCCGTCGCGGCTGAAGAGTACGCGATCGTCGCCCAGCCGCACCCGCATCGCTGTCAACAGTTCATGCTCCGCGCCTGGTTTGAACCAATGGACATAGCCCAGCCGCTCGTACAACTCGCCAATTCCGAGCGCACGCGAGCGCCGTCCGCCGGCGCCGTCGCCGTCGAAGTAGGTATCCACGATCACCCGATCGCAGGCCTCGGCCGCCAGGTCCGCGAAGCGCTTCGGATGGTTCGGGAACATCGGCGCGATCGTCATTTGCGTGAAAATTCCCGCCGACCGCAGGCGCCGCATGGTCATCAGCCGCCGTGCGACGGCAGGTGACGTTGGCGTAATCGCGCGCCGCACCGAATCGTCATCGGTCTCAAGCGTGATTGATGCGATCGCGCGCTCGCCCAGGCGTCCAATGACATCGCGGTCGCGCTCGATCAGCGGACTGCGCGTCTGGATCACCAGTCGGCGCGGTGGATGCCGCATGAAGACCTGGATCGCGCGCCGCGTGAGACCCAGGCGCCGCTCGAGTCCCTGGTACGGATCAGTCGCACTCGACATGAAAATCGTCGCGTCGGCCAATCTGCCGTTACGCTCGAGCATGGCCAGTTCCCGCTCCAGTAGTTGCGGCAGGTTGGTCTTCGCGATCACCCAAGCGCCCCATTGATCGGCACGCGTGCGTGCCACCGGCAACGCTCGCACATAACAGAATGGGCATCCGCCGCCCGCTCCAAACGCGCATCCGGTGTAAGGATTGAGCGAATAGGCGAAGCCGCGCAGGAAGCCGCCGGTCGGCGTCAGCGCCCGCATCGCTTCCTGCTCTATATAGGTACGCATCTCAATTGCTCGCTGGTGCCGTTGATCGCGCGGACGGCGCCGTTGATATATCGCATCCATCGGCCAGTGAGGCCGCGCTCGGGTCGGTCCAGAAAGCCATCGTTCGGGACAGGCCAGCCGCGCTACCACTCTTTGCGGCCTATGTGTTAACCGATACCCATCGTCGGATCGGGAGGGCCCCAATAATGGCCAAGGTCAACGGCAACGATCTCGTCGCCAGAGCGCTGCAGGACGAAGGCGTCGACACCGTCTTTTATCTCACCGGCGGCCCGATGGTTGATGTCGCCTCGCGCTGCATCGAACGATTCCATTCGGTTGACGTCCGCCACGAGCAGGCCGCCGCGATGGCGGCGCATGCGTATTCCCGCGTGAGCGGCAAACCCGGCGTATGCTTCGCCGCGTCGGGCCCCGGCGTTACTAATCTCATAACCGGCGTTGGTAATGCATTTCTCGACGCCGTTCCCGTCGTCGCGCTGGGCGGCGCAAGCGCCGTCTCGCAGACCGGGATGGGCGCCTTTCAGGAAATGGACCAGGTCGGGATGTTCAAACCGATCACCAAATACTCCGAACGCGTCATCGATACCCGCCGCATCCCCGAGATCATTAACAAGGCGTTTCGCGTCGCCACTGGTGGCCAGCCGGGCCCGGTATATGTCGATTTGCCGGGAGACGTGCTCTACAACCGAATCGATGAAAGCGAAGTGATGTTTCCCGGCAAGCCGCACACCATCCCGCGCGTCGCCGGCGACCCTGTCCTCATCCGGCAGGCGGTTGCGCTGCTCAAGCAGGCGCAGCGCCCGATTATCCTCAGTGGCACCGGCGTCTTCTGGTCGGGCGCGATGGAGGAGTTGAAGGAATTCGTCGATCTCACCCACATCCCGTTTTACACCACGCCGCAGGGCCGCGGGATCATCCCCGAAGATCATGCGTTGAGCTTTCTCGGTGCGCGCAATCAGGCATGGAAGGAAGCAGATGCGGTCTTGATCGTCGGTACGCGCCTGAACTTTATCGTTGGCTTTGGCCTGCCGCCGCGATGGGACCCCGCCGTCAAGATCGTGCAGGTGGATATCTCCGACGAGGAGATCGGGCGCAATCGGCCGGTCGATCTCGGCATCGTTGGCGACGCCAAAACCGTTCTGCGCCAGTTGATCGGCGAAGCCGGCGATACCTTCCACAAGCGTGGCGAATTGCCGTGGGTCGAGACCTTGCGTGGCTATGATCGCCGCTCGCAGGAAAAATCGAAAGCGCTGCTCGATTCCGACGCCACGCCGATTCATCCGCTGCGGCTCTGTAAGGAGGTCCGCGACTTCATGGACCGCGACGCGATCATCGTGGTGGACGGTCACGAGATTCTGAATTTCGCGCGCCAGTCGATTCCGCTGTTCGCCCCGGGGCATTCGGTCAACGCCGGACCCAACGGATGCATGGGCGTCGCGGTACCGTTCGGCCTCGGCGCAAAAGTCGCCAAACCCGACCAGCAGGTGATCGTGCTGAGCGGCGACGGTTCGTTCGGGATGAACGGGATGGAGATCGATACGATGGTGCGCCACAACATCCCGGCCTTGATCGTCATCAGCAACAACGGCGGCTGGGCCGGCAAGGGTACGATGGACGCCGGCCGCGATCTCGGCTTCAGCCGCTATGACAAGATGGCGGAAGTGTTCGGGGCCTATGGCGAACTGGTCGAGCGGCCGCAGGACATCCGGCCGGCGATGGCGCGCGCAGTCGCATCTGGCAAACCGGCCGTGGTCAACGTGATCACCGACCCGCAAGCGCGATCCTCGACGGTGTCGTTCGCGAACTATCGCGCGATCTAAGCCGTCGCGTCACGGGTTCGCCGCGAGCCTGGCCTCGTCCGCCGCGGTTGGACCAGTGACCTTGTAGAGCTTCTGCGCGTTGCCCCAAAGGATCTTGCGCCGCACGGACTCCTCGCAGTCGGAGAGACCGCCCTTGATCCGGGCGTGGACTTCCTCGCCGTACAAAGAGGTCGGATGCGGAAAGTCGGTTTCGAAGAGGATGTTGTCGGCGCCAATCTTGTCGATCAGGCGGCGCGGCGCAGTTTGCTCGAACCAGTAGCAGGCGAAAACGTTGCGTGCGAAATACTCGGACGGCAGCAGATCGAATTCCGGATGCTCTTCCCTCACGCTGTTGCCCGCGAACTGGTAATCCATCGCTTCCAGCATGAACGGAATCCAGCCGATGCCGCTTTCCACCGAGACGAACTTGATCTTTGGATAGCGCGCCAGCACTCCCGACATGATCAAGTCGCCCACCTGGATACCGTTCTGCATCAGGATATTGACCGCGAGCGCGGTAAACGCCGCCGCCTGGCCATAGACCGCGATCCGGTTTTTCAGCAGACCCTCCGCCATATCGCCCGAGCCGACATGGAAGCTGATTGGCAGATCGGTCTCGACGGCAGCCTCCCATAGTGGATTCCAACGCGGGTCGCCCAGCAGCGGCTGGCCATAGTATTGCGGCTCACCGGTGAACAGAATCCCCTTGTGGCCCATCGCGGCGCATCGGCGGACTTCGGTCGCCGCGGCGGCGACGTCCCAGAACGGAATCGAAGTGATGGGCAGCAGGCGGCGCGAATCGGCCGACGCCCACTCGGTCTGCCAATCGTTGTAGATCTGCACGCAGGTAAGCATCAGTTCGGGGTCATTCAGCTTCAGGAATTGCTGCGCACCGAAGCCGCCGACGTTCGGATACATGACCATCGCCCAGATGCCCATCTGGTCCATGTACTTCAGGCGCGCCCTGGCGTCGTATGCCCCCGGATGCATCTGCTCGTACGTTCGCGGCGGGTTCTTGAAACTCCCCGCACCGGCGGTCGCAGTCATTCCGGGACTCGCCAGCATCCCCTGCTTTCCTCCCAGCACCCATCGCAACGATCCCTTTGAGCTGGTCTCGATTCGCGGCACGCGGTCGCGCATGGCGGCAGGCGCGCGGCTCGTCCAGAGGTCCGGCGTCTCGGTCACGTGAGTGTCGGAATCGATGATGGTATAGGCGCTCATGGTATTTCTCCTTCAGGGATAGCGGTGATCGCGATGGGTCCTCATCGGCTTATCGTCGGAAAATCGCCGGCGGGCGATGAGCATTGCTTGAGTCGCCGCCCGGTTATGTCTAAGTCTCAAATACTCACTACCACAAGAAGGCTCGGCGCGTCTTGGATTCGCCGGCAGCCAGGAATTACGCCAATGGACTTCAACTACAGCACCGAGGATGAGGCCTTTCGCCATGAGTTTCGCATCTGGCTTGAGGCCAACGCACCGGCCGAGCCGATGCAATCGCTGGCGGGGGGATTCGAGCAGGACGAAGAGGACTGGAAGCGCAAGCTGAACTGGTATCGCAAGCTCGCGGCGGCGGGTTGGACGTGCGTCGATTGGCCGCGGGAGTTCGGCGGTCGCGGCCTCGGTATGCTCAAGACGGTCATCTATCACGAGGAGTTGCAGCGGGTTAATGCGGCGCTGCCCTTCATCGGATCGGGGCCGTCGCTGGTGGGGCCGACCCTGATGCAATGGGGGACCGAGGAGCAGAAGCGGCGGTTTATCCCGAAGATCGTCAGCGCCGAGGAGATCTGGTGCCAGGGTTATTCGGAGCCGGGCTCGGGATCGGACCTCGCTTCCCTGCAGACCCGCGCGGTTGAGGACGGCGACTACTTCCGCATCAACGGGCAGAAGATCTGGACCTCGCAGGCGCAATACGCCGACTGGGCGTTCGTGCTGTGCCGCACCGATCCGACGGCGCCGAAGCATCGCGGGATCAGCTATCTGCTGGTCGATATGAAGACGCCGGGAATCACGGTGCGGCCGCTGGTGCAGATGAGCGGGACGCGCGGCTTCAACGAGGTCTTCTTCGACGACGTTCGCACGCCGAAGAAGTTGTTGGTCGGCGAGATGAACAATGGATGGCAGGTCGCGATCACGACGCTGATGTTCGAGCGCGGCGCAGGCGCCGGCGGACAACCCTTGATCGCGGTGGTCGATGAGCTGGTCAGTCTCGCGCGGCGGATCGATCGCGACGGCCGCCCGGCCTGGGAGGACGCGAGCGTGCGCCAACGAATCGCAGAGTTCAAGTGCGAAGCCGAGGCGCTCAAGTACACGAATCTGCGGCAATTGACGCGGCGCCTCAAAGGACTGCCGCCGGGCGCCGAGGGCTCGATAATGAAGCTCTGCGCGACCGAGCTGAACCTGCGGATCGGGCTGTTCGCGATGGAGTTGCTGGGGCCGTGGAGTCAGATCGAATACCGGGCGCCGCGGGCGATCGACGAGGGCCGCTGGTCGTACCGGATGCTGAGCGCCCGGGGCGGAACGATCGCGGCCGGCACCAATCAGATTCAGCACAATATAATCGGTGAGCGCGTCCTCGGGCTGCCCAAGGGGTGAATCGTTTTCCCGCGGTTTTGACGGCCTTTCAGCACGCTTCGATCCCAAGTCGCAGGGGCGCGAGCAGAAGGAACCGGCAAAGACCGCGACGCTGGATGCACGCGAAGGGCGCAACCGGGCGCTCATGATAGTCGTGCGGCCATCGTGCTCGAACGACAAGCCGTCAGCCAAATTCGAAAGCTGGATACTGCTGAAATCGCCTGCGCTTGCCGCGAAATGACCGCCTCGAAATGGCCTTGACCGCAGCACCCCTTAGACTGCCATTGCAAGCAACGGCTGGATTTCGCTCTCGGATTGGCGCACGGCCGGATGGATCGATGCCAAAGGGCGAGATCGGCATCTGAGACAGGCGAAGATCACCTCGTTTTTCGAGCGAGTCGCTGAGATGGATAACGTGAGCCACTTGCAGATTGAGCAGGACCGCAAGGCTCGTCGCGATTGCGACTGGGATCGGAAATCTCGACAGCGAGCGGATTTGTTCGGGCAGATCGAGGTTCCTTTTCATGAATGGCGCAGAGGCAACGAGAGCGCGAAGAGAATAAATAGCACAGACCGGCTATCTAAAGTGCGGCATGACCTTGGCGGCGAACATCTCCATGCTGCGCATGACCTGAGCGTGCGGAACCTGACCGCCCGGATTGAACCAGCAGATGACGCGTCCCATGCCGAAGTCATTACGGAAACCTTCGAGCCGCTCGACGCAGGCCTCAGGAGTGTCGAACACCGCCATCCGTTCGCATACCTGCTCATAGGTCATGCGGGCGAGACGTTCGAGAGTCTCTTTGAGATTAGCGGCGGCGTCGGACCGGGGCCGTGCGAGGCCCGGCGGTGGAGTGCCCGATGCCCCGTAGAGAGAGGTGACGGTACTGAGAAAGTGCCGGATGCTGGGCTCGACCTCGCGCCGCACCTGCGCCGCGCTCTCGCCGACATAGAGCGGCGTCAGAATTGTAATGTCGTTGGCAGTAGCGGCGGGATGGCCAGCGGCCTGGCGCGCCTCGTGGTAGATCGGCAGAAAGCGCTTGATGCGGTGAAACGGATTGACCTGGGAAGCGACATAGATCGGCAGGCCCATGCGGCCGGTCATCGCGAGGGTCTCCTCACTGTTGACGGCGACACCGATCGGCGGATGCGGTTGCTGGACCGGCTTGGGAACGACGGCGACGCGTTCGATATCGAAGAAGCGGCCGTGGAAGGAGACCCGATCGCTGGTCCAGGCCTGGCGGATGACCTCGAGCCCCTCAACAAAGCGATCGCGATTCTCGGCAATCGGAACACCGAAGGCGCGAAAGTGGTTAGGCACGGCGCCGCGGCCGATGCCGAACTCGACGCGGCCGTTGCTGATGACGTCGAGGGTGGCGATCTCTTCGGCGACGCGCAGCGGATGCGACAGCGGCAGCAGTATGATCGCAATGCCGAGGCGCAAGGTGCGGGTGCGTTCGGCGAGAGCGGCGAGCATCAGGAGCGGCGCGGGCATGATCGAGAGGCCGGGGTTGAAGTGCTGCTCGACCGGCCATACGGAATCAAAACCCAGAGTCTCGGCGTGCGCGGCCTGATCGAGAGTGTCGCGATAGCGTTGCACCGGGGACTGGTCGGGGCTGCACGGGAGTTGAAAATGAAGTCCGAATTTCATGCGGCGTCTCCGGTGAGGGTGGTGCTCGTCGATTTTCGCCTGGCTTGACGGGCGACGGGGCAACGCTCTATTAGCTGAGGTTGCAGCGGAAATCAAAAAAGCTTTCGCCTCGGACGATTCGCTCCCTGGTGCGGAATGTGTGGCGCCATCCGCAACCCCGCGGGGCGGCGCCGTCGCGGATGAACGGCTTTACCCGCCTGATCGAAAGATAAAGCTGTCCACTGAGCTGTATCAACCCGGCGCCAAAGGGAGGATCCCTTTTATGTCGTTCGATTTGTTGATCAAAAACGGAACAGTGGTCGATGGGACCGGCGGACCGTCGCGGCGCGCCGATGTCGCGATCGCAAACGGCCAGATCGTCGAAATCGGCAAAATCAGGGAGGGCGCGAAGAAAACGATCGACGCGTCCGACCTGATCGTCGCGCCCGGGTTCATCGACCCGCACACACATTACGATGCGCAAATCTGCTGGGACCCGTACATCACGTCGTCGTCGTGGCACGGCGTGACCTCGGTGATCATGGGCAACTGCGGCGTTGGGATCGCGCCATGCCGCGAGGCGGTGCGCGAGATCGCGGCGTGGGACCTAGTGAACGTCGAGGGCATCCCGTTTGAGGTGCTGGGCAAGGGGATCAAGTGGGAATGGGAGACCTTTCCGCAGTACCTCGATGCCGCGCAGCAGCGCGGCTCGGGGATCAATCTCGGCTTCATGGCGCCGCTTACCCCCTTTCGCCATTTCGTGATGGGCGAGGAATCGATGGAGCGCGCGGCCACGCGTGAGGAGACCGCGCAGATCAAGGCGCTGATCAAGGAAGCGATGGCAGTGGGCGCGTTCGGTTTTACGACCACGGCGATCGCACAGCATATCGGCTACAAGGGTCGGCCGCTGGCGTGCCGCAACGCGAATCGCGATGAGTTCAAGGCATACGCCAACGCACTCAAGGAGCTGGGCAAGGGCGCGATGGAGCTGGCGCTGACGAAGTCGGTCTCGGTGCTCGACGACGAGGAGTACGAGTTCCTGGATTTCCTGCTGACCGAGAGCGGCCGGCCGGTGACGTGGCTCGCGGTGTTGAATCGCGACGACCAGCCCGACGCGTGTCAGGACACCCTGCGCAAGGCCGAACCGCTGATCCGGCGCGGCGGCATCCCGCAGGTGACGTGCCGTCCATTGATCATTCAAATCGATCTGCGCAACCCGTTCATCTTCGCGAATCTGCCGTCATGGAATCCGGTTTTCAATCAACCGCCCGAGGCGCAGGAGAAGGTCTATCGCGACCCGGGTTTTCGCAAGGCCTTCCGCAAGGAGCTCGAGCGGCCCGCGGTCTTTAACGGCAAATGGGAACGGCTCGAAGTGAAAGAAGTCAGCAGCCCCGCGATGAAGCGGCTCGAAGGCAAGACGGTCGCCGAGATCGCGAAGGAACGGGGCAAAGACGGCGTCGATACGTTCCTCGATCTCGCGCTCGAAGATAACTTGCGCATCCAGTACACGATGGCGCTGTTCAACGCGAACGAAGAGCGCATCCCGGAGTTGATCAACGACTCGCGCGTGATGGTGGGGCTTTCGGATGGCGGCGCGCACGTGGACATGTTGTGCGACGCGGGTTACTGCACCTACCTGCTCGGCACCTGGGTGCGCGACAAGCAGGCGATGAGCCTCGAGCGCGCGATCCAACGCCTGACCTCGGAGCCGGCCGATTTCTTCGGCATCAAGAATCGCGGGCGTCTGATGGCGGGGATGGCCGCGGATATCGTCGTGTTCGATCACAACACCGTCGGCTCGGCCAGGCGCGGCGAGATGCGCAACGATCTACCCGGCGGCGGACGGCGGATCGTGATGACGGCGCGCGGAATCGAGCACGTCGTCGTCAATGGTCAGACGCTTTACGACCAAGGAAAACTCGGCGCCACGCTGCCGGGCCAGGTCCTGCGTTCAGGCAACTGTTAAGCGCTCCGCATCCGCTCCCCGATGGAGCACAGACGAAGGCGCGAGTAACCCGCGTTAAAGTAGCGCGGCGGAAGAGCAGGAGACGATCATGGCGCAGTTGCGATTGATATCGGCGGATTCGCATGTGATGGAACCCGCGAATTTCTGGGTCGAGCATGTCGATAAGAAATTCAAGGATCAGGCTCCGCGGGTGGTCGCGAAGCCTGACGGTCAGGGCCTGATCTTCACGGGTCCGGGGCTGAGTCCGTTCCCGGTGGCGGGCGGGTTCGGCACCGGCCGCAGCGGCGAAGAACTGAAAGAGCACATGAAAAAAGGCTACGAGGCGGCGCGCCCGAGCGGATGGGATCCGGCCGAGCGGATCAAGGATCAGAACGTCGATGGGGTCGAGGCCGAGGTGCTCTACACGACGCTCGGGATGCCGCTGTTCAATCTGTCCGACGCCGACCTGCAGCGCGCGTGCTTCAGCGCGTACAACGATTGGCTCGCGGAATTCTGCGCGTACAACCCGAAGCGTCTGATTGGGACGGCGCTGCTTTCGCTGGAAGATATTGCGCAGGGGGTCAAGGAGTTGGAGAGGTGTGCGAAGCGCGGTCTGCGCGGGGCGATGATCTGGGGCTCGCCGCCGGAAGACAAGCCCTACAGCAGCCGCATCTACGATGCGCTGTGGCAGGCGGCCTCCGAACACGATTTCCCGCTCTCGCTGCACGTTATTACGGGCAAGAGCAAAGAGAGTGACTTGACGGGGCTGAGTGACGCGATGGGGCTGGCCAAGTCCGGCAAGCGCAAAGTCCCGATGGGCGAGATTTATGCGAACCTGATCCACGAGGTCCAACGTTCGCTCACGTCGATAATTTTCGGCGGCGTGCTGGAGCGGTTTCCCAAGCTGAAGATCGTCTCGGCGGAGAACGACGTCGGCTGGCTGCCGCATTATATGTATCGCCTCGACCACGGCTTCGAGAAATTCGGCGCGATGATGGAGGTGCCGCTGTCGATGAAGCCGAGCGACTTTATCCGGCGCCAGCTCTACGCGACTTTCCAGGACGATCCGGTGGGGCCGGCGGCCTACAAATTGTTTGGAGCGGGCAACTACATGTGGGCGTCCGACTTCCCGCATACGGACTCGACCTGGCCCGAGTCGCACAAAGTCGTCGAGCGCGATTTCGCGGGCGTACCGGACGACGTCAGGCGGAAGATCGTGTTCGAGAACGCGGTCGCGCTCTACCATATCGACGTCTAGTTTCGTGGCAGCGGGGAGCGGTTGCGGCCGCTCCTCCGCTCGACGACCAGGGATCAGATGTTGTCGTCGAGCGGAAACGGCATCGTGCGGTGGAATTCGGCGCCCATCCGCTGAGTGGCGGACGTGTTGACCGCTACCAGCCGCCAATGCCCACGCGCATAGTGCGATCTGCCCCCAAGCTCAAATATCCCTTTTCAATTCTTCACCGAGGGCCGGCCGCGCCACAGCGTTGAACTCATGCTCCCAGAGCGGACCGTGATCGATTTTCTCATCAATCGCACGCAGATGCGCAAGCTCGTGCACCAGGGTTTCAAAGCTGTAGCGCTGCCGGGTGTGACGACCGATGAGAATCGTCTTGCGATCCTGCAGCGTCACTCCGCAGACCCGCCGGCCAAAGACCTGCTGGATTACGGTCTTGCGAACGATATAGACCTTCCAGCCGTCCGGCATCGGCTGCGGCCATACGCGAGACCAGGTTTTACGCGCCAGTTCGGTTATATCCTTGCGGCGGATGGATCGTTCTGGGCGTGCCATATCAGATGGTCAGATGCCAAGCGCCTGATGCGGCAGGAATCTCAGGATTGGGCGACGTATCGATCTACGGCACACTAAATATCTGTCGCACCGATCACGCTACTCGGAGGACCATGCCATGATGCCGGTGCCGGTGGACCACGGTTTCAACGGCTCATAGGCAAGCACCTCAGGATGCAACCGCTGCGGCATCGCGCCCGCCACCGCGAGCCAGTCGCGGATCTCATGGCCGCCATTGCCGGCGACAGCCTCCAGGTCCTCGTATCGTGCGTACCGACCTGTAGCTTCATCGATTCTGCGGTGGGTCAGGCATTCCAGAAACCAGCGGTCGAACTGTTCGTTGATTTTGCCGGTTTGCGGCGGGCCCACCCAGTGCGAAAGTCCGCCGGTACCGAGAAAGGCCACGCGCGTGGTCTCTGGCCACCGCTCGATACAGCGACCGATGAAGGCGCCGACATCGAAGCAGCGCCTGGGCGTCGGCATCGGCGGTGCGAAGGCGTTCACCACGATCGGGATGATCGGGACGTCCCAGCGCGGCGTCAGATGCATCATGGGGGCGATTTCCGCATGGTCGAGCGCGAGCTCCTCGGAGAAGGCGAAGTCCACGCCACCCTCGAGCCCTTCACGCACGATAAAGCGTGCGAGGTTGCTGGGAATCGGCAGCCTCACGTTGGGGATGTCAAAGCCTGCGACCGCCGGTCCGATAGCCTCTTCACCGACGCCAACCAGAAAGGCCGGCAGATTGTCGTAAAAGCAGCGATCGAAATGGTCGTCGGCGAAAGTTATGAGGACGTCCGGCCGTGCGTCCTCGAGGATCTTGCGCGCGCGCTCGAAGCCCATACGCAGATGTGTGCGCTCGGTCTCGGGGAGACGCTCCCATTGTTTCGGCGACGCCATGAAGGGAACATGCGAGCAGGCGATACCTGCAACTACTTTGCCCATGGTTATTCTCCCGGCTGGCGATCCTTAGGGTTCATCATCGCGGCATATTCCTGCATGCTCCGGCCGGCTGCGGGCCCATGGGCCAGCAGCAGCAAGAGCGGATTGACCCCTCGATCATAAAGCGCACGGATCTCCCAGCGTCTAAGCAGATCGCGTTCCTCGGCGTCGAGCTTATAGCTATCCAGGACGGTCTCGATGTCAGTGCGAAAGTGGGCAGCCAATTCCCCGTCGCGCCGAAGATCGCGCAGGAGTTTGTCGATCTGGTACCGGCTCATATGTCGGCCTTCCTCCGCGAATGCATTTTCAAACCGATCATCCGACCATGTAGATGCGTGGCCCTCAACCGGGTTTGCGCTTTGAAGTGTGACTAGACTCGCACCGACACTGGGTAGTTTGCAAACTTGAAGTTCGAGCATGGAGTGGTTGCGCGCTGGACAACAATTCAACGGACGAAATCACATGGCAGCATCTTCACCGGCGCCATCGCGGAGTCTTATGCGCCCTTCTTCTTACGTTCCGCCCAACGCTTCTTCATTGCCAAGGATAGCCGTCGCCTGCCCTCTGGAGTGATACCTCCACGCTTCCTTCCGTTCGATGCCGCAGTTACGCGGCTCATCTTCTTGGTGGTGCGCGGCGCGTTCGATCCTTCCATCGCAGCGATGACTCGACTGAGCCGATCTCTTTCCCGTTTCAAATCGGTGACTATTTTCTCAAGATCCAAAATGTTCTCCTCACTTTTCCGGTTGTCCTACTTCTACTTTGCAACGCGACGACGCTATTCTCAATGGCTGTCGCTTACCAGTTTTACGGGAATCTCGTCGAGAATCGAAACCTTGAGCGAACGTGACGCGAACTATGCTGCGCGCAGAGCAATTCGAGCCGGCGGTCAGCGCCACGCCGCGTCTATTCCCAAGCGACCGCAGTCAGCGCGGTCTATAGAAATCGGGTGCCAGAAGATGTGCAATCGATACTGGCAAGTCCTCGGAAGAAGGATTAGAGCGGAACTACAACTCACTGCATGCGTGACGCGAGGCATGCGAAAGGTCTTACCCTGAGCGGCGGTACCATTTGAGGTCATACGTCGGTCGGAATGTTCTTCAATGTACCCAGGTCCCAAAGACCTCAAAAGGACCGAAGTACAATTTTCACTGTCCCGGTCAAGAGCGGTGGTTACCGTCTCGCCGATGTACCCTTTCAAGTATCCGCCTGCCACCAAGATCGCGGAGGCGTCCTCCCGGACCCGATGCGGAATTGTCGGCTGCTTGCGCCAAAGCCGGAATGGCGCATTGTGCAGTGAATGCTCAGCTCCTCGCTGCGAGCTTGTCCTGCGTCTTAGTGTCGAAATCGCTGCTGTCGTGGCGCTCGTGCAACTGACTCGACGGATCGCCGTAGGCGCGATTGACCATGGTTCCGCGCTTTACGGCCGGCCGCTCGAGGAGCGCATCAGCCCAGCGGTGGACGTTCTTGTAGTCTTGAACGTTCAAGAACTCAGCGGCTCCATAGAGCCATCCTTTCGCCAGCCAGCCATACCAAGGGAAGATGGCCATGTCGGCGATGGTGTAGGTGCCGCCTGCGATGTACTCACTGTGCGCGAGGCGATGGTCGAGCACGTCGAGCTGGCGCTTCACCTCCATCGCAAACCGATCGATCGCGTATTCGATCTTCTCCGGAGCGTAGGCATAGAAGTGACCGAACCCGCCACCGAGATAAGGCGCGCTTCCCATCTGCCAGAACAGCCACGACAGGCATTCAGCGCGCGCGCCCACCTCCGTCGGCAGAAACGCGCCGAACTTCTCGGCGAGGTAGAGCAGGATCGCACCGGACTCGAAGACGCGGATCGGGGCGGGGCCACTGCGGTCCACTAGAGCGGGGATCTTGGAGTTCGGGTTCGCTGCGACGAAGCCGGTGCCGAACTGCTCACCATCGCCGATCTTGATCAACCAGGCATCGTACTCCGCGCCGCCATGCCCAAGCGCCAGGAGTTCCTCCAACATGACCGTTACTTTCACACCGTTTGGTGTGCCAAGCGAATAGAGTTGGAGGGGATGGCGGCCCACCGGTAGTTCCTTGTCGTGAGTCGGCCCTGAGATTGGACGATTGATGTTTGCGAACCGGCCTCCGCTCGACTTGTTCCAGGTCCAAACTTTCGGAGGAATGTATTCAGATGAACTAGCCATTTCCAACACTCGCCTCTTTAGCAGGATAAATAATCGGCGTACGCAATCATCCGGCCGAGCGGATCCTGAACGCCATCGTTTGACCCGCGCCATATAGAGACATGGTTCTTTCGGGCACCCTGGGTTATCTCTATTACACGCCGGTAAATAATTCGGAAAGTCGGCGCAATCGATCTTCCGATCGTTGACCTTCTCGAAAATCGGCTCCCGGTTTCACTCACTTCGTGGCGACCCTAATCGAGCCAATCAATCATTCATCACCGATGAGCGGAAAGATAGGTGCAGGGCACTTTTCTCGACCGGACCTGAACCGGGACTTTTAAGCCAGATTGTTACGGCATCTCGCCCGCTTGGCGCCGAGTCGCGAAGACTGGATTCATGGCGCAGATTGAGCGAGCGCGCTTGAAGTGTGCGCATCAATCCCCCCGTCTGGAACGATTGTAATAGCGCACAGGACAGCGTCATCCTTTGATCCGCAACACATCGCAATGATGATTAATCCTTGAATATTCTCTAAGCGCGCGCCGGAATTCTCGAATCTGATCCGCGACTCTACCACCAGGTTCTTGGCCGTCTTACGATTTCTTGCCAAGACCGCGGATTTTCGCGAGATTATCATCGGCCATGTCCGGCGCCTCATTTCGACCTGCATTCGAGGGAGTTAGCCTTTGTTTAAACGTGTACTGATTGCCAACCGGGGCGAAATCGCTATACGCGTCGCCCGTGCCGCGTCGGCGCTAGGCGTGGAGTCGCTCAGCGTATATGCCCCGGTTGACGCGCTTGCTCTCCATACGCGCGTCGCTACCACAGCGCACGCATTGCGCTCCTCGCAGGAGAGCGATCCGGTACGCGCGTATCTCAACATCGACGAATTGATCGAAGCCGCCAAGACTAATGGCTGCGATTGTGTGCATCCGGGCTACGGTTTTCTGGCGGAGAATCCCGGCTTCGCGGAACGATGTCTCAACGACGGACTCACCTTCATTGGCCCGCGCCCAGAGACGCTGAGGCTGTTTGGCGACAAAACCGAGGCCCGCGCCTTGGCGCGCGCGCTCGGCATCCCGATTATTGCAGGCAGCCCCCACGCTGTAACGAACGCCGACGAAGCGATCACCGTTGCCGCCGCGATCGGCTATCCGATCATGCTGAAGGCGGCCGCGGGCGGTGGTGGTCGCGGCATGCGCGCCGTCGCCGGCAGCGATGAGATGGCCGCGGCATTCACTCGTTGCCAGAGTGAGGCCCTCGCTGCGTTCGGCAACGATTCCGTGTTTGTCGAAAAGCTGATCGCGAGCCCCCGTCACATAGAGGTGCAAATTCTTGCCGACACCCGCGGTAATATCGTTCACCTCTACGAGCGCGATTGTTCCGTCCAGCTTCGCAACCAGAAGGTAGTCGAGATTGCTCCAGCGCCCGGACTGGAGACCAGCCTTCGGCAACGTCTGCTGGACGACGCGATCCGACTCGCCCGTGCGGCCAACTATGTGAATGCGGGGACAGTCGAATTTCTAGTCAGCCCGGAACGCGGCGAACATTTTTTTATCGAGTGCAACCCGCGCATCCAGGTCGAACACACCGTCACCGAGCAGGTCATGGGCATCGACTTGGTCGAAGCGCAGTTTCGCATCGCGGCCGGCGAGTCTCTCAAAGCTCTGGGGATCTCGAATCAAGCCGCACTCGGAGCTCCGCGCGGCTTTGCTGTAGAGGCGCGGATTGTCGCCAGCGGAACCGGCACGCTCACCGCATACAAGGAGCCGACCGGCCCGGGCGTGCGAGTCGATTCGTGCGGCTATCTTGGCTATGCGCCGCCGCCGCAATTTGATCCGATGTTCGCCAAGCTGATCTGCGAATCGAACTCGACACATTCGTTCGCTTCAGCACTCGACCATACTTCGCGTGCGCTCGACGAATTCCACATTGCCGGCCTACCGACCAATCTCCGACAGTTGCGCGCGGTCCTCGCGCATCCGGCGGTACGCGCTGGCGACGCCCGAACTACATTGTTCTCGGAACATCCCGATCTCATCGCGTTGCCGAACGCAGTGGCGTCGTCCTCGGGCTCACTGGCCCTGCTTGAACAGCAGGCGATAACGCTGCGCGGCGGCAAGAGCGCGCATGCTTTATCTGGCGTACAGCCCGTACCGACCGGCTTGACCGTGCCGGATGGCGAAGCAGGAATTGAAAGCCCGATGGCGGGGGCCGTCATCGAAGTTCCAGTAGAGCCAGGCGCGACTGTAGAAGCTGGTGCGACGCTGATGGTTATCAGCGCGATGAAGATGGAAACCGCCATCACCGCGGCCTGCGCCGGTGTGGTGACGGCGCTGGAACCCCGCACAATCGGCGGTATCGTCGCACTCGGCCAAGTGATCGCGACGATTGCTCCATCGAACCATGCAAACGAGGCCACGGCGACGCGCAACTACGGTGACGATACCTGGGCCCCGATGCTGGCCGATGTACGAGCCTTACAAGCGTTGGCGCATAGTCGCTTTGCGCCTGACTCGAAGGACCCGGGCGTGGTTCGCCAGCGCAGTCGTGGCAAGCTGACTTGCCGCGAGCGTATCGCTTTGCTGCTCGATGACGGCAGCTTCCGCGAGGTTGGCAGCCTGGCGGGCTTCGCAGATTATGACGATGATGGCCGGGTGGCGGGCTTCACGCCGGCCAATCACGTCGGCGGCTGGGGCAAGATCGAAGGCCGGACTGCGGTGGTCTGCGCAGATGATTTTACCTCGCGCGGGGGTCATGCCGACGGAGCAATCGCGGCCAAGAGCTTCCATCTGGATCAATTGTCGATCGATTTTCACTGCCCATCGATCCGCCTGCTCGACGGTTCCTCAGGTGGCGGCAGTATCGCTGCGATGGTGCCGAGACAGCAGAAGGCGGGCGAGAGTGGCGCACAGGAAAGTTCCGGCACCATCGTCGCGGGCCGTCCCCGAGTGTCCGGCGAGGGTGGCTCCTTTCTCGTGAGCCACCTCGGCAGCACGACCTACGTCGCACAGCTAAGCCAGGTGCCGGTGGTCAATGTGCTGCTCGGCAGCGTCGTGGGTATCGGCGCAGCGAAAGCCGTACTCGGTCATTTCTCGGTGATGGTGCGCGATATCGCCCAACTTTTCGTCGCCGGGCCGCCGGTGGTGAGTCATGCGATGGGCTACGAGATCACGAAGGAAGAGTTGGGCGGATGGCAGGTCCATTGCCGTAACGGTTCGGTCGATAATCTTGCCGAAACGGAGCAAGAGGCGGCCGCGATGACCAAGCGGTTCCTGGCCTACCTTCCCTCCAGCGTATTTGACGCACCTCCGGTGCTGACACCAGACCCGACCGATCCCGCCGATCGTCGCGAGGAAGAGCTGTTCACCATCATTCCGCGCAAGCGAACGACGACCTTCGATATGCGCCGGGCGATCCGCTTGATGGCGGACCGCGGTTCGTTCTTCGAGATCGGACCGCTATGGGGTACCGATCAGATCGTCGGTCTGGTTCGCTTCAATGGCTATCCGATGGGCGTCGTCGCCTCGGATTGCCGGCACATCAATGGCGGTGCGATGACGGCCGACGGCTGCGACAAACTCAAACGCCATCTCGATCTGTGCGACCTGTTTCATCTTCCCGTACTCAACCTGATCGACAATCCGGGCTTCGCGGTCGGCCTTGAACATGAAATCGCGGGCACGATCCGCAAGGGCGCCGAATGGATGATCGCGTTCGCGCAGGTCACCATCCCCATCTTTACGGTCATCATGCGCCGTAGCTTCGGAGTCGCCGGCAACAACTTCGCGACCCCGCGCAGCGGCGCGAGTGCGCGTGTCGTATGGCCTGCTGCTGACGTCGGCGGGATCCCGCCTGAGGGTGGGATCGAGGCGGCCTACAAACGCCAACTGGCCGAGGCCGCCGATCCGGCCGCGCTGCGGGCCGAGATCAATGCGCGTATCGAAAGCGCGCGTGGCCCGATCGGTCCGCTCAACAAGTTCCAGATCGAAGAGATGATCGATCCGCGCGACACCCGGCGATGGATCTGCGAGTGGATCGAAAACGCCTATCGCATCGTCTCTCGACCGGCGTCACTGGTGCCGCGAATGATTCAATTCAGACCCTAGCAGCGGCGAACCCTCGCCACGCCGCCACCCACAGGACGCGGGCCTGTGCGACCCATCGCACAAGTGGCTGCTGCTCCCTACCCCCGACTGCCGCAGTATTTGTCTTCCAGTAGGAATAATATAAGCAGTTTAAGACTCGGTGGCGGAGAGGGGGGGATTCGAACCCCCGAGACCCTTTCGAGTCTACACGCGTTCCAGGCGTGCGCGTTAAACCGGGCTCTGCCACCTCTCCGCGGCGAGCGGCCAGTATGCCATTTGGATGCTCGCGTCCGCCACAAGGCCCATCGCGAGCGTTTCACGGTTGAAATCATGACGAACGCGGCCCGCGTCGGTGGCGCAAGCGCTTCGCCGCCTTAGGGAAAAGTGGAAGGCGGCGCGGCGCCGTTGAACGGTACGCCGGGCAGATGGGCGGCGGGCGAGTTGGCACGTGCGAACAATGCTGCGACCGGGTCGCGGTAGATAAGCCGCCAGTCGGGGCGCGCAAGCATAGTTTCGTACGCAAGAGATCCGGTTGGCATCAGCACATAATCGTGCGGGTAACGGTCGAGCAGGTGGGTACCACCGGGGGCGCCGTCAATGAAGTCGATGTACTCCTTGATGATCGACATCGGATAAGCCAAGTCGAAGCGTGCGTCGATGAAAACCTTCGAGCCCGGCGCCGTTTTCCAGATCATATACTGACCCCACTCGAATGTGGTGAGAACGTCACCGCGGAGCTGATGGGTCTGCATGAATGCGGCTGCACCGACCGGATAATTCGCCGCCGCCCGGAGTTCGTCCGAGAAGAGCCCGCTCTCGGCTGCGACGACTATCGCCAGCATAAATATGAGTGTTTGTCCGCCGATGAAAAATCCTTTTCGCGCATGTGGATCGGTCGACGCGCTTCGGTTTGGGTCGGTACGAGTCCGCGCCCGTATTGACCGTGTGATAAGAGCCAGATGACGTGCGAGTGGTGGCGCCGCCACTATCACCGCTAATGCCATGTTACGCACCGCCACAAATGCGGCGCTCGCCATCACCGCTGCAACCGCCACCAGCGCCCAATCACCATCCCGCGGCGACATCGCCGCGCTGACCGCCAGCACCGCGATTATCCCTACTACCGCGAGCGTGAACGCGATGCCCGAGTGCGGATGGTGCAATTGCCCGCTGATAACGGCGAGGAGCGGGCGCCAGTCAGCTATCACCTTGCGTGTCAGCGGGTTTCTCAGCTCGCTGATCACGGTGCTCCATACGCCTGTTCCATATGGCGTCAAGAGTGTGGCCGTGGCGCCCGCGATCGTGATCGCAATCAGGCGCATTCCGCGCCGGAGGCTGTAGCCCGATGCCAGGTCAACTGCCGTGACAACCCCGGAATAGACGCCCATCGCGACGATTCCGACAAAGAAGCCGCCATGCAGGTTGGCCCAGAGCGCGAAGAGCGGAACGGCGAGCCATAGCGGTGCGCGATGGCGGTAATTTTCGCGCGCCAGCAAGGCCATGAGCGTCGCCAGAGAGGCAAAGGTGAATAGTTGTGGACGGAACTGCATTTGCGGCGCCAATGCAAACGCCGACACGATCAGGACCGCGAATTGAATCGGTATCGGCGCCCCGGTCTCAGCGTCGGCCGCCGCGATCATCACCACCGTTATTGCCGAGCACAGCAACTTAAGTAGTTTGAGGCCGACGACGCCGCCGGCGTTGAATGCCAACGCCATAAGCACCTCGCTGAGCCATTCGTGCTCCGTCCATACATGTCCCGGCGAGGAGTAGTTGTATGGGTCATGGCTGGCGGGGCCGGCGTGGAGAAAGAGACGGCCGAAAGCGACGTGTCCCCAGAGGTCGGTGTCGGCGACGCGGGCGGCGTCGGCAATCGTGATCGCGAGAATTACGAATGCGGGGGCATAGCGCAGCAGGGACGGAGGAGCGGGCGGAGTCATCAGCCGCATGCGCGAGCGCTCGGGTTGCGTGCGCCGATGAGCGTCACGGGAAATAGCCGACCTTGGGCGCGTCGCCGATAACCGGAATGCCGGAGATATTGGCGGCCGCCGAGGCGGTGCGCGCAAACAGTGCGCTGTCGGCGTCGCGGTAGATCATTTTCCAGGCGGTCTGTTTCATCATGAGATCATAAGCGCGCGCACCGGGAGGGATAAGGACGAAGTCGTGCGGGTAGGCGGTCAGGATCGCCGACGCACCGGGGCGGTCGAAGTAGAAATCGATATAGCGATCGATCAATGCGAAGGGATAGACGGTATCGTAGCGGCCGTCGATGAAGACCTTGGAGGCGGGGGCGGTATGCCAGATCAGGTATTCGCCCCAGCCGAAATCGGCAAGCAGATTGCCGTGCAAGTCATGCGCGCGCATGAACGCGACGGCGCCCGATGGGTACGGCTTGTCCATTCGCAGGCGTGGCGAAAAGATGCCGCTATAGATGGCGAGCGCGGCTGCGATACCGCCCGCGAGCCATGGGCTGGTGGCAGATCGCTTGGAGGGGGCGTCGAATTTCTCGCCAGTGGCGGCCTCGGCACGCTCGCGCAAATGGGCAAACAGCAGCGAGGAATGCCGCGCGACCGGTAGTGCGCAGGCGATGATCGCGAGCGGCAGATTGCGCACGGCGACGAAGGCGGCGACGCACATGACGACGGCGATTGCGACGAGCGGCGAGTCGCCGCCACGGTGTTCGAGACCGACGGTGGCGACGAACGCAATCATCAGGGCGACGGCGCAGAGCATATAAATGATGCCGGTGGGCTGCGCGTGCCACTGCTGGAGTATCGCGAACAGCAACGGCTGCCAGTCGGTGACGGCGACGCGCGTCATCGGATTGCGCAAGGCATGGAGGACCGGGTTCCAGGTTGCGAGGCCGTAGGGTGTGACCATCGTGGCGAGCAGCGCACCAACGGTCAGCGCACCGAGGCGCAACGCGCGTGCGAGTCCGCCGCCGGCGGCGAGGTCGCGAACAGCGATCGTCACGGCATAGAGCCCG
>Ga0207695_10003657_pt1 | contig 21468 bp, 17 predicted proteins | sample KBSC54metaG_FD_184354 | JGI IMG/M metagenome (GOLD analysis project Ga0207695, IMG submission 184354) | Corn rhizosphere microbial communities from Kellogg Biological Station, Michigan, USA - KBS C5-4 metaG (SPAdes) (version 2) | ecosystem: Host-associated > Plants > Roots > Rhizosphere > Soil...
AGGACGCGCCGGCGGCCGCTTCGCGCCGGGTCGCAACGCGACCGGCGCAGGCGCCGCCTCTGCGTCCGCGACCTCCAGACCGCGCGTCGTGAACGATCGCTTCTTGATCAGCACTCGCCGCTCGCCCTCAAAGACCGTCTCGTTGCGCTGGTTGATGCCGAAGTGCCGAAAGTGCAGCAACCCGACATCCTTGTGCCCGCGGCATACCGCCGCGCTATCGTCTTTCGCAATCACCTCGGTAAACGCGTACAGCGTGTCGCCGTGAATCACCGAGATGCGAAAGCGCACCTTGTCGAGCCCAACTTCTTCGACCGCCTGCTCGCCGGTGTCCTGCATCGCGAGGCCGACCACCAGCGACGCGGTGACGCCGCCGAAAACGATACGGTGTTTTTGTGCCGCCGCGGTCTCGGCCAGATGCTCGTTGAAATGCAGTTGCGCGGTGTTCAGTACGAGGTTCGTGATTAGTACATTTTCGAGCATCTCCATCGTTTTGCCGCGCGCATGTTCATACACGTCGCCGACGATGAAATCCTCGTAGTAATTACCGCGCCCGGTCAGCGCCGCCGCGTCGAGACTCATTCGTTGCCTCCCAGCAGCCGGTCCGAAATGATGCGCAACTGGATTTGCGACGTACCCTCGAAAATCTTGGTCAGCCGTGCGTCGCGCCAGTACCGCTCGATCGGGAAGTCTTTCGTATAGCCATATCCGCCGTGAATCTGCAGCGCCTCACTGGTGACGCGCTCCGCCATCTCTGACGCAAAATACTTCACCATCGACGCTTCCTTGTCGCAGCGCCGCTTGCTGTCCACTTCGGTCGCGACGAAATACATCAGTTGGCGCGCGGCTTCTATGCTCGTAGCCATCTCGGCGAGTTTGAAGCGGATCGCCTGGAAGTCCGAAATCGGCTGTTTGAATTGCACGCGCCTCTGCGAATACACAATCGAATCCTCAAGCGCCCCGCGCGCGAGCCCAATCGCCCGCGCCGCCGTATGCACTCGTGCGATTTCCAGGAACGCCATCATGGTGTAAAACCCGCGTCCCTCTTTACCTACTACGGTTGAAGCCGGTATGCGGAAATTGTCGAAATGGAGTTCCCAGGTCTTCCATCCGAAATAGCCAATCTTGCGAATCGGCGATCCGCTGACGCCCTCGGGCAGCTTGCCACGTTCCTTTTCCACCAGGAACTGAGTAATGCCGACATGGCGCCGCTTCTCTTCCGGCGGCGAAGTCCGCGCGAACAGATGGATGAAGTCCGCGCCATCGGCGAAGGTGCACCAGGTCTTGGTACCGTTGACGACGAATTGATCGCCGTCGCGGGTCGCCCGGCACGATACGTTCGCGAGGTCGGAACCGGCGTCCGGCTCGGAGAGCGAAAAGGCGCCGAGGAATTCGCCGCGCGCCATCCGTGGATAGTACTTGCGTTTCTGTTCCTCGCTGACGTCGCCGTAAATACCGTTGCCGCGCGCGATTATACTCGCAACGCTCATCCATGCCCGCGCGAGTTCTTCTGCCACCAATGCATACTCGAAGGCGCCCAGGCCGAGGCCGCCGTACTCCTCCGGAATAAGTATGCCGAAGTAGCCGAGCTCGCCCATCTTGTTGCGCAACTCGATTGGGATTTCGCCTTCGACCGGGTCGAGCTTATTTGCGACCGGCAGCACCTCGTTCATCGCGAAGTCGCGGGCGGCCTGCTGAATCATTTTGCGTTCTTCAGTTAGGTAACTCATTTCGCGATGCCTCGTTTGGGAATCAGGTTCGACCGCCGGAAATCCACCACCAGGCCCTGGTCACCGTCGGCGAGGAAGCCCTCGGTATGCCACGTCACGATCCCGCTTTCCGGCCGGCTTTGCGATTCCCGCTTGTCCTCGACCGTGCTGCGCGCGACCAGCGTGGCGCCGGGATAAATGCGTCGATGAAACGTGAGGTTGTCCACGCCCAGAAACAGGCCGCCCGCTTCGCTGAGATCCTCGACCGAGAGCCCGAAGACGGTCAGGAACACCAGCATCGGGTTGATCACGATCTTGCGATGGCCATGCGCGCGCGCATACGGCGCGTTGAAGTAGAGCGGGTTGTAGCTGAGCGTCAAGGTCGAAAAGAGCGTGTTGTCGCCCTCGTTCAGCGTCCGCCCCCAGTGATGCTCGAAGACTTGTCCGACCGCAAAATCGTCAAACAGGTTACCCTTCGGCAGCTTTCTGGCCCTCGCGCGCCAGTCGTCACTCATCTGCGTTACTCCATTAATTTGTTCGAGCAAGTCGGGATAATCTGCCATCCCGAAGGTCTCCACTGCAAACCACCCGCCGTCCACCCGCGCCCGCAAGATTGCGCATTGGTCGATCCCGGCAGCGAGTGTTAGTATCCGTTCAGTCTCCTGTGCGTGAGGATCACGATGCGCATCCGATTCCTCTCGATCATAATGGCGCTCGGCGCGATGCTGATTTCCGCAGCGCCCGCCCGATCGTTCGACCTCTCGAAGATGCTCGGCAATCCTGATCACGACGAAGCGCTCGACACCTTCAAGTTGATCCACGTCTCCGACCTCGCCGCCGCGATCGCCAAACCCGACAACGGCGTATTGATCTATGACGCCAATCATCCTGATACGCGCGCCGAGTACGGCATCATCCCAGGCGCGCATCTGCTCACCTCGGCCGACGGCTATAGCGTCTCGCAGGAGTTGCCCGCCGACAAAACCGCCGCGCTGGTCTTCTACTGCGCCAATACTCATTGAATGGCGTCGCATGAGGCCGCCCGGCGGGCGGTGAAGGCGGGTTACAAGAACGTGAGCGTGATGGTTGACGGCATCATGGGATGGAAAGGCGCTGGACAACCGACGGCATCCGTCGGCAAATCGAGAGTCGGGAGTTCCTGATTCCCGACTCTCGATACCCAAGCCGCCCCGCCTGATCGCTCCGCGCCCGTCATCGTTCCTGAGGCGTTCGCCATTGTCGGCGCTCAATGGCATATAGTTGCGCCGTGGCGCAGACTTTCTCCGCATCGCCGACTCCCTCCGCCGAAACCGCCGTCCGCGAACTGACTCTGCGCGCCTTCGTCCTGGGCGCCGTTCTCGCGATAATACTCGGCGCCGCCAACGCGTATCTCGGCCTCTACGCGGGTATGACGGTTTCCGCGAGCATCCCGGCGGCCGTCATCTCGATGGCAGTGCTGCGCCTCCTCGGCCGCTCCACGATTCTTGAAAATAACGTCGTGCAGACGATCGCGTCCGCGGGCGAAGCGGTCGCCGCCGGCGCGATTTTCACCTTTCCCGCACTCGTCATCCTCGGCCACTCCGGGCCGCTGCCGTATTGGGACGTAACGATGCTTTGTCTGGCGGGCGGCACTATGGGCAGTCTGCTGGTGGTTTTCCTGCGGCGCGCCTACATCATTGACGAAGCGCTGCCGTTTCCCGAAGGGATCGCGTGTGCGGAAGTCCTGCGCACCGGCGCCGACACCTCGTCGAGCGCGGCGCCGCTCGCGTTGGGCGGGATCATTTCGGCGGCGCTCAAGGCTTCTCAGGATATTTTCGGCATCGTGCCCGGCACGCTCGCCGGTGCGCGATGGGTCGGGCGCGCCGCGGTCGCCGCCTCGGTCAACCTCTCGATGGCGCTGCTCGGCGTGGGGTATATCGTTGGCATCGGCATCGCGAGCCTGGTCTTTTTCGGCGGTGCAATCGGATGGCTCGTCGCGATTCCGCTCGCGAGCATCGCACATCCCGAATTGCGATCGCTCTCCGCCGCCGACGCCGCGCGTCAAATCTGGAGCACGCAGACGCGCTACCTCGGCGTCGGTGCGATGCTGGTGGGTGGAATCGTCACACTCTGGCGTTTGCGCGGTGCGATCGGCCGCGGACTCGCCGAAAGCGCCCGAATGCTACGCCAGCGCGAGACCGTCGCCGCCGCGCGCCGCGAAGATCGCGACCTCTCTGCTCCCGCCGTGCTTGCTGCGGTCGCCCTCTGCGTTCCTGCGGTCTTCGCGATTTGCTTTCACCTGAGTGGCAATCCGTGGCTGAGCGCGGCGCTGGCGATCACGCTCGTCGCGATCGGATTCTTCGCCACCGCCATCGCCGGCTACCTTACCGGCATCGTCGGCGCCTCCAACAACCCGGTGTCCGGCGTCACTATCATCGTGCTGCTGGCGATCGCGCTAATCCTCGAGGCGCTCGGCGTCAATTCCGCGATCGGGCCACGCCTCGCGATCATGGCCGGCGCCGTCGTCTGCACCGCGGCCGCGATGGCCGGGGATTCGCTCCACGACCTCGCGACCGGCTATCACGTCGGCGCGACGCCACGCTCGCTCGAAATCGCCGTCCTCTTCGGCGCGATGCTGTCGTCGTTCGTGATGGCTCCCGTGCTCAATCTCCTGATTCGCGCCTACGGCATCGCGGGCACTCCGTCCGCACATGCCCAAGCCCTCGCCGCTCCGCAGGCCTTCCTGATGGCGAAGGTTGCGCAGGGCGTTTTCCGCGGCGGCTTGCCGATCGGAACGATCGTCCTCGGCGCGGTTCTCGCCGCACTTCTCGCCCTGCTCGACGCGATCCTGGAGCGGCGCAACGCGCGCTGGCGGACGCCCGTGATGCCGGTGGCAATCGGTCTCTACCTGCCGTTTGGCCTCTCCGTCACGATCCTCGTCGGCGCGCTCACGCGCGGTCTCACCAGTTCGCGGCGCGAAGATTCCGCCAGCGGACCGGGCCTGCTGTTCGCCGCCGGCCTCGTCGCCGGTGAGGCGTTGATGGGCGTCGCGGGCGGTGCCCTCGTCACCTTCGGCATCAAGCTGCCGCTCTTTTGACGTGGCGCCCGAATCCCCAAAAAGAAACGACGCGATCCCGCAATTCGTGCGAGACCTTGGCTTTGCGGTTACGGGTTTAATGCGCCGCGCTGTCGCGAGCGTCGAGACCGTTGACGTGTCCGTTCGACGGCGTCAATTGGAAGGCATCGTAGAGTTCGGTGAACTGTTCCTGCAGCTCGGCCGCCTGGTCAAACGCCGCTTTCAGTTGTTCAATCCGATCGCGCATCTGCTTAGCCGGCTCCAGCGCCTTGATCAGGTCACCGATGTGACTCTGAAAGGAGTCGGCCAACTGCGAAAGCTGTCCCTCCAGCGCCTTCATCGGCTCAAAGTTTTGCGCCAACTGCGAGAGCTGCTGTTGAAACGCGCGCATCGGCTCAAACGAACTCGCGAGTTGCGCCATCTGCTTCTGAAATCCGCGCAACGGTGCAAACGCGCGAACTGCCGCATTTCCCATCCGATCGATCGGCTCGAAGATTCGGCTCAAATCCTCGAGCCGCGCCTGGAACGCCTTGGTCTGCTCGAAGACCTTGCCAACCGCGTCGGCCAGCTCATGCTGACCGGCGGACTCCGGTGAGGCCACCGCATTCCCAGAGTGCAACTTGGATGCGTCTGGTTCAGGCTCGCTCGTGGATGAAGTCGCGGAGTCGGCCGCTTCGGAAACGCTCGCTTCCGATGGCTTCGGCACCACACTCACGACCAGCGGTTCGGGGGCCGGCATCTTGCTTTCAACGGGCGGCTCCGATGCTTTCGTAGCTGCCGGCACCTCGCGGACGCTCGCCGCCGCGGCCGGCTCCTCGGCTACTCTCGGGGCCGACGCAGCTTCGACGGCCCTGGGCGGAACGATATTGAGGACCTTGCCGTTTCCCACGCTCGATGAAGGGTCCGGGGCTCCTCCATCACTTCCCGACTGCTGCTGAAGCAATCGCTTTCTCAGTTCATCAAGTTTTAGGCTCATCGTTCGTCCCCGAATCTTTTTCCCGAAGGCTCCTCAGAATCAGCAAAGTGCATGCCATTCCCGGATACCTTACAACTATCAGACGCTGTAGAAAGCATGAAACAGCTACATTACATACGTTACCATAACAAAGAATGTCTAACAATACAAACACTTAATTAGCGATGAATGCCGCAATATCTGAGTAGCGAGAGTGTCATTTGCCACGTAGTCATACGATGAGACGCAACAGAGTGACAACGCATCATGTGGTACGCGTCTCTGGCGAGTCCATTCGGCCCGGATCCTGCGACGGTCCAGATGAAATAAAGACAAGCAATGTGGTCGAAGAGCACGAAGTTTCTGGACACGTACACTTCACGACGTTTTACGGCATTTCATATCGCCGATGGCTACGGCTCGCGCTGAGCAGTCGAGCATTCTTGGCGTGATTTCCAGGACTGCCCGGTTTTCGGCAGGGACGCGCGGACTTCTTGCTGTGAAAACGTTGACGATAGGTCTACGCGGCGGGCGTAGGCAACGTTGGCTCAACGCAATGAATCGCGAGCGCCGCGCGCACCTGCACTGCCTCATCTTCGAGTTCCCGCGCCATCGCCGGAGCGTCGGCGATCGAACCTTGCGCCGCGCTCAATTCAAGCCGCTCGCAGATCTCACGCATCCGGCGCGCGCCAAGTTCTCCGCTCGCACCCTTGAGCGCATGGGCGGCCTCACGTACCCGCTTGGCATCGCCCGCCTGGAGACCGGCGCTGATCTGTGCGAGCCGGCTGGTGAGATCCTCGCCGAAGATACCGATTAGTTCCGTCACGAAGTCGGGCTCCCCCGGACTCTGGTATTCGCGCAAATCCGCCAGCACCGCTTCGTCGAGGACGACCGTTGTCGAGGCTCGCGAACCTTTGCCCGCCGCTTCAATCGACGCTTCCAACGAGAGCGGTTTCGGCGGCAGGTCGCGCGGCCGCTCGATGATTTCCACCCACTTGTCGATCATCGCCGCCAGATCTTCCGGCATCACCGGCTTCGCGATGTAGTCGTCCATGCCAGCGCGGAGGCATTCCTCACGATCGCCCGGAAGCGCGTGCGCCGTCACTCCGATGATCGCAGTATGGCGCGCGGTGTCTTCACGCCGCCGGATTTCCCGCGTTGCCGTGTAACCGTCAACTTCGGGCATCTGGCAGTCCATCAGGATCAGGTCGTAGTCGGCCTCCGCCAGTTTCTCCAGCGCCAGCCGGCCGTTGTTCGCCTGATCCGCCTTGTAGCCAATCCGATCGATCATGCGTATCTCGACCTGCCGATTCACGAGATTGTCCTCGACCAGCAAAATCCTGACTCGATCGCGAATCTCCGGCGATATAGCACTCTTGATTACACGCGCCGCGCGCGGCCGACGCAGTGGATCTGGCGACGCTTCGGCCGGCGGCCCGAGCAGCGTGTTCAGCGTATTGAAAAGCTGGCTTTGTTTGACCGGTTTGCTGAGGAGCGCGCGAAATCCGGCTGCGCAGGCCAGAGTCTGCTCGGGGCGGCTGCCGAGCGTATAGAGCCCAAGCACTCCCAGGCCTGCCAACTCCGGCAAATCCTGGATCGCGCGGGCCAGGTTGAGCCCGCCCTGATCCGGTATCTGCAAATCGATAATCGCGATCCGGAAGGGGCCTGCGGCATCCGCCACCTGCTTGAGCGCGGCCAACCCCTGCGCCATGTTGGCGACGATTTCCGGGCGCATCCGCCAAGATTTCAGATGTTCGCTCAGGATCCGCGCGCTGGTCGGGTTGCTATCGACCACCAACACCTGTGCGCCCTCCAGCCGCGTGAAGTCCGCGCCGATCTCGCTTGCGCCGGCCAGATGATGTGGGAAGCGGGCGGTAAACCAGAAGGTCGAGCCGGCGCCCGATTCGCTTTCCAGGCCGATACTGCCGCCCATCAGCTCGACCAGTTGCGCCGAGATCGCGAGACCGAGGCCGGTGCCGCCGAAGCGGCGTGTCGTCGAGCTGTCGGCCTGCGTGAAGGCTTGAAAAAGATTACGTTGGCCGTCGAGCGGAATCCCGATACCGGTATCGCGCACCTGAAACCGCAGGATGCTGTGGTCGGTGTCTCCGCCGACCCGCTCGACCCGCACCATCGCCTCGCCGACCGCGGTAAATTTCACCGCGTTGCCAATCAGGTTGGTGAGCACCTGGCGCAGGCGTCCGGCGTCGCCACGCAGCCGTGCCGGCACGTCGAGACCGATAAAGGAGTCAAGCTGCAGGCCCTTGCCGCGCGCCTCCTCCGAAAAAATCTGAACGACGCTCTCGACCGCGCCGGCAAGATCGAAGTCAGCCTCCTCGAGCACCACCTTGCCCGACGAAATCTTCGAGAAATCGAGAATGTCATTGACGATCTTGAGCAGCGTGTCCGCGCTCATACAGGCGATTTCGAGCATCTCGCGCTGGTCGGCGCTCACCAGCGTATCGATAAGTAACCGCGTCATCCCGACCACACCGTTGAGCGGCGTGCGGATTTCGTGGCTCATGTTGGCGAGGAATTCCGACCGTACGCGCGCCGATTCGAGCGCCACGTCGCGGGCTCGCGCCAGGTCCTCGCGCAGGCGGCGGCGATCGATCGCGTAGAGGATGGTGCGCCGCAGGATATCGGTGCTGAAGGCGCCCTTCACCAAGTAGTCTTCGGCGCCGAGCTTGACAGCCTCCTGGATGATGCGCTGGTCGTCGATGCCGGACAGCGCGACGATCGGAACGTCCGGCGCGTCGGTATGCAGGCGCGTGATGGTCTCCATCCCCTGCGAATCGGGCAGGGTAAGGTCGAGCAGCACGACGTCGATGCCCGGATGGCGCAGGCGTTGGGCCGCGCCGGCCAGCCGATCGAGCGTTTCGACTTCGAAGCGTGCGCCGGACGCCGACAACAGTCGCTCACACAGCAGGCGCGCGTCGCCGGGGTTGTCCTCGACCTGGAGAACTCTGATGGTTTCGCGAGCGCTATCGGATGGCATTGAAGTACTACGCATGAGAGAGCAATTTGACGATATCCAGCCAGAAGTCGCAGATGTAATTGACGATTCTCATGAATTGAATCAGGTCAACCGGCTTCGTGATGTAACAATTGGCATACAGTTGTAGCTCTGAATTGGCGCGCCATCGGTATCGCCTCAAAGGTGGTGGGCGTTGCGCGCGCCCTCGGCTGCAGCCGCGGGAATCGTGAAGCGAAACGCGGTCCCGGTCCGCGCTTCGGCATCAACCCAGATACGGCCGCCGTTACGCTCGACAATCTTGCGGCAGACCGCCAGCCCGATACCGGAACCGGGGTACTCGGTGATCGAATGAAGGCGTTGAAACATCTGGAAGATCCGGGTGGCGTATTTCTGCTCGATACCGATACCGTTGTCGTGCACGCAAAATTCCCACATCTCGTCGCGCCGCTCGGCGCCGATTTCGATCCGCGGCGTCTCAGCGGTGCGGAACTTGAGGGCGTTGTCGATCAGGTTCTGAAACAACTGCCCAAGCTGCGATCCGTCGGCCATCACCGGCGGCATCTCGCCGCGGACGACGACGGCCCCGCTTTCGCTGATCTTGAGCGCCAGGTTGGCGACCGCCCAATCGAGCGCCGCGTCCGATTCCACCACCGCGCGCGAATTTCCGCGGCCCGCGCGCGAGTACAGCAGCAGGTCGTTGATTAGCTGCTTCATGCGCACGGTGCCGTCCACCGCAAAATCGATGAAGTCGTCGGCGTCGGCGTCGAGCCGGCCGCGATAGCGATCGCGCAGCAACTGCACGTAGCTGCCGATCATCCGCAGGGGTTCCTGCAAATCGTGCGACGCCGAATAGGCAAATTGCTCGAGTTCGAGATTGGATCGTTCCAGCTCGCGGGTACGCTCGGCGAGTTCGCGTGCCGACCGTTTGGCCTCGGTGATATCGCGCACGATCGCGGAGAAGCCGATCGAGCGGCCGTCCTCGTCGTAGATTGTGGAATCGATGACCTCAGCGTCGAAGACCGAGCCGTCCTTGCGCAAGCGGCGGGTCTCATAACGGACACCGTCGCGACGGCTGAGGCTCTCACGCATGATCCGCCCGGTCTCGCCGCTTCGATCAGGCGGTTCAAGCATCGCGAAAGGGTGTCCGATTGCCTCATCGTGAGTGTAGCCGTAGAGCCGTTCGGCACCGGGATTGAAGGTGGCGATGAGACCGCCGGTGGTGCCACTGATAATCGCGTCGCGGCTCGAGCGGACGAGGGCCGCGAGACGGGCACGCTCGTGCTCGGCATCTGCGCGACCGGTGGTATCGCGAAAGACCACCATCACGGCGTACAATTTGCCGTTCGGGTCGGGCAGCGGTCGGCCGGAAATTTCGAGGCGCACGCTTTCACCGGTACTGCGCCGCCGCAGATGCAACTCGGCGTTGTCCACCTGAATCCCCCTGAGCGCCCGGCTCAGCGGAATATCGGCAAGGAGCGCCGGCGTTTCAAATTCGTCGCTGAAAATCTCGTAACCGTCGAGGAATGTCGCGATATTGGACTGCGGATCGAACGACGGCCCAGGCAGTATCCGATGGGCCGCCTGGTTGCACAGCAGGAGGCTCCCGTCGAGCGCGCACACCAGCACGCCTTCAGCCATGCCGTCGAGGATCGCGCTGAACAGATCGGTCTGATGCCGCGCGACCTGATTGGCGGTTTTCTCGGGACCCACGCCCTGAGGCGCCGCGCCGTACTCGATAGTCGGACCGGTTTCGCTGACTGCTGCGGATTTATTTGCGTCCGTATCCAATTGGCGTCTCGCGAATCCTCGCGCACGGAGCGCCCGTGCGTACCAGAAAGCGAGCAAGGTCTATGCCCTCGCGGAAGACTAGCAGGGCGAAGACGCCAGGCTGCATCCAAGACATGCGTGAATATGGTTGCGCCTCGGAATTAGCGGTACGTGAAGTGTGTCCGACGGCTTATGGCAAGTTTGACGAAATGATGCGCGCGCCAATGCTTCGCCGGTGTCGAGCGCAAGCGACAAAAATATGGCGCAGAAACGACGACGCTATGCCACGTCGTGCGAGTCGCGGTTCTGATACCGCTCGAGCCGGTTGTACAGCGTCTTCAGGCTCACTCCGAGGATCTCAGCGGCCCGCGACTTGTTGCCGCCAGCAAACTCCACCGTGCGTTTGATCAGATCGCGTTCGACCTCGTCGAGTGAGGCGCCCAGTTTGATCTCCAGCACGTCACTGCCGGTACCCGCACGCTTCAGATCGGGCGGCAGATCGGCCGCACCAATCAGCGGCCCCCGGGTGACGATCAGCGCGCGCTCGATGACGTTACGCAGTTGGCGGACGTTGCCCGGCCAGCGAAACCCCTTCAGCAGTTCCAGCGCGTCGGCATCAACTCCGCTCACCGTCTTGCCCGCCGGCACTTCGATCTCACGCATGAAATGTTCGACCAGCGCGGGGATGTCCTCGCTATGGCCGGCCAGTGGCGGAAGCTCGATCGCGAAGACGTTCAGGCGATAGTACAGGTCCTCGCGAAAACGGCCGTCGCGAATGGCCGTCTCGAGGTTGCGATTGGTCGCCGCCAGCACCCGCACATCGACGGCGATCTCGGTGCCGCCCCCGAGGCGCCGCAGCTTGCCCTCCTCGAGCACGCGCAGCAGCTTGGCCTGCAGCTCCGCCTTCATCTCGCCGATCTCATCGAGCAGCAAGGTGCCACCGTTGGCCATCTCGAAGCAGCCCTCGCGCCGCCGGTCCGCACCCGTAAAAGCCCCCCGCTCGTGGCCGAACAGCTCGCTCTCCATCAGGGTTTCGGGCAGCGCCGCGCAATTGATCGCGACGTACGGTCCCGCATGGCGTGGCGAGAGTTCATGAATAGTTCGCGCCACCAGTTCCTTGCCGGTACCGCTGTCGCCCAGTATCACCACCGAGGCGGTGCTCGGCGCGACCTGTTCGATCAGCGTCATCACGCGGCGCATCGGCGCCGATTGTCCGACCAGCCGCCCGAGTTCGCCGGCACGCAGCAGCCTTCGCCGCAGCCGCTGATTCTCCTCGCTCACCGTCAGATGAGTACTCAAGTTGTTGAGTAGTACGCGCAGATGCGGTGGATCGACGGGCTTGCGCAGGTAGTCGTAAGCGCCGAGCTTGATCGCCTGCACCGCATCGGAAATCTCGCCCTCCCCGGAAATCATGATGGTCGGGAATTGGGTGCCGCGCTGGCGCAACTCGCTCAACACTTCGAGCCCATTAAGCTGCGGCAGCCGCAGGTCGAGTAACAGGATATGCGGATCGTAGCTCTCCGCCAGTTCCAGCGCCCGCTTGCCGTCCTCGGCGATACGCACCTTGTAGCCCCACGACGCGATCAACTCGCTCCACGCTTGCCCGGTCGCTACGTCATCTTCGGCTACCAGTATTCGCTTTTCTGCCGGCATCGGTCGCTATGCTCCGTTTGTGTTTGACCGTACCATCGCACGCGCCCCGCAGTAAACGCACGTTTTCAATTCGCACCTCGTGCCATTGCGGGAAGTAACCGCAAGCGGCGAGCGCAAGCCTTGAAACCGTGTAGGAATTTCTACGATCATCCCGCGAAAGGCGCGGCCTATCATGCCGAAAGCCATTGATTCCCTGACGAATGCGCGGCTCCCTCTGAATGGCATCGCAATTGCCCATTACCTCCCTGTCAAGCGTCCGCACCCCATTTGCGACCCACATGCGTGATGCGCTCTCAGAACCTTGGCGATGGCCAATTTATGCAAACAAGCGATTTATGTAACGGAGGATGAAACGAATAATGACTCGCAACGAACTCTCGATTGCACACAATCGCGACGCGATCGCTCCCGCGCGGCCGTCCGGTCTCGGCGTGGTGATGATCCTGACCGCCGCCGTGCTCCTGATGAATTTAAGACCGATCGCATACGGCGCTACCACTGCCGGCGATCCGGCCGCAGTCGTCAAGAGCACCGTCGGCCAGGTGTTGAGCGTCCTGCAGAACAAGCAGATGGCGCAGGACTCGCGTCAACGCAAGGTGATCGAGATCGTCGCCGACCGTTTTGATTTCGCCGACATGGCACGCTCCTCGCTCGGCTACAACTGGAAGAAACTCTCGCCCGCCCAGCAGCAACAGTTCGTGCCGCTTTTCACCGCCTTTATGGAGGACGCTTACCTGAACAAGATTGACTCGTACTCCGGGCAACAGGTTCAGTTCCTCGGACAGGCCGCGACCGCCGACGACTCGACCGAGGTCAAGACCGTCGTGCAACCGGCCGAATCCAGCGATCCGCCGATTCGAATCAACTACATGCTCAAGCAGAACGGCGGCGACTGGAAAGTTTACGACGTGACCGTTGACGACATCAGTATCACCGCGAACTACCGTAATCAGTTTAACCGCATGATCGAACAGCAGGGCTTCGACGGGCTGATGAGCGCGATGCGCGAAAAGCAGCAGGAGCTGCGTCAATCGATCGGCGCGTAAACTGCCGTGACCATCGTGGCGGCGGTCCAGGCGCCGGATCGCCGCCACTCCACAAACCTTGAATTTTCCTGGGCCACTGAAACGTCACGTGGTCCTTCACAGCGGGGAGCGATCGCCATGCGGCTCGATAAAATCGCCGGGATCGTTGATCAGCGCGCTGCGCAGTTCACTATGACTGCTCAGAAAATTGCGCAGCTCCGGATGTTTGGCGAGATATTCCGAATCCTTCATTAACTGCGGATTATGACTGAGGTCGCTGACGATCTCCGGATGGGCGGCGGCGAACTTGTCGAATGCCTGGTAGTCGGCCAACGGTAGATCGCTGCTCGGCGCGCCCGCCGAGGTGGCCGCTTGCGGCGGCGCTGCATTTTCCGCCCGCACCCCTCCCGCTGTCGCCAACATCGTCACCGCTATCGCCGCCACAGTCGCAATCCTGAGCCTCATCCTCGACCTCTCTTTCGCGTGCGCCGTCCCGTCGGATTCGCCGCGAGGTTCCTCAGCGTTCGCCCAGAAACCATCACCCCGTTCGCGCCGTCAATCAACTGCCCGGGACGATAAATAAAAGCCCCGCTCTCGTACCGAAGCGGCCCCTCGCGCGGCCCGATGGCGCACCTCTGCCAACCTCGCCCGCTTGGTGACCGCGCGCCGTTATGTTACAGGGCGAACGGGGATCGATCGCTTCGGGGGCGTTCGATCAATCAACATACTCGGGGGCTTAAATGCAGCGCTGGAGCTTTCCCTGTTCGCGCGTCTCTCTCCTGGCATTCACGCTTTGCCTGACGTTCGCGGCCATCGCCTGCTCGCATCCGCAGCCCCCGCCCGCCGGGCCGCACCAATTACTCCTCGTCACGATGCCCGATTCGCGCGCCGTTGCGATCTTTGCTGCCGGCACCTCTGGCGACGCCAAGCCGCTCGGCACGATCCACGAATCCGCGCCCGACACGCCCGTCGATGCGAGCGTCAACCTGCGCGGCGAAGTTTTCATCGCTAATCGCAACGGCTCGATCAACATATTCGCTGGCCGCAACTACAACTATCAGCTCGTCCGTTCCCTCTCGGGGCCACACACCCAGTTGCTCCACCCCTCTTCGATGGCGGTCGATCCGATGGGCAATATGTACCTCGCAGACTCAGGCGCAGCGCCCACTCCCGCCAAGATCATTTGGATACCTGCCGGGCTCAACGGCAACATCTTTCCCGCACGCGTAGTCAGTGGCCCCCATACCGGTCTGACTTCACCCACCGGTATCGCCGTTGACGCCTCCGAGGAGGTCTTCGTCGCCGACCATGATAGCGGCAAAATCCTGGTGTTCGCCGCCGACGCCCGCGACGACGCTCCCCCGCTCGCCACTATCGACGGCTTCAAGGGGCCGCAGCGCGTCTTCATTGACCAGGACCTCAATCTCTACGTGAGCTGCGACGGCGACAGTAGCATCGCCGTACTCGCGCCCGACGGCCCCCTCCGATGGACCCGCACCGCGACGATTACCAGCCCGACTATGACTTCGCCGACAGGCGTTGCCGCCGATAGCACCGGGCAAATCGCCGTCGCCGTTCACGGAGCGGTCCTGTATTTCGCCGCCGGCGCCAATGGCGCGTCGGCACCGATTAGCGAGTTGCAGGGCCCCGCGCCGATGAATCCGACCGGCCTGCTGATTCGCTAGTGATCAGCGCGCAGAGGAGAGAGGTCGCCAACTACGTAACGTATTGGATACGCGCCCTCCGCTCATCCTTGATTTGCTATGGCGTCCGTAAATATGTACTCGGCGCAGCGGCCCCAGTGTGCTACAGGTATTGCACGCGGCGCGCCCGTTCTTAATCTGGCGCCGAGCGGGTCGAAGTCATTGAGAGCCTCGCAATCACCGGTAATTCGTAAGGCCACCTCGGCCTTGCTCGTTGTGACCCTGATCGCCGGCACCTTGATTATCGACGCCATCTTCGCTCGCCTCTATTTTTACTCGAACTGGATTCGCCTCGAGAACGCGGCGGTAGCCGCCACCACCGCCGGATCGCTGTATCTGCCCAGCGACCCCGCGATGGCGCTCAAGACCGCCGAGCGATATGCCTCGCTCAACGGCGTTCGTCCGAGCGAGATCGTCTCGGCGGTCGTCGCGCCCGACGACTCTACGATCACGATCCGGCTCAAGCGTTCGATGCCGTTTTTCCTGAGCGGCGTCGGCCTCGGCCAGGCGACCGCGCCAGTTGTCGCCACCGACGAGGCCCGCGCCACGCACGCCCCGCCACCGCCGCCCACGCATTCGCAAGCGCACTCGTTCGATATCTAGTCGGCGGGGTCAAAAAGACGCGGGGCGCAGCCACTTCGATGCCCACGCCCCGCGCCGATCGGTCGCGAAACTTCTCTCAGCGAATCGTCATGCGATCGAGCGCAGCTTCTTATACGCGTCGCGGCCGTGACATTTCCCGAGCCATGCCTGCAGCGCCGGTGTCGCCGAATGGTCGAATTTCACATACGTGCCGAACGTCAAAACGCCCGCCACGTTCAGGTCCGCAATCGTAAAATTGCTCCCCAGCAGATACTCACGTCCCTTCAGCGCCGCATCGAGCACGTTCAACGGCGCCTTCAACGCGTTGGCCGCCTCGTTCGCCTTTTTCTCGTCGCGCTGGTCGGGTGGCAGAAACATCTTGTGCGAGAGCAGCGTCAGGAAATGTCCCTCGAGCTCGGTGATACCCCAGAAGCTCCACTGGTACGCGCGACCATGATCCTCGACCGACGCCGGCCACAGCGAATTCTTGCCGTACTTCTCCGCGAGGTAGAGGTTGATTGCCATCGATTCCCACAGGATCACCCCATCGTCATCGATCGCCGGTATATGCCCGTTGGGATTGATCTTGAGATGATCCGCGCTCTTCGCCTTGGGAACTTCCGTCGGGAGATGTTCGTACTTGAGCCCCAGCTCTTCGATCGCCCACAGGCTGCGCGCCGACCGCGACTTCGACGTTCCATAAAACTTTATCATCTGTAATCGCCTCCGCTTTGCTACGTGATCTATCCGTTCTTATTAGCGCGGCATTGCCGCCACTTACAAACCTGCCAACCAACGTTGAGCGCGGAAGATTACCTTCGTTCCTACAGGCCCTGGCCTTTTACCCGAGCAGTCCGAAGTATCAGGGCAAGACTGTGGGCTGCTCATCGCGAGCGTCAATCGACGAAACAAACGAAAACGGCGATCGAATCCTCGGTCGCCGCAACAGGTTCGCGCTTCATTCGCGAGCTTGGTATCGATAGTTAGGCGTCCTTCGACGTTTGCCCCCGTACCAGCCGCGCGAGCCGCTCCGCGGAAGTCGCTGCCGCACGAAACCACGCTTGTCGCTGCGCCAATACGGTTCGCGACCTCACGCAATAACGCTCCGCGGGCGCTATCGTCGCGCTGCCTGTTCCGTTCTTTCTCTCAACGGTTCCCACCACATCCCCCACGATACGGAGACTAATCAGCCACCCATGCCCTTGTCACCCTTGGTGCCGGGGGAGCCATCGCCACGCGTGCCGGGCTTCTTCGTCAGGTCCGCTACCCTGCCGTAATCGACAACCTTGGGTTCCTGGTACGGTTTCTTGGCCGTTTCCTTGATGTTCGCCATGCCATGCTCCCTTCGTGATGGATCGAATGTATCCGCGTTTGCTGACTTCGCAATCGCAAAGGCCACCGTTTCAGCGTTGCAACGAAATCTACAACGCTCATGGCAACCTAACCAATCACGTACCATTACATACGCCAAAGTACATCAAAATGCTAATGTCGAAGCAACAAGAGTGAATTAAGCTAAGGAACCAAAGGAAGCTTTCAAAATTCAGCCCGACCCTTCAATCGCGTGGCATGACTGAAACATAGCGGTTTGCACGTTCGTAAAACCGCCATCGACGCGCGGCCCAGTCGCCCGCGTAATCGACGTTGATTCGCGCCGATGTGCCGACCTTTGCTGGCCTACGAGCCCCTTCAGTGAGATATAGCTCATCGCCACACAGATCGCGCGCGTAATCCGCCCCGGTTATCGCCATCGCTTCCGCCAGTTTGCCCGGTCCGTTAGTCAATTCGCGCGCGCCAACGGCCTTGCGCCGCCGCACCGCCATCAACTCGATCCCGCGCAGCGGCTCGATCGCTCGGATCAGCACCGCGTGCGGCTCGCCCGCGTTCGCGACCACCAGGTTCATCGCCCAGCACGTCCCGTATAGCCGAAACACATACGCATGCCCAGGCGGTCCGTACATCGCGGCGGTCCGCTTGGTCAGCCCGCGCGCGCTATGCGCCGCCAAATCCAGCGGTCCGCGATACGCCTCAGTCTCCACGATTCGCCCCGCAGCCTCGCCCTCGGCCGTTCGATGAACCAGGATCTTCCCGATACACTGACGGGCGACGATCAGTACCGGGCGAGCGTAAAATTCGCGCAGGAGTTTCTGCGGCTCGCTCACGATGATCGGCGGACTCGCGCGACAATCTGCTTCACGCGGGGCTTTCATTCAAGGGCCTGGCGCGTCGCACACCGCGACCCGCATCACCGCGCAGTGAAGCATGGAGGCGTAGTTTGGATCCAAAAGGTAAAGTGGCGTTAATCACGGGTGGCGCGCGCATTGGTCAGGCTGTCGCGCAGGCGCTGGCCGCGCGCGGATGCGATCTCGCGATGACCTATCGCAGTTCGCGCGACGCCGCCGAGGCCGCCGCCAACTCCGCCCGTGCGACTGGTGTCCGCGCCCTCGTCATCCGCGCCGACGCCACCGACGAGGCCCAGGTCAGCGCCGCCGTCCAAGCGACCGCGCGCCAACTCGGCCGCCTCGACATCCTCGTCAACATGGCCTCGACCTATGTGCGCACGCCGAATCCTTCTGCCGCCGAATGGGACGCGGCGCTCGCCGCCAACGCCCGCAGCGCCTTTCTCTTTTCGATTCACGCCGCCCCCATAATGAAGTCCGGCGGCGGCGGCCGGATCGTCAATATGAGCGACTGGCTCGTCATCAGCGGCCGCCCCCACTACCCCGGCTATACCCCCTACTTCGCATCGAAAGCCGCGGTCGCCGCCCTCACCGAGAGCATGGCCCTCGACTTCGCCCCCGAGATTCTCGTGAATGCGATCGCACCCGGACCCATCCTTCCTCCGCCCGACTTGACCGCCGAGGAAGATCGCGAAGTGCTCGCCGCGACCCCACTCGCGCGCTGGGGTGGAAGCGAGGAAATCGCCAAGGCCGCTCTCTTCCTGATCGAGACCGATTTCGTCACTGGCGAATCGATCCGCGTGGACGGCGGGCGCCATCTCGCATGAATCGGCGGTCGCACGCGGCATTCGGCGCCGCGACGCTGCAGATGATAGGCTGGTGGACACCCCATGACCGGCATGACTGACAACCAAACCGTTGCGCTGACCATTTTCCTCACCATCACCGCTGTCGGCGTGCTGACTATGATCGCCGTCTATCTGATGGTCGGGATGGCCTGGCAGGATTACGACACCAGTTCGGATTCCGCACGCGCCCGCTTGATCGCGGCGCGCCCCGGCCCCGGCGTGCTGTTTTTTCGCGCGCTGACCGGCAAATGTCCCAATTGCGGCATCGGCAAGGTGCTCAAATCCTACTTCCATATGAACTCGCAATGTTCCTCGTGCGGCTCGGTGTTCTGGAAAAACGAAGGCGAATGGACCGGCCCGATGCTCATCGATTTCATCTTCGCACTCGGCACCTCGCTCTATACCTGGGCGGCGCTGGTCTATTTCGATTGTTCGCTGACATCGCAGATGGTCGTGACCGGGCTCATCGCCGCCCTCGGCGGTATCCTCGTGATGCCGTGGTCGCGCAGCTTCTGGACAATGTTTCTGTTCGTCACCGGCGAGATGGGCGAGGCGACCAACAAACGCGACTGACTATTGCCCGCGCGGCGCCGCTTCGTACTGACTAATCGCAACATAGGCCTTACACCATCTATTCCGCGAGCCGACTATTCGGGCGTGACTCCTTCTCAACTAACTTCGCCGCGGCACTGACTGTTCCCCGCCTCCGTCGGTCACCAGGTGTCGATACACGAGCGCTTCTTGCCCGCGCGCGGTGCCGGCGCCGGCGACGAATCAAGGGCCGCAAGTATCCATCGCCGCGACTCCATCGGGTCGATCACGTCGTCGATCTCGAAGGCCGACGCGATATTCACCGCCTTGCCGTGCTCATACATGCGCGCGACCATCTCGTCGAAGTACGCCTTGCGTTTGGGCGGATCCTCGATGGCCGCGATCTCGTTGCGATAGCCGAGCTTTACCGCGCCCTCCAGACCCATCCCGCCGAACTCCCCGGTCGGCCATGCGACCGTAAACAGCGGCGTCTTGAAACTCCCACCCGCCATCGCCTGCGCACCCAGTCCGTAACCCTTGCGCAGCACGATCGTAAAGCACGGCACCGTGATACTCGCGCCGGTCACGAACATCCGCGCGGCGTGACGCACCAGCGCGGTCTTTTCGACTTCCGGCCCGACCATGATTCCGGGCGTGTCGCACAGGAACAGCAACGGGATGTCGAAGGCGTCGCACAACTGCATGAAGCGCGCGGCTTTGTCGGCGCCGTCGCTGTCGATCGCGCCCGCCAGATGCACCGGGTTATTGGCGATCACCCCGAGCGGACGCCCCTGGACGCGCACGAACGCCGTCACCATACCCAGCCCGAAATGTCGCCGTATCTCGAGCATCGAGCCCTCGTCGCCGAGCGTCTCGATCACCGCGCGCACGTCGTAAATGCGCAGGCGATTCTCCGGGATAATCCCGCGCAGCAGCCGCTGGTCCGCGCATTTCCACTCGCTCACCGCGCCCTGAAAATACGACACGTACTGTTTCGCGACGCGCACCGCCTCGGCCTCGTCGGCGACCGGGATATCGACCACGCCGTTGGGCACCTGCACGTCCATCGGGCCGACCTCCTCGGGCCGGAAAATCCCGAGTCCGCCGCCTTCGATCATCGCCGGACCGCCCATTCCGATATTCGATCCCCTAGTGGCGATCACGATATCGCAGCAGCCGAGCAGCGCCGCGTTGCCCGCGAAACATCGCCCCGACGTGATTCCCACCAGCGGCACCAGGCCGCTCAGTCGCCCGAACAGGTTGAACGCCGGGCAGTCGAGGCCGGTCGGGCTCACGCCGTCGGTGTCGCCCGGACGTCCGCCGCCGCCCTCGGCGAACAGCACGATCGGCAATCGCTGGCGCGCGGCCAACTCGAACATGCGATCCTTCTTGCGATGGTTCTGGGTGCCTTGCGTGCCGGCCAGCACCGTATAGTCGTAGGACATCGCGATACATTGGGCGCGCGCGTCATCGAAGAGGTCGCCGTTGACGCGCCCGATGCCCGCGACCATGCCGTCGGCCGGCGTGCGCTTGATCAGATCATCGACCGATCGCCGCCGCCGCTGTGCCGCGATCATCAATGGCGCGTATTCGACGAAGCTGCCCGGGTCGCACAGGTCATCGACGTTTTCACGCGCGGTACGCTGCCCGGTCTTGCGCCGCCGCTCGACCGCGTCGGGCCGCGCCGCGTCGAGCCCAATCGCATGGCGTTCTCGCACCTCGGCCAGGTCGGCGCGAATCCGATCCAGATCGACCGCCTCGGCCGCCGCCGTTTGGTCGCTCTGCACGTCCGACTCCTCGATAAACGCCAGCGACGCGCCCTCGAACACCGCGTCACCCGCCGCCACCGCGATCTGCCGCACCGTGCCGCTGATGGCCGCCTTGATCACGTGCTCCATCTTCATCGCTTCCATCACGAACAACTGCTGTCCGCGATGGACGGTCGCGCCCTCGCTCACATCGATCGAGATGATCGTCCCCTGAATCGGCGCCGCGATCGCGATCGTTCCTGCCGGCCCGTCGATCGCACTAGCGTGCGGCACCGCCGGGGCAGCCGGCGGCGCGGCCGGTGCGGCGTCACCGCCTTTCCCATGATGGAGCACGGCGAGCGGATCGCTGGTGTCGATTTTCGCGCCGGCCGTCGCGCCGACTCTCGCGAGGGCCGCCTTCGCGACCGCACCATTCTGAGCGCCCGGCGCTGACTCGAAGAACAGCCGCCGATGGTCGCCGCTCGCCGCCGCGACCAGTTCGCCGATATGGTCGTCGATAAACCGCGTGTAAATCTCGTTGGCGATTACGTCCGGATGGCGCAGGAGCCCCTGCAAAAATCCGATATTCGTCGCCACCCCTTCGATCCGGAATTCGCACAATCCGCGGTAGGCCTTGCTCACCACTTCGGTAAAATCCATCGAGGGCGAATGTGCGATCAGCTTCGCGAGCAGCGAATCGAAGCGCGGACTGGTGGTGTAGCCGGCATAGCCGAACGTATC